>Ga0182024_10023997_pt1 | contig 10876 bp, 9 predicted proteins | sample P32metaG_FD_120480 | JGI IMG/M metagenome (GOLD analysis project Ga0182024, IMG submission 120480) | Permafrost microbial communities from Stordalen Mire, Sweden - P3-2 metaG (Illumina Assembly) | ecosystem: Environmental > Terrestrial > Soil > Wetlands > Permafrost | place: Sweden: Stordalen... | reverse complement strand
GCGAAAAAGCTCGACGAGTTCCGTGTTGAGCGTCTCGGCGGTGAACGGCTTGAGCAAGAATCCTTGGGCGCCGCGCTTGACGGCTTCCACGGCGGTGCTCGCGTCGGCCAGCGCGGAAATGATGAGGATCCGGGTACCGGGGTTACGCTGCAGGATCATGTCGACACACATCAGTCCGTCCATCTCGGGCATCGTGATGTCCATGGTGACGACTTCGGGACCGAACTCATCGAAGACATTGATCGCCTCAGCGCCGTTTCCGGCGGTGCGGATCTCGTAATCGGGCTCCCCGATGGCTCGTTGAATGGCACGGCGAATTACGTTCGAGTCGTCGACGATCAGCAGCTTCATGACTCAATGAGTTGCGCATGAAGGTCATCGGACGGTTCGATCGTACGCGCGCCCAGCGGAAGGACGATCGTGAACTCCGTATAGCGCGGCACTTCGGACGTGACGTTGATCTTGCCGCCGTACTGATCGACCACGATGTTCTTGACCAGGTTCATGCCGATGCCGCGGCCGGCGTCTTCAGAGGCCACGTCGGCCGTTGAGAAACCGGCGCTGAAGATCAGTCCGACGATGTCCTTCGACGACATCCCGCTGGCCGAGCCGCCGGTGATCAGCCCCTTCGCCATCGCTTTCTCGCGAATGCGCTCCGGGTCGAGCCCGTGACCGTCGTCGCGGAAGGTGAAGCCGAACGAGCCGATCGGCAGATCGGACAAGCCGCGGATCGAGATCGTCGCCCCGCGCGCCTTGCCCAGCGATTCGCGCTCCTGCGGGCTTTCGACGCCGTGCGAGACGCTGTTGCGGGTGAGCTGGATCAGCACGTCCTTGACCGAACGGCGCATCGCGTCGTTGAGCAGGCGCGTGTCGAAACCTTGCGCTTCGACCCGCACTTCCTTGCCGCTCGCCTTGGCCATTTCGTCGGCCAGCGTCGCGATCGGCGTGAGCAGCGGATCGGTCGCCGGACGGCCGTTGACCGGCGCGCCGTTGGCGGAGAGCGCCGCCAATTCGGGCGTGGGCCCGCCCCGGCCGATGCCCAGGAACCGCTGCCGGACTTCCTGGAGTTCGTCGAGGTCCTTGCTCAGCTCGGACTGTGAGATCACGACGGCCAGGAAGTCGTCGCCTCCCAGCGCCACCCGGTTGCGCAGCGAAACGATCTTGCTCTCGAACTCCTGGCAGACGTTCTGGAAGTACGTCAGCTTCAACATCATCGCGTTGCCCTTGATGTTGTGGACGCTGCTGTACACGACGTCGAGGCGCTGGCGCAGGATATCCATCTGGCCGCTCGAGGCGCCGGCGAAATCCTGAGCGCGCAGCGCGTCGTTCATGATCGCGATCTGCTCGCGCGCCGTGGTCATGAAGTCGTCGAGCTGCTTGGGTTCGATGTGCAGCACGCCGAGCAGGAACTCGAACTGGCGTTCCTTGCGGGCTTCCGCGGCGCGCAGTTCGTGTTCGAGCTGCACGCGTTCGGTAACGTCGCTGACCGCGACGAAGACCCGCGTGATCTTCGCATCCTCGACGATGCGCCGGAACGAGAAGTTCAAGAAGCGCGAGGTGTAGCCGCCTTCCGAATTCGGGAAGTTGACCTCGATCTGCGCCAGCGGGTTGACCTGCAGTACCGTACGCTGCTTCTTCGTCTTGTCGAACAACAGCGCGAAGTAGTCTTTCGAAGTGTTGAACATCCGCTCGGTGAGCAGCCGCTGCAGAATGTTGAGCAGGTTGAATCCGGTGAGGTCCGGCATGCGGAAGATCTGCTCGAGTTCGCGCGAGTACTCGCCGGCGATGCGGTACGAGGGGTCGATCAGGAACAGTCCTTGGGTGACCGTCTCCATGATCATGTCGGAGCCGGCCTTCGCCTCGGCCAAGAGGCGCGCGCCGTCTTCAGCGTCCTTGTTGCGCTTTTCGAGGCTCTCGGCGTAGAGTATGACGGTGCGCTGGCCCTCCCGGACGCGCCCCAGCAAGCTCGCGATGATGCCCAAGAATGTGAGCACCGAGAGGCCGGTCATCAAGCTGCGCGTGCTTGACAGGCTGGCGAGGTCGATCGACGACGCGTCGGCCTCCTGGATCGCGATCTGGTTCATCGTATCCGACAGGCGCGGCCCGGTCCGCACCGACGCCGCCATCGCGTTGTCGAGCGCCGAAGTACTGCGGTTCGAAAGATAGGCCGTGATGTAGGTATGGATCGTCGCCCAGTAGCCGTCGGCATCGGCGAGTTTCTGCTTGGCCTCCGCGCCCAGCGGATCGATGGCCACGTCGGTCCCGGTCGCATCCTGAACGCGACCGCCGCTCTTGAGGGCGTTCTCGGTCTGATCGAAAGCCGCGCTGGTCGCGGCGAGGTCGGTCTGCTCTTGCGACACGTCACGGCCGAGCCGCGTATCGCGCTGGATCTCGAGCAGGGTGGCCGTCATCCGCTGGACGCGGACGCTCTGCAAGTTGGCGGCGTTGACGGCGGCGAGCGTTTGCTTGACCCGTACCGAGACAAGCGAGTTCACGACCACGATGCCGAACAGCAGTGCCGTAAAGACGATCACGCCGACGACCAGACCCAGCGTCGAGATGATGGTCTTGTCGCCGGTCGGCTGCTGGTTCTCAGCCTCCGAGGCGGTCAGGTCCGTGGGGTCGGTCATTAGCAGGCTCTTCCTCTATAAGCGGGCCCTCGTCCTGATTGTATCGGCAGAGTCGTGGCCCAGATTTAACGCCGCCCCTCTTCGGGCGGTAAGGAACGGGCTAAGTTTAGCCGATACGGCTAAGAGACATGCGACATTTCGGTCGCGGGGCCCGGGCGAGCCCGGAGCAGCACTGGTAGGAGGACTGCATGAATCGATGGGCCGCGGCGGTGGTTGGGATCCTGGTCATGGTTGGCCCCGGCGCCCTCTATTCGTACAGTCTGTTCTCCGCGCCGCTCATCGCCAGCTTCCACTGGAGCCTGGTCAATACCACGACGGCTTTCGCTCTGGCAAACTTTTTTCTGGGTGTGGGCGCGTTCGTCGGCGGGCGGTGGCAGGACCGGGTCGGCCCCCGTCTCGTCGCGATTACCGGCTGTGTCCTGTGGGGCGTCGGCAACATGCTGACCGGCCTCACCGCGCCGTTGGGCTACGCCTCGGTCTGGCTGTGCTACGGCGTCATCGGCGGGTTGGGGTGCGGCATGGCCTACATCGCCGCCCTGTGCGCCGTGATCAAGTGGTTTCCCGAGCGGCGCGGCTTCGGCGGCGGGCTCATCATCATGGGCTTCGGCCTCGGCGCGTTCTTCTACAACCTGCTGCTCAAGGGGCTGACCCCCTACCCGCGCATCGCCAAAGAGGCCGCCGCCTACATGGCCGCGCGCACCGCGGCGACCGCCAACCATGCCGGCTTCGACGTGGCCCGCTTCACGCTGCCCGAGCACGACATCCAGTCGCTGCTCTCGGTGTTCGTGACCTCGGGCGCGATCTTCCTGATCTTCGGCGGCTTGATCGCCGTGCTGCTGCAGAATCCGCCCGCCGATATCGTCGCCGCCGGTGAGCGCGGACCGCAGTTCAACACGCGCCAGATGCTGGCCAGCCCGCAGTTCTACATCCTGTGGACGATGCTGTTCCTCAACGTCACCGCCGGCATCATCATCATTTCGAACGCGGTTCCGATCATGACCGAACTGACCGGCGCGTCGGCAGCCGTGGTAGCGGGACTTTACGCCTCGCTCTCGCTGTTCAACGGTTTCGGCCGTCTGTTCTGGGGCTGGCTCTCCGACCGCATCGGGCGCCGCTACGCGTTCGCCGGGATCTTCGGAATCCAGGTGCTGGTGTTCTTCGTGATGGGCAGCATCACGTCGCTGCCGCTGTTGTGCGTCGCGTTCGCGATCGTGCTGCTGTGCTACGGCGGCGGCTTCGGAACGATGCCGGCCTATAACGCCGACTACTTCGGGATGCGAAACTACGGCTCGAACTACGGGCTGAACCTGACCGCGTGGGGCTGCGCCGGCTTGGCCGGGCCGTGGTTCGCGGCGACGGTGCAGCACATTACCGGCTCGTACGCCGGCGCGCTGCAGCCGGCCGCGATCATGCTGTCGGTCGCGATCATCTTCCCGCTGATCAGCGATCAGTCGCCGGGCGCGCGCAAGCTCCCGACGCCGCGCTCGGTGCGGACCTCGAGCTAGACCTCGAGCTAGAAGCCGCGCGTCTCGGGCGCGATGGCGCCGAAGCGGCCGGCTTGGAAGTCCTCGAAGGCCTGCTGCAGTTCGTCGACCGTGTTCATCACGAACGGGCCGTAGCGAACCATCGGTTCGGCCAGCGGGCGCGCGCACAGGAAAAGGGCCTGCACCGCGGCCGGGCCGGCGTTCTTGAGAGCGATGCTCTCGCCGTCGTCGGCGAAGATCGCGTAGTCGCCACGGCGTAGTTCGCGCGTGCCGACCGACGGTACCCCGTCGAACACGTAGATCGTCGCGGTCCAACCGCGCGGCACCGCTTGGGCCAGTTCCGTTCCCGGCGCGAGCGTCACGTGAACGTAGGTCCACGGCGTAACCGTGTGCACGGGACCTTGCACGCCGAAGAGCTCGCCGGCGATGACGCGTGCGTCGACGCCCGGCGCCGGATGCGCGACCGGAATCTCGCCCGCGGCGACGTCCTTGTAGCGCGGCGCCATCCTCTTGTCGGCCCGGGCCAGGTTGACCCAGATCTGAAAGCCGTGCTGATGTCCACCGTCGCGCAGAAACTCGGCGCTGGGCATCTCCGCGTGCACCAGGCCGCTGCCGGCGGCCATGTATTGCACGTCCCCGTTGCGCAGGCGCCCGGTGTTGCCGTGCGAATCGCGATGCTCGTTGTCGCCGGACAGCACGTAGGTGATCACTTCGAAACCTTTGTGCGGATGATCCGGCGCACCCAGCGCCTTGCCCGGCGCGATGTCGACGGGGCCCAGCTCATCGATCAGCAGAAACGGGTCGACCTGTTCGACACCGCGCGCCGGCACCGGGCGATGGACGAGGAAACCACCGCCTTCCAGGGTAGCGGCAGCGGGGACGACGCGGGCGAGCGAACGGGTCGCTCCGAGAGTTGAAACGGACATGGCACAGACTACAACCCCGCCCGGGTTGCAAACGGTGCGCCCGCCACTGATCGCTCTGACGCACGCCAACGTCCACCTGGACGGCGTGCCGGTCCTCCACGACATCTCGTGGCGGCTGGAGGCGGGGCGGCAGTGGGCGTTCGTGGGGCCCAACGGGTCGGGCAAAAGCTCGCTGCTGCGGGTGATTCGCGGCGATCTCTGGATCGACCGCGATGGCGGCACGCGGAGCTACGCGCTCGACGGCCGGCCGCAGAGCGTGGCGGCGGCGGCGCCGCTGGTCGGGTACGTCTCGCCCGAACTGCAGGAACGCTACGCGCGGCTCGATCTCGACCTCGACGGGCGCATGCTGGTCGCGACCGGATTCTCCGATGCACTCTACCTGCCGCGCCGGCTCTCGGAGGCGCAGGAGGCCCGGGTCGGCGCCGTCATCGCGCAGTTCGAACTCGAAGCGGCGGCCGCGCGCGCGATCAACGCACTTTCGTTCGGCGAGCTGCGGCTGCTGCTGATCGCGCGCGCCCTCGTGCGCGCACCGCGCGTGCTGGTGCTCGACGAGTGCACCAACGGCCTCGACCGCGGCGTGCGAACGGCGCTGCTGCACTTCCTCGAGGCCGTCGCGCACGAGACGCACGTCGTGTGCGCGTCGCACCGGGCCGACGAACTGCCCGCGTCGACGAACGCCTTCGCGCGCCTGGCCGCCGGCCGGATCGTCGAAACCGGCAGCGGCGTACCGCCGGCGCGCCGCCGTTCGGCGGTTTCCGCATCGCCCCCACGCAACGCGCCCGCCGCCGGGGAACCGCTGATCGCGATCGACGGCGCCGACGTCTATCGCGGCGCGTCGCTGGTCCTGCGCGACGTGCGCTGGCGGATCGGCCGCGGCGAGCACAGCGCGATCCGCGGCCCCAACGGCGCGGGAAAGAGCACCTTCGCCGGCTTGATCGCGGGGACGATCCCCGCCGTCCACGGGTCGGGCGTGCGGCGATTCGGCAGCAGCGGCCCGTTCGATCTCTGGGAACTCAAACGGCGCATCGCCCACGTCTCGGACGCGCTGCAGACGGCCTACGATGTCAGTCCGACCGTCGAGCGCGTCGTCGCGTCGGGATTCGTCTCGAGCATCGGCATCATGCACGAACCAGACCAGCGCGAGCGGCGGCGCGTCGGCGAGCTGCTGCGGCGGCTCGGTCTCACCCATCTCGCGCGCCGGCGCTTTCGTTCGCTGTCGTTCGGCGAGCGGCGCAAGGTGCTGATCGCGCGCGGTCTGGTCCATCGGCCCGATCTGCTGATCCTCGACGAGGTGTGGGGCGGCCTCGACGCGGGCTTCCGGGCCGAACTCACCGAGCTCTTGCACGAACTTGCCGAGGGTGGAACGACGCTGCTGCTGATCACCCACCACGACGAAGACGTGCCGCCGTTCGTGCGCCGCGTGTACGCGATCGAACGCGGCCGCCTTACAGCGTCATCGTCGCATGCATGACCGTGACCGCCGGACCCGCGACGGTGATGCGTCCGATCGCATCGGGCGGCTCACCGCCGACCGTCACTTCGGCCAACCCGGGACGGTGCACGTGCGCACCTTGCGCGACTCGATAGTGCCGTTCGCGCACCAGCCCGTACCGCGCGCAGTAGCCCGCCATGCCGCCGGTCGCCGAACCCGTGAACGGATCCTCGACGATGCCGCGAAACGCGGCGAAGTGCCGCGACACCAGCGCCACGTCGCCGGCGCCCGGCGCGAAGACATGCACCGAAAACCAGTCGCGCGGTTCGCCGAAGAGCGCGGCCGCATCGGGGACGCAGCGGTCGAGGGCCTCGCGCGAGGCGAGCGCGACCATCAGCTGCGGCGTGCCGGTACTGACCGTCTGCGGGGTCGTTCCGGCGCGCAGGTCGTCTTCGCTCAGGTTCAAGGCGCGCGCCGCCGCGGCGCGTGAAAAGGTCGCCAGGAAGGTCGGCGCGATCTGCGACATCGCGTACCGCGGCGGGCTGCCGCGCGAGATCGTGACCGGCACCACAGCCGCGGGCATTTTGAGGCGCACGACGTCCTGCGCGGCGGTAATCGCACCGCTCTCGCACAACGCATGCGAGGTCGCGACCGTCGGATGGCCGGCCATCGGAATCTCGCCGCTGGGGGTCCAATAGCGCACGTTGAAATCCGCATCCGCATCGCCGGGGAAGACGAAACTCGTCTCCGTCTGGTTGGTCTCGCGCGCGATCGCCTGCATGCGCTCATCATCGAGGCCGCGCGCATCGAGGACCACGGCGCAAGCGTTGCCTTCCAGCGGAACGGCCGTGAAGGCGTCGACCCAGATCATCTGCAGCGTCATCCCGCGCCATTCGCCGGACGCCGCCGTTGAACCAGCGCCCCCGCGGGGTAGATGGTAGCCGCGATGAGCAAACGCGTTCTCTTGGCGGTGAATTCGCGTGCCCGCCGGGGCAGCGGGGCGCGCGACCGCATCGTGAAGGCGCTGACCGCTCGCGGGCACCGGGTGATCGAGGTCGCGCTCGACGACCGGCCGCAGGCGCTCTCGGCGGCGATCGTGGCGCGCCGTGACGACGTCGACGCGGTCATGGTGTGCGGCGGTGACGGCACCCTGAACACTGCGATCGCCGGCCTCGTCGAGACGAAGCTTCCGCTGGTGGCGGTTCCGCTGGGGACCTTCAACGAGCTGGCCCGCACCCTCGGTGTACCGGCCGATCCCGTCGCGGCGGCCGGGATGCTCGACGACGGCCGGCCGATCCCGCTGGACGTCGGCTGCGTCAACGGCGCCTACTACTTCAACGAAGCCTCGGTCGGTCTCTCGACGCGCGTCGCCCAGCTGCAGACCGGGGAGCTCAAGCGCCATTTCGGTATGCTCGCGATTCCGGTCGCGACGCTGCGCGCACTGCGCTGGGCTCACCCGATGCACCTCGAGATCACCGGCGACGACGGGCCGCCGCGGATCGTGCGCACTATTCAGCTCACCGTTGCAAACAGCTACCGCTTCGGCGGGGTCGTCGAGAATCCGGAGGCAAGTTTGGAGGACGGGAAACTCTGGCTCTATTCGATCGACGTGCGCGGCTGGTGGAACGCGCTCGGCGTCCTCTCGGCCGTCGCGCTGCGCCGGTTCGGGCACGACCCGAACGTCGTCACGCTCAAGGGACGGCGGTTCGCGGTGCGTTCGCTGCACGGCAGCGCACATCACGTCTGGGCCGACAGCGAGCAGGTCGCGCGTCTGCCGGCCGAGTTCAGCATCGTCCACGACGCGGTGACGGTCCTGGTGCCGCCCGAACGGATCGACGCGATACGCTGATGGTGAAGTACTTTCGGCCGCACAGCTCCGCGCGCGGGATCAACGTGGTCGATCCGGTTGTCTTGCGCGCGCGCGGCATCCGCGGCGCGATCGTGGACCTCGACAACACGCTGGTCGGATTCCACGCGCAGGCGCCGTTGGCAGAGGACGCGCTGTGGGTGCAGCGTGCCCACGCGGCCGGCGTGCAGGTGGTCGTGCTGACGAACAACGGGACGCCCTGGGCCTGGGAGATCGCGCGCACCCTCGCTGTGCCCTGCATCGCGCGGGCGCGCAAACCGCTGCCGTTCGGTTTCCGGCGTGCGCTGCGCGTGCTGAAACTCTCGCCGGCCGAGGTGGTCGTGATCGGCGATCAGTTGTTCACCGACGTGCTCGGCGCGAAGCTGGCCCGGCTCGAAGTCATCCTGGTCGACCCACTGGTGCGGCACGATCCGTGGAACACCCGTCCGCTGCGCTGGCTCGAACGGCTCGTCATGCGAGGTGTGCCGCGCGCCTGATGTCGGAACGCATCACCGAGGCGCGGGCGCGCCTGGCCGTCCTCGCCGACGACGACCGGCGCGACGAGCGCATCGATCCGCGCTACCTCGGGCGCTCGTGGGTCCATGACGAGGTCGCAGCGGTGGCCGTCGTTCTGCTGCACGGGCTCACCAATGCGCCGCCGCAATACGACCGGCTGGCGCCGGAGTTGGCCGCGCGCGGCCATGCCGTGCTGGTCCCGCGCATGCCCTATCACGGCTATCGCGACCGCATGACCGACGCGATCGCGAACCTGCGGGCGGTCGATCTCGAACTGACCGCGCTGGAAGCGGTCGCGATCGCGGCCTTGTGCGGCGAGCGGGTCGTCGTGCTGGGCGTCTCGGTCGGTGCCGTGCTCGCCGGCTGGGTCGCGGCGCGCACGTCGATCGACACCGCGGTCGCGGTCTCGCCGTTCTGCGGGCTGCGCTTCGTGCCGGGGACGCTGAACGACGCGCTCGGCGCCAGCTTACGGCTGGCGCCCAATCGCTTCTCGTGGTGGGATCCGCGCCTCAAGGAAAATCAGCCCCCGCCGCACGGCTATCCGCGCTTCGCGACCCGGGCGCTGGGCGAAGCGCTCGTGCTCTCGACCACGATGCGGTCGGCGGGCAGCGCAACGCACGCGCGGCGCGCCGTCGTGGTGCTCAATCCCCGCGAACCGGCGGTCAACAACGCCTTCGCAGCACGCCGTTTCGGCCAGCTCGAGGGCGATGGGGTGATCGTGTCGACCGTCGAGCTGGCGCGCGCGCCGAACGTGCACGACGTTATCGAACCGGCGATCCCCGAAGCGCGCCCCGAGTTCGTCTACCCGCGGCTCATCGACATCATCGAGACAGCGTAGGCACCCAGCGCAGCAGCGCGGCGAACACCAGGCACAGCCAGGCCGCGCCAAGCAGGAGCCCGCCGAGCACGTCGGTCGCATAGTGCGCGCCCAGCGCCAGGCGCGACCACGGGATCGCGACGGCGCAGACGGCGAGCACGGCCGCCAGCGGCGCCGCTAGCGGCCGCGGCAACGGGCCCAACCACGCCAGCATGGCGAAGCCGGCGAAGAACACGACGGCCGTCACTGCGTGGCCGCTGGGGTACGAAGAGTCCTGCTCGTGATACCCGATGGATCCGCCGGGCCGAAGGCGGTGAAAACCGAGTTTCACCACGGCGTTCACGGCTTGCGAGAGCGTCTGCGCGCCGATTACAATCGCGACCGGAACCAGCGGCGCGCGCGCGGCCGCCGCGCTGCCGAGCGCAGCGGCGCTCAGCGCGACGAGCGGCCACGCGCGGCCCAGCGCGGTAAAGAACATCGCGGCGCCGATCGCCTCGCCGCGCAGGCTCTGCGCGCTCACATCGAGTCCTCCGGGCGGGCGCGAACTCACGACTGCGCCGAGCGCGATCGCTGCACCGAACAGCACGATCGCCGCCGCCGTCAGCCGCGCGATCAGACGAACACCCGCAGCGCTGCCGGAGCGACCCGAAAACGGGCCGGCGTTTTCTCGAGCAGCGAACCGTCGATGCTGATCATTTGCGCCGCGCGCGCGCGAATGCGGAACGCCGGGGCCGCGATGAGGTGCGCGTTCGCGAGCCTGGCCTGCTGGTCCGAACCCAGCGCGAGATACGTTTTCAGCGCCCCGATGCGCGAGGGATCGGCCACCGCGAACAGGGTGAGGAGCCCATCGGTCAGCGATGCGTCCGGCGCAAGCGGCGTGGCCCCGAAGTAACGTCCGTTGGCGACGATGATATCCTGCGTGCGCAGCGCGAGCTTACCGTCCGCCCACCCGATGCGCGCCCGAAACGCGCCGTGCTTCACGATCGGCCCGATCGCGGAGAGCGCGTAGGCGAAGTTGCCGAGCCAACCCTTGGCCGTGGTTGCGGTCGCGCGGGCGATTTGCGACGAGAGCCCGATGGTCGCGAAATTGGCGAAATAGGTTCCGTTCACGCGTCCCAGATCGACCTTGCGACGACGGCCGCGCGCGATCACGGCGACGGCCGCATCGACGTCGTCGAGCGGTATGCCGAGCGAGCGCGCGAAACTGTTGCCGGTTCCGAGCGGG
>Ga0182024_10023996_pt1 | contig 10877 bp, 8 predicted proteins | sample P32metaG_FD_120480 | JGI IMG/M metagenome (GOLD analysis project Ga0182024, IMG submission 120480) | Permafrost microbial communities from Stordalen Mire, Sweden - P3-2 metaG (Illumina Assembly) | ecosystem: Environmental > Terrestrial > Soil > Wetlands > Permafrost | place: Sweden: Stordalen... | reverse complement strand
GATGCGCCGCAGGTTCTCTTCCAGGCTTTCCGGCACGAAGTTGAAGAAGTACTGCTCGTTGAAGGTTCCGCCGGGCCCGCCTTCGGCGGACGCGCCGTTGTCGCTCATGACCAGCACGAGCGTGTTGTCGGTCTCACCCAACTGGTCGATGAACTCGAGGACCCGGCCGACCTGCGCGTCGGTGTGTGTGAGAAAGCCGGCGTAGACCTCCATCATGCGCGAGAACAGCCGTCGCTCGCGGTCTTCGAGCGACGCCCACGCCGGAACCCACGATGGCCGTTCGGAAAGCTCGGTTCCGGCGGGAAGCAGACCCGACTCGACCTGCCGTGCGTACACCGCGTCGCGCCACGTATCCCAGCCCTGATCGAAACGGCCCCGATACGGCTCGATGAATGACGCCGGGGCTTGATGAGGTGCGTGGCAGGCGCCGGGCGCGAAGTAGATGAAGAACGGCTTGTTCGGGTCGTAGGCCCGCAGATCTTTTAGGTGGTCGATCGCGTGATCGGCGAGATCTTCGGTGAGGTGGTAGCCGTCGTCCGGTGTTCGCGGCGGGCGCACCTGATGGTTGTCGTGCACGAGGTCGGGTTGATATTGATCGGTCTCGCCGGCGAGGAAACCGTAGAAACGTTCGAAGCCGCGACGCAACGGCCAGTGCGTGCGCGGACCACCGCAGCTCATCTCTGTGGCGGGAGTCAGATGCCATTTGCCGAGCGCGAACGTCGCATAGCCGTTGCCGACCAAGATCTGGGACAAGAACCCGTTGCCGGCAGGAATGGTGGCGTCGTAGCCGGGAAAGCCCGACGAGAACTCGACGACGCGAGCCATGCCGTTCGCGTGGTGGTTTCGTCCGGTCATGAGGCACGCACGGGTCGGCGAGCACAACGCGGTGGTATGAAAGTTGGCGTACCGCAAGCCACGACCGGCCAGTCGATCGAAGGTCGGGGTTGCGATGTCGGAGCCGTAGCATCCGAACTGCGCGTAGCCGACATCGTCGAGCAACACCATCACGACGTTCGGCGCGCCGTCCGGTCCCCGGTCGAGCGGCGGCCACCACGCCACGGAGTCGTCGAATGTACGACCGATCGTGCCTTCGAACTTCTTTCCCGTCACGCTCATCGTGCAACCCTTTGTGTTCGGTGCGGCCATACCATCGGATTGGACACGGGCACCGCAAACCTGTGCCGTCCCAACCGTCCCGATCGAAGCTCACCGAGGGGACGTCACTCGACGGTGAATAGCCCCGGGGCCCCCTGACCTGCCAATCGTGCGCGGACGGATCGCGCCACCAGCGCGGATCGTACGCGGCGCTCGGACCGTGCGGCGCCCCCCAAGTCCACGGCTGGTCAAAGCTGGTTTGCGACATCACCACCGTCGACGGCTGCGCGTCTGGACGACCGGCCCCGGCGTTGTTCGTCGCCTGACCAACAGCCCATGATCGTCGCGGCGATGTTCTACGCGACGTCGGCACGCGTCGAAGCGGGGACAAGGTTTTGAGGTATTCCGGCCACGTACCTACACGCCTGCCGGCGCGACAGAAGCGGGCTGCGCCTGCGGCGCCCCGACGGACGACGATCAGGAGCTTCCACCGCTGCAGGCCCCGAGCGTGACCACGGCAGCGAGACTCACAGCGACAAGACATGCGCGGCGCATACCTGCGACGGTGCCAACCACGTGAGCTGCCGTCTCGGCAGCGGACCGACCAGCGGGCCCGCGGCGCCCAAGTCGACGTCGACAGCGCCTGGTGCTGTTCCGCCAGCAGCCCGGTCGGGTCAGATCCAGGTGACTCCCGGCGGTGCGACGGGCCCGGTCAGGTCGGCTTGCGCCAGGCCCGTTCGAAGGGCAGACGCCATGCGTCCGGCGCGATCAGTTGATGGATCGCGTTCGGTCCCCACGATCCCGGCGGGTAGGGCCGCACCGGTGGCGGGTTCTCGAGGAGCGGCTTCGATCGTTCCCACAGCCGTTCGATGCCTTCCGCGCTCGTGAACAGCGTGTGGTCGCCGCACATCGCGTCGTAGATCAAGCGTTCGTAGGCTTCGAGCAGATCGGTTGTCCTGCCGGTCTCGTGCAACGAGAACTGCAAGCTCTGTTTGTCGAGTCGCATACCGGGGCCGGGGCGTTTCCCGTAGAACGACAGGGAGAGCCTCGACGCGTCGGCGAGGTCGAACGTGAGGTGGTCGGGTCCGTGCGCACCGACGCCCGAGTTGAGCGGGAACATGCTTTTGGGCGGCTCCCGGAACGCGATCGAGATGATGCGGGCGCCTTCGGCCATGCGCTTGCCGGTCCGCAGATAGAACGGAACGCCGGCCCAACGCCAGTTGTCGATCTCGCAGCGAAGCGCGACGAACGTCTCGGTCTCCGAGTGTGCGCGCACGCCCGGCTCGTCGAGGTAGCCCTCGTACTGTCCGCGTACGACCTGGGACGGCTCGATCGGGCTCAGGGAGCGGAACACTTTGTTCTTTTCTTCGCCGATGGATCGCGGTTCGAGCGCGGTCGGCGGTTCCATCGCCATGAACGCGAGCACTTGGAACAGGTGGTTCACCACCATGTCGCGGTATGCGCCGGTCTTTTCGTAGAAGACGATGCGCTGCCCGATCGAAAGCGTTTCGGGGACGTCGATCTGCACGTGGGCGATGTGCTGACGGTTCCAGATCGGTTCGAACAGTCCGTTGGCGAAGCGGAACGCGAGGATGTTGAGCGCGGCTTCCTTGCCGAGGAAATGGTCGATACGGAAGATCTGACTTTCGTCGAAGGTCGCGTGCAACGCGTCGTTCAGTTTCACCGCGCTCGCGAGGTCGGTGCCGAACGGCTTTTCCATGATGATGCGGGCACGTTCTGCCAGACCGACTGCGCCGAGACGCTGCACGACCTCCGGCGCGGCCGCGGGCGGGACGCTCAGATAGTGCAGACGTGCGACCTCGCCGCCGAGCTCGTCTTCGAGCTCTTCGACGATTTTGGCGAGCGCTTCGTTGCCGGCCGATTGACACATGTAAAAGAGCCGGGACGAGAAGTTGTCCCAGTCCTCGTCGGGGACGCCGTGGTGGGCGAACTCGTCGAGTGCGCTGCGTGCATAACCGCGGAACCCGTCGTCGTCGAGGTCGTCGAGCGAGGTGCCCAGGATCCGGCACTCGGGGAGCAGTCCGGCCTGCGCGAGGTGAAACAACCCGGGGAGGAGTTTGCGGCGGGCGAGGTCGCCGGTGGCGCCGAACAGCACCATCACATGCGGTCGGAGCGGCGATGCCAACAGGTTCGAGCTGATGTCGATCGGATCGGACTGCATGCGCGACTGCCCCCTACGACGATGTCCCGACCATGCGCCGGGCCCGTTTCGCCTGGGTTACACGGGAACGATGACCGCGTGAACGAACCTTTGCGACCTTCATCGTCGGGGACGGGCCCGTTCTTAGCCTCGCCGGCTCAGCGTGTCCCTGCGATCGCGATCAGCTCGGCGTACAGCTCGTCCATTTCGATGGTCTCGCCGTGCCGTGCGAACCAGCGACAGACGTTGGTGAGGTCTCGGTGCAGATAGTCGAACGCGTGAGGATTGGTGGTCACGTCGACGGTCTGCGGAAAGTCGATCAGCCAGAGTTGACCGTCCCACCACAGCAGGTTGAACGCGGACAGGTCGGCGTGGACGAATCCGGCGCCGACCAACAACTTGAGGTTGTCGACGAGTTGTATGCAAGCGGAGCGGATCTGGCTCGGACCGAGCCTGGCCTCAGCTAAGCGGGGCGCGGCCTGAACGGAATCGCCGAGAAACTGCATCAGCAGGCCGTCTCCCCGCGGTCCGACCGGGTACGGCGTGCTCACGCCCGCGTGCCACGCCTGTTGCATCATGTCGAGCTCGTGGCCGGTCCAACGTCCGGTCAACAGCTTCTTGCCGTATTTCGTCATCTGTTGCGCGGCGCGCTGGTCTCGCGACTTGGCGAACTTTCGGCCGTCTCGGTACGCGACATCGTTCATGAATCGGTTGCCGCGCTGGAAACCGAGCTCGGCGAGCTCGCCTTTGTGTGTCACCGTGCGAGGTCGGTAGCGTTTGTGCGCGAGCAGGATTGATCGGCCCTCGTAGGTACGTTCGACGAGGAAGATTTCGGCTTCTTTTCCGGATTTCAGGTTGCCGAGGTCGCGTTCGACATAGTCGACGTCGTCGGTGATAAGCCATTCGGGTACTGGGCGCACACACGCCTTCTTTCGGGCTTTGGAGGTTCGGGACGCGCAGGCGTCCTCCCTCGACCCGAGCTCAGCAGGCGGTCGGGACGCGACAGAGGACGTTCGTGACGAAGATGTTCATGCGGACACGCCCTCCTTTCCGGTCGGCGACCGCTGAAGTTTCGCCCTCGTATCTCCCGAGGTCAATCGAATAACCGTTTTACGGGCTTCGGAGCGTGTACTTGTCGAAGAACGACAGGATCATCGTGCTCGCGTCGATGTCGGTGTTCACGAGCGAGATGGTGTCGGCGAACTCTTCGGGGGTGAGCCCCAACGCGACCATCAGCGGGTACGGCTTGCCGGTCAACTTGCCCGAGAAGTAGTTGACGAGTGTCTGGAGGTTCAGGCCGAGCGGATGGCCGGGCCAGGTGTGTCCGTTGTGATGGACGCGGTAGAGGATCACCGGCGCTTTGCAACCCGAGTATGCGAGCTGCTCGACCGTTGCCTTGTACTGCGTTTGGGTCGGACCTCCGACGCAGCCGTCGCGCTTCGCCCAACTTTGGCCCCACTTCTCGAATGGGAGCTGATCGGAGCGCCCGCCTCCGTTGTACGGAAGCAGGTGGTCCTCGACGCCGTGGAACGACATGACGGGAACGGGTCGGGCGGGTGTGCACGGGCGCGGCGGCAGGTACGCCGAGACAGGCGCGACCGCCGCGATCTGATCGGCCATCGTGCACGCGAGCAGATCGGCCATCGCGCCGCCGTAGGAAAGTCCGGTCGCGTAGACGCGCGAACGGTCGACGCATTCGCGCCGTTCGAGGTCGTCAAGTATCGCCTTGACGTAGTCGACGTCGCCGGTTCCGGTCAGGTTCCACGCGGCGCCCAGCGCGCCGAGCGCACCTCCGGCCTGGGGGTAGACGACGATGAAGTTGTCCTTGTCGCTGATCGGGACGAACCCGTCGGTGGATCTCTGTTGGGCGGCGTTCGCGCCGAGGCCATGAAACGAGAGCACGACTGGCACGGCAGTGTCGCCGTCCCAGTGGGCGGGAATGTGCACGAGCGCGTAGCGGTCCTGGCCGCCGATGTTCAGGTTGATGCGCGTCAGGTTGCGCTGTGAGCCAGCCGTACAACGAGGCAGCGTCGTGGAGGTGGTTGCGGTCGTGGCCGTCGTCGACGGCGGAACGGCCGCGTGGCTGGCACTCGAGCATGCTGACAGCATGCCGGCCAAGGCCAACACGGCAACTGTTCGGCGCATCTCACCACCCTACGGCGCAGACGACGGCTGTTCGATGAGCTCGATGACTTCGTGATCGGGACCGCGTAAGCACACGAACCGCAGATCGGGGAGTCCCGGCCCCATCGACATCGTTTGCGGCTCGGAAAGCAGCTCGATTTTCGCGTCGCGCAGCGCCGATACCGCACGGTCGAGTTCGGGAAGGAGCAGCGCGGTGCGCCACAGGCCGACCGCGTTCGCCGACCGCGGCGCGTTTGGCCGCACGATGGGTTGGTCGAAACCAACGAGCATGAGGTGCACATCGCTCGGACCGGGGGCACGCATCAGCACCTCGACCATCGAGACCGGCCCGTCGACGCGCAGATGCGGCGCGGAATCGCTCGTGCTCGGAAAGCGGGCCAGTTCGCGGAACCCGAGCGCGGTGTAGAACGCGACCGATCGCTGCAACACGCTGCAGGTCACCGCGACGAACGAGACACGGTTGGTGTCTCCGGCGATGAGCTCGACCGCAACGCCGTCCGGATCGCTCATCAGGACGAGGCGCACGCGCCCGCCGTCGGGAAGTTCATGCGCGATCGGTTCGCTCCACACGACGCCACCACATGCGCAGGCGTTCACGATCGCAACGTCGAGATCGCAGACTTGGAGGCCGATCCGCTGAAGTCCTGCGTCGTACAAGACGCTCGGCGCCGCACCCGACGGGAGCGGTTCGTGCCATTCCAACAAGTCGACCGCTCCGCCGTCGAAGCCGGCGGAACCCACGAGAATCCAGGCATCCCAACGGACCTGATCAATTCCGAACGCGATCCCGTCCTGGGCCCGTTCGGGTGTCGTGCGGACACCGTCGGTCAGTCCGCAACCATCGACGTAGAACGCGTGCGACCGCGCCAGATCGGAACAGTTGACGTTGACGTGAAAGATCCGGGCGCCGTCGAGCATCGAACTCTCCTACATTTCCGCCATGGCATACGACAACTATCAAACGTTGCGCATCATTGTCGATCGGGGAATCGTCCGGGCGACCATCGACCATCCTCCGATCAACCTCCTCGACCTCGCGCTCATCGTCGAACTCGACCGGCTCGGCCGCGAGGTCGAGGCCGACGATTCGGTTCGGGTCATGATCCTCGACTCGGCCGACCCCGACTTCTTCGCCGCCCACGCCGACGTCACGCTCATCCAGGCGTTGCCCGCCGACGACACCACCCGACATTTCGAAGTCAGCGGATTCCAGGCGATGGTCGATCGCTTCCGGACAATGCCGAAGGCGACCATCGCCGTACTCGAAGGCATCGCCCGCGGTGGCGGAAGCGAACTGGCGCTTTCGCTCGACATGCGCTTCGCCGCCATCGGCAAGGCGATCCTCGCCCAACCGGAAGTCGCGGTCGGCATCATTCCCGGCGGGAGCGGCACCCAACGTCTCCACCGTCTCGTTGGCCGCGGACGCGCGCTGGAAGTCGTGCTCGGATGCGACGACATCGACGCAGTGACCGCCGCCCACTGGGGATATGTGAACCGGGCGTTCCCACCCGGCGAGCTGCGTCCGTTCGTCGACAAACTTGCGGCGCGTATCGCCTCGTTCCCACCGCACGCCATCGCCCACGCCAAAGCGGCGGTCGACGCCGCGCTGCCCGACCCGACCGACGGGCTTCTCACCGAAGACCAGCTGTTCCGCAGCTGTCTCGGCGATCCCGAAACCGCGCCGCGAATGTCGGCGTTCCTCGACGCAGGAGGCCAAACACGCGACGTCGAGCTCCGCGGTTTCGTCTGACCATCCGTCCAACTGCCCGCGGACATCCGCGTCCGCCCGGGTCGCTGGACGTGTCCGTACGCGGCCGTGTCGGGCGCCGCCAACCCGAACGTCGGGGCAGATTTTTCGCGGCGGGGACCTGCGACGGGCCGGTTCTGCTAGCTCGGACGTTGCGCCGACATCTGGGCGAGGATCTCCGGCGGCACGAAGTTGTTCTCGGTCGTCGTGTCCGCTTCGGTGAGTTCGACCATTCGGGTCACGACTTCGGCCGGATCCATCTGGCCGGTGGTCACGAACTCGCGCATCATCTGGAACATCGCAGTGGCGGGCGCGTTGAGTGCATCGTCACCGAACCACTCCCACATCGAGTCTGCCATCCGGTCGTTGAAGCCGGTCAGATACGGACCCGGGTTGAGGAGCGTCACGTCGATACCTTGTGGCGCCAACTCGGCGCGCATGGCCTTGCCCATCGCTTCCAAGGCGTGCTTCGTCATGGAGTACGGACCGAACGACGGACCGGACACCACCCCCGCGATCGACGACACGATGATGATCCGTCCGGCACCCTTGGCCACCATGCGGGTCAGCACATGTTGTGTGACGGCGAGCGTGCCGAACACGTTGACCTCGAACAGGCGCCGCACCCGATCCAACGGCACGTCGGCCATGGGTCCGGTCTGACCGGCGCCGGCGTTGTTGATGAGCACGTCCACATCCCAGTCGTCCGCTTTGGCAACGTCGGGTGATGTGATGTCGAGTTTCTCGACGGTCAGCTGCGGCGCCTCGGCGCGAAGTTCGGCCGCCTGGGAGTCGGTTTCGGTGGTGGCGATGACAGGGTGACCACGGGCCGCGAGCGCCAGGCTGGCGCCCTTGCCAAATCCGGAACCCGCGCCGGTGATCATCACCGTCTTCGTCACGATGTCATCTCCCGGTCGTTGTGGCTCCGGTCGCGCTGAAGATCGGAGGCGGCTGCGAGGCGTACCGTACCGGCTCGACCGTCGCCGTTTTGCGGGACAGCGGGCCGCGTCACGCCGCCGCCGAAGAGTTCTGCCGCCCGGCGAACGTGCCGGGCCGCGACGACTCAGGCGGGAGCGGGTTCGGTGTCGTGTTCTGCTTCCGGCTCGTCGGTGCCGGCCCACCAGTCTTGGACGGGTGGTTCTTCTTCGGCGGGAATGTTGGGGACGAGGAGCGAGATCAGCGCGCCGACGGTGACCACGACTCCTGCGAACGCGACGGCCGGACGCGCGGCGTCGGCGACGCCGGTCGACACGAGTATCCCGATCCGACGTCCGGTCGGGGTGTCGGACGCGCCGACGGGCGCGCCGCCGCCGATCCCGTCGCCGACGCCTTTCACCACCTGTTCGCGAACCGCGGTTGGGATGTCGCGCGCCTGGGCCAAATCGTGGCGGACGTGGCTGGTGGCTTGCGACACGAAGATCGCGCCGATCAACGCAATCCCGAGCGCAGTTCCGACTTGGCGGACCATGCCGGCGGCGCCGCTCGCAGAGCCGGCCTTTTGGGGCGGGATGTCGCTCAACACGACATTGGTCAGCTGACTCGTCGCGAACCCGATACCGATGCCGTGCAACATCAACGCGGGAAGCAGGGAGTAGAACGTGGTCGACGATGAGAACACCGCGACGTAACCCCAGATGCCGATGGCTTCCAACGTGAGGCCGACGGTGATGACGTATTTCGGTCCGTAGCGGCGGCTGAGTTGACCGCCGATTCCGCCGCCGACGAAGGCCATGATGCCGGCCGGCAACAACCATGTGCCGCTTCGGATCGCGGAGAGGTGAAGGCCGGCCTGCAAGAAGATCGGCAGGACGAAGAAGGCGCCGAACTCCCCCATGGCGAGGACGGTCGTGTTGATCAACCCGTAGCGGAAGCCGCGGTGGACCAAGTCGGTGAAATCGAACACGACGGGTTTGTCGGCCGCGACTCGACGGAGCTCGATCCGTACGAACGCGACCAACACCACGGCCGAGATCGCCAACGAGACGGGCACGACCGACACCGCGTGCAGCGGCCAGTTCCAACCTCCGATCGACTGATTTCCGACCGGTTTCCACCATCCGTAGCGGGCCGCTTCGATGATGCCGAACACGAGCGCAAACAGTCCCGCGGTCACCGCGACGACACCGGGCAGGTCGAGCCCCTTGCCGCGCTCGTCTTTCGATTCGTGCACGTAGAAGATGCCGGCGAGTATCGCGAGCGGCGCGATCACGACATTGACCCGGAATGCCCACCGCCACGAGTAGTCGGTGGTGAGGATGCCGCCGATCCATGGTCCGAGCGCGCCGGCTCCGCCGGCGACCGATCCCCACACCGCGAATGCGACGCCGCGTTCTCGTCCGCGGAATGTGGCCGACAGAATCGACAACGTGGCGGGCAGCATCATGGCCGCGCCGATGCCTTCGATCAGTGATTCGCCAAGGAAGAGTTGCACGACCGATTGCGACAGCGACGCGATCAGCGATCCGGTTGCGAACAGGGCAGCACCGACGAAGAACAATTTGCGCCGCCCGATGATGTCGCCGAGGCGGCCGAAGCTGATCAGCAACGACGCGAACACGAGCGAGTAACCGGAGATCACCCACTGCAGCGACGAGACCTGGGTGTGGAACTGCCGGATGATCGTCGGCACCGCGACATTCAGGATCGTGTTGTCCAACACGATTATGAACAGCGTGCTGGACAGGATCACCAACGCGATCCAGCGTTTCGGATCGGCAGGACCGGGGGGTCCGCCCCACCCGCCCGTCGCAGGCGGAGGGACTCCCGAGCCCGCCGGAGGCTGAGCGGTCATCGGAACCTTTCGTTTCTGCCACCGTATCTATACGGAACAGGTCTGGTCTGTATCTGTGGACCATAACCTGCCCCGCTGCGGAACGCAACAGTCCTGTATCGTTGAGGACATGGCCCCCTCGGCCGCCCCTACCCGCAGTGCAGGCCGCCAGCGTGACGGACGGACCGATGCTGCGCTCATCGACGCGGTGCTCGACCTCGTCGGTCGCGGCGCGACGCTGTCGGGAATCTCGTTCGTTGCGATCGCCGAACACGCCGGCGTGTCCCGCAACTCGCTGTACCGGCGCTGGAAGACGAAAGACGCGCTCTATCTCGACGTCCTGGCATCGCTGAACCGTCCGCTGCCGGCGCTGGCGGGTACGAGCGTGCTCGACGACGTCGCCGAGTTGTTGGCGGTGATCATCGAGCGCTCCGTCGACCCGCGTGCCAGCCAGATGCTCCGCGCGTTGAACGCCGAAGCCTCGAAGTTCCCGCAGTTGCACCGCCGGTACTTCGAAGAGGTCGTCGCGCCGCGGCGCGCCGTGCTGATTGACCTCCTCGAGCGCGGCGTCGAGCGCGGAGACATCGTCAACGACGTCGATGTCGACTTCGCCGCGAGTGTCCTCGTCGCGCCCATACTCACCAGCGTTGCGTTCAACATGACCCAGGACCTCGATCCGAAGGTGACCAGCCGCCAGATCGCCGACCTCGTTTTCGCCGGACTCGCGCCGCGCCCGACGGTCGACTAGCCCGAGTTTCCTGGATGGGTGATGGGTGAGCGGTGTTGTGGCTGGTCATCGCGCATGTTTGGGTGTTGGTCGTGTATTACCCAGGTTAAGCGGGTGGGTGCGTAGTTGTTGAGGTCGAACAGGTTGAATAGTCGTCGTTGGGTTGGTGTGGTGTCGGTGAGGATGTGGTGGGCGCGGGGCCGTCCGCTGTCGCCTTGGTAGAGCAGCACGG
>Ga0182024_10023995_pt1 | contig 10877 bp, 10 predicted proteins | sample P32metaG_FD_120480 | JGI IMG/M metagenome (GOLD analysis project Ga0182024, IMG submission 120480) | Permafrost microbial communities from Stordalen Mire, Sweden - P3-2 metaG (Illumina Assembly) | ecosystem: Environmental > Terrestrial > Soil > Wetlands > Permafrost | place: Sweden: Stordalen... | reverse complement strand
CTACCAGGATTTCGACCGGGTCTTTGCGCGCCTCCAGTTTGAGGCCGAGGGTCTTCTCCAGGGAATCGAATATACTCGGACCGGGCAGAGTGGCGTTCGTTTCCAGCGGCTCGTACTCAAAATCGATCTCGAAAACGCCTTAGAGTCCTGTCTTGTCGACCACTGGCGTCTTTAGCACATCCGTCAGGAGCGTGGCCAGAGTGGCGATATTCGTGTTGTTCTTCTCCACATGGACGAGACCCTGTGCCGTTCCCCGGCTGGTACCCAGACCACCCTTGGGCAGATCAACTTCCTTGAGTTTGGACCCCGCCTTCGCCACCACCAATTCATAGACTGACATTTCCCTGGTCTCGCGGTGAAATGCAAGGTGGAACCGATCCGCCAGCAGGCTGCGCAGCATCAGCGGAAAATCCTGAACGCGGCTGTTGGCCGGAGCTTTGGCTACGATCTCCCACGGCTTCTGCTGGTACCCGCGCGGAAGGATGAGTTGGTAGTCCATCTTGATACTAAAAGCCTTCCGAATCAGGCCCGAAATCCAAATGTACTTATAGTCGATGCCCCCGGGATTTTCCTTGTTACTATGCGGGGTTCTGTTCTCTTCGGAGGGGTTCGGCTTGATGGATGCCACCTCGAATGCCATGCGTGGCTCCGCTTGGGATTGCTGCGCCAGGCCACGTGTGGGATGCAGAATCCCGATACCAACCGGAATGGCGATCGCAGCGAGTCCGGCTGTGATTAGCATGATTCGCCGCCAGAGCGTCAGGTTATGAGGATTACGCGCGATCAGAGTTGAATTGATTCGTTTCCTGAGATCCGCGCCGGTGACTCCTGCGACGCACGTGGAAGGCGACTCCAGATAGTGTCTGCAGACATTCAGAATCCCCTCGGCATAGACTTGCGGATCTTCGACTGTCCCGATCACTTCTTCATCGCAGGCGCTCTCCCGCTCCGCCACGAGTTGCGTGCGGATCCACCAGACGAGCGGGTGAAACCAGAAAAGGATTTCAACCACCATATGAATCGCAGCGGTCAGATTGTCTCTCCGCCGCAGGTGGCACAATTCGTGTGCGAAAACGGGATCGAGCTGCGCGGGTGTCAAGCGGTGTGTCATGCGTTGGGGAAGCAGCAGGACCGGTTTGCGGATGCCGAAGATGCCGGGTTCCAGGCGCGATGCGGATGACATTACGGGGATGGGCAGATTGAGGTCGAGAGGCGTCGCGGCTTTTACAAGTGCGTGAATCTGCCAAAGCGATCTTACCCAGTAAATCAACCCGAGCGTGATGCCGCAGAGCCATACGGCGGCGAGAATCGCGGTAACGTGGCTCGACGACGGCGGCGCTGTCATGACCGTCGCGTTAGTCGACAGGGCAAATGGCCTGCTGATTTCATTTATTACAGCGGCGAATTGCGGCTGCGCGGAGACCGGAGCCGATCGCCATCCCAATCGACCGCCGAGACTGACCATTGCCGAAAAAGGGATTAAGAACTTCACCGATGCAGCCATCCAGATCCGGTACCGCAATGCCGCGCGGTTTGTCCTGACTGCGAGCGCCAGCAGCCACGCCGCGGCGCAGAAAAACGTCGATTGCCAGAGATGGTTGGCTATAGGCGACAGATCGGTGGGGATCATTTCTGTTTATCCTTCTTCAGATTCTGCCGGAGCGCTTTCTCAGCCTCCTGCACGTCAGCCAGGGTGAGGTCGCCAGATTCCACCAGGTGAGCCATCACCAGCTTTGCCCGGCCACCGAATATGGCGAGGAGTTCGTCCACGAATCGGCGCTGCGCGTCGTTGCGCGATATTACAGCTTCGAAAATATTCGCGTTGCTGATCCGCTTGACGCAGTGGAGCGCCTTCTTTCGCTCCAGGCGATAGACGACAGTCTGGACAGTTGTGTAAGCCGGTCTGCCAGGCTCGGGAAACGTCTCCTGAATTTCGCGAACTGAGCATGCGCCCTTCTGCCAGAGCGCCTCCAGCACCTGCAGTTCCAGCTTCGTCAGTTTCGGTTTGATCATTTCGTAGGACTATTTATGCATTCAGTCTACTATGATGATAGTCCGACCGCAAGTTATTTTTTGGAGGCGCCCTCTAATTGGTCGACGGCCTCTCTACGTGATCAATGACGATCGTGTCGACCGGCCCTTTCGCCGATTCCAGCCGTAATCCGAGTTGTTCCCGGAGCGCGGTGAAAATCGTCGGACCCGAACTGGCGAGCGGCTGGGCGGCTGCCGGGCTTTCCGGCCCTTGTGGCTCAACGTCCGGAGTCCATTCCAGCACCAAATCATACCGCTCTGTCAGGCCGGTATTATCCAGGACCTAGCGTCCCATTTCGTTGGAGAGCGCGGACACGAACATAGGGATGGTCGCCGAGAAACCGCGGATGCGACCGGGGTCCGTCCCTGTTCCCTGCCGATTTCCGGGCGTGGTTGACACTTTCAATTTTGGTCCGTTCCGGGCGACGGACAGCACGTACACCTGCTGCTCTTTCGTCTCGTGATGCACCACGAGGCCGAATCGGTCCGCCAGTAACCCACGGACCATTTCCTTTTCCGCCTCTGGCTCCGCCGCGTGCGGGCCACGCGCCGGCTTCCCGGCGATATCGTAGCGCTCTGTGCCGATCCAGCCGGGCCCGCTCGAAAGCTGAAAACCGCGAATGTCGTATGCAAAGCGAATCACGGCCCTCAGTGGCATGTTGGTCACGTTCAGATTGCCGCCTGGATCTATAGTCATCGAGGATTGACCGGCGTCCGGATTAGCCGGTTTGATCGACGTTACGTCAAACTTCAGCGGCTGAGCGGGCGGTTGCGCCAAAGCCGTGCCCAGCAGAAAACCCGCGGTCAGGAAGCAAGGAAATATTCGCGGCATACTCGCTCCGTTATACGCCCGGCCACGCAATACGTTAGCGTCGATCAGGGCAGGCTAAAGCGCGCTACGATCTTTCCCGTTGACATACGAGATAACACGTATTATGCTCGCTTCAGATGCCTCTGAAACCGACGATCAAGACTAATCATCCGCTCCCGACCGACGCTGAATTAGACATCCTGGCAGCTCTTTGGCGTCTTGGCCCCGCGACTGTGCGCGAAGTGCATGACGCGCTGAATAAGCAAAGGGGCTACACCACCACGCTCAAAGAGATGCAGGTCATGATCGATAAAGGGCTCGTAATCCGCAGTGAGCGTTTCCGGTCGCACATCTATGAGGCGGGCATTCCCAAAGAGCAAACGCAGAAGCAGATCGTCGGCGATCTTTTGACGCGCGCCTTCGAGGGGTCGGCGCGCGAACTCATGCTCGGCGCGCTGTCCGCGAAGCCTGCGTCGAAGCAGGAGCTGGAGGAAATCAGACGGATGATCGAGGGATTCATTCGAGGGAAAGGCAAGGCTTTATGAACACGAAGGTGTTTCTCGTGGCGCGGTTTTTCTCAGGCCAACCGTGGGTGGAGCGGCTCGGATGGACGCTGGTGCATTTTCTGTGGCAGGGTGCGTTGATCGCGGCGCTGTACGCCGTCGCGCGCAGGTGGGTGGGCCAGGCACGAAGCGCGCAAGTCCGATACCTGCTGGCGTGCGGGGCACTTACGGCGATGGTGATCGCGCCGATTGTGACATTCAGCTTCTCCGGTTCGACCGATTCAGGTTCGGCCAACGCTATTGCTGCGACTGCGTCTGTGACTTCGTCCCTGACGAAAGCCACCCCATATTCGCTCCCGTCGCCGCCCATTTTTGATGCGATGCCGTGGCTGGTTGTGACGTGGCTTGCGGGCACGATGGTGTTCTGGGTGCGGCTCATGGGCGGCTGGGTGATTGCGGCGCGAGTCAGATCGATGCTGGTGCGTCCGGCGCCTGTGGAATGGCAGCGAACGGTCGATCGCTTGAGGCAACGCGTGCGGATTTCGCGCCCGGTGAGGCTGTTGGTGACGGCGCTCGTTCCGGTTCCGACCGTCATCGGGTGGCTGCGTCCCGTTGTGCTGATGCCGTTCGGTGCGCTCACGGATCTTCCGCCCGAACTGGTGGAAGCTCTACTGGCTCACGAGCTGGCCCATATCCGGCGGCACGATTATCTGGTCAATATCCTGCAAGGAGTCGCCGAAGCAATGTTGTTTTATCATCCGGCGGTGTGGTGGATCTCGCGGCAGATTCGGAACGAACGCGAGCTTTGCTGCGATGACGATGCGGTGGCGATCGGCGGCGATACGCTCACGTATGTCCGCGCTCTGGCCGAGTTAGAGTCGTGCCGCCCCGCAGACTTCATTCTGGTTTTGGGCGCCAATGGAGGGTCATTGCAGGAGCGCATCGCCCGGCTGCTCGGTATCTCGTGTCCGGTGTCGAACTCGCTTTCAGGTCCGCTGATCGGCGTGGTCGTTCTGATTGGCGCGGCATGCGCCGTGTCCGGTCAGCCGCCGGCCCCGCGAGCATTCGATGTAGCCGCGGTGAGACGGGACAATTCCGCGTCGACCTCCAGTGACACCGCGTGGTCCGCCAAAGCCGGCACGCTCAATTTCGTGAACGTGACTCTGCGAAATTGCGTTCAGCTCGCATACGATGTGAAGCCATCGCAGCTGGAAACGCCCGACTGGATGGATTCGGCAAGATATGACATAACGGCGAAGGCCGCCGCGCCCGCTTCGGACAGTGAGATTCGCGTGATGCTTCAAACGCTTCTCGCGCAGCGGTTCGGCGTGTCGCTCCATCGCGAAACAAGGTTGTTATCGGCCTACGTGCTGACTGTGGCGAAGGGCGGTTCAAAGCTCAAGGCGTCCGAGCCCGCCGCCCGGATCTGGAACGACTCGCGGCGTGGCCGCCTGGACGCGCATGGCATGGCGATGAAGGATTTGGTCGACAAACTGGCGGAGAGTCTTGACCGCCCCGTGAGCGATGCGACGGGGCTCAAGGGGGGCTATGAGATTGCTCTCACATGGGTGCCTGACGACAGCCCCGCGGCGAGCGATGGGACGGGTGGATCCATCTTTACGGCGGTGCAGGAGCAACTCGGGCTCAAGCTGGAGCCGCAAAAAGCCTCAGTGGAGATGCTCGTCGTCGATCGCGCAGAGAAAGTGCCTACTGAAAACTGACGTCACATTCCGAACGGGCTGGCGACTACCACGACGTAGCCGTCCGGATCTTTCATCCAGCACTCCCAGTGGTAAGGGACGTCTTCCAGGTTGGGAGGATTTCGCAGACGGGGGAAGATGAACTCGACGCCCATTTCGGCGGCGCGTTGCGTGATCGCTTCGAAATCGTCTGTTTCGAACCAGAGCAGGACGCCGTTGCCGTAAGGCTTGCTGTGGCGATCGCCGATGGGGCCGTGATCGTGGTCGGACTCGAAGGCGTGCAACTGGAGGATGAGTTCGCCTTTTGAGACCAGCCGCTCATAGACGGGGCCTCCGTGGTCGCTCTGGCAGCCGAGCAGACGCTGGTACCAACGGCTGCTGGCTTCCACATCGGTGACGGCTATAAGAGGTTGGGGGCGCATCGCAATCAGGGTATCAATAAGGCGTCACGGCTCAGGCTGTGACGGCGGAGACGATGAGGGCTTCGGCTTTCGCATCGAGCGCCAGCGCGGCGGCGCGCAGTTGCGGATTGTTGCCGGTTGCGATCAGCGAGGATGGCACCAGGCACGTGATATTGCAGGTCTTGCCGTCATCGCTTTCGGCGAGGAGGAGTTCGATCGGGACGAAGAGGCCGGCGGTGTAGTCGTGTTGCAGCATGGTGATCGCGATCAGCGGGTTGCCGAAAATCCAGCGCAGAAGGCGGCGTTCGATGCCGTAGTTTTCAATCCAGCGGCCGTGATCGATTTCAAAGAAGAGCATGAAGCCGCTTTCGCCGATGCGGGGCCGGATGTTTGCTTCGAAGTCTTCGCGGTTGCCGGTTTGAGTGAGGACGTTGTCGTTGGTCGTTTTGCCGACGCGTGCATGCAGTCTCGCGAGCACATCGTCAAAACTCAGGGGGCTGTGGTGGCGGATACGTTTTCCTGTGAAGCTGACTTCTTCACGCCGTGGGGCGGTTGTCTCGTTCATGCTTCAGAGATCAATTGTGCGGACCGGGGGATTCTGAAATTGATCGGTTTGCAGTTGGCGCTATCGGTTGGCGAGCACGGAATAGCCGCGGCCGCGAATCAGGTTTTCATCAGCCGTCACGAGAGTCAGGCCAAACGTTTTCGGCCGTGGCGGCAAGAAAGCGGTCCGCCGGCTACCCGCGAAGCACTTCCCAATCGGATTCCTCACTGGCGGGAGACATGATGTCTCCGGTAATCCGGCCGGTTCCTGCCATGCAGCCTAACCAGCTGGTTGTTGTGGGGGGAACCGACCGCGCGGTGCTTTCGGCGAGAGGCGCATTTGTATCAGGGATGTTCCCGGGCATGAAATTAGTCCGTGATTCCATTTGACCATTGTCCATACGGGTTAACTCGGGGCGCGCGTCGGGTGTTTGCGCGGCTGGACCGAAAGATCAACAGTCGCGCGCGCTACAATCGTTTCTTATGTTTCAGGGCATCGAACACTTGGCGATTGCATCGCCCAATCCGGAAAAACTGGCGCAGTGGTATGCCGATCATTTGGGCTTCCACATCAATTATTCCTACGCCGGAAATTATTTCGTGCGCGCCGCCAACGGCGCGATGATCGAGATCATTCCGGCTGCGAATTCGCTTTCCGCCCCGCAGGTGATGGCGAATAACAAAGACGCTGGGTTCCGGCATCTGGCCATCGCGGTCGACGATTTCGACGCCGGCGTGGCGCATCTGAAGGCGAACGGCGTGCATTTGGTAGGTGAGCCGTTCGAAACGCAGGGCAACCGGCTGGCGTTTTTCAACGATGCCGACGGCAATCTGGTGCATCTGATCAAACGCCCCGCGCCACTGCCGTAGACCGGACCAACCACTTGCTTCGACGCGTTTTTAAAGCCTTCCACTATCGCGATTTCCGCATCCTCTGGATAGGCGCCTGCACGTCAACGATCGGCACGTGGATGCAGGAGGTGGCGCAGAACTGGCTGGTTCTGTCGCTGACCAATTCCCCATTTCTGTTGGGGCTCGACCAGTTCCTTGGCGATATTCCGATCTTCCTTTTTTCCCTTTGGGGCGGTGTGCTGGCGGATCGTATTGACCGGCGCTATATCCTGATCGGCTCGCAAGTGGTGCAGATGCTTTCGGCGGCAACGCTTGCGATTCTGATCTGGACTGGCCATATTCAAAAAGATACGATCTGGGTGGTGCTGACCCTGTCGTTCGTGGTGGGCACGGCGCAATCGTTCGGCGGACCGGCCTATTCGGCGCTGGTGCCGAGCCTGGTCGAAAGGGAGGACGTGCCAAATGCGATTGCGCTGAATTCGATTCAGTTCAATCTGGCGCGCGTGATCGGGCCGGTGGTGGGCGGACTTGCGATGAAGTACGCCGGGGCCGGTTGGTGTTTCGCGCTGAATTCGCTGTCATTTGTGGCGGTCATTATTTCGCTGTCGCGGCTGCACATTAATTTCAGCCCGCCGCGCACCGGCGAATCAGTGATGACTAGCATGAAGCAGGGGTTCACGTTTGTGCGGGCGCAGGGCGCGATGACCACTCTGATACTGATCGCCTTCTTAATGACATTTCTGGCCATCCCCACTATTGCGTTTCTGCCGGTGTTCGCGAAGATCGTTTTCGGACGCGGTGAGATGACCTATACGTGGTTCCTGGCCGCGAGCGGACTCGGCTCCATCACGGGTGCCCTGACCGTGGCCTGGCTCGGTGACGTCCACAATAAAGGGCGCATCGCGCTGGGGGCGCTGGGGGCGATGGGCATCGGAATGGTCGGTTTCTCACAGTCGAAATCAATACTTTTGAGCTGCGCGATGCTCTACTTTACAGGCGCGATGATGATGTGCGCGTTCTCGATGATTTCCTCTCTGGTGCAGCTGATTACGCCGAACGCGATGCGCGGGCGAGTGATGAGCGTCTACATGATGTCGTTTCGCGGCGGCATGCCCTTTGGTGAGATCGCGACCGGATGGCTTGTACCCATCTTTACCGCGCCAACCGTCCTCACGGTGAATGGCATTGCGCTGTTGTCGCTGGGAGCGTATTTCCTGCTGGTGCAGCGGCGGGTAGCGGAACTGTAAACAGGATTTTCGGCAGAAAAAGTGCAGCGGATTTGGCGCAGGCTGCATCCTAAAAATCAAGTACGGACTTATACATGCGAATCGGTGCATTTTTTCTAATTTTGCCTTTACTCTGTGCGGCTGCTGACGATCTGGCGACATTGCGCGACCATCAGGACCGGAAAGCGCTGGAATCCCGGGCGGGAGCGTTGCAGCAGGCGGCGGAGAAGCGTCCGAACGATGCCGACGGCTGGTATCGCGCGGCGCTTGCTTATTCTTATGCGGCTGAGGTCGCCATGGAAATGGGCGATAAGGGCGGCTCCGGACGGCTGGCCGAAGCGGGCGTTGGCCTCGCGGATAAGGCGATTGAGATCAATGGGCGCAATGCCGAATATTACCGGGTTCTGGGGACGCTGGGCGGCCAGATTGTGCCGGCGAACCCGATGAAGGGGATTCTGATCTACGGCAAGAGGGCGAAGGAAGCGCTGGATAAGGCGGTCGAGATGGACCCGAAATCGTCGCAGGCGTTTTTGGCGCACGGCGTCGGGTACTACTATCTGCCGGACAATTTCGGTGGCGGCCCGGCCAGTGCGATTAAGGATTTTCAGCGGGCGATTGCGCTCGATCCGAAATCGGCCGAGGCCTATTTGTGGATGGGGATTGCGCTGCGGAAAGAGAACCAGAATGCGAAAGCGCACGAGGCGTTAGCTAAGTCGCTGGCGCTCGATCCGGATCGGGTTTGGACGAAGCAGCAGCTGGCTAAGACTCCGGAGAGGTAGGGATGGTACCGCTCTGTAAGCACTTTTCCTTCTGAGCCGCGCGCGTGAGCAAGCGGTTGTCGAGGCCTGCACACGGCCCGCACTGAAGCAGGCGGCCGGTGCTGAAGTGCTCAAGTTCGGCCACCGCTCCCTAACCCGGCATAGCCGGAACCAAACAGGCTCCGTGACACGAAGCAACCACTCCGTAACCGTCGCGGCTCGGTCAAACTTCGCGAAAGTTGGGGGCTGTCAACAACCCCCTCCGAAGGCCCGTGAACATTGTGGCAAACGCATCTTGCGAAAAATATTCTGCCAGAAACGGCAAGAATCTGACTACGTAGGTACTCACGGTCGCGGCTCTGTAAGCACCCTTTCGAGTCGGTGCGTCTCTCGGCAGCTTCACGCCGCTGCAAGCACCGGGTCGTCCACAAAATGAAGCTGAATCTGCCTCGGAATTTCGTCAGGCTCGAAATGAACCGAGATCGCTTCCCGGATGTGACTCTCCAGTTCGCTGAGCGTTTCCGCCTGTGTCGTCAGACCGCCAGACCCTTCAGGGTCATCCCACGATGCCACGAGCGCGCCTGTTTCGGCGCAGGTGGCGACCCTGATGGTGATTTGTTCCACGGTTTGATTGTAACCTCACGAGGAATCGCCTGGCCTCCATGGGCATCATTTTGCAACCGCGCTGTCATAAATTGGTTGTAGACTGTACACTAACGCTGCTCACGTGCCAACATCGATCCGCCTCCGCCTGTTTCTCACCTGCTTCTTGCTGATCGCCGTCATTGTGTTCGCGGTAAATGTGACCCATTCCCTGGGCGTTACATTTGTCGTCATTTTCGGACTGGTTCTTTGCTGCATCGGCGCGGCCGTCGTCACATCCATTTTTTCCCGCTCGCTCGCGTGGAGAATTCAGCGCCTCCGCACTTTTACCGATACTCTTCTCGATTCTCCGCAGACCGAATCGCCGCTGCCCGGAGAGGACGACGCCACGCGCGCCCTGAACCAATCGCTGCGCCGCATGGCCGGACGAATTCACGAGCTGGTGGAGCGCCTCAGCCACGAATCGAACCGGCTCGACGCCATCCTGAGCAGCATGCGCGAAGGAGTGCTCGCGGTGGATCACCAGATGCGCGTCCAGTTCGCCAACAAAGCTCTCGAGACCGCCCTGGGGCTGAAATGTCCGGTTGCGCGCGATACGCCGCTGGTCGGTGTGGTGCGGGATCCCGCCTTCCTCAGCCTGATTTCCGAAGTTGTGGCGACGGGCGCGCCGGCCACATGTAGGCTGCAGTTTTCCGGCGGCGATTCGGCTGTTTTCGAAGCTCACGCCTCGCCTTTTGCCGTTCCTCCGCATCGGGGCGCGCTGGCGATTTTGCACGATATTACCGGCATCGAGCGGTTGGAGCGTGTGCGTCGCGATTTCGTCGCGAACGTCTCGCATGAGCTGCGAACACCGCTGGCCGCCATCCGCGGCTATGCGGAAACGCTGCTGGGCGGGGCGCTCGAAGACGTCAACAACAATCGCCACTTCGTGGAGATCATTCAGGCGCAGGCCATCCGGCTGAACAATATCGCAACCGATTTGCTGACGCTTTCGGATCTGGAATCCGGCCGGCGCGATGCGGATCCCGGGCCGGTTTCCGTGGAAGAGGCGGTGAACACGGCGCTGCTGACGGTGGAGACCGAGGCCAGTATTCGCGGCGTGAAACTCATCCGGGGCGTGGTCGAGGACGCGATGGTGACCGGGCATGCCATACGTCTCGAACAGGCGCTGGTGAACCTTCTGGATAACGCGGTCAAGTTCAACAAGCCGGGCGGCGAGGTGCGGATCGATGCCACCTCCGCCCGGGACGGCCGCATTGTGATTTCCGTTTCCGACACCGGCGCCGGCATTCCGTCTTCCGATGTTCCGCGGATCTTCGAACGTTTTTATCGCGTGGACCGGGCGCGTTCGCGCGCGGTGGGAGGCACGGGTCTGGGGCTTTCGATCGTCAAACACGTTGTGGAACGCATGGATGGGGCCATCAGCGTCGAAAGCCGTCTGGGCCAGGG
>Ga0182024_10023994_pt1 | contig 10877 bp, 12 predicted proteins | sample P32metaG_FD_120480 | JGI IMG/M metagenome (GOLD analysis project Ga0182024, IMG submission 120480) | Permafrost microbial communities from Stordalen Mire, Sweden - P3-2 metaG (Illumina Assembly) | ecosystem: Environmental > Terrestrial > Soil > Wetlands > Permafrost | place: Sweden: Stordalen... | reverse complement strand
TCGCCGGCGTGGACCTCCTCGTCACGCCCGACCGGGAGACCGTCGTGCTCGAGGTCAACGGCATTCCCGGCTGGCAGGCGCTGCAGTCGGTGTGCGCGGAGGACCTGACGCAGCTGGTCGTCAGGACCTGCGAGTCACTGGTCAGAGCCGAGTAGCCACGCGGCGTATTCGATCGGGTGGGTTGAGGGTCGACAAAACGGCCTGCTGGGGAAGGGGTGGGGTTCGGTTGTGGTTCTGGGGCCTGCAAACGTCCACCTAGCGCTGTTCGGACTCGGATGGTGGGCGTTTGCCGCTCTGGCGACGGCAAACGTCCCTGCAATTTCTCGGCTCTTGAAGAGGTGGACGTTTGCCGTCGTGACAGCGGCGAACGCCCACCAAACTCCGCCGCTGGGCCGTTGGTGGACGTTTGCCGACCACGGACGTCGCGTGATCCTCACCGAGCGCAGCGAGGTCGAGAGCGAGAGCCGGCGCAGCCGACGGTCTCCTTCGCGCGAGCCGCCGCGGCGCCACGAAACCGACCCCCTCCTTCGTTGCCTCGTTTTCACTGTGGGCCGCAGAATCAATCGTCTAAGGGCCCCACGACCTCAGTCATGGAGCGTGATGCGGCCCTCGTGCAGCGCCGTGGCGACGAGCGCGCCGGTGGCCCCGGCGGACTCCAGTGCGCGCAGATCGGCGTCGTCGCGCACGCCGCCGCCCGCGTAGATCTTCAGGTCCGGAAGAGTCTCGGCGAGCTGCGCCACCGCACCCAGCGGCGGCCCCGAGCCGCTGCCGACTAGTAGGAGATCAATGACCAGCAGCTCGCGCACGCCGAGGGCGAGAGCGAGCGGCGCGGCGGCGGCAGGCTCGCGGCCGGCGAGTTCGGGGCGGGGAGAGATCAGCCTTCCGTCGCGCAGGTCGACGCTGAGCATCCGCCGGGGAGTGGGGGCGGTGGCGGGCTCGCCCGCGGCGCCAGGCGCCCCCGCGGTTGCAGGCTCTCCCGCGGTATCGGTCCCACCCGCCCCCAGCGACTCGGTGCCGACGACGTTGCGCGCCACGCCCGCACGGGCGAGCGCCGCCGCTCGCTCAGGGTCGATGGCGCCCGCGTCGACCCAGGGCTCGGCCACCGCAGCCAGCCCGGTCAGCGTCGCCTCGTCCACCGGCTCGCCGGCGAGGGCGTCCAGGTCGGCGACGTACAGGGTGCTCGTCCGGCAGGCGGCGCACAGCGCCCGGGCGACCGCGACCGGCTCGCACCCCTCGACCAGTGGACTGCGCAGCGGCGCGTAGGCGTCGCGCTGCCCGCGGCGGGCGTGCACGACGATGCCGCCCTTGAGATCGAGCACCGGAACGATGCGCATCGGGCTCTCGTCGCCGGCCCGGCTACGCCGCCACGCGTGCCGTCGTGAGGCCGGCGATCGCCAGGCGCCGGGCGCACCGGCGCGCGATGTCCTCACGCGTGTCGCGGGGGACGACATCACCCCAGGCCTCGGCGGCGTTCTGCGCACGCTCCAGCAGCTCGTCGACGAGCTCTGGGGCGGGCTGGAGCTCGATCAGGTTGCGCAGCCCGAAGCCGATGTGCCAGCGCTCGTCGAGGTCGACGTGCTCCACGCCCTCGCGTACCCCCGGCAGAGCGCCGTCGTCGAGCTCGTCGAGGAGCGCGCGTTGCCCGGCGGCGAAGACGACTCCCTCGAGCACCATGTGGTACAGGGCGATGCCCGCCTCCAGCCGGATGCGGCCCGCCGCGAGCTCGGCGGCCATCGCGGGCAGCCGTTCCTCGAAGAGCTCGAGCACCCCGGCGGGGACGCGGGCCCGGGCCGCGCCGCGCCGCTCCGCCGCGGTGTCGCCGGGCAGCTCCAGCACCTCGGCGGCAATGCGGTCGAAGAACAGCGCGTGACGCTCCTCGTCGCGGCGCTGGAGGAAGAAGACCCAGGCCACCAGCGTGTCCGGGGTCGCCGCGGCGAACGGGGCGAGGTGCTCGGAGACGGCCTCCTCGGCCACGCAGAAGCCGGCGAGAAGCGTGGTGAGGCGGCGGCGACGCGTGTCCGGAAGCTTCGGCCAGCCCCGGGCGTCGGGGCCGAGATCGATGATCGTCGGATCCCATTGCAGACGGGCCACGACCTGGGAGAAGAAGCTGGGCCGGGCGAACATGGCCCCCTTGCGCCGACGTCGCAGCGAGGGGGCCAGGAAGTCGTCATCGCTGGCGCCGCAGACCGGGCACGCCCCGTCCGCGGGGTCGAACATGTACGTGCATCGCCGGCATCGCACGAGTTGCTGCTCAGCCATCGCGCCAAGATACCAAGCGGTCTCCGCGGGCCCCGCGGAGACCTGCTGCAATGACGTTCGATGTCCGCGTCGCCACAGCCGCCGGTTCCGGTGATCGGGCTCGACATCGGCGGCGCCAACACCAAGGCGGCGGTGGTCGACGGCGATGGAGCGCCCCGGATCGTGTCCGAGCCGTTCGAGCTGTGGCGCGACCCCGAGGGGCTCGGCGAGGCGATCGCCTCGGTCGTAGGGCAGCTGGGGCTCGAGTGCGCTCCGGTGGCGCTGACCACGACCGCGGAGCTCGTCGACGTGTTCGCCAGCAAGCGCGAGGGGGTGCTGTCCGTGCTCGACGCGTCCGAGCGTGCGCTGACCGGACACCGGCTGCGCATCATGACCACTGACGGCGAGCTGATCGGCCTTGCGCGGGCGCGGGCCGAGCCGCTGCGGTGCGCGGCCGCCAACTGGGTGGCGACGGCGCTGCTGGTCGCGCGGTCGCGGCCCGAGGCGATTCTCGTCGACTGCGGCGGCACCACCACCGACGTGATCCCGATCGTGGCCGGCGAGGTCGCGGCCCGGGGCCGCACCGACGTCGAGCGGCTGCTGCACGGCGAGCTCGTCTACACCGGCGCGCTGCGAACGAACATCGCCGCGGTCGTCTCGCACGTGCCGATCGGAGGGGCGCCCTGCCCGGTGTCCTCGGAGCTGTTCGCGATCACCGCCGACGCGCACCTGCTGCTCGGCGGCCTGACCGCCGAGCAGTGCACCTGCACGTTCCCCGACGATCGCGGCACCTCGCCGGCCGAGGTGCGCTCACGCTTGGCCCGCGTCGTCTGCGCCGATCCCGAGCAGCTCGCCGACGGCGACCTGGAGGCGGTGGCCGCCGCGGTCCACGAGGCACAGGTGACGTCGATCGCCTCGGCACTCGAGCGGGTGGCCGGGCGCGTGCCCGCCGGGACCGAGGTGATCGCCGTCGGCGTCGGGGCGTTCCTCGCCCGCGCGGCCGCCGAGCGCTGTCGGCTGCCGGTCCGCTCCGACACCGTCCTGCCCCCACCGCTCGGGGGCCGTGGTGGGGACGTCGCCGCCGCGGTCGCGCTCTCGGTGCTGGGTCGTGAGTGAGCCGCGACCACTCGTCGTCAAGATCGGGGGCGGCCTGCTGCGGGCCGCGGGCCTCGACGGCCTGCGCCGGGCGTGCGCGGAGGCGATCGAACTGGCGGTGCGCCGGCCCGTGCTCGTCGTGCCCGGAGGCGGGCCGTTCGCCGATGCCGTGCGCGCGGTCGACGCGCGGGTGGGCCTCGCCGACGGGGACGCTCACGCGCTGGCGCTGCGGGCGATGGATCAACTCGGCGGGCTGCTCGCGCAATTGCTGCCGGGCGCCGAGCCGCTCGCCGAGCTGGTCGCGCCCCGCGCGCTGGCGGTGCTGCAGGCGGCGGCCGCGTTCGGCGACCGGCCCGACGTGCCGGAGTCCTGGGCGGTGACGAGCGACTCGCTGGCGGTGCTGGCGGCCGGCGCCATCGGGGCCAAGGAGGCGGTCCTGCTCAAGCCGGTCGCCGGGGTGCTGGCGCGGTGGCCCTCCGACGATCCGGGTGGGTGCGAGCCGATTCCCGCGCTCACCGCCGCCGAGCTGGAGGCGCTGCAGGCAGCGGGCGGCGGCCGGGCCGTGGACTCCTATCTGCCCGAGGCGGTGCGCCGCACCGGAGTCGCCGTCATCGTGCGAGAGCCGGACCCCGCCCACCCCGGCCGCCCGGCGGGGACGCGAATCAGCCCTGGCTAAGGGCCCCCAGATTTCAGTCGTGGATCCCGAGCTCCGCGACCGCGGCCGCTACGAGGTCGGCATCGAGTTCGGCGGCGCGGTCGCCGCCACGACAGACCGCCGAGCGGACCCCGACCACGTCGGCCGCCACCCGGCGCAGATCGCCGCGGGTCAGCTGTCCGGCGACGGCGAAGCTCCCGCCCGCGGCGTGCGTGCGGACGATCAGGTCGGTGAGCACGGACTCCGACAGCCAGCCGTACAGGCCGCGGCCGTCCTTGAGGAAGGTGTCGACGAGCACACCGGAGATGCCCGTCCGCTCCACCAGCGCGGGCAGACATGCGGGCGCGAGCGCCGGGGGGTCGAGCGCGTCGGCCTCCGCATAGGCAGCGGCGATGACCGAGACTCGATCCCCGCCCACCCTGACCGCGTCCGCGACGGCGCGCATCAGCGCCGCGGCATCGTCGAGCTCGCGCACTCCCCGCAGCCCGACCTTGACGTAGTCGGCGCCGCTGAGCGCGGCGCCTCGCGCGGCCAGCGCCGCGGTGTGCGGGAGGTTGGGCAGGTCGCCGAGGGCGACGCTGACCGGAGCCGCGTCGCCCACCACCCGCACCACCTCGGAGAGGACGCGGGGCGACGGCGCACCGAGCGCTCCCTCGCCTGGATCCTTGACATCGATGATGTCCGCCCCATTGGCCAGGGCGCGGCGTGCCTCCTCCGCGGAGACGACGCTGACCAGCAGCCTCATGCCGGCGCTCTCGCCGGGGCGCCGCGCGCCACCCAGGCGCCCCGGCGATCGAAGTCGACCACGCGGACTTCGGTGTCGGCACCGGCCGCAACCCGCAGTCGGTCGGCCACCTCGGCGGCGACGTCGGGGCCATCGACGATTCCGTAGATGGTGGGGCCCCACGAGCTCTGGCCGACCGCTCGGACGCCGAGGGCCAGCAGCGCCTCGACCAGCGGAGCCCCGCGCGGATGAAAGACACCGCCCTGCTCGGCGGCGAAGATCGACCCCATCTCCTGCTGGATCTGGGCGAGCGCGCCACCGAACTCCTCGATGTCGCCCATCAGCAGCCCGGGAAGCAGCTCGGTCAGCAGCAGGCGGGACACGCTGGGCTCGGCGCTCGCCGGCTCGTGCAGCCGACCGAAGAAGCGCTCCTCCGCATTCCCGGAGAGCCCCTCCACCCCGAGGGGCATCGCCAGCACGCACCGCCACCGCTCCGGCATCGGGTGACGGGCCACCACCGGGCTGATCGACCCCCCGTCGGGGACGCCCGCCTCGACCACGAGCCCCGGCGCCGCGAACGTCCAGCAGCCGATGCTCGAGCGGGCCCCCCGACCGCTCACCTCCGCCAGCCGCTCGAGGTCCGGGGCGGCTCCGGCCAGCGCGGCGGTTGCCCGCGCTATCGCCAGGCCGAGCTTGGTGCCCGACCCGAGCCCGGTGTGCGGCGGGATCGCCTCGTACACGTTGACCGCGACCTCGTCGCGCAGGCCGAACTCCGAGCGCGCCCGGCGAGCGACGGTCATCGCACGGTCGGCCTGAGGTCCGGACACGACGGGAGCTTCGGAGCCCACCCGACCACCCGGAGTCCGCCGCGCTCGATCGACCCCCACGACCACCCGCGGGTACTCGACTCCGACACCGAAGCCGCCGAAGCGGCGCGCCCCCACGCCCATCGGATCGAGCATTCCGAAGTGCAGCCGCGCGGGCGCGGTGACGATGATCTCGGTCATGTTCGTTGCGCGACATAGCGTCGCACGTAGTCCATGGCCGCCCGCTCGCGGGGTCCGGCCGTCTTGTCCACCAGCTCCTGCAGACTCGCGAGCTCCGCGGCCACACGCTCGCCCCCCAGCCACCTCAGCCGCGAGGCGAGGATCGACGCTTCGACGGCGGCGTGCCGGGCGCGGCACAGGCCCAGCGACGCGTGCGGGGCCGTGCCGGCGGCCACCACGCGGGCGCGCACCCGCGAGCGCGGGGTCCCATCCTCGCTGGGCGTGACCTCCGTCACCACCACCTCGCGCCAGCAGTTCGTCCCCTCGATCACCGAGCCGGCGATCACGCTGGCGGCGCGCATCGGTGGGCGCGGGTGGCCGAGCGCAGCCTGCACGAAGAGGAGGACATCGTCGGTCAGGTGCACGACCGCTTCGCCGCGGACGCGCAGGTTCTTCAGCGTGCGCGTGGCGTCAAACGGCCAGAAGGTGAGCTCCTCGTCGCCCCAGCGCACCCCCATCGCGGCGCAGTTGACCGCCCCGTCGCTCCCCGTCGTCGTCACCACGGTCTCGAGCAGCGGCGTCTGTGCTTCAGCCGACAAGGCTGAACAGCTCCTGGCGGGTGCGCGCGTCGTCGCGCACCGATCCGCGCAGTGCCGAGGTCACCGTCCGGGCGCCCGGCTTGCGGACGCCGCGGATCGTCATGCACGTGTGCTCGGCACTCAGCACGACGCCGACGCCCCGGGGCCTGAGCTCCTGATCCAGCCAATCGGCGATCTGCATCGTCAGGCGCTCCTGCAGCTGCAGATCCCGGGCGAACATCTCGACCACCCGCGCGAGCTTGGAGATCCCGACGATCCGCTCGCCGGGGAGATAGGCGACGTGGGCCTGACCGTGGAACGGCAGGAGGTGGTGCATGCAGAGCGTGTGGAACGGGATGTCGCGCACCACGACGAGCTCGTCGTAGCAGCCCTCGTTGGGGAACGTGGTCGCCGCGAACTCGGCCGGCGTGAGCAGCTCGGCGAGGGAGGCGGCGACCCGGCGCGGCGTCCCGAGGAGACCGGGCGCGTTCACGTCGGCACCGAGCGCCCGCAGCAGGTCCAGCGCGGCTCGCTCCGCGGCGACGAGGTCGAGCTTGGACGCGTCGACGATGCGGCCGGCGCCGGTGACGGGCTCGCTCACATCGTCTCCCCCGCGCTGAGGCGCGTGGCGAGCTCGACGAGCATGCGGACGCCATAGCCGGTCGCGCCGGGGCCGAAGGCGTCGCCGCGATCCTCGTCGAGCAGCGCCGGCCCGAGCATGTCGACATGCGCCCAGGGCCCCTCGCCCGCGAACTGCGCCAGGAACGTCGCCGCGACGATCGGGTACCCGAAGCTCCGTCCCGCGGTGTTGCGCAGGTCGGCCACGGTCGAGTCCAGCAGCGGGCGGTAGCGCGGGTGCAGCGGCCACGGCCAGGCGAGATCGCCGCTCGCGTTGCCCGCCTGGACGACGGCCTCGCGCCAGCCGTCGTCGGGCGAGAACACTCCGGCGTAGAGGTCGCCCATGCCCGCGCGCATCGCGCCGGTCAGCGTCGCCAGGTCGACGAGGTGCGTCGCGCCGTCCTGGCGCGCATACCACAGGGCATCCGCCAGGATCAGCCGGCCCTCGGCGTCGGGGTTGGTCACCTCGACGGTGAGGCCGGCGGCGGTCGTGATGACGTCGGTGGGCCGGATCGCGGTGCCGCTCAGCATGTTCTCACAGGCGGGAACGACGCCGGTGACCGAGAGCGGGAGTCCGAGCTCGGCGATCGCGCCCAGGGCGGCCACGACGGCCGCGCCGCCCCCCATATCCGCCTTCTGACGCACGATGTCGGACTGCGGCTTGAGGAAGTAGCCGCCCGTATCGAACGTGACCGCCTTGCCCACGAGCGCCAGCCGGGGGGAATCGGTCCCACCCACCCAGCCGGGCGGCTCATGCCGGAGGATGAGGAGCAGGGGCGGGAGGGGGCTGCTCCCGCCGACGGCGGCGAGCGCGCCGAGCCCGGCCTCGGCGGGATCGATGATCTCGGTGCGCAGGCCCGGCACCGCGGCGGCACGGTCCGCCAGCCCCGCGGGCGACACGATGTTCGGTGGCGCGTCGACAAGCTCGCGAGCGGTGTTGCACCAGCGCGCGACGAGCGCTGAGCGGTCGGCCACGGTTTGCAGATCGTCGCCGTCGGCACCGCAGATCACGAAGCGCTCGACCCCGCGCGACCGCGGGGTGGGTGGGGCCGATCTCCAGCGGCGCCCGTCGTAGCCGCCGAGCACCGCGCCCTCGGTCAGGGCGCTGACCTGCTCGGCCACCGAGACGGGCAGGGACGGGTCGAGCGCCCAGCCGACCGTGCCGCCGCCCCGGCAGGCGCGCACCGCTCGTGCCGCAGCGGTCCGCAGCCCGTCCGCGTCGGCCTCGAAGGCGACGACGGCGAGCGGGACGGCCGGCTGGGCGGGGGTCGAATACACGATCGCGACCGGATCGGCGTCGGCGAGCGCGCGCTGCGGGGCACCAAGCTCCGCGGCCCGCGCTATCCCGGTCGCGACCAGATCGGCCCCGACCGCGTACGGGTCGCCTGCGGTTACCTCGACGTGCATCGTGTTGCGGCGATTATTCACTCCTAGCCCGTTCGTTCGCTAAGATCGCATCGACAACTGGCACTCTATTAGGGAGGCGAGTCCATGACCTGGGTGAAGCCAGAGTTCGAGTTCGTAGATCTTTGTTCCGAGGTCACCTCCTACCTGCATTACCGGTAGGGAGCGCGTGAAGCCGACGTAGCCTCCGGTCCCTGCCAGGGGCTGCGTCCCGCTTCCGCCGTCACGTGCGCGTCCGTATTCTCGGCTCAGCGGCCGGCGGAGGGTTCCCGCAATGGAATTGCCGTTGCCCGACGTGCGACGCGGCACGAGAGGGCGTGCGGGCATTGCCCCGCACCCAATCGTCGCTGGCGATCCGCGGCGATGAGGGCCCATGGTTCCTCGTCAACGCCTCGCCGGACTCGCGTCAGCAGCTCGAGGCGCTCGCCCCGCGGCGGGACGACGGGGTGCGAGCGCCGCCGATCGCCGGGGTGCTGCTGACCGACGCCGAGATCGACCACACGGCGGGGCTCCTGCTTCTGCGCGAGTCCGAACGGCCCGTGCGCGTCTTCGGCGATGAAGCCGTCGGGCGGGCGCTGCGAGAGGGATATCCCGTGTTGCCGATGCTGGAGCACTATTGTGGCGCGGAGTGGCAGACGCTCGAGCCCGAGCGGGCTCAGCCACTCGACGGTTCGAGCCTCACGGTCGAGCCGTTTGCCGTCGGCGGCGATTCGCCGCGCTATCTGAGCGGATCAGACGTCGAGGTCCAGGCCAGCGGGTTCGTCTTCCGTGACGGCGCGAGTGGCGGGGTCGTCACCTACGTCCCCGGCCTCGCCCGGCTCGACGACAGCGTGCTCGGCCGGTTTGCGTCCAGCGACCTGGTGCTCGTCGACGGAACCTTCTGGCACGACGACGAGCTCGCCCGCCTCGGCATCTCGACGCGCAGTGCGCGGGACATGGGGCACGTGCCGCTCTCGGGCCCCGGCGGGACCCTGGCGGCTCTGGCCGGGCTCGGCCGCCCGCGTGTCGCGCTCGTCCATATCAACAACACCAACCCGATCCTGCTCGAGGACTCTCCCGAGCGCGCCGCGGTGCTTCGTGCGGGCGTCGAGGTGACATACGATGGCCTGGAGGTCGAGCTATGACAGAGACTGTCACCAGACCAACGAGCGAGGGTCGGCCATCGCCGCCCGAGGAGTTCATCGCGGAACTGCGCGCCCAGGGGACGCGTTACCACAACCTGCACCCCTTCCATCAACGAATGGACGCGGGGTTGCTGACCCGCGAGGAGCTGCAGCGCTGGGTCGCCAACCGCTTCTACTACCAGAAGTGCATCCCGCTCAAAGACGCGGCGATCCTTGCCAACTGTCCCGAGGTCGAGGTCCGGCGCGAGTGGATCGGGCGCATCATCGATCACGACGGCAAGACCGAGGGAACCGGCGGCATCGAGTCGTGGCTGCGGCTCGGCGAGGCGCTCGGCGTCTCGCGAGAGGCACTGGTGGCGGAGCGGCACGTCCTCCCCCCGGTGCGCTACGCGGTCGATGCCTACGTGAACTTCGCGCGCCGGAAGCCGTGGATCGAGGCGGTCGCGTCGTCGCTGACCGAGCTGTTCGGCCCGGCCGCGATCCGGGTGCGGCTCGAGGCCCTCGAGCGTCACTACCCGTGGATCGACCCCGCCGGGCTCGCGTACTTCCGCACCCGGCTCGTGCAGGCGCCGCGGGACGCCCAGTACGCGCTCGACATCACGGTGGAGCGCTGCCGGACGCGCGAACACCAGCAGGCCGCCGTCGCGGCGCTCCGCTTCAAGACCGAGCTGCTGTGGGCCCAGCTCGACGCCATCGAGCGCGGCGACTCGCAGGACTCGATCCCGCCCACCCCGGACGCATGACCCGTCCCCGCCTCGCCACCGGCGTGCGGCTTCGCTATGACGAGGTCCGCGAGGAGCACCTCCTGCTGGTGCCCGAGGGAGCCGTGCGGCTCAATGCCAGCGGAGCCGAGGTGCTCGAGCTGTGCGACGGCGAGCGCTCGCTCGACGAGATCGTCGGCGTCCTGGCGGCGCGCTACGTGGGCTCCGATCTCCGCGACGACGTACACGGGATGATCGACGCCATGGCGCAGAAGGGGCTCGTGGTCGATGCCGTTGCCTAGGCCGTCCACGCTCATCGCCGAGCTCTCCTACCAGTGCCCGCTGCACTGCCCGTACTGCTCCAATCCGATCGACATCGGCGGCGAGCGATACCGGTCAGAGCTGGAGACCGAGCACTGGATCCGCACGTTCCGTCAGGCGCGGGCGCTCGGCGTTCTGCAGCTCGCGCTCACCGGTGGAGAGCCGATGCTGCGCCGTGATCTGGTCGCGCTGTGCGAGGGCGCGCGGGACGCTGGTCTCTACTCGTCGCTGATCACGGCCGGGACCCTGTTCACGCGCGAGCGCGCCGAGGCACTGAAGGCGGCGGGGCTTGATCACGTGCAGATCTCGATCCAGAGCCCGAACGCGCGTGACAACGACCGCATCGCGGGCAACCGTTCGTTCGAGAAGAAGATCGCGGCAGCGCGCCTGGTCAAGGAGCTCGACTTTCCGCTGACGATCAACTGCGTCCTGC
>Ga0182024_10023993_pt1 | contig 10877 bp, 14 predicted proteins | sample P32metaG_FD_120480 | JGI IMG/M metagenome (GOLD analysis project Ga0182024, IMG submission 120480) | Permafrost microbial communities from Stordalen Mire, Sweden - P3-2 metaG (Illumina Assembly) | ecosystem: Environmental > Terrestrial > Soil > Wetlands > Permafrost | place: Sweden: Stordalen... | reverse complement strand
TCAGCACAACAACTCATCTGGACGTGCGCTTTTTCTTAATCGATCTAATGAAGCGAGATCTCACCGTTGATGGCTACAACCGCCATCTCTACGCGCTTCGGAGGTTCTTCGACTTTCTGTACATGGGCGGCGTGGTAGACGCGGTTGCGCCCCGACTGGTCCGCGGGAGACGACGGAATCGCCAAATGCCCAAGGTCGTGTCGGTTGGGGATGTCGGCCGGCTCGTGAATGCAGCCGGAACCGTGCGGAATCAAACCATGATCGAGCTTCTGTACTCGACGGGCTGTCGCGTCGGAGAATTGGTTCGGATTCGGATAGAAGACGTGGACCAGTCGAGGAGAACCATTCGAGTCGCGGGTAAGGGAAAAGAGCGAATGGTCTTCTTCGGCTCGCGCGCTGCCCGACTATTGAGAAAGCACCTGAGAGGTCGGCGCAAAGGCCCGTTGTTTCTGCCGGAACTTCTAAAGCAGACCGGATGCATTCATGCGCACAATGGCGTCTGGCGGTTGCACTGGCGAGACTATTCGTGTGGAACCATACACGCTCACAAGACTTCGACGTACCTCGGCATAAATATGACGTTCCGACAGGCGAAGGCGCGAGCAAGCCAACTAGTCCCGAAGTCCAAACTTGCCTGTCCCCCGCAACGTCGGCATCTCCAAACACAATGCGTCGCCAGAGTCCTGCGGTATGCCGCGCTCCGAGCGGGCCTTGCTCGTGTGACTCCTCACATGATTCGGCATTCCTTTGCGACACACTTGCTCCAAAACGGAGCAGACATTCGCCACATTCAAGACTTATTAGGGCATACGTCTCTCATCACAACTCAGATTTACACGCGCGTTGCGAACACCGAACTGGCAAAGGTCCATCGCCGCTTTCACCCACGGAGCTAGCATGTCTCGACCCCGACCAAAAGTTCCGCCGTCTTCAAGGTCTAGTCGCCGACGATCCTCACCAGCCGGAGACGAGGACATATTTCTGCAACCCTGGTACATGCCAAAGCCTGTTTCATTGCAGATGCGGAAGATTTTGCCCAGCATCCATCTTGCAAAGATGCGGTATTACTTCGATGACCACGGATGTTTGAGATGTGAACGACGAGACATTCTCTACGGAAGCAACGGCATGTGCGAAAACTGCTCCGTGATCGTGCGGGGTCGTTTGGCGAACTGTCTGAACAAGCGGCTCAAGAGGGTAGGTGTACGAGAAGATTTTTCTGAGGCTTTAGGCGATTGCGTCTCAAGTGCAAGAAAAATTATAAGGAGGCCACGCTGTCGATGAGCGGGTCAGCGACCTTCAAAGGATCGTCCGCCGCAATACAGCGAATTACTGATGACGGATTATATACGTAAGTAGTATTACCGACTTGTTATGACCAATCTAATTGGATATCGTAACTATTATGGAAATCGGGCGCAGGCTAAGAGAGCTTCGTGAGTCTCGGAACCTCAGTCAAGGTGACATTGAAGTTCGCACCGGGCTACTGCGCTGCTATACAAGCCGAGTCGAAAACGGGCATACCGTTCCCAGCGTCGAAACCATCGAAAAATACGCGAACGCTCTGGGAATAGCGCTCTTTGCATTTTTCTCCAATGGAGTAAATGCGCCACAAGTGGAACCGCCGTTACCTTCCAAAGATCCCGATTGGGGCTCAACGCCTAGCGAGCGATTTCAAAACCATAAGATCGTGTCAGCCCTGACGAACATGAACGATCAAGACAGAGACCTGGTTCTCGCGCTCGTCCTACGATTGACAAAGAGAAATCGAGTGAAGCGACACAAACCGGCGCCGCGTGCTGCCTGATCCATCAATCGAAATGTGCGCTACCAAAGAGCACCGAAGAAGCCCTCGCATCTTGGCGACCGTGCCGCTGGTAATTCATTCAGGTGGTGAGTCACTGGAAGTCGTGACTGCCGTAATAAATCTTCACGGAGCCTTGATTCTATCTCCCGTGAATTGGCCGCAAGGCACAATGCTTACCATCGACAGTAGGAAAACGGGGCATCGCATTCGCGGTCGTGTCGTTTGGTCTGGAAGCAAAGAAGCCACCGGATTTCACAAGCTCGGGGTGGAATTCGAGTCAGCCGCGCCGGAGTTTTGGGCTGGTCAATACGATCCTAACGGTGAAGAAGCGTCTTAGTCGCTCGCGCTATGCTTCTATCTGGTATGTACCATTACGGTATATACCTCCTCTCATAAGTAAACTGCTTGTATCATGTTGCATATGGCGCGCACCACACATCATCCTTCGCATCCTATGTTTCAACAGGACTTCGCAGAATATCTGCTGGAAGTTCCGCGACGGCGTCTGCGGCTCGATTGGTTTCTCTTTGCTATCGTCGCAGGCATAATTCTGGCGCTTGCCATATTCACTGCCGCAAATTTGATATTCTGAAGTGGCGTAGGGTGGCCGTCTTAAGGAATGTGCGTTGCGATTTTGTCGCTACATCGTCGAGCTTCCGGATTACGTGAACGCCCTGGTCGCTCAACAGAGTGTTGGCACTACTGGTAAACGAACCGTCGCTGCCACCAGGGTTTGGTCTCTGTTGCCGAGGGCAATTGCCTCGTGTCGATGAGTGTCCTGTAGGTATCGAGCGCGGGATTCTGCGGAACGCTCTGGTTTCGGGGCAGCCGTTTAGCTTCGCGATGCCCGCGCGAAATTCCTTGCAACAATTTCCTAGCTCTATTCGGGGCCCCTACAAACACCCTTGGCGCTACGATTTCCTGAGACCCTTCCAGGCGTCGTTGAATGCATTTTCTGAGTCGGGTTCTAATCACGTTGTGGCACAAACGACAAAATCCGTTCGCTTGGTAGAGAGCATTCTCTCGATTGCATCTGATGCATCCATAGCTATCGAAATAGTCTCGCATTTTCCTTTGGTAACCCGGCGGAATCAGTACACGAATAGCCTGCGTAATTTCCGAAGACAGAAACCACGGTTGAAACAGTAGCTCATCGGCTGTTAGACGCTTCCTCCCTTTCATCTTGCTTCTGCGTTGCTGCGTCATGGTTTCCTCCGCCTGGGTGACATTTGTAAAAAGTGCTGCTTATTTTGGCTCGGCTCAAATGAGCGTAATACTCCGTAGACGACAGCCGCGCGTGCCCCAAGAGTGCTTGGACAATCCGTATGTCAGCGCCGTGATCCAGCAAATGAGTAGCAAAACTGTGTCGAAACATGTGAGCCGTAATGCGCGCCAAACCGGCGCGTCGTCGTAAAGAGTCAAGAACGCGATCGATGGCAGACCGATTGAGAGACCGATCACTCTGGGGGCGAACCAAACAAGCGCCTCGGGTGACGAGATCGAACCTAGTCTTGGCCTGCTCGTACGTCAGCGCTGATCTCGATCCTAAGTATTTTCGCCTCGTTCTAAAAGGAGGCCCTGCTTGACTGTAATCCGTCCATGTTCCAACCCAAAACTTGCCTGAGGTTGCCACGAACCCTTTCTGAGTCCCGGGTTCTTCTTGAAAAACAAATCCAGTCTGGCGTCCATTGAGATAGGCGCGAAGGGCGAACTCGGCCCCGGGGGTGAGTAATACAATTCGCGCTCTTCCGAACTTGCCGACCACGCGAGCCCGCCGGCCATCGAGATCCAAGTCTTCCACGCGGAGCAGCAGTGTTTCATTCATCCGACATCCAGTTCCGTAGAAGAACTCGATCAACGCCCGATCCCTCAACGTTTGCGTTGCGACAATCAGCTGACGCACTTGGTATTCACTAAGCAGCCTGGGCAGCGTCTTCGGAGGTCGGCGAATTCTGATTAATCTTGGAGCAACGTAGCTGACCAGCTCTCCCAGATTAAGGAAGTCATAGAATCCCCTCAGCACCTGAAGGTGAAAGTGCGCGCGAGACAGGGTTGCTCCTTGCCCAGAAAGCCGAGCGATGAAGAGCCGCACGTCGAGGTGCGTTGCTGTCATGACCGCTTTCTTCCCGAGGAACTGCAGGTAGAACTGGACCGTCCTGATGTAACTCCTCTTGGTTCCGTTGCTGTAGTGCTGGACGATCAACCATTGTTGATACCTGGCGGCAAGCTTACGGTTCAGAGCGTTGTACGAGCGCCCCGATTTTTGTCGAGTACCACGCTTGCTCTGCATTCTTCTCCACATAGCTGGTATCTAACGCGAGTCGGCGCCAACCGTACGCGCCTTTGGACTGCTTCGCCAGTGGACGAATGTCTCTAGTACAAATGTACCTATCGGCTGATGGTTGTTGGGCAAGAAAGAGACTGGTATCGTACGCGCATTACCCGCTGTGTGACTCAATAAACACGCAAAGACCTGAGATACCGGGTGTTACGGGAAAGGTGGTCTTGATTAGGAATCGAGCGCTAATGGACCTAGGCAAGTTTACACGATACGATTGCCGGTCGGAGTGCCCTATCTTGCTGCCCAAAAACGCGATAGATGAGGTTGTTTCAGGTCGGACGATTTTGTTGACTGGAGCGGGAGGTTCCATCGGCTCCGCTTTGGCCAAAGCCATCATGCGCCTTGAGCCGCGGGTCCTGATTCTTCTCGACCACTCGGAGCGAAATCTGCACGAAATCGATTTGGAATTGGCGATCACGACTGATCGCAATTCGTACAAGTCCGTGCTCGGCGATATTTGCGACGCGAAGCTGTTATCCGAGATTTTTCAGCGTTATCGCCCAGAAGTCGTCTACCACGCGGCGGCCTTCAAACACGTTCCGCTTATGGAGAATAACCCTTTTGCGGCTGTACGGAACAATGCTCTTGGAACTGCAAGTCTCGCTAACATCGCTCAGGCAGAAGGCGTCGCGAACTTCGTCATGGTCTCGACCGATAAAGCCGTCAATCCGATCAGTATCATGGGTGCCTCGAAACGTGTAGCAGAACTTGCAATACTAAACTTGAACAAGCCCAAGAACCAAATGAGTGCGATGCGATTGGGAAATGTACTGGGCTCTCAGGGAAGCGTCGTCCCGACGTTCTTGAGTCAAATCTCCCGAGGGGGCCCAATCACCGTCACACACCCGGACGTATCTAGATATTTTCTAACGATTGGCGAAGCGGTCGAACTGATCCTCCTAGCATCTGCACTTGACGACGGTGGCGGTATATTCGTTCCCCGATTGGGAGCACCAGTAAAGATATTAGACATTGCTCTCGAATTAATCGCTCATGCCCGATCCAAATCTGACGCTGACATCCCCATTACGTTTACGGGGCTTCGTTCTGGAGACAAGATGTCGGAGGAATTCCTCTCCCGAGAGGAATCAGCGGAGCCGACGATGGATAGCAGACTCTTTCGCGTCAAGACGAACCAAATTTCTGCCGACCGATTTGATACCTACATTCGGGAGCTTTGTAGGACCGTTGATCAGCGCGACCTTTCTTCCATGATCGAAACCGTTTGCCAAATCGTTAACGATTATCGACCGACCGAAACACTCTACCCCTCAACAGAAGGAACTTCGGTTTAACGTGATGAAGCGAAAAATTGCGGTAATCACGGCCTCGCGAGCGGACTACAGTCATTTGTATTGGCCATTGCGGGATTTGTCGGCGAACGAAAGTGTGGATCTGAGAATTATTGCTCTCGGTTCACATCTGTCACCTGAATTTGGAAACACGATCCAAGAAATCGAAAACGACGGCTTTGCAATCGACTCCCGGATCGAGTGCTTGCTCAGTTCGGATACCGATGTCGGCATGGCCAAAACGATCGGAATGGCGACACTCAGCCTCGCCGACCTATTCGGGCAGTTGCGACCACATCTGCTCTTGTTGATCGCCGATCGGTACGAGATGCTCGCCCCGGCGTCGGTTGCTCTCGCGTTGCGCATTCCGATCGCTCACATCGAAGGCGGAGAGGTTAGCGAGGGCGCGATCGACGATGCCGTGCGCAATGCCCTTACAAAAATGAGCCATGTCCACTTTACTTCAACAATCGCTGCACGCGAGAGAGTCATCGCGATGGGCGAAGAAGAGTGGCGAGTGCACCGGGCCGGTGCTCCGTCCCTTGATCATCTTCGCAGGCGAACACTGCTCAGCCGAGAACAAATTGAGGAGCAGCTCGCGCTCGATCTCCGGACGGCTACGATTCTGGTGGTATATCACCCGATGACCATCGCCCGCGATACGCTGCAAGAAGCGGATGCCCTGTTCGCGGCCCTCGAAAATCTTACTGACCAAATCTTATTCTGTTACCCGAACGCGGATGCCGGAAGCAGGGCTTTGATCGAGCGGACGAAGTTATTCATTTCTCACCGAAGCCCCGGAAAGATCTTCACCAATCTCGACTCAGTGACCTATTTGAGTCTCCTCCGGCAGGTCGATATGTTGGTTGGGAATTCAAGCAGTGGAATCATGGAATCCGCTTCCTTCTCGCTTCCTACCGTAAATGTGGGGTTACGGCAACAAGGACGCGAGCGGGCGCGAAATGTTTTGGACGCAGACGCTCATCCGAGAGCTATCCTCGAAGCTGTGAGAACGGCAAGAACGCCCGAATTTCGCGAGTCTTTGCGAGGCATGGTCAATCCGTATGGTGAAGGGTTTGCGTCCGAGACGATCGTCCGCGTGCTCACCACCGTTCCTCTCTCGCAGGAACTTCTAATGAAACGTCATCCAGGTATTCCTATGTCGATTGCTGGTCCCGGCCGGTCGCAACGTTCATGAGGATACCGCTGTCAGCTCCGAAAATCACAGAACAGGACATTGAGGCAGTGACTGGCGTTCTTCGCACTTCGAGCCTTAGCTTGGGTCCGAAGGTCGGGGAGTTCGAGCGCGCCATCTCTCAGTACGTGGGTGCCTCGGATGCGATTGCCGTAAACTCCGGGACCAGCGGCCTGCGCCTGTATATTCGAGCCCTCGGTATTTCCGAAGGTGATGAAGTGATCGTGCCGTCCTTCGCGTTCATCGCTGTTGCAAACGCGGTCCGATACGAAAGAGCTACACCCGTATTTGTTGATGTCGATCCACAAACGCTCAACCTCGATCCGAGCCTACTGGAACAGGCAATCACCGACCGAACACGGGCGATCATAGTCGTGCACACTTTTGGATGTCCCTCAGAGCTATCGAGCATATTGCAAATAGCGAGGCGCCACGGTCTATTCGTCATCGAAGATGCCTGTGAGGCAATCGGGGCAGAATACGAGGGGCAAAAGGTTGGTGCTTTAGGGGATGTCGGAGTCTTTGCCTTTTATCCTAACAAGCAGATTACAACAGGAGAGGGCGGGGCTGTCGTCACCAACAATCCTGAAATCGCGTGCAAGGTCAGAAAACTTCGCAATCAAGGCAGAGACGATTCAGAAGCGTGGCTCCAGCATACGGAACTGGGGTACAACTACCGGATTTCGGACATTAATTGCGCATTGGGAATCGTGCAAATGAAAAGAATCGATTCCATTCTGGATCGGCGCGAATCGATCGCTCGGCAGTACTGGCAAATATTAAGCTGTAATCCAGACCTGAATCTCCCGTCTATGGCTTCGCCGCATCGTAAAATCAGTTGGTTCGTCTACGCAGTTCGACTGAGTAGGCGGTTCAATGCAGGCCATCGCGATTGGATCGTCAATGAGATGAGGTCGCGCGGGATCGCTTTGGGCAGGTACTTCGCGCCGATTCACCTCCAGCCGATCTATCAGTCATCCGCGTACAAGAAAGCTGTTCTCCCTGTGACAGAGTTTCACGCGTCGCGCTCCCTTGCACTCCCATTCTTCAATCGAATCCGGGAAGAGGAAATCAAGGAGGTCTGTCGAACTCTGGTCGAGTTGATTCAATCGACCGGGGTTGCCGGTTCGTGACCAGACAATTGAAGCACAGAGGCGGCTCCGTAAACTCATTGCACTGGGCGAGCGTTTGCGGTAGGTGCCCCGGCTCCGGTCCCAACGACCGGTCCGTTCGTTAAACTTCAAGAAAGTTACAAATCAAGCGATCGAGCAGCTCATTGTGGCACTCAATGAGGGCCGAAGCGGAGAGGGGGGATTGTGAATCGCCACTTGAAGAAAAGTCAATAAAAGCCGCTAAAACCCACTGTTTGCTGCCACTTCCCCCAAACCCTTGCTGTTCATCTGAGACAAACATAGTGCGTCTTAGACTAAAAAATCAAGTTAAATTGGCAACACTGGATACAGTTCCGAGCGAAATTTCTCCCGTCTGAAAGGGACGTCGGTAACATCATTATCGTGCTACCTGTTCCTATGAAGGGGCGATAGCAAAGGTTGATTCGACCACCCCCAACCGTCCTGTGCTACAAGGGCTAAGCCACAATTGAGCGGTGCTTCCATGAACCAACAAACCGAAAAACCAATCAGCCTCACCCACACGCTCCCCGAGTTCGCCACCGAGCTTCGGCAACTCCTAACCGAGCAGAGCGAACCCGAACTAGCTGCCCAAGTCCCCGGCTTGGCCATTCGGGACCGATGCCGCTGTGGGGACGACTTCTGCGCCACGTTCTACACGCAACCGAAGCCGAAGAGTGGCTTCGGCCCCGGTCATCGGAATGTGCGCCTGATGCCGAAAGAAGGGATGCTCATCCTTGACGTCGTCGCCGGGGAAATCGCTTGTGTGGAAGTTCTCGACCGGAAAGATGTACGGAGAAAGCTAGATGAGATTCTGCCCTGACCTACCGGCGAGGTCCCGATGGATAACTTCGCTCCAACCCTCGGGTCATTGACGCCCCTTGAGACCTTTCTTTCTTGGCTCCGCCCATCGTTTCTTCATCATGTCCGACAACCGCTTTCTACCTGCCGGGGTGAGACGGTCACCCTTCTTTTTGCTGCGAGTGACTCGATGGGGAACAGCACTCGTCCTTGCAGCGGCTTTTGGTGACTGACCTTCCAGCGCTGCTATGGCTTGACTGAGGCGGTCTCTCTCCCTCTTCAGTTCTACCACGATTCTTCCTGTATCCAAGATGCCCTCCTCTGGTTCGCTGCCCGTTTGCAGATTGTGAGTCCGCTTCCGCCGATACCTTAGACGAAAAGGCTCAACATCATCTCACGAGCGGTCTGGTTTTGCGATTGCTGGGTGATGATCAATTTAGGCCAGGAGAACTTTAGCGAGTATAAGATAGGGGGGAATGGCGATTGAAATTCGAAAATCGGATTGGGTATTTGTTATGACCGGAGCCGGAGTAAGTGCCGAGAGCGGGATTCCGACATTTCGTGGCCAAGATGGCCTGTGGGAAGGACATCGTCTTGAAGACGTAGCGACCCCTCAAGCCTTTACAAGAAACCCAGAGCTCGTGTGGCGTTTTTATTCGATGCGCCGTTCTGTAGCCGCCGGTTGCAAACCGAATCCAGGCCACATTGCCCTTGCGAGGTTGGAAGAGAAACTTGGCAGCCGTTTCTTGCTCTGCACGCAAAATGTTGATTCGTTACACGAAGCGGCGGGAAGCAGGATAGTCCTGCACATGCACGGAGAACTTTTCGAGTCACGGTGTTCGGATGAGAGCTGCTCGAGCGGGCCCTTCAGGGATGCAAACCTGTACATGCAAGAATCGGAAATTCCTCGGTGCGGGTGTGGAGCATTGATAAGACCGAACATCGTGTGGTTTGGCGAGACTCCCATGTTTATGGACGAAATAATTCCTGCGATCGAAGAGTGCACCATCTTTCTGGCCGTTGGCAGCTCAGGTGTTGTTCAGCCAGCGGCCAGTTTTGCGCAAATTGCAAAACGCAACGGAGCGAAGAGCATCTACCTGGGTCTAGAATCCCCATCAACTGCACACGCTTTTGATCAGGTCGTTGTTGGACCGTCAGGCGAGCGACTTCCTGAGCTCTTCAATTCCCAGTAATCATGGCAGACCGCTAACCGCATTCGTGCACAGTCGGGACCAAAACTGAGAGATTGGGGCAGAGATGAATCTAAGGACGTACTTTACAATCAGAGGAAAAGTTGGTGGACGTGACCGGGATCGAACCGGTGACCCCCTGCTTGCAAAGTAAATGCGGAAACGCGATGTGGTTGTTTCGTCTAGCCTTTACCTATGTCATGCAGCACGGTTTTAGCGGGTGTTAGGGACTTATTGTTCCCATTTTGTGCCCAATTTTTTGAGGTGACCCCCTAGACTGTCACAAAAACTTTGGGCACAGACTCCGACTTTATTTCAACGTCATTGCATCTCCTGGCGAGGGTTGGGGTCTGGGGAAGGGGACGGCGTTTGAGCCCCCGTCCCCAGATAGCCTTGTAGAAGCCCGCTCCTCGTTCTCACCGTTCCCATCGGTCACAATAAAGTGCACGGTTGCACCCAGAGACTCTGCCCTGTGTCGTTGCTCGCTTTGTTGTTCGAATTCCCCGGGGGATCGGTAGCCCAAGGCTGAGTGCAATCGCTGCCGATTGTAATACTCCTCGATGAACTCTTCGATGTTTGTGCGCAACAGCTCTAGGTTGTTGTACCGGTTTGCGTAAATTTCCTTTTGCTTCAGTGTTTTCATGAAGCTTTCGCAGCTGGCGTTGTCAAACGGATTGGCCGGTCAACTCATGCGCGCAACCATGCCGTACTTCTCCAACGCCGCCACATATTCCGGGCTCGCATATGGAAGTCCTCGATCGGGATGGTGCACCAAACCCGCTTGCGGCTGTCGGTCTGCGACTGTACGCTCCAGCGCAGCCACCTGGGCCGCAGTGGATGGTCGCTGCGCACTCGCTGCGCTGGGGGAAATGTAGCTGAACACGTGACTCTGCTGCTGATCAGTTCCTCCCATGCGCCATTGGACGCACCCTGCGCTGCTTCGTCGCACTATTTTCGACTTTTCAGCAGCCTGCGAGAGCTTAATCGGCTTCTTACATTATTTGCTAACCAATAGAACCCCAAAAGAATCTCGCTTTATAGGAGGTCTTTTCGCCCCCTGTGGAGTGATTGCCTCGAAATCAGCGATTGGAAGGAAGATATTCTGCGTGCTGAAATCAAAG
>Ga0182024_10023992_pt1 | contig 10877 bp, 7 predicted proteins | sample P32metaG_FD_120480 | JGI IMG/M metagenome (GOLD analysis project Ga0182024, IMG submission 120480) | Permafrost microbial communities from Stordalen Mire, Sweden - P3-2 metaG (Illumina Assembly) | ecosystem: Environmental > Terrestrial > Soil > Wetlands > Permafrost | place: Sweden: Stordalen... | reverse complement strand
TTTGCCGGTTCAGGACTCCTTGGCGCCTTCCGCATCCAGCGCAGCACGGTCCTCTCGGAAATGTCGAAGCCGAGCATCCTCAGTTCGCCATGAATGCGAGGCGCACCCACGTTGGGTTTTCGGCAACCATGCGGAAGGTGAGTTCTCAGCAATTCAATGCTGACGCACTTCCTGCCGAAGAAGAACCCGGAATCGCTTTGTATCTTGGGCTCAGGCGCTTTTTAATTTCTTCCCCAAAATGCTCCCAAAATTTCTGGCTAGCTCGCAAGACCCAGAAAACTTCCCCAATTCCTGGGTGACTCCGGGAAATTACAATATGAAGACATCAGAACAGTCAGTCGAGATGGCTACCGACCCAGCAGCCAAGCGGGCCAGATCGCGTGGCTGCTGGCCGTAATCAACTGCCTTTGCCGTTTCCACAGATTTCTTCCAGAAAACTTCCCCAATTCCTGGGTGACTCCGGGAGATTACAGTATGAAGATATCCCAACAGTCAGTCAAGATGGCTACCGACCCAGCAGCCAAGCGGGCCAGATCGCGCGGCTGCTGGCCGCAATCAACTGCCTTTGCCGTTTCCGCAGATTTCTTCCAGAAAACTTCCCCAGTTCCCGAGTGACTCCGGGAGATTACAGTATGAAGATATCCGAACAGTCAGTGGAGAGATGGCTACCGACCCAGCAGCCAAGCAGGCCAGATGGTGTAGCCTCGACAACAATCTCTCCGATCAAAAGCATCGTGTTCCCTGGGCCACTGGAGATTCGGTCCCGCCGCGTCGTGACGCGATCGCGGGTTCGCCCTACAGGTAAATATCCAAGCTGGAAGATGCGGCGAATGCTCCAGTGGGAGTCTGTGAACGAACTTAACGCTTTCCGGCTACTTGACTGCGACCCGAACGTCACGCGCTTCGCTGAACAACCCTGCGAGATTGTATACGTTGATAACGGAGAAACCAAGTGTCACTTTCCAGACCTCCTCGTCGAGATCAAGGGGCGCAAAGAGCTATGGGAAGTTAAGCAGGAGTCGGAGGCCCTCCGTCCGGACGTATCGATACGGAGCGAACTCCTCAGCAAGCATCTTCCAATGTGGGGCTATGCCTACCGGGTTGTACCTGGGCGTGATCTCGCGAAACAGCCGCGCCTCCGAAATGCAAACCTCCTGCTCCAGTTTGGCCGACACCCCGTCGCGGAGCGCGAACAGGAATTCATAAGGCTGGACCTCAAACGTCAGGGTGCATTGATATGGTCGGATGCCTGCCAAGGAGGATACGGCGCCAAGGGCCGCGAGATTTTGTGCGGCCTTGCGCTCCGGGGCAAACTGGTTTTCGATCTGGATTCGGCATGGTCCCCCGACACCCAGTTCTTTCCCGAGAAGGTGGGGGTCTAGCATCGGAACGTCTGCGTTCGAATCAAACACACTGATAAAGATGGACGGGGCGGAGTATCGCCTCTCACGCAAGGTCAGTGATACGCTTTGGCAACTGGAAGAGGCGAAAACGAAGCGCATCATTGAGCACGAGCACGACCAATTGTTGCGCAAATTCGCGGAAGGAACGCTGGAGCTTGTTGGCAGCGGTAAGATCACTCACTGTGGTCCAGCAAACTCAGACATCTCATCAGAGAAGTTTGAAATCGCAAAGCACCGTCGCCTCTATGTCCTCAGGGTTCTGAATGTACCCAACTCGCAAGAGCCACTCGAACGGGCGATTGCAGAAGTATGGGAGAAGATTAAGACTCCGGTCAAGAAACCTAGTTACGCGACGGTGTATCTCTGGAAGCGCCGTTACTTAGAGTCTAAGGGCGATATCCGCACACTCGTTGACAACACTAATGGCAAGGGCAATCGAGATCCCCGCTATCCCCCGGAGGTTCTGGAGTTGTGCAATCGGGCGATCGAAGCTAAGTTTTTGAGGAGAGAACGCAATACCATCCAGGAGACGCTTGAGGACGCCATAATCAGAGTCAAAAGAGAGAACGAACTTCGCCCGAACGACATGGCGTTGCCCGTTCCGACTCGGCGGTTAATAACACGTCTCATTGAAAAGATTCCGGCGTTTGATAAATATTCCGCTCGCTACGGAAGCGAGGCGGCACGCAAGACCTACCGCTCACTCAAGGGGCATGTTGTCACCGAAGCTCCGCTGCAACGAGCACAGATCGACCATACAATCCTTGATCTCTTCGTTGTGGACGATGAGACGCACCTGCCGTTGGGTAGGCCGTATCTCACTGCATGTATCGATGACTTCACTCGCTGCATTCTTGGTACTTATGTCGGGTTTATCCCGCCGAGCTACCAGACGGTTGCCCTGTGTATAAAGGACTGCTTTCTTCCAAAAGTACATTTGAAGGAGGAATATCCCTCGATCAAATCGGAATGGCCAGCACACGGCGTAATGCGCGAACTTGTCCTCGACAATGGACTCGAATTTCACAGCTTGAGCCTGGAGCAGGTGTGCTACTCCTTAGGCATTGAGATGCATTACTCGCCCCGCCGTGAACCATGGTTCAAGGGAAAGATTGAGAGATTCTTCGGCACGATGAATAGGGGAATTGCTCACGGAAACCCGGGCACTACCTTCAGCAATATCTTTGAAAAAGACGACTATGATCCGGCAAAACACGCGGTCATAACACTATCCACGTTGAAGGAGATCGTGAGGAAATGGATTGCCGACGTCTATCATCAAATGCCCCACAGCTCTATACACAAGACGCCCGCCACAATGTGGAGATCGAACATCAAGCCTGAGGATATCCGTTTGCCCGACAACGACACACACCTTGATGCTATCGTGGGTCGGTCCTATCAGCGTGTCCTGACACACAAAGGCATAGAGTTCGAGGGCCTCTTTTATAACTCGCCCGATTTGACAGCATTGCGATACCAGGAGGGATCAAAACTCGACGTTGAGATCCGTGTGGACGAAAGCAATATCGGTTCCATCTATGTCGTGTGGCCTCAAACCTCCAGAACATATTCTGTGCCCGCTCTGGATCCTGATTACGCCACCGGAATCAGTCTTCGGCAGCACAAAATATTCAAGAAGTGGCAGGCACGCCGCCCTGACATGGACCAAAGTCCTGTCGGTTGGCTGGAGGCAAAGGAGGAAATCCAACGCATGGTAGAGGAAGACTTGTCTTTCAAACGCAAGAAAACAAGAAAGCGTGTGGCACGGTTCGTGGAGGACTCCGAGCGAGGTGCCGCCAAGACAGACAAGCGCAAGGCGACGCCGCCCCCATCCGTATCTCCATCAAGTGCCGCTCCCGACAGTTCCTTGACAGAGGACACGCATTTCGAGCCGACCCAGTTCCACAACGAGGCGAGTTATGCCGTCATGGGCGTGACCGATGACATACCGGACTTCACGCCCATATACAGAAAGGAATCTGAGAATGAGTAACGCTGCGAGTAACGTCGAGCGCATGCTTATCCCGCATGCAGCTTTCGTTGATGCACGGCGACGGATTGAACAGTGCTACGCATTCGCCGTGGCCAAAAGGGAGGCGGAGGGTCTAGCAATCGTCGGGGAGTCCGGCACCGGTAAGACAAGCGTTTTAACGAACTTCCGGGAAAAGTACCCGCCCAAGCGCGGAAGCGATGGCATGGAGGTCCCTGTTCTGTGTGCTTCGGTCCCTAGCGCTCCGACCGTCAAGAGTCTGGCCGGAGTGATGCTTGCGGCTCTCGGCGCCCCTGATTGTGAACGTGGAACTGAGAACGAAAAATCGAGACGCTTGCGGGTCCTGATGAAGACGACAGGGACGCGGATGGTGATGATCGATGAATTCCAACACTTCTATGATCGGGGTACGCGGAGGATCATGCATCACGTGGCGGACTGGCTCAAGCTCTTGATTGACGACACGCGATCGACACTCGTCGTGGCTGGGCTGCCATCCTGCACGGCAGTCATCGACCAAAATGAACAGTTGGCGAGACGATTTCTAGGTCCTGTTCAATTGACCCGGTTTCAATGGAACGATGCTGAACACCGGGGGCAATTTATCGGCATTCTTAAAGCCTACTATAAAGAAATTGCCCAGGAGTACGATCTACCCGACCTGTCCTCAGAACAAATGGCCTTTCGGGTCTACCTTGCAACTGGAGGGTTAATGGGCTATTTGTCCAAACTTCTGCGGCAAGCCTTGCGGAATGTTGCCGCCGAGAATCGAAGGTCTTTGACCCTCGAAGACCTGAATACTGCTCATCGTCAAGCGATATGGTCCAGACAAGGCCTTGCTGACCTCCCCAAGCCTTTTGAGCGTGATTTCAAGCCTGAGCAGACCGTAGACGTTCTCAATCGGGTCAGCAGGATCGGCACTGTGACTGAACCTTCGCCTATGTCAGGACGACGCAAGGTCAGCAAACAAATACGCGAGTCAATCAACTCCATGCTGGTGACTCGATGAACGCGACTCTGTTGGTGCGTCATCCAAAGCGTAATCCGACCGAGAGTATTCTCGGCTACCTGTTGCGCCTCAGCGAGCAAAACGGCTACAGTTCGCCATCTAAGCTACTTCAGCTTGCCGGAATTCCTCTGGGTGTATCGATTGGCCGTGCCGCACATCTGGCAAAGCTGGCTGCAGTTGTCAATTGTTCAGAATCCGAAATCGAGGGCGTGTGGAAGTCGGGATCCCTTTCGGCAATCTCTTGCGTTCCTGACAGACCATTTTTGCCATTACAAGAAGGAATCGCCGGTGCGAGGTGTTGTCCGCAATGCATTGATGAGACCGGCTATATCGAAGCGCACTGGACATTGGACCAAATGATTGCCTGTCCAATTCACAACCGACTCGCAGTATCGTCATGCACTGGATGTCAGAAGCCTCTTTTTTGGTACCGACGCGGTCTGCTTGAATGCAGTTGCGGCGGCATCCTGTCAAACCGGGTAAACGGTTCTGCGACTGGTCATGAACTTGCTCTCCTTGTTGTGTTCAGAAGGAAGGTGCTTCACCTTGCACCAAGCGGTGAGAACCCGGAGAAACTGCCGTTAGAAGACCTTATGGAGATGGATCTCGATCGCCTGACAGCCACGGTTGAAGCGCTCGCCTGTTGCCAGGGAGCAAAGCGTCAAAGGGATAAACGGCAGGTCGTATTCCTGGCCTCCCGGATCCTTTCAAACTGGCCGACGCGATTCATTGAGTTCCTTGGCCGAAATAGCGATCCGGACGAGCACGAGCCATTCCAAAAGCATGTCAATAGGACCTACAGCCCCTTGTGTGGCGGCACTGAGCATCAACGACAGACGGGGTTTCTGGGCAGTTTGATCGTCGAGTTTGCGCTAAAGCGTTGGGGCTATAGGCACTCAAAGTTGATTATGTATAGAGATCGGCTGCCGACCGGGCATCTTGGTCCTTCACTATTCCGACCGAGGACTGTTCCGAGAGCAACGCCTAAAGTCCGTTCCTTTCAGGCAGGTCCGCCTGGCCACGGGTACCCAAATTGGGACGGACTAGAGGGCGTGATCACTCAGCGGGAGAAGGCCGTCCCTGAATCGTCTGGGCCAATGTTCAGCCTCAAAGAGGCAGCGCTTCAATTAGAAATGCCGGAGCATCTCGTTGTAACCCTCAGGGCGAAAGGCTTCTTCAAGACCAACCAGCCGCTTGCCAGAGCTACTTGGCTCAATCAGGTCGATATCTCAGACCTTGCCCGGCGATTGTTGGATCTTGCGCCGTCATCTACATTTTCTTCTGCTGAGAATCAATTTCTTACGCTTGGCTCCACTCTCGCGTGGGAAGAAACTTCCACGGAGACGAGAGCTTTACTGCTCCAAACAATTTTGGCAAAGAAGATTAAGGTTGAGGGCAGAATCAATGGACAGATCAGCGGTCTATTGATCCGGAAAGAAGCTTACCGTCAATTTCTTTCATCCATTTGCGATCAGGCTAACGCAAAAACCGCGTCGGAGGCTGCCAAATTCATCGACTGTGCCCAGGCCGCGATTCCAGGGCTCGTGAGAATGGGAATTTTACGCAGTAGCATGAGATCGCAGAGCTGGCTGATAGATCAAGAATCCTTGGAATCCTTTCGTCGAGAGTTTGTGTTCATCCTCGCCGTCGCGAAGATGGAGGGAACCACAAGCAAGAGGCTAATCCGCTTGTGCTGGAGAAATTTGATCGGCATGCGGTGCCCCCGGTCGGAGAGAGAGTCTGGACGACAGCCGTTTATACGTTTAAGGGACGTACCAGCTCTGCAGTATGCATTACGTATTATGCCGAGAAAAACAATAGGGAAGATCGTGCTGCGATGACAAACCCATTGTTGGTTCGTCATCCCGCTCCTCATTCGACAGAAAGCCTAATGGGTTATCTCTTGCGATTGAGCGAGCAAAACGGCTACTCCACGCCATGGAGCCTTTGTTCGTTTGCTGCAATGAAACAAAACGAATTCAGAACAAGCGGGTTGTCAGTCAAAAAACTAGCAGCAATCGTGAGTCGACCCTACTCTGAGCTGGACGCCATTGCGTTCTCGGCACCGCCTGGCCATTCACGTTGGGCCCGTTTGCTCGGCAATCCGGTAGTGCCCACGGATTTAGACGTCACTGGTCCCGCATTCTGTCCGCAATGCGTAACTGAGAAGGGTTTCATTGAAGCACATTGGCACCTCAGGCTGATGGTGGCCTGCCCAATCCACCTCCGCATCGCCGCTTTGGCGTGCCCGGTGTGTGAACGGCATTTGCGTTGGTTCAGACCAGGTCTCCTGGAGTGTGAATGTAGGGCCAGCCTGTCGCACAAATTGCCGCCAGCGCTATCGCAGTCCGAGGTGAGCTTGTTCGCAGTGATTAGAAGCAGAGCACTGGGTTGCGTCTCCGGTTGGGAAAACCCAGATCACCTGCCACTAAATCAGCTTATGGCAATGAATTTGCGATCAATGCTGTCAGTGATACGGGTACTCGGCAAATATCGCCTCATGGCGAACGGAAATACCGCCACTCTTGACCAGCTACAGATTGTCTCTGCAGCCACAGAGGTCCTAAGGCAATGGCCCATGAATTTCATCCAGCTCATGAGTGATCTTGGGGAAGCTCTCCCTGCGAGCCCTAGCGGCGGCGTAGGCAGGCAGTTTGAGGGTATCTACCGGGCCCTCTTCAAAAACAAAGCGGTTGAACCACATCAGCAAGCAGACTTTCTGAAGTCTGCGTTTGTGGAATTTGCAACCAACCATTGGGGTCGGGGCTTCGTGGATCACAAGTTGATTAAGCAAGTGAGTGGCCCCACGAGACGGAGATATGTAACCCAATCAGAGTTCGCGGCAAAACTCGGAGTTCAGCAGAGAACTGCTGCTCGCTTTCTTAAAGCAAAGCAAATTGCTGCGGATCGCGTCAGGTGCGGCAGAGTGGAGCGAGTAATCGTTGACGTGAGCCATGACATCGGGCCCGGGACGCGCCCGGGGAGGATTCTCCGCAACAGAGTGGCGGCTAGGCAGTTGGGAGTACCTGTATCTGTGCTGAACGCTCTTAGACGGACAGGGGAACTAGAAGTGAGGCATTTGTCACGATTTCGGACTGGCTGGCATGAAAAGGACGTGGAGGCATTTAGAGGGAAACTGTTATCCCTAGTGCGATCAACTGTTGAACTTGAATTCGGAAGCGTCAAAATCATCACAGTGGGAGCTATTATGCGGAACCGTCATTACTCTTCGGGAGTCAAAGCAGATTTTGTTCGAGCATTGCTATCAAAGCAGATTCCTGCATTTGGCAATGAAAATGCGACGATCGGAGAGATTCGCATAGATTTGTACCTCTACAAGAAATGGGTCGAAACCGCCGGGAGCCAGGCAGCCGGGAATACTCGGACGCCAACCGAAGTTGCGAAGTCTCTCCGTTGCGACAGGGGAACCATTCCCGGTCTGATGCAATTGGGACTACTGCAGGGAACCAGAACGCCCCATGGCCTGCGGATCGACGAAGACTCCGCTACACGGTTTGGACGGGAATACGTCACTTTGGCCAGCCATGCCAAACGCCTCGGTACCAGTACCCGGGCACTGATGCGAAGCTGCAAACAGAATGGGGTATATATGCTTCTGGTGCCGGTTGTGCGACAAGCCGGGCCTCAACCCTTTATCCGAGTCGCGGATCTAGCAAGCCTTCGCCGGTCGGTGCAAAGTCAGATCCAAGGTCCGGATTCAGAGAAGACTCCGCGCCAATTAGCGGGGAGCGGATAATTCTGCACTTGGCAGGTGCTATCGCAAGAAGGAGCTATCGCGGTTGGCAGATGGAAGACGTTTCGCGAAGAAGCCAAGTAAACGGGCGGTCAACTCATCATTGGCTATCAGTGTTCCGACCGCTTCCGGGCGTTTGCGAACTTAGAAGCAGGGGTCTCATCAAATGATTCTCGGTGGAAACAAGTCGGCTCGGATGAAGCCGACTACTACGAGGTAGAACCCTTGAACCAACCCGAAGCCGAGCCCGTGTTCCCCATCCCCGCTGTATTCCTCTTGCACGGGAAAGGTGGCTCACCCGATGGCACGGTCCGTAAGCTTCAGACTATCCTTGAACAGCATTGGCCGGGACTAGATTTTAACCGCCCTGAGCTGCCGCATCATGACCCCCAAGTTCCCCCAGAAGCTTCGGTACAAGACCTCCTCCAATTGCGGATACCGCAAAGTTCCCTACTAGTTGGTATCAGTCTCGGCGGCCTGGTCGCTGCGAAGGTACAAGAAGTAGGGCGGGAGGATCTGCAAGTCATCGCGATCAGCTCGCCCACATGGGCTGGTGGAGTGACTCTCGAAAGAAAGGCAGAGAGGAGGTTGGCGTTCTACTCGCGCCAAGATCCGATCATCGAACCGCGAATCGCAAATTGGCCTCAGCTTGCGAGCTTTTCGCGCGACCTTGAATGGCTTGACCATGATACAGACCAGCATCTCAGATACATTGCGAGGCTATTCGATTGGTACATAGAGGGCATGTTGCCCAAATGGATCGAAACTATTCGAAGATCCTCTTTGACAAAACAGGAGGCCGACGAAATCATCTGGAGGTCTATGGCTCTAGCACATAGTCGAAGTGAGGCCTGGTACCACGGCGAATGGCGAGGTGGACGCCCACGGAACTTCACGGAAGTCGGGGAGGCAATGCGTGCCGGAAGGTCGTGGAACCTTGCGTGGGGGGATTGGCTCCATGAATTCATTTATCGGAAGCATGCTCGGTGTCTCGAGGAGGAACCGCCATCGTGGTTTTCGGCGGAGCGACGAGCGATGATGGCTGGTACTGCAGAGTTTTTTGCCCGCCTCTACGGATTGCCCAAGCCAACATGGGTTGATAAGCCGGAGTATTTGTTGGCAGAAATGGAGTACGTGACCTATTTCGTATCGGAGAAGGACGATCCTGACTTCATGTTGTGGCCACCGACTTCAGAGGTAGATATTCACCGAATGATGGCTAGATCCCCCAAGGAGATGCTGCGCAGAAATGTGGTCTACGAGGCACGCAGTCTGACAGTCTTGTAAGGTAGGTACCGACTTCCTATATCGGGTCACTTTCCTTGCGGCCGGAGCTTCTGGGTCTAGACTCTCCTTCGGAGTTGCACAAACTGGCGAAACGCCCGAGGCTCCCGTTAACGCCACAAGAGTAGTCCTATGTGTCGTCGGAAGAGCGGGAAAATCGGCGGAAGGGATTATGAATTAGACGAACGATATAGGTGTAGTAAAACGTGTTAAATCGATCAGGCTTGTACTTGTACTTGCTGGCATTCTGCTGGACCCACTCACGTGCGAACGTCCAGCGATCAACATTCATTGCATCCTGGGAATGTGTAGTTGCTTCGACAATGGCGTTTTGGATAAATTGAGCTTCAACTACTACATGCTCGCGATTCTCCGCACAAGCGGGCCTCTCCAGAGCTGCAATTGCGGTTCAGATGTCCGCGACCCTCACAAACGCGCCGCGATAGAAGCAAACCCCAGAAGCCTTGGTCAGAGACAGCAGAGCCTGACCAGTACTAATTGCTTGCTCGGACGACATATATGGAGCTAACCAAGTAAGGACGGTCATTGCAAAATCCGATTGACTCGTCTCAACTCGACTCAGAAGTTGCGGAACATATTTAGAGCTTAGTGATGAGTCGGCGATGAGCTTCTGCAGCCTCTCATCATGCTGAGCTATCTGGGTTACTAAACTATCCCCTTCTAGACTATTCCCCATTCCCCGCGCAATAATATCGTCGGCCAACTCAGCGTCCCTCTTCCTTTCCTCTTCGGGTGGTTGTTTTTGCGATCGATATACCGGTATCGTCGGCTTGTTAAATTGAAAACAGTCGATTGGGTTCTTTTCCTTTGGGGTCTTTCTGCAAGCGTCAAGTAATCCGGTTGTTGACGGAACGAATCTTGCGAGATCTTTGAGCAAGCTGATGTCAAAGGGAACGGCGAGTTCTCCCTTCATAGTGAGTTGCTCATCAGTCAGCACCTTGAAACCGACCGCTTCTGCATCCTGCCCAAACTGAGAAGCTACGAATATGCATCCAGGTGTAAGCCTGACACGAGAGCAGTCCGATGGAAGATGAAATTGAGACTGCGCGGAAGGACTAAGACCGCCGAAGGCTGCAGCCGCAACGCGTGCCCTATTTCCGTTACGGATGAGTCGGAGGCTACGATCGTTGTCAGACAGGAATAAATATGAGACACGCTGGCGAACGCGTAGCGGCTCTTTCGAGAGTTCACCCCATATCTTCTCCTCGCTTGCCTCAATGGTGGACCCCGCTCGCTGGTCTAATGAGTCTACGAAATGCTGGGCTGACACTTCAGAATTATCGCTAAGAGGTAAGCGTCCGAAGTTTCCCTCTGGCGCCGAGTCGAGGTTAGGCCTGAGGCTTGTGTCATGGTTCAGGCAGAGGGATTGGGAGCGGAACGTCGTGTTCGCAGGTGGCGATCGATTGCAGAGAA
>Ga0182024_10023991_pt1 | contig 10877 bp, 8 predicted proteins | sample P32metaG_FD_120480 | JGI IMG/M metagenome (GOLD analysis project Ga0182024, IMG submission 120480) | Permafrost microbial communities from Stordalen Mire, Sweden - P3-2 metaG (Illumina Assembly) | ecosystem: Environmental > Terrestrial > Soil > Wetlands > Permafrost | place: Sweden: Stordalen... | reverse complement strand
TCTGCTTGGGGAATAACCGGCCTTCGAGCGACGGCAGCACCCCCACGACCTCCCCGCCGAAGCGCTCGTCGTCGCTGCTCATTGTCGCGCAGATGACACGCTGCCCGTCGGCGATCCCGAACGTCTGCCGCAGATCCATCGAGGCGCCGGCAGCAGCGGAATACGCCCAGACACTGCGGCCTTTGGCCACTTCCAGCAAATGACTGGTTCCCGCCCGCATCGCCTCGGGGGGGCAGGGCCGATCCTTGAACCTGGGCCACTGGCTACAGAGGTGCCAGCAGTAGGAGAAAGCATGGTCACGCGCGAGCACCAGGCTGCCGAGACGATTGGACAGATTGTCGCCGGCATGCAGATAGTACTGCGGCACACCGCGCCTGTGCGCCAGCACGCATACCACCCGGTTGACCGAATAAAGCGCGTTGTAGAGCACAACCCGGTCCGGTTTGAGCTCGTCCAGCATCCGCCCCATCACGCGCAGTACGACGATGACGTTGCGCAGGCTCGCTTGAAAGCGGAGCGATTCCTCGGGGGTGAGATCGAGGGCGCCCCGCTTGCGCTGGATCAGCATTTCGTAGAGTGCGATCTTTCCGACGTCGATTCCCTCGAGCGTCAGGCTCACGAGTTCCGCCGCAGGCAGCGAGCGAATCGACTCCTCGGCTGCCGCCCAGTCCTCGGCGGTCGCGAGACCCTCGAGATCCGGTCCCGCAAGCCCGAATCGTGCGCGGATGATGTCCCGATTTCTCCGGCAGACCGTGCACACGCGGTTCTTGGCGGAGGGCGGCGCCTCGAACGGCACCGAATAGGCACTCATGGCGACACAATGGCTCTTGAGCGTGCCGCCGCAGCCGACGTAGATGATCTCGTGGCCCGCCTGCTTCAAAGATTCTGCGACCAGCGCTTCGGGAAACGCATGAATCCAGACCGCGGAATGCGGCGCGAAAAACACTATTTTCAAGTTGACGGCTCGACTAGAACAGATCCCACGAGAGCGGCGTTCCCCGCTTGACATCCTCTTTGACGATGCGCCCCAAGACCCGGGTATAAAGCGCCGGCGGCAAACCCTTGCCCGGCCGGATCGCCCGCAGATTCCGCTCGGTGAAGCGCTCGCCGGCTCTCATGTCTTCCACCACGTAGAGCGATCGGCGGAACACCAAGGACTTTCTTTCCGCTTCGGTGGGTCCGTAACTCACGGCGCCGAGCGCCTGCCACGCCCGCTCGCTGTCGACCACGAGTGAATGCATCTCCGCGGGCTCCATGGAGAATGCCGAATCCACTCCGCCGTCGGCGCGGCTGAGCGTGAAATGCTTTTCGATGACCGAAGCCCCGAGGGCCACGCTCGCCACCGAAACACCGACGCCCATGGTGTGGTCAGAAATGCCCACCTCGCAATCGAAGAGCGCGCGCATGTGCGGGATGGTATTGATGTTGGAATTCCCTGGCGTCGCGGGATAGGTGCTCGTGCACTTGAGGAGAATGAGGTCCTTGCAGCCCGCCTGACGTGCCGCGCTGACGCTCTCGCTCAACTCCTCGGTGCTCGCCATCCCGGTCGAGATGAACATCGGCTTACCGGTCGACGCCACCCGGCGGATCAAAGGGATGTCCGTGTTCTCGAAGGAAGCGATCTTGTACGCAGGAACCTCGAGCGTCTCCAGGAAATCGACCGCGGTGGCATCGAAAGGAGAGCTGAAGGCGATGATGCCGAGCGAGCGAGCGCGCTCGAAGATCGCCGCGTGCCATTCCCAGGGAGTCTGAGCTTCGGCATAGAGCCGATAAAGCGAAGTGCCCTCCCAGAGGCTCGTAGGATCGCCGATGTGAAATTCGCCGACATCCAAATCCAACGTCATGGTATCGGGGGTGTAAGTCTGGATTTTGAGTGCCGCTGCACCGCTGCGCGCCGCGGCCTCGACGATCTCCAAGGCGCGGTCGAGCGAGCGGTTGTGATTGCCGGACATTTCTGCGATGACAAAGGGAGGGTGGCGCTGACCTATCGAGCGCCCGCCAATCGCAACTTCTCTGATCATTGGCGGCCGATCCTCTTCGAATAATCCGCAAACTCGATGACGTATCCCGCCCCCAAGAAAAGACGTGCCGAACGTTCGTTACCAGCCAAAACACGGGCGCGAATACGCGCTATTTCCGGCCGGTTGACGGCGAGCCATCGCTCCGCACATTGCAACAGGCTGCGCCCTTGACCGGGCGGATGGGGACCAGGGACCAAATATATCGAAATTTCGGCCTCAATACCCGACAAATCGAAGCGAACGACGCCTACCGGCGATCCGTCGCAGTCACCGATGAGCAAAATGCGATCGATGCTGGTCAGCGAGGACACCACCCAACTCTGGTGGGTGTTTCTATCGATAATGTCAGGTATGCGCGATGCCGCTCTCACGGCCGGGTCGTTGCGCCAATTGAACAGATCATCTGAATCGGCAACGGTGGCGGTTCGCAACTCGATGTTCCTTCGCGTCAGGTTGCGAACGACCCGCCACACCCCTTCGCCGTCCACAGCCCGACGGCCCGCGCGGGACATTGCCGTGCGGAGAAATCGGTTCTCCATCAGCAGCGCGGCATGACGCTGGATGAAGGACAAACACTCACTTTTCCGCTCAGGCGCATACAGCAATCCTTCGCGAGCGGCGGCTTCGATCTGTTGCTTCTGGTTCTCGGCGACGCAAATGGCCAGTGTCGGCAACCCCAAGCAACATCGCTCCCAGATGGTTGTGCCGCCGGCGCCGCATGCCAGATCGGCTGCCGCCATTAGTTCCGCCATCCTGTCCGTGTGTACGTGGCAAACGAATCCGTGACGGATACAGTGCGAGCGGATCTCGTCACGGCGCAGATTGCCGGGGCCTACCACCACATCCATATGCAGGCCGGCAATGCCTAGTCCGGCAATCGCATCGATTGCCTGACCTGTGTAATTTTCGGCATCTACGCCGCCGAAAAAAATCAAAATTCGTTTCACCTCGCCATCGCGTGGAATGACGTGCTGCCGGGCCACCCGAAACTCTTCGCGCAGCAATGCATACATGGGACCTAACAGCAGCCTGCAACCAGCAGGCACTCTCCCTTCATATCGTCTAGCTGGGTCCGTATGCAAATTCTGGTCAAGGAGAAGGTCGCAGTCGTGCGGCCGATCTGCCAGATCGTCGATGACTGCAATACATTCCGCGGATTGCCTCAGTTCCCTTTCCCACCTTGCATCGAGCGCATAATGATCGACGATCAACCACTCCCACGAACTTCCGGACAACGCATGAATGGTGTCCGCTGCGTCATCGGCTTGAGATGTTGCGCGCCCGATATGCGAGAATGCAAATCCTCTATCGCTCAGAATCTTCTGCAATTCGCCCGGCAGGTGACGACTTACAAAATGGATTTGCCACGCGCACTTCTTTAATGCATCGGCCAATGTCAGGCATCGGAAAAAATGCCCGGTGCCGATCTGACTCGATGCGTCTACGCGAAAGGCGACATTCATCGCCGCGCGATACCCAGAAATCCAGACGTCATTGGATTATTCCCGTTCAGAGAATTTTTCCCGCAGGCAGCGCCCGGGTCTGCGGCCGGATCGCAGAATAGCACCCGCACGATCGCCTTCATTCAGTAGCAAATCAAGGGCGCTCGCGTATGGTTCGAAGGGCTCGAAGCACTGCCGGTACACCGGATGCTCATACACATGAATCTCGACTGCGATCGATCGCTGATCGAATTCCGCGCGATCCTCGATGAGGTAGTCCTCTGCACCGGGCGGAGATATATACGTCTGGGCGCCAAAGTGCTCACATAGCATTGCAACGTGGGCCCCGCGTTTGCCGCCGACGCCCAACTGGCTCGAGCGCACGCTTGGAGTAGCGACTCCCAGTCGGCTTGCCAGCCATTCAATGAGCCCACAGTTGAGATCGCTGAGGCTTTCGGAGACAACCACCTTTTCGAGTACTGCGCACAATTCCGGATAATAGCGATCGAAATACTCGGCGCTCCGGTAGTTTTGCGCAATAGTACGCAAAATCTTGTGCATAAATGCATTACCGACAGTCTTTGTGTCACAAATTCGCTGCCCAAGCTTTCCGGCAGTATGTACCGGCACTGTAAGGTAGCTCAAACCCTGTGGCGTTCGAATCCTATTGCGTTGCTGCCAGGACTGCTTCGAAAACGCGACGTCGTCGAGCAATACCAGTAAATCAACTTGGTCCACTAGATCATACCATCCAGCCCATGGTAAAAAGGTGGGTTGCGCGATTGCGAGTGACTTTACATCCATGTTTCCTGCTTCCGAAATCGATCGCAGCATCTTAAAACTTCTTGACACATACCCATGGTATTACCGCCGACGGGCCATGCGCTCGAGAGCGCCTTTGAGCTTGGCCACTGCCTCGCTGCGTCCCCGCATAACCGATGCGGCCGTGATCGACATTGCGGTCAATGAGGCTGGGTCGCCCTGCATATCTCGAATGCCCTGCGCCCATTGTTCAACGCTGATTTTCGCGGCGTCGCCCAGGTTTTTCGCCGCGCCCATGGAGTTCAGAATTCGCGCATCATCCCGCTGATTATCCGCACTGACCACAACAAGAGAAGGCAGTCCTACGCAACAGCGCTCCCACGCGGCCACGCCACAAGTGCCTAACCCCAAATCAGCTTCGCGCATCAGCTTGGCCATATCGTCCGTCCGACGAAGCACATTGACGCAAGCCAAGCCTTTTGCAGCGTTGAGAACACTTTCAGCATGAGGGTTCGTCGATCCGAGCACGAGATCGGTTTGCGGGGCACCGTTTCCGATCAAGCGCAGCGCTTGGACAATCTTCAACGATTCGTTCGTGGAATCAACGCCGCCGAAAAACGACAATATCCGACCAACTCCCCTTGTCCTCGGAACGGCTCGGACGGCGCAAAATTCCGGCCTGAGCAGCGCATACTCAGGTCCGACAAAGACCTGCGTGCCTTGACATACCAGCGCCGAATAACGAAGACCAGGACCATCGTGGAGATTTTGATCGAGCAATAAGTCGCAGTCGTGCATTCGATCGGCCAGGTCATCAATGACGAAAATATGGCCGACATTCGGCCGGAAGATCGTCTCCCAAGACTTGTCCAACAGGTAATGATCGACAACCAAAAGGTCCGGATTCCCCCCATAGGATTCGATCGCGGCGCAGGTTTGCCGCGCATCCGCCTCTCGGAATGCAGCGAGTAAAACTGCGGAGTTTGGTGAGGGTGAATCGGGCGGCGAGTCAACCGGGAGACTTGGCAGGCGGCTGCAGTGGAAGTTTCGTGATTCGATTGCATCGCACAAATGACCGGGTGCCTCGCGGCAAACAAAGAAGACGCTGTCGCCCTTGTCACGCAAAAACTGAGCAAGCGTCAGGCAACGCATCACATGACCGGTACCGATTTCAAGCGACGCGTCGGCTCTGATCGCAACGAGCATCGATTATCTCAAGCGAAGAGAAGGCGGCGTCGCATCGCGCCACGAGAACCCAAGACCCTTTCCACCTGGATTCGAATATTCGTCAAACATCCGGCGCTCCCACTCTGTGCTGCAAAGTCTACCTAAGCAACCGCAAGTATCCAACTCGAAACATATGGCGCCTGCTCGCCCAGCCAATTGAGGCAAGCTGAGCCTCGTGGGATGGACACGCCGTTCAAAAAGCAAAGCGAGGTCCCGCTTTTCATCTGTTTGTCAAGAATCGAATACGATGCGATCCTTAGTGATTGCGCTTCCATTATTCGATTCGGCTAATCCCTTGCGCGGCCCGGTCAAGGGATCCCCAGATCAATTCCGCACGCAGCCAGTCATCCTCGGTGTCGATATCATGAACTCGCCATCGCGGCAGCAAGACCACCGTGGACAGCCGGTCAAAAACCTTCGCCGCGCTCAGCCACGCCGCCGGCTTCCCCCAGTAAAATTGGCCGGCATCATGCAGGGCTTCCGGTAAGTCCTGAGAGCGAGTCGGAAAATGCTCGGGGAAAAACATCTTTAGACCGCCGGAGGCATCTTTCTGAAACGAGCGAAAAATGGGTGCCGCAAAGTTTGTCGCCGCAAATACGTATTGCCAATTTCCGGTTTCAAGCAAACTCAGACCCTGCCTAATATCCTCATGTCGAATGAATGGCGCGGTAGCATAGATGCAGCAAACAGCCGTCAGATCAGATAACCCTCCGGACGCTAAGAATCGTATCGCGTGCGCGACGACGTCCATCGTGCCTGTCTGGTCGTCAGCTAGCTCACAGGGACGCATGAACGGCACCTCAGCACCAAATGTCTTGGCAACACACGCAATCTCCTCGTCATCGGTCGAAACGATGACGCGATCGAATAAAGCAGATTGCAGGGCCGCCGCAATGGAATATGAAATCATCGGCCGGCCCGCAAACGGTTTGATATTCTTTCGCGGGATGCGCTTGCTGCCGCCACGCGCCGGAATTACGGCAATTCTCAAGCGGCACCGATCGGCGGACGAGTCGATACACTCGCGGCAGAAGCTGGCACAATAGAATTCCGATTCAACATGAATTGCTAGGGCTTTGCGGCACTTACCACCCAGTCATCGTCGGCGAAACCTTCGTGCAGATAGGTCATTCGGTCGATGCAGGTGGCGGTGAACGGAGCGAAAGCTCTCTCGATGTCTTCTCTTGAGAAGAACAAATGATCCATCCCATCCTCCATGTCCGAGGGCGCACCGGAATTAAGGGCATTGATGCGCCAAGTGGAACGGCCCACCAAGGTAGCGCGCAGTATTCGGCTGTCCGCATCGCTGCGTAGCACACAAAGGCATTTGCCGCCCGGCTTCAGCACTCGATAGATCTCGCGAAAGGTTTGTTCAGCTTCGATACCGGACATGTAATAGATGACGCCGAAACTCAGGACGAAATCGAAAGTATCGTTCGCGTAATGCGAAAGGTCGTGACCACGGCATTGGTGTGACCGCACCTTCACTCCACGTCTTTGAGCTGCCGCCTGCAATTCGCGTAATCCAACCGCAGACATGTCGCAGGCATCCACGTCGAATCCCTCGGCCGCATAAAAAATGGCGTGTCGACCCGCGCCGCAACCCAAGTCCAGCACTCTCATGCCGGATGCGCGCTCTCTCGGTAGGTTTCGAAAAGTCCAACGAACGACCTGTTCATGGGGATAAATGGGTCTGAAGCGCGGCAGTTCATGAGCCGCGTCCCATCGAGCCTGCATTGATTGATCTTTGGAATTCAAAATACGTCCGTCCCCGAAAAGAACACCTGGTCCCCCAGTACCCTCCAACGATCGACCTGAAGGACGGTTGACGGGACTTCAGTAGTATTGGACGACAAAATATCCGCCAGTCGCACTCCGATCGGTGGTCGTGGGCTCCGCCCACACCCGAACTTGATTGTGGGGGTTCGACGCACCTGCCGGTATCAGCTGATCGATCGCCTTCTCTACGATGATCGTGCGCTCGCGCGAGGCAGTGATATTCCCGCCGTCGCTCCCATAAACGACGGATTTATCGCCGTTCCCGACGTGCAGCCGGTACGGGACTTGAGGTCCCGCATTCGCCGGCCTGAATACGTAGATATTCACGATCAGCGCGTGCGCCGGCAATGTGACGACCCAGTCGTAATCCGCATTCACGCACGGCCAGGACCGGTTTTGCGGCTTCACCGAGGCAGTCTTGAGGCCGGGAAAGTTGCCGGAACGCCCGCCATTGTACCAGTTGAGATCGAAATCCACCGCGCGGCGCTCGACCCGCGACTTGAGCGGCTCGAACAAATTGTTGTAGCAGCCTCGCGCGGAAACCTGTCCCCACGCCAAGCCGTCGGCGCCCGGCGGAGCGCTGCACAAATAAGACAGGTTCACGGGCACGTCGCACTCGTTGAAATGAATGGAACCCGACTCCCCGTATTGATCGCCGCCCGCGTCGGGGCCGAGGACCCGATAAGTGTCGCCCTGATTTTGCGTCAGGACGCAGCGGCTGAAAGTCACGCGCGCCGTCGAGACGGAAACCTGTTCGCGCGGGCCATTGGTCGCCGTGATGTTGCATTCGTTGAACACCACGTGGGCGCCGCCGCTGCCCGGACCTTGGCGGACCAGGCGGTTGTTGCTGCTATGCATCTCGGTTTGGACGCCGCTGACGGTAAAGCTGTTGTTGTTGTTCCCAAGTCCGCCTCCGGCAATGTTCAGGAGATATCGAACCGAGCCTCCATCGTCCATGATGTAGCTTCCCCCGAATACCCTGAGCGCTCCCCCGCCGCCGGCTGCGATCTGAAAGATGTCGCCGTAGACGGTCTCGACGTCGCAGCCGTGGTATTCGATGTTCATGCACTGCGCACTGTTGAACAGATGCACGGCGTTGTGAATCGCGGTGAACTTGCAGCTGAAGAATTTGTGCTCCGAGCCGACATTTCCCGTCAATCCGCCTTCGGAATCGATGGCCGTATACAAATTCAGCATCCAGCAGCGGAAGAAACGCCACCCTTGATCCTGTTGGAAACGGAAGCCGCTTCCGTAGCGAGGATGGTCGCTGGTGAATTGCAGATCCCGGACGGTGACGAAAATGTACTGCTGCGTGGACTTAGCAAAGTTGTCGTAAAACCATCGCTCGGCGCCGGCGGTCTTCAAGCGGAGCACGCTCGAGGCCAACCCGTCGCCCTCGATGATGAATCCTCGCTGGAAATCGGCTGCGTTGTTGAAAACCGCGTCATCGTCGATGAGATAGGTGCCGCGCGGAAAGTAAACGCGCCCATGATCGCCCACGCCCGATGAGTTATGCCCGGTGACCGCCGCTCTCAAACAATCGCGGACGGCCGCGTAGGAGCTCGAGTTGCCCGTGGGATCGGCTCCGTACCGAAGGACATTACCCGGCGGAAACCGATAATTTGCGGGAGCGACGCCGGCCTTGGCTTCGGCCTCGGTCCGCGGATACAGCGAGGAGAACGCATCGTCGATCAGCGGCAGCCGATCGATCGACCCGCCGGGAACGGGCTTGCCCTCCCGGTCGGTGATCACCGCCTTGAGCATCACCCCCGAGGGCGCCCACATGTCGGACGCGAGGCGTCCGCCGTCGGCAAGAACCAAGGGATTCTCATTCCTGACCGTCAGTCCCGGATCCGCGAAGGTGGTCGCAGGGATCGAGCTTTCCGCGAGATAGACGTGAATCTTGAACCCGGCCGCGACCGTGCCCGTCGCGGCGAGGCCGCGGACGATCAGGGGGATCGGACTTCGATAGGCGTCGGGCATAGCGCGGAGCGCAGCGATTCGACCACGTAGGCCTGTTCGGAATCGCCTAAAGTCGGATACATCGGCAGGCTGATGGCCTCCCGATAGTACTGCTCGGCTTCTGGACAGTAGCCGGGCGCGAAGCCGAGTTTGGCGTAGTGCGGATGCCGATAAACCGGAATGTAATGAAGGTTCACGCCGATTCCCGCGGCGCGCAGCCGCTCGAACACCTGCCGGTGCGTGGATTCGATCGCATCCAGGCGCAGCCTGACCACGTACAAATGCAATCCGGAATACGAATCCGGAGCCTGCCGGGGCGTGGAGACGGGCAAATCGGCCAGCAGCCGGTCGTAGCGCGCCGCGATCTCGTGGCGCTTGACCAGGTACGCCGGCAGTCGCGCCAGCTGACTCCGGCCAAGAGCCGCGTGGATATCGGTCATCCGATAATTGAATCCCAGTTCCAACTGCTCGCAGTACCACGGGCCGTCGGAGGCGTGAACCATCTCGGCGGGGTCACGGGTGATGCCGTGCGTTCGAAGCCGCCTCATCCGCACCGCGAGATCCTTATCCTGCGTGACCGCCATACCACCCTCTCCCGAGGTGATGAGCTTGACCGGGTGAAAACTAAAGACCGTCACGTCGCTGTATCGGCACGTGCCGATCGGCTCGTCCCGATATCGCCCGCCCACCGCATGCGAGGCGTCCTCGATGATCTTGAACCCGTAGCGATCGGAGAGCGCGCGAATGGCGCGCATGTCGCAGGGTTGGCCGCAAAGATGCACCGGAATCACGACCTTGGGCAGGCGGCCTGCTGCCTTGGCCGCCGCAAGCTTTTCAGTAAGCCTGTCGATGCTCATATTGTTGGTTTGCGGATCGATGTCGACGAAGTCGACCGACGCGCCGCAGTACAGCGCGCAGTTCGCGCTGGCAGCGAAGGTGATCGCGCTGGTCCATACCGCATCGCCCGGACCCACGCCGAGCGCCAGGCAGGCGATGTGCAGCGCCGAGGTGGCGCTGTTGACCGCGATGGCGTGGCCTGCGCCGCAGGATAAGCCGACCGCCTGCTCAAAAGCGGGGACCGCCGGACCCTGCGTCAGAAAATCCGACCGTAATACCTCATTGACCGCCCTGATGTCCTCCTCGGTGACATCCTGCCGGCCGTAGGGGATGTTGGCCATGGTCAGACTCTGCCGATCTTTACCCGATTCAGCGCGATCCATTGCTTGAGCGCCTCGACGCTCATCCAATCCGGGTTGTTGTCGGAACGGTACGTGAAGTCGGCGGGCACCTTGGAGCCGTTATTGATGCGCGCCGGGTCGTCGCTCCATTGGTGGATCGCCGGCAAGATCTTGTAATACCCGTCGTACGCGTAGGTATACGGCGCATCCTCGATGCCGATCATTTGCTCGTGCAGTTTCTCACCGGGCCTGATGCCGACGATCTCCATGGGTATTTCCGGCGCTACCGCGGCAGCGATCTCCGTGATGTTCATCGAGGGGATTTTCTTGACGTAGATCTCTCCGCCCACCATGTCCTCGAAGGCGCGCCACACGAGCTCCACGGCCTGCTCGAGGGTGATCATGAATCGCGTCATGCGTTCGTCGGTGACCGGCAGCCTGCCTTGTCCGGCGAGCGACAGGAACAACGGGATCACGGACCCCCGCGAGCCCATGACGTTGCCGTA
>Ga0182024_10023990_pt1 | contig 10877 bp, 13 predicted proteins | sample P32metaG_FD_120480 | JGI IMG/M metagenome (GOLD analysis project Ga0182024, IMG submission 120480) | Permafrost microbial communities from Stordalen Mire, Sweden - P3-2 metaG (Illumina Assembly) | ecosystem: Environmental > Terrestrial > Soil > Wetlands > Permafrost | place: Sweden: Stordalen... | reverse complement strand
GTGCAATATAGGGCTTCCAACACGCATTCTGTGATGGAATTCGCCGCTGGATTTAGCCGCTTCGCAGTAAGTTCATCCAGTATCAGGAGCTCGTGTGCGATATCCACGGACCAGGTCAGATTTTGCATTGCAAAGCGGCGCCCTCTTAGCGCTCCTCCTGCTCGGTCCGCAGTGTGCGCTCCTGGCCCAGGAGGTATACAAATCGACCGATCCTCAGGGCCACGTGGTCTACTCGGACCGCGCCAGCACCTCGACCGCACAGAAGTCCGCTGTACACGTCACGCAGCCGGACCCGGCAGAAGTTACGCGGATTGCCAAGGAGCAGGAGATCCTGAATGCCCAGGAGACCCAGCGCAAACAGCAGCAGTCTGTTGATGACAAAAAGAAGGCGCAGCAGGATCGTGAGAAACAAACCCGATGCGATGCCGCTCGCGATCACTACTTTTCCATGAAAGACGCGAGACGCATCTTTCATCTGGATGCCGACGGCAACCGCGTCTACGACACCGATCCTGAGGCCGACGCGCGGCGCGAAGACGCCAAGCAAGCGATGACAGCCGCCTGCGGCACGTGAGCGGCGGCCAGCCAGTCAAAAGAGCTGCGGCGGCACTCTCGCCTCGGCGACCGCTGAGCCATTACTGGCTGGCTATACTCGCTGCGCTTTCCTGCTCTCTGCCTAATGCAACACTGATCGCCCAAACGGCCTACCGATACCGAGACGCCAGCGGACAGTGGGTTTTCACGGACCGAGCGGCGAATGCTTCCACGCCGGGAAACACTTTCAGTCTGGGCCACGAGAACGGCGCACTGCACCTCGCCGTCGAGCGCACCGACACGGCCGATTCGACGCAGCTCACGGCCATCAACGACTGCCTGTGTGTCGTCACATTCCAAGTCGCGATCGTACAATCCGATTTTGCCACTATCCCGAAGGGCGCCCGTTATGCAGCAACCGTTGCGCCGGCAACGCGGCAGAGTTTGGTGCGCGTGGCGTCCACAGGCACGGACAAAGCTGTACTGCGATTTGCCTGGAAAGCAGCGCTCGGGTCGCCAGCGGCGGTTCACAACCCACCCCGCCCTTATCGCGTACCCTATGCAATCGGCTCGACTTATCCGATTTCGCAGGCCTATCCCACTCGAATGACTCATACGTCCGCTGAAAGTCAATACGCGGTTGACATCGCATTGCCCGACGGGACGCCCGTGTACGCAGCGCGGGAAGGTACGGTAATCAATGTACGTCATGACGCCTTTCTTGCGGGTACCAGTCCGGTCATGCTGGATCAGGCCAATGTCATCGAAATTCTCCACGATGATGGAACGATCGCAATCTATGCCCACCTGCATTGGGACTCGATCCGCGTGCGTATCGGCGCGCGCGTGGCGCGCGGCCAGTACATAGCCGACTCCGGAAACACGGGCTTTACCTTGGGGCCGCATCTGCATTTTGCAGTGGTCAGAAATGCGGGCGCGGAAAACGTGTCTGTTCCAGTTCAGTTCGCGGGGATCGGCGGCGTTGGCGTGACCCCCGCTACCCAGATGCCACTGACGGCGTACTAGGAGGGCCGTTTCGGCTCAAGAACGGCCGACCGGCCACGGGCATCCGCCAGGTTCGTCGTATCGCATACCCCTCGGACCTTGGCCGCGCCTCGACCCGCCTGGGTACCGCTTTGCGACCTCCCCGTAATGAGACCTCGCGGCGCAGAGCCGTGGGGCTTCACTTCCGGCATTAAAGGAGCACGGCTGAGGCACCGATTGACCGGTGGCGGCGGCGCTGGATTCTGCCGATTCTAGAGTGGTTTATGCGCCCAAGATGCACAAATGCATGACGCGCTCGCCACCGGCAGCCTACACCAAGGTCGTAAGTCTTATTAAGCAAGATTCGCTTCATGAAAGCTTCTTGAAATATTCACGCAAGGTTGCGGAAAGATTCAATCGTTATAGTCCTGCAGCATCGGCGGCTCCAAGGTTGGCACGACGAAAACGAAAGGGGGACGGCGGACCAACGAGATGAGCGTTGTGCAGCCAAAATTTCTGAACGTCATTCTGAGCCGATTGCGCGTGCGCTCGGCCGCAGAAAATCGGTCGCGCCGTCGGCGGGCCACTTAGGTGAATCTTATGGCTAGCTCCAAAATTCGCACACTGCGTTCCTTTGATTCTGGCGACACGATTCGTGTCGGAAACGTCGTGCTGACACCGGATGAGCCGCGGATCGAGATCGATGGTCACCCCTTGTACCTGTGTCGCCAGGAGCTTGCTTTGCTGCAACTCCTTGCAACGAGGAAGGGCAGTGTCGTGAACGCGGGAACCATCAGTAAGCGCATGGCGCGCGGTGGTAGGCCTCTGACCGCCACCGGCGTCGCGGTTTACGTACACCGCCTGCGAGCGCGGCTTAAATATGGCGGAGTGGTAATCCGCACGCTACGAGGGTTCGGTTATCTGTTGGAGGCGGCGAACAGCAGGCTGCCAAGATAAAGCGGACGCGGTGGCGCGCCCGGGCTGATGCACGGCTGCGCATAGTGCGGCCAAGCGTGCAAATGCGCTGGAGCAGGTAAACTAGCGCGGATGAATCACGGCTTTAAGGCCCGCGCCACTCGCATCCCGTACTGTAACGGATCTTATCGGGCCATTGATTCGCGCAAACACCGGGTCGAGATTCGAGTCGTGGGCGACTCATCGACCTAGGTATGCACGACCACCCCAATTCCGCGGAAGCCCGCGATGTGCGAGGCGCGCATTTACGCTCGGATGCGGCGTTTCGCGCGCTGCTCGATTCGGCGTCCGAACCCTATCGGCGCGCCAGCCGCTTCGCCTACAAGTTTGCACGGGCCAAGCTGCGTACCGATCCGGTTTACCGCTCCATTTTAGAATTCGGTCTGCTGCAGCGGCACAAACGAGTACTGGATTTAGGGTGCGGTCAGGCTCTTCTGTCGGCTTGGCTCTTGGCTGCGGCGCGCTGCCATGAGCGTGGAACATGGCCGCGGGATTGGCCAGCGCCAGCGCGGGGTCAGACGGTCCGCGGCATCGAGCTCATGCCTCACGAGGTCGTTCGTGCGCATCGTGCTCTCGGGAGCGGTTGCGAAGTGATTCAGGGCAACATCCGCAGCACTGACTTCGGAGCCGCCGATGCCGTGGTGATTCTGGATGTCTTGCACTACATCGACGCGCGTGCACAAGAGGAAGTTCTGCAGCGCGTCCGTGCGGCGCTGCCGCTCGGCGGGTTATTATTGTTGCGTGTCGGTGATCCGAGCGGCGGAGCGCGCTTTCGCTTCACTGCCTACACCGACAAGCTGGCGATGTTCTGCCGCGGCCACGGTCTTGTGACCACTCACTGCCGCAACATTGAAGAATGGCGTGCGTTATTGCGAGAGTGCGGCTTCGAAAGTCATGCGGTGCCGATGAGCCGTGGTACTCCGTTTGCCAATGTGCTTCTGACCGCACGCGCGCTCTGACGCCGCGCAGCTCAGGCGGCGTACCAGCGCGTTTTTTTCAGGCTCGCGCAGAAGCCGCCTCACCTATAGTGAGCCGACCCAGCCCGAGTATGCCGATCAAGATGGATTCAACGAGGATCGCGAGCAATGATGCCGCGATCAGGCCGCACAATATTGCTTCCTGATTCAGCGGCACGGTGTAGGAATACGCTGCCATCGTCTCATTCAGGATTTCCTCGTCTGAATAAAACGCGACATGGAAAATGCGGCTATACAATGGTCGATTCATTGCATTGGCTTCGAGCGCGAGCTTCTTAAGGCGAACGTATATCGCCGCTACGTTTTTCGCCTCCTCCTTAAACACCGCATCAGAACTTGATTCGTGATGCGCGATCAAGGCCTCTATGCTACCGCCAAAATACAGGTTCGCCGTACGCTGGAAACCAGCGAAATTCTTCTGCGCCTCGATATAGTGCGCACTGACCCGCTTGGAATATTGGTCTACAAATCCCGGCGCCTGAATGCCGATCAAAAGGCCGAGCGCGAATAAGATAAGCCTTAAATACGCCCGTAGCACCGCATCATGCTCCGTCGGATGAGAACGTCGTGCATTCACTCCGAAGCGGATGCATCGACATGATTTAGCTCATGTCTCGCAATCCGCTAAGGAGCCGCGCGTGCGCGGGAAAACGGATGGGCCGGCTGCTGTATGCGCTGCTCTGCGATAAACGCACGCGACGCGGCGCAATACCAATCGACGAATCGCAGTACCCTGGCTTCAGTGATCTCCGAGTAAGGGCCCGGCACGTAGGCAATGGAATTGATGCCGCGCTGATTGTTCTCCGCAAGCCAGCGATCTTCGTTATTCGTCGAATTCCAAACCTCAATCAGTCGTGCAAGATCGTAATCGACACCCTCGACCGCATCCTTATTCACGATCCACTTCGCAGTGACCACCGTCTCCTGCGGTCCCGTGGGCAGCGCCTGAAAGAGAAACGCGTAGTCACCCACTGCGTGGTTGAAGCAGTTCGGCTGCACCGCCCACCACATCGTGCCGACATCGCCGTCGCCCACGGCACCGAGCTTCTTCGTCACAGCGGACTTGCCGTCAACGGTAATAGATACGACGCCGTCCGCGAGTGCAAAACGCCCGGCTTCGAAATCGGCTCCACGCACCGGTCCGTTCTTAAGTCCCCGCGCCTCGCAGCGCGCCCAAAAATCGCGCAACCACGGCTCCGGTTCCTGGTAGATATCTTGTGTCGTGAAATCGCGGAAGGAATGCATGAGCTGCAGATGTCGCGCTCGACAGTGGTAGCATTCGCGCGCATTCTCCATGACGAGCTTCCAATTGGCGCGCTCGACGAGAGTCGCCGAATAGGCAACCTTGCCGTTGCGCAGATCATGGGGGCCAAGAAGCGGCTCGATCCCCGCGCGGATGGGCGCAAAGTCCGGCGCGGCTTCGCTCAGGCAGACAAAGATCACGCCGGCGACGCATTCGACGCGAGCGGGACGCAGGCGATAGTCCTTCGTATTGAAGCTCTCCTGCATCCGGCCGGCGCGCAGCAACTGGCCGTGCAGGTCGTAGGTCCACTGATGATAAGGACATACCAGTCGGTGTGCGTGACCTCGCTCTTCGGCGCAAATCTGCGCGCCACGATGCCGGCAGCTATTGAAAAACGCGCTGACGCCGCCCTCTTCGTTGCGCAGTATGACAATGGGTGATGCGCCGACTGTCATGGTGATGTAGTCGCCGGCTTTCGGAATTTCGATCTCTAGACCCGCCTGCAACCAGTGGCGATTGAAAATCGCCTGAATATCAAAATCCAGCACCGCGGGGTCGGCGTACAACGCCTGCGGCAATGAGTGGCCGGGCGCGCGCTCGCCGATCAGCGTCTGCATCCTATCCACCATCGTCATATATCCAACCTTACCTTATGCCGCAATTCGCTGCTCACTGCAGCGAAGGTTGACTAAAACACCATTATGCTACAAACATTGCAACTCAAACCGCAGATTTGAGGCGGAACTGCCGAGCGAATCGGGATTAACCGCAAGAACGTCTACATTCCGTGTTTTTGCCCGGCGGGTGCCAGAGGGACCGTTCACAAGGTAACCGCAGGCGTCGTGGCGGCGTCGAGTCGCACCGAACGCATATGCCACAAAGCAACAAAAGTCAGCACAGCTGCTGACGAGAGATAATACCCAACGAAGGCGAGGCCGTAGCGCCCGGCAAGCGAAGTCGCGATGTACGGCGCGAGCGATGCACCCAGGATGCCCGCCAAATTGAAAGCGAGCGATGCGCCTGTATAGCGTACGGCGGTGGGGAACAACTGCGCAAGCGCTGCGCCGAGCGGGCCGTAGGTAAACCCCATGAGCGCCAAGCCGAGCGCCATAAACGTGCATACACCGAGAAGGCTGCCTGAGCCAAAAAGCGGCGCGAAAACGAGCCCGAATGCTCCGATAGCCGCGGTCGCGATCATCAACACTGGGCGGCAGCCGCGCCGATCCGCAAGCACTGCAGAGACTGGAATCATGATTGCAAAAAACAATACACCGAACATTTGCACGAGGAGAAAATCCTTGCGCGCGAATCCGAGTGCCCGAGTGCCCCAACTGAGCGCAAATACCGTCATCAAGTAAAAGAGCACGAAGGTCGCAGTTGCTGCGCACGTGCCCAGCACGAGCGCGCGCTTATACACGGCGAAGACGGTGATCATGGGAAGGCGAACGCGCTCGTTGGCTTCGACCGCGCGCCGGAATGCCGGCGTCTCAGTCAGGCGCAGGCGGATGTACAAACCGACGATCACGAGAACCGCGCTTGCAAGGAACGGCAGGCGCCAACCGTATGCGAAGAACTCCGCCTCTGTGAGCTCTTGGCTCAGAAGCAGAAAAACGCCCGTTGAGCATAGGAAACCTAGGGGCGCGCCGAGCTGTGGAAACATTCCGTACCACGCATGCTTGCCGGGTGGCGCATTCTCCGTCGCGAGGAGTACCGCCCCGCCCCATTCTCCCCCAAGACCGAGTCCCTGGCCGACGCGACACAGAGCGAGCAATAGCGGCGCCATGACTCCCGCGACGGCGTACGTGGGCAACAGCCCGATGAGCACGGTCGACATCCCCATCGTCAGTAATGCCACTACGAGCGTCGCCTTGCGGCCGACTCGGTCGCCGAAATGTCCGAAAAGCGCAGAGCCGATCGGGCGGGCGAAGAATGCCAGAGCAAAAGTCGCGAGCGACTGCAGCGTCGCCGACGCGGTATCCGTCGACGGAAAGAACAGGCGGGGAAACACCAGCACCGCCGCGGTGGCATAGATATAAAAGTCGAAGAACTCGATTGTGGTGCCGATGAGGCTCGCGAAAAGCACACCTGCCGCGCTCATGAAGCCGGAGTTCCTCTTTGTTTCACGTCTGGGAAAGGCGCAAAAATTTGTCAGCCGGCGCCTACGGCGCCGCTTGAAAGGATTGCACAATCCCGTTGACCGGCCAAACCAAGCTTAAGGTCGAGAGAGCCATTGGCCGCTCGGGTAAGGCCTGCGCCTGCCGCGGTCCAGATGGGCATGGCGTTTGCTCCTACGTAGCCAGGCTGCTCGATGCAGCTTGTAGATCGATCCAACTGACCATGAGACAGGAGAGGACCATGAAAACGATAGGATCTTTGAGTTTGGCGGCAGCATTGCTCGCGAGCACTATGGCGATGGCGCAAACACCGCCCCCGAATGATTCGGGCAGCGGTAATAGCAACTCCGACATCATGCAAAACAATGCACCGGCAAACAACACGCCGAGCACCGCGACCGACGAAAGCAACGCAACGCCACAGTCCGTCGCTCAGGCATGCCACAAGCAGGCCTCAGACAAGCAGCTCACGGGCGATGCTAAGACCAGCTTCATGAAGGACTGCAAGCAGGGAAAGACCACACGCTCCGGTAACTAACAGGGCCGGATGGCCGGCTAAACCGTAGCGTGTCTGAAGACGCATACCTCGCCGTCCTCGCGGGCGGCGAGCTTCTTTAATGGGTCGGCGCAGATATTCTCTCCTGCGTCGCGGGCAGGTGCCACAAGCGCGGGCATCCCGACGCGGTTCTTGCGTCACCGCAACTGACGCGCGAGTCCCAAGGAGAACTGAGGGGCCAGCGATGGCCGATTTGAGACGCCTCATTGGGATGGGCACGCGGGTTGCTCCTGATTACGGGCGAAGCCGCATTATCAGACGTGCTGCAACGGGAGCTAAATATGAAAGCGAAATCATTGACCCTTACGGTCGCCGTATTTATGGCGGGCATAGCCCTCGCACAAGCGCCGCCGCCGAATACTGCCGAAGATGCATCATCTGCAGCCAAAGAGGCGCCAGAGTCGACGCAATCAAACACACCTTCCCCCGCCACAATGAGCCCTAGCGCAGCGGACGCGAAACAGTCGTCAACGCAATCGATGTCGCGGTCCTGCTCGAAGCAGGCTACCGACAAGAAGCTGACCGGCGATGACAAGACAAACTTTGTAAAAAGCTGCAAGGCAGGTAAGTCGACCAGCGACTGAGCGCATTGCATTGTGTGTTGAGACGGGCTTCAGAACCCAATCAGGAGCGGGATTTTTCTCGCCGCGCAGCGCGGCTAGTTACTGAACGACGGGCTAGCTGGTTTGGGCCAAACCTGCGCTGAGACGCCACTCCATCCACTTTTTAATGCGCTTGGCATCGGCAACGCGCGTGTACTTGCCGAAGGAATCGAGCAGCACGATCACCATAGTGCGGCCCTCGATGATCGCTTGCATGACGAGACAATTACCCGCTTCGCTGATGTATCCGGTCTTCTGTACGATGATATTCCAGGTCGGATTCGACACCAGGGAATCCGTATTGCGAAAATCCAGCATCCGCCGGCCGGCACGCACGGCGTATCCCTTATCGGTTGAATATTCACGGATGATTGGGTTTTGCGATGCTGCCATGACAAGCTTTGACAGGTCTTCCGGGCTTGCGACGTTGTCGCTCGATAATCCCGCCGGATCGACAAAGCGCGTATGGGCCATGCCGAGCGCCGTTGCCCGCGCATTCATTGCCTGCACAAACGCGGGCACACCCCCGGGATAGTGGCGCCCTAATGCGTGCGCGGCGCGATTTTCCGATGACATCAGCGCAAGATGCAGTAAATCTCCTCGCGGCAACGTCGTACCCGGTATCAGACGCGAATAAGCACCCTTGCCCCTCGAGACATCCTCGCGAGTGACCTGGATAGGTTCATCGAGCGGCTGCTTGGCTTGCAGCACCACGAGCGCGGTCATGAGTTTGGTAATCGACGCGATCGGCATCGCGACATCTGCGTGGCGTGAATATAGGACCGACGAGTGCGTCGCATCCAGAATGAAAACTGAACTTGAGCGCAGGTCCGGTTCATCCAGCGCCGCCTTGCGGACGTGCGTGGCCGCAAGACGCGGCGCCAAGGAGCTGCTACCCGGAACTGAACTCGGGCTCGGATTGCTCTCCGAAGCAAACGCCTGCCCAAGCGAAGCGGCGAAGAGACTCGCTGTCAAGAGCAGAAGGCTTCGCTTCCACGTCATCGCCGATACCGCTTTAGCCATTTTTTGCACCGCAGAAGTATAGATTGGCCTCGTCACGCCGGGAGTGAGTCGCATCACGGCCTCCGGGTCGAAGCCCATGCACATTTCTCGCATTCCTAATCAACTGGCGACAATCTGTTTAATAGCGCGTTCGAAAACTTCGACGGGCTGACCGCCCTGGATCAGATGCCGCCCGTTAAAGATTACGGCGGGAACAGCATGAATACCTTGATCGAGATAGAAACGCTCGCGCTCATGAACCTCGTCAGCATATTCCCCCGAAGCGAGAATCTGCGCGGCCCGCACACGATCCAAACCAGCCTCCACAGCAATGTCGGCGAGGGTCTCGCGATCACTCAGATTCTTGCCAGCCGTGAAGTATGCCGAGAAAAGCGCGTGCTGAAGAGCCTGCTGGCGGCCCTCGAGCTCGGCCCAATGCAGCAGCCGGTGGGCGTCAAAGGTGTTGTAGATCCGCGTGCGCTTGTTCATCTCGAACGTGAACCCGAGTTGCTCGCCGCGCGTGCGTAGCGCTTCGCGACTGCGCTCGAGCTGCTCTGGACCCGAACCGTACTTTTGGCGCAGGTGGTCGGAGATGTCCTCTCCGGCAGGGCCCATCTGCGGATTGAGCTCAAAGGGCTGAAAATGCATGTCGACCGCGACCTCACCGCCGAGACGCCGCAGGGCCTCTTCAAGCGACTTCAGGCCGATGACACACCAGGGACATGAAACGTCAGACACAAAATCGATCTTGATGTGCTTGGTCATCAGAGGAAGCCTGCCTGCGTTCAACTCTTCAGCCGGTATCCCGTTTTGAATATCCATGCTACCACGGCAAGGCAGGTCGCAAAGAACCCGAGGGTCATCGCCAGACTCACTCCGACGCTCACATCCGAAGTCTCGTAGAAGCTCCAGCGAAAACCGCTGATCAGATAGACGACCGGATTGAACAAACTGAAGGTACGCCACGCTGGCGGCAGCATGTCGATCGAATAGAAGGCGCCGCCGAGAAAGGCCAGCGGTGTGACGATCAGCATGGGGATAAACTGCAGGTGCTCAAACCCCTTTGCCCAGATCCCGATGATGAATCCGAACAGGCTGAAAGTGGTCGCCGTCAGCACGAGGAATGCGATCATCCATAGCGGATGCAGTATCTTGAGCGGTACAAAGAGCGCAGCTGTCGCAAGGATGATCAAGCCCAAGATGATCGACTTGGTCGCTGCCGCGCCAACGTAGGCGATGACGATCTCGAGATACGACACGGGCGCCGATAAGAGCTCGTAGATCGTACCGGTGAACTTTGGAAAATAAATGCCGAACGAGGCATTGGAGATGCTCTCGGTGAAGAGCGCCAGCATGATGAGGCCCGGCACGATGAAAGCGCCGTAGCTCACGCCGTTGACTGCTGCCATGCGCGAACCGATGGCGGAGCCGAAAACCACAAAGTAAAGCGAAGTGCTCATGACGGGCGTGAACAGGCTCTGCCAGAGTGTGCGGCCCGCACGGGCCATCTCAAAGTTGTAGATGGCCCACACGCCGAAGCGGTTGAATGAGATCCGATTTGCGCGCGCGCTCATGTGCGCTCACTCACCAGGCTCACAAAAATGTCCTCGAGCGAGCGCTGCCGCGTATTCATATCGGTGAAAACGATCCCGAGGTCGTTCATGCGGCGCAGCAGTTCGTAGAGGCTCGCACTCTCGGCTGCGCCGAAGGTATATTCGAGCTCGGTGCCGGCGGATTTAAGCTCCAGGCGCCAGGCGGCAAGCTCCCCAGGGACGGTTTCCAACGGCACGGCCAGATTGAGGGTCAGCTGCTTCTTCCCGAGCTTTTTCATGAGCGCGGCCTTCTCGTCGACCAGGATCAGGGCGCCCTTGCTGATCACCCCGATCCGAT
>Ga0182024_10023989_pt1 | contig 10878 bp, 10 predicted proteins | sample P32metaG_FD_120480 | JGI IMG/M metagenome (GOLD analysis project Ga0182024, IMG submission 120480) | Permafrost microbial communities from Stordalen Mire, Sweden - P3-2 metaG (Illumina Assembly) | ecosystem: Environmental > Terrestrial > Soil > Wetlands > Permafrost | place: Sweden: Stordalen... | reverse complement strand
TTCGAGCGATAGTATTCGCGGCTGACATCGCCGACGTGATGCCCGTGGTAGCGGTAGGTGTTCGCTACCAGCAGCGCCGGGCCTCCGCCCTCCCGCGCACGGTCCACCAGCCGTTTGGTCGTAGCATAAACGGCGCGTACGTCCTGGCCATCCACCTGTTCCGATGGCATTCCGAACGCAGGACCGCGCATTAAAATATCGCCGGCCGTGGTTTCCGAAAAGTGCGTGTACTCGCCGTACATATTGTTTTCGCAAACGTAAACAACCGGCAGTTTCCACAGCGACGCCATATTCATCACTTCATAGAGCACGCCTTGGCCGAGCGCGCCGTCGCCAAAGAAGCACACCGCCACTTGGCCCGTCCCCAAACGCTGTGCCGAAAAGGCCGCGCCTGTTGCGATGCCGGTGCTTCCCGCAACGATCGCGTTCGCACCCAGGTTGCCGGTAGCCGGATCGGCGATGTGCATCGAGCCGCCTTTGCCCTTGCAATAGCCCACTTCTTTGCCCAGCAGCTCGGCGAACATCAGATCCACAGCCGCGCCTTTCGCCAGGCAATGCCCGTGGCCGCGATGCGTGCTGGTGATGTAATCGTCCGGCCGCAGCGCCTCGCAAACACCCACGGCGACCGCTTCCTCGCCTATATATAGGTGGGCCAGCCCGGGCATCAGTGCGCGAGTATACAGATCGTTCACTTGGTCTTCGAACAACCGGATCATCAGCATGCGCCGATACATATGCAGATGCAGCTCGACGCCGGTTCTTGAACCAGGCTTGGACGGGTTAACAGCGGTGGTCATCTTTAAAGCTCCGGTCTGGGAACTCCAGACATTCTTGCCAGTACCTCAAATACTACTGCGAAATCCTGCTCCACGTAGCCCATGGCGCGTGCCGCCGTGAGGAACTCGTTGGCCGTGGAAGTGGTTGGCAGAGGGACGTCGGCTTTGCGACCCAGCTCCAGGGCCAGCAGCATATCCTTCTGCATCATGTTGACGTTGAACCAAGCCTCCTCAGGCATTTTAAGCACAAACGGGCCGCGATACTGCACCATGGGCGATGCGATGGCGCTATGCGTCAGGACGTCCACGGCCGTTTCGCGCTTGATCCCGCTCTTCTCGGCGAGTAAAACGGCCTCCGAGAACGCCAGCATTTGAACCGCAAGATTCAGGTTCGTCGCGATCTTCATTACCAATGCCAAGCCGTTCTCGCCGACGTGCGTCACTTTGGGTCCCAAATCAAGCAGGATGGTCTTGGCGCGCTCGAACGTTTCGGCGTTGCCGCCCACCATCACGGAAAGCTTTCCCTGTTCGAGCGTTATTACGCTTCCCGATACTGGCGCATCCAGCATGTCCGCGCCTTTTTCTCTCACGCGGCCGGCCAGAGCCTTGCTGATCTCCGGGCTGACGGTGCTCATTTCGATCCAGGTTTTATCCTTGCCGAGACCCGCGATAATCCCGTTCGCGCCGTCGGCGATTTCCTGAAGCGCTGAGGAATTCGTCACCATCGACAGCGTAACGTCGGCCGCGGCCGCCACGGCACGGGGCGAATCCGCCCATTTCATCCCGCGATCGATCAACCATTGGGCTTTGGAGCGCGTGCGGTTGAAGCCGGTCACCGTATGCCCCTTGTCCAGCAGACGGTTCACCATGCGGCTGCCCATCACGCCCAAACCCACAAATCCTAAATTGGCCATTCTTAACAGTGTACGAGGTACGGTTGACCTTTGTATTCTGGATCTCTATCGCAATGAACAGATTCGTGTCCCGCCTGCTACGGAAGTTGTCGAACGGACACACCTGAGCTGAAAAAGCCTTTCGGTTTCAGCACATATCAATGGCCCGGCAGTTGCTAGGTTCAGCCACGAATGACGAAGCCGCGAATCGCAATCGCTCTCCTGGCCGGACTGCTGACCGCCGGAGCTTTGGCCGCTCAGAACGCAACTGCGGTGATTCGATCCCAGCCTTTGCCGTCTCCACAGGCCATTGAAAATCTTGAACTGCAGGTGCTGCAGAATCCCGAGGACCTGCAGGCGCGCCTCAAACTTTTGCAATTCTATTTGGACACCGCGCCGCCTTCGTCCGGCGTCGATTCTGGCCGCCGATCCGCTCGTCTGCAGCACATCCTTTATCTTGTGGAGCGCCATCCGGAATCCTCCGTCAGTGCGTCGAAGGCGGCATACGTGTATCGCGCTAACGGCGCTTACGCCAATGCGGCCGATCATGACGAAGTGCGCGACCAATGGCTCGCCGCCGTCCAGAGTCACCCAAAAGACAATACCGTCGTCCTGAACGCGGTGAAGTTCCTTGAGAGGGAAGACCAGGAAGACGCCGAACGAACGCTGCGCCGCGCCATCAACGCGGACCCGGACAATCGTGAGCTCGCTGCAAATCTAGGTTTCCTGTATGCCAAGGATATTCTGTCGGGGCATCCATCAACAGAGCTGGAGCAATCTTCCGATGCGATCGTTCTGGCTGCCGCTGGAACGGCGCTCCCAAACCTGGCCAAGGGAGTTGACTCCATCAACGAGCGAATTTTCGGTCTTGCGAGCGAACTTTCGTCGCGTGCCCGGCAACTCGCGCCAGACGATCGGGAAATTCAAGGTCCCATGCCGTTCATCCAGTACTTCATAGCCGCGGAGGAGACGCTGCGAAGCTCTGTCACGTTGCCGGCTCCAAGCGCTCCGAGCAGAATACGCGTTGGCGAGAACGTTCAGACGGCGAACTTAATCCGCAAAACCGCTCCACAATATCCGGATATGGCGCGATCAACGGGCATAACCGGCGACGTTCGTTTATCTATTACTATTGGCCGCGACGGAACCATTCAGAACGTCCAGTTGATCAGCGGGCCTCCGCTCCTGGTACAGGCCGCACTGGAAGCGGTTGAGACTTGGCTCTACAAGCCAACGCTCTTAAACGGCTCACCGGTGGAAGTTATCACCACCGTTACTGTTTCGTTTCCTCCGCATTAGCCCAGCTTCAGCGCAGCCAGAACCCGTTTCGGCGTCAGCGGGAACTCCTTCATCCGCACGCCCGTGGCATCGAAGAATGCATTGGCAATCGCGCTGGCCGCCGCGGCCATTACCTCTTCCCCCGCGCCACTGGATGGTTCGTTCAGCCGTTGCACCACGACGGGTGTCACTTGCGGGCATTCTTCAAACCGCAGGATCGGATAGCTGGCCCAATCCAAACTGGTGACGTTGGTCTTTGAAAAAGTCACTTCCTCATGGAACATTCGGCTCGCGGTCTGCACCAGTTGGCCGCTGATCTGGCTTTCGACGTTGCCGGGATTCACAACCAAACCCGCGTCCACCGCACCATAAAGATGCCTGGCGACAACTTTGCCTGTCTGCTTGTCGATCTCGATTTCAGCCACGGCCGCGCCGTAGGACGCCAGGTGCGTACCCATTCCGATGCCGCGCCCAGTCACGGTCTTCGCTTGCGACACTTTCGAAGCGGCAGTACGCGGCGTCCAATTCGCAGCCTTGGCGGCGGCATCCAAAACCCCTAGCCAACGGGCATCTTTAATATTGTTGCGGCGAAATTCATACGGATCTAGCTTCAACAGAAAAGCCAATTGATCGATAGCCTGCTCGGAGGTAAACGAAAACGAGAGATCCAGCGGCGAGCGCAGCCAGGCGCCTTTCAAATATCCCAAGCCCGGCACATGATGATTTACCAGCCGCACGTTGGGGATGTCATACATTCCACCGCAACATCGCGGATTCACCTGCATCGCAGGATTCGGCTGCCACTCCGCCGCAGCCTTTCCCAGCGCCAGCTGCTCCGACGTTTCCACGTTGCTCCAATGATGTTGCCAGCCGTGATATTCGTACCCGACAATCTTTCCGTCGGCGTTGGCGGCGGCCCGAACCTCGCCCACGTGCGAGGGCCCGTAGTTGTCCCAGCCATGTTCATCCCAACGCATGAACTGCAGGCGCACGGGCTTGGCGGCCAGTTGTGAAAGCAATGTCGCAGCCTGCGCCACATCGTCGTAGCAGCTGTGGCCATACGTTCCCGATCCTTCGTAATACTGCACGCGAACTTTGTCCACCGGCATTCCGATGACGCGCGCCAGCGTTCCGCGCGTGGCATAGACATCTTGCGTGGAGCACATCACCGTGGCGGAATCGGACTTCACATCGGCCAGCGCGCAGTTGGGGCCGAACGGTGCGTGCGCCTGGTACGGCGCGCGGCAGTTGTATTCCACTTTGTGCGGCGCCGCTCCAATCGCATCCGCGGCATTGCCTCGTTCCACCACCACGCGGTCGTCGGTCTTGGCGGCGCGCATCGCTTCATACATCCCATCGCTGCCGGTGAGCGTAGGTGACGAATCCCACTGCACTTTCAATTGCCGCGCCGCGCGCACGGCGTCCCACTCGTTTTCAGCCACCACGCCGACAAAATCACCTCGCCGGAGCACTCGTGCGCCAGGAATATTGCCGATCGACGTTTCGTCCAGCGTCATCACCTTAGCACCCGCGCCATACGCGCCCTGTCCACGAGGACGAACCACGCGCCCATGCAGCATCCCTGGAACGCGCACGTGCTGCATGTAGACATACTTGCCGGCAACTTTGTCGGGCATGTCATTCCGCGGAACCGCTGTGCCGACAACTTTGTACTCCGCCGACGATTTCACCGGAGCAGTCCCGGTAAAAGCCAGATGGAATGGTTTATCGCCCACCAGCTCCCCATAACTCACCGAGCCGCCGCCACGGCTTGAGACCACTCCCTTCGATATCGTGAGACCATCCGCCGGCGCGTTCAGCTTGTTCGATGCAAGCTTCAGCAAAGCCTGCCGCGCCTCCGCCGCCGCCGTCCGAACCTGCGGACCGCCTCGTTGAATGGACGCGCTCGAATACGTTCCACCTTGATTCGGAGTGACGTTCGTATCCAAACGGACCGTCGAAAGCTGGCTCATATCCATATCCAGCTCCTCGGCCGCTACCTGCAGCAGCGCGGTGGAGTTTCCCTGTCCCAGTTCCGCGAAGCCGATGTAAACCGTAGCGGTGTTGTCGGCGTGAATGGCCAGCCAAGTGTCCACCTGCTTGGCGTCGGGAGGACCGGCCATGGTTCCGCGAGCCGCCGGAACGGTCTGCCCCAGCAAGATGTCGCGCAGTGGAAAACCGACTACAATCGCGCCCCCCGCCTTCAAGAAATCGCGGCGTCGTGTCGTGCTTCGGCTCATGCCTTCCCCTCCGCCATCGCGCGCGATGCCCGCTGCACTGCCGTGATGATGCGTGGATACGTCCCGCAGCGGCACAAGTGCCCGTTCATGGCTGTCCGGATTTGCGCTTCGCTTGGGGCGGGATTTTTCGCCAGCAGCTCCGCCGACTTCACGATCATGCCGTTATAGCAATAACCGCATTGCGCGGCTTGTTCGTCCAGCATGGCTTGCTGCACCGGATGCAGCGCCGGGGGCTGCTTCAGTTTCTTTTGCGCGGCATACCAGACAGGCAATCCCTCGAGCGTAGTCACCGATTTCCCTTGTACTGCCGAAACCGGCGTGACGCAGGAACGCGTTTCCACGCCATTTACCAGCACCGAACACGATCCGCACTGCGCCAACCCGCATCCAAAGCGCGGGCCTTGCAGCAGCAGTTCGTTTGAAAGAACATACAACAGTGGCGTATCGGGTGAAGCCGAAACAGTCCACGGAATTTCGTTTACCCTTATCTTGAGTTCGCCAGCCATTTCGCAAGCCTCCCTGGGATAGTTGACCTTTTCTAACAGATTATCAGCTTCAATTGAACTAACGGTTACGGAGTTAACGCTTCCTTATTATGGCGTCCGACCCACAGTGAGATGCCCGCAGGATGCCGAAGCCGCGGAACGGACCTCAGCAAGACAGGCAATCAACCGGAAGTGCAATCCGCGCTAGCCGGAATGTCGCAGAAAGTCCGGACCCAACACGAGCGCTTACAGGCTAGGATCGAGGCGCTCGGCGGCAGCGATCCACTGTGAAGAGCGCCCGGGGTGCGGCCATTCAAGAGAGTGGTGTTAAGCTCACGCACGATCCGCAGCCTGTGCTGATCGTCGATTTCAGAATCGAGCACGTGCTCCAGAACCTGCTCAGCAACGCCATCAAGTATTGCCGCAAGGGCGTGACGCCGCAGATTCATTTGTCGGCTCAACTGGAAGGTGATGCCTGGCTGTTCTCGGTCCGCGATAACGGAATCGGTATTTAAGCCGCAATGCACGCAGTCGATAGTCCAGGTTTTTCAGCGCTTGAACGGTCGTGATGTTCCTGGCACCGGTGTCGGCTTGTGGGTTGAGTCGCAGCCGGGGACTGGGTCCCGTTCTATTTCACCACTCATATTCAGGCGAAAAGTTCGCCGCCAACCAAGCGGAGCCGTAGCTAGCAGCTCGTTAATTGTTCGAGTTCAGCCAGACCTTCGGTTCCACCGACATTCCGATTCTCAGCCGATGCCGCGGATCTTCACCCGGTTTAAGCCGGATTCTCACAGGCAGGCGTTGGACCACTTTGACGTAGTTGCCCGTGGCATTCTCCGGTGGCAGCAGGCTGTACCGCGCGCCCGTGGAACCGGGCATACTCTCGACGTAACCATGCAACGTCTGGCCGAAGGCGTCCACCTTAATGTCCACCGATAAGCCCGGCCGAATCCTTCGGAGCTGCGTCTCTTTGAAATTGGCCGTTATCCAAATATCATCAATCTGGCTAATGGCTAGCATCTCTTCACCGGGCGCCAGATGCTGCCCAACTTCCACCGTCTTATTTGTTATCACTCCCCCCACCGGAGCAACGATCTTGGCATAGGAAAGATTCAGCCGGGATTGTTCCAGCGCCGCTTTCGCAGACACGATGCTCGCTTGGCGCGTTGCTACAGTCGCCTGCCGGGCCGCGGTTTGACGCGGAGCATTTTGTTGCGCTTCCTCGATGCGCGTTCTGGCTTGCAATAATTCCGCGCGGCGTTCGTCCAGCGATCGTAACGCCACTTGCACAGCGGCCTTCGCTGCGTCCACGCTGGCAGCCTGGCTCTCGGCCGTCGCCACTACCGCATCAAACTGTTGCCTGGAAACTTCTTCTTTCGCCGCCAGCGGCCGGTAGCGTTCCACATCCCTCTGCGCCTTCGCGCTCTGCGCCTTCGCGCTCTGCGCTTCCGCGCTCCGCAAATCCGCCAGCTTTGCCTCGTGTTCCTGCTGCGCCGAAGACACCGACTTTTCCGCCACGATCACGCTGGCCTCGCCTTCTGAGATCGTGCTCTGATTCGAAGTCACCACAATCGGAACACTCGGACTTTCAGCTTGCAATTGCGCTACGGATTGCTGATAAGCGCCGCTGGCTTGTTCCAGAGCTGCCTTGTAGTCGCGCGGATCGAGGTCGACAATTACTTGGCCTGGCTTAACAAATTGGTCGTCTTCCACATATACGCCCACCACGGTTCTCGCAATGCGCGAGCTGATTAGGTTTAAGTGACCATCCACTTCGGCATCGTCGGTGGATTCATATGACGACAGATACGCCAATAGCAGAGCGGATCCCACGATCACCAGAACCAAAGCCATCGCGCCCAGCAACACCCGCCCCGGATGCCGCTTCATATAGCGGCGCGCCCGCTGCGCGAAAGGTTTCTTGGGTTTCTCCGGCTGCTTTATCTCGGAACCGCTTCCACCGTTATCCTGGGGCTTCTTCTGGTCGTCTTTCAGACCAACTGTTGCTTCATCCGGGCTGCCCACACGAATATGACGGCAAACGGGGCGGTCCGTTACTCTTGAGCGTTACGGTCAAAGTGAGATTCGATAATATCGCTTGCGGCACGATCGGCATCGGAACGGACGCAAGAAGAAAAGCGCCAACACCAGGTCAAGGCCGCCTCTCCGCTTCGAACGCTGCGCGCACTTCCATTTGCACTTGGGGCAGGCAAATTGGCCTGCATAAGCTTGGGCCACCCGAACATACTTCCCGCGGGCGGGTTTAGACAGCGCGCCTAGTATTGCGCCCAGAATCCGAATGTGACTCGATAGAGAATCGCTTCGCATATACCTCTACACCGTGAACAACTACGATCCTCGACGGCGCAAAAAGGTTTCACTTCGTCCGGCCCAGGTACGGTCTAACGGTTATGTGCTCCTGTTTTCCGCGATTTCCAGCGTCTAGTTGGCATGGGTATCCCAATGCGCCCTTTTCGGCAAAAGTCAGGTCTCCATCTCCGCGTTGGGATTTGGAGGTCATCACCTGGGCGACGCACAGGACGAGCAGACCGCCGTCCGGATTGTGTCGAAAGCTATCGACGGCGGAATCACATTCTTCAACAACTGCTGGGAATACCATCGCGGCAAAAGTTGAAGATTGGATGGGAAAGGGACTCAAGGGCAAGCGCGACCGCGTCTTCCTGATGACCAAAGTTTGCACGCATGGCCGCGACAAAGCGCTGGCGATGAAGATGCTCGAACAGTCGTTAAATTGTCTGCAAACCGACCATTTGGATCTTTGGCAAGTACATGGAGTTGGTTTCGATAACGATCCCGAGCTCTTTAACAGACCCAATGGCGCCGCCGAGGCCCTGGCGCAAGCCAAGCAGCAAGGGAAAGTTCGCTTCGTCGGCTTTACCGGCCACAAAAGTCCCGCCGTCCATCTCAAGATGCTGGCCACCGGGTTTCCTTTTGATTCGGTGCAGATGCCGCTGAACCCTTTCGACGCCACATTTTTCAGTTTTCAAAATGGCGTCCTGCCGGAATTGAATCGCCGCGGAATTGCAGCGCTCGGGATGAAGCCCATTAGCGGTCACGGTGAAGCGGTCCTAAAAGGCGTTCTCACTGCCGAAGAGAACCTGCGTTACGCCATGAGCTTGCCGGTCACCACCACCATCACCGGCATGGAGACGCTCGACATCCTGCACCAGAACTTGCGAATCGCGCAACAGTTTGAGCCGATGAATCAAGCCGAAATCGCAGCTCTGCAGGAATACTGCCGGTAATATGCCGCCGACGGAAGATTCGAGTTATACAAAGTCTCCCTGAAGTTCGACAATCCCGAGGCTCGTCTAACGCATGGTTTTCCGCTCGACGACCAGCAGGCGGAAGTGAAAGAAATGATGAACCATCTCTGAGTGAGGAACGATGCCTGAAAAAATGAATATGCAAAACAACGATGGGGGCGCCTTCAGCCGCCGAGCCCTTCTGGCGGGCGTCGCGGGCTTAGCCGCGGGTTCTCAAGCGGCCGGACAATCCAGCCCGACCACGCAGGCATGGTACCGCAGCATCCCATGGGAAAAACGGGCATTCAAGTTTCCGCTCTGGGCATCGGTGGATATCATTTGGGTTCCACCAAGAATCAAGACGAAGCCAACGCGATCGTGCGCGTGGGAGTTGCGCTGCAAGGTCTACGGAATCGGGTTGTGTTGATGAGCAAAGTTTGCGCGCACGGACGCGACAAGAAAGTCGCCATGCGAATGCTCGAAGAATCCTTGCGGCGCTTGCGCACCGATCATTTAGATGTCTGGCAAATTCACGAAGTTGTCTACTGGAACGATCCCGATTTGATCTTCGCTCCTGATGGCGCGGCCGAAGCTCTGGCGCAAGCCAAGCGCGAGGGAAAGGTCCGGTTCGTCGGATTCACTGGACACAAAGATCCCCGAATGCATCTGAAGATGCTCTCGCACGATTTTCCCTTCGATACGGTGCAGATGCCGTTGACCTGCCTGGACGGTACATTCCGAAGCTTCGAAACACAGGTGCTTCCCGCGCTGGCCCCGCGCTATGCCATGAGCCTTCCCGTCGCCACCACCATCAGCGGCATCGATTCTATTGAAGTGCTGAGACAGAATCTCGAGATAGCGCGCAATTTTCAGCCACTCACAGCAGCCGAACAAAAGTCCCTGCGCGATAGGTGCCGCGACGCTGCCGCCGATGGACACGATGTCGAAAAACTACGGGTGTGACGCCGCTCCTAATTCTGAATTCTGAATCCTGACTTCTGACTTCTGAATTCTGAATTCTGACTTCTGACTTCTGACTTCTGACTTCTGTATTCTGTCGTTCGTCTTCACTTCCCCTTCTTCTTCGGGATTTTGGCCCCCGACTTACGAGCCTCGCTCAGAGCAATCGCCACCGCCTGCTTGCGGCTTGTCACTTTCTTGCGGCCACCCGACTTTAACTTCCCTTCCTTGTACTCATGCATAACTTTCTTGGTCTTGGTTCGGCCTTTCGTTTTGGACGCCGACTTTTTCTTGGATGCTGTTTTCTTAGCCATGAGTTCCTCATTGGCTAGATACGCGCCAGCGGAAACTGTTACCAAACTCGCTGTAGATCATCTAACGGGCATAAAGATATTGCCACTGGAAGCGGTGCGCGACCCGCCACTAACCCTCGACAAATTGATATAGAGCGCCACAATAGAGAGCATGACAACGACGAACACCTGGTTTGCCAAAATGGCCCAGAAGGCCGCGAAAGTCACTGGTTCCAGTCCGGCCTTCTTGACAGTGTGCCTGGTTACCTTGGTTTGGCTCGGAAGCGGACCGCTCTTCCATTGGAGCGATACCTGGCAGCTGGTGATCAACACGGTGTCGAACATTGTCGCGATGCTGATGCTCTTTCTCATCCAGAACACGCAGAATCGTGAAAGCGCTGCCTTGCAGTTGAAGGCGGATGAACTGCTGCGTGCTATGCGTGGAGCGCAAAACGCGTTCATCAACTTGGAAGAGCTGAGCGAAGAAGATCTGGTCCGTATCAAAGAACGTTACGCCAAAATGGCGGAGCTGGCGCGCGAGAGATCGGGCATGACATCGTTATCCGATCCGCCCGCGAATCAGTCCTGAGTGCGAAGTCCCTTCCAGACGCGCTGCACATTTTGAACGAACTGTCCCGGTTCTTTCGTTAACCGGTACGTGCTGCCGAAAATGGTCTGCGCGGCAGT
>Ga0182024_10023988_pt1 | contig 10878 bp, 8 predicted proteins | sample P32metaG_FD_120480 | JGI IMG/M metagenome (GOLD analysis project Ga0182024, IMG submission 120480) | Permafrost microbial communities from Stordalen Mire, Sweden - P3-2 metaG (Illumina Assembly) | ecosystem: Environmental > Terrestrial > Soil > Wetlands > Permafrost | place: Sweden: Stordalen... | reverse complement strand
CGGAGCCTGACGCGTTGTTCGCCACCTGGGAGACCATGCGATCCGGCCGGCTGCGGTTCGTGGAGCGCGAGGGCCAGGGCATCATGGAACTCGAAGGCACGCCGGACCAGGTGCTCGAAGTGGTCAGCAAGATGTCCGTCCGCAAGGACACCGTCTTGCTGCGAGACCTTTACTTCAAGGCGGGCATTCCGGAATACTGGCTCGTGGATGTGCGCGATGGTGCGCTGTCGTTCGAGATTTTGCAGCGGACGCCCGAAGGCTATGTTGCCGTCCCAGTCGTCGATGGCTGGATTGCCTCCAGGGTGTTCGGCAAGAAGTTTCAGTTGCAGAAGAAGAGCGATCCACTCGGGCACCCGCAGTTTGTCGTCTTGGTGGATAACTCATGATCGACGGTGCCAGAGAAACTCTGCGGTGGTTGAAAAACCTCATCAGTCACGCGTCTCCGGTGATGAAGGCCTTGTACATTCTCCTGTTCGGCGTGCTGTTCGCGATCGCAGTCATTTTCATCCCTTTTTTCAATAATCTGAGCGAGTATTTCAGCAAGGCCCATCCCATGGCCCAGTCGTTTTTGCTGGTTTTTCTGTTCGCCGGCATCATCGCATCGGTGTTGTTTTCATACGAACGCGGCCATCGAGTCGATCAGCTGAAGGACGAGACGAGCAGACTTTCAAGGGAAGTCAAGGACCTAACGGACAAACTGAACGCGGAGAAGATGGAATCGGCGGAAAAGTTGAAGGCGGCCCAAACGGTTAACGAGCAATTGGAGTCGCGCTGGAACGCCTTGGCGGACGTCGAGGCGCGACAAAACATTTGGCAGCGACCATGGCTGCCTACAGCTCCCCCATTTATCCCCACTCACGAGCGGGGAACTCGGACCCGATTCTTGTCGATGCTGAATCTCAAAGGAGGGGTTGGCAAGACAACGTTGACCGCGAACCTGGCCGCGTGTTCAGCTCTGATGGAAGATCCCCTTCGCGTGCTGATCCTGGACCTGGACTTTCAAGGAAGCCTCTCCGATCATACCGTCGATCCCCAGCTTGCACGCCTGCAATCGGCAAACGACAATACCGTCCTGCGGCTCCTGGACGCTGATTTTGATGGCAATCATCTGAATCGGCTCATGACTCCCATGTTCCACGTGCCCGGTGTCAAAGTCGTTCTTGCCACCGATGAACTGGAAAGCACGGATTTTCGGCTCCAGGCCGAGTATTTCGTGAGAGAGGATCGTGAAGTCCGATTTCTTTTGAGGGAGCGCTTGCACTGCCAGGCAATCTTTCATCAATTCGATCTTGTAATTTTTGACTGCCCGCCCAGGCTGACCACCTCGGCCGTAAACGCCCTGGCCTGCAGCGACTTCGTTCTCATTCCCACGAAGCTGGACCAGGATTCGATCAATTCGGTACCGCGAACCATCCGCTGGCTCGACCGGCTGGCGGGAGTCGTTCCCGCACAACTTTTGGGTATTGTGGCGAATGACGTTTCGCTCTGGGAGGGAAGCCTGACGAAATCCGACCAGAACAGCTATAATTACCTGCGTGCGGTGGTCGCTCAGTCGCGCGCTGGCAACCCGGAATTTGTCTTCCAGGCCACGATCAAGTCGGACTCGAAGATTCCGCCGGCGGTGCGTGGGGTCGTCTCTAGCGTCAATCCAAAGCAGCGACCGATTTTCGCGGAGTTTGTCCGTGAACTCAGGAGGAGGATAGACCTATGACTACTCACGAGGTCGCCCAATGGTTTGATGGTTTGCGGAACTGGCTGGGAGACTCACTCAACAAGACTGCCGTGAAAAACCTTGCCGAAATCTCCGACGCGTTTCGCGAGCTACCGGAAAAACCGTTCCGGGAATTCGTCAAGGATATCAAATATTCCCAGGGCGGAGTTGCTCCGCTCGTCGAGCAAATCAATGCTCTGCGCAACGGCGCAGGAGGATCGGCAGATAGCATAATCACTCGGATTAACAGCCTCAAGCCCGCCGAACTGAAGGAAGTTGCCAAGGACTTCGGGATCCCTGTCAAGCGGACGGGTGCGGAAAACAAGGCCCTTTTGCGACATTTCATTGAAAACCTGAACGGGCACAATGGTTCGAGCTCGAGTGCAACATCGGCCAAGGTCTCTGATGTCTCTCAAGAGATTGACGATGGATTCAAATCCTACTGCGAATTGAGAAGCTCCCTGTCCAACATGACCATTGAAGAACTTCGCAGTCGGTTCGAGCCTTTTCGTCGTTTTTCGGCGGCCGTCCTGGAGGGTATTGCCCAAAGGCTAGGCTATCGCTTTAGCGGCAGCAAAGAGGATGTGTACCGGCAACTGTTGCAAACGCTTGAAGGAATGAACATGAGCCAGTTCCGCGCTGGAATCATCGGGCGAATCTAACGGAACCCTCGCTAACGAACATGGCACAACTCAACCAGATGCGTCCAGCTTTCGAGGAGGTTTCATGACTCGAGCATCCCATTGCCTGCTGGCCCTTGGCATCTTCGTCTCCACCGCCACGGCCCAGAATTCCTGGCCGCTGCTCAACTCGGCGTCCCCGTGTGCCGTTCAGGTTGGCACGACGTCTGAATGCATGCTCACCGCGACCTATGGCAACGTCGGGGCCTATCAGGTGCTCGTGAGCGGCCGCGGCGTCACCGGTGAGGTCGTGGAACCCGTACCGGCTTCCGTCCTCTCAACCCCGACGCCGTCGCGGACCGAGGGCAAGATCAAGGTTCGCTTCACCGCCGCGGCCGACGCGCCGGCCGGCATTCGCGATGTGCGGCTGCTGACGCCGAACGGCCCGTCGTCCGTGGGGCAGATCGTCATCGTTCGCGATCCCGTCGTCCGTGAGGTGAATCCCAACAACTCGATGAAGCAGGCGCAGTCCATCACCTTACCGGTGACCCTGTGCGGGGCCATCGAAGGGAAAGAGGACGTCGATTTCTACAAGTTCAAGGTCGAGGCGGGCGCGTCGCTCACGTTTCATGTGATCTGCCAGCGGCTCTTGAACAAACTGACGGAAGTGATCACCTACGCCGCTCCGAGCATCACATTGCGCAACGCGGCCGGAACGGTGCTGGCCAGCAGCGATTACTTCTTCGGCGGCGATCCGCTTCTGCACCATCGCTTCGTCGCGGCCGGCGAGTATTATCTCGAGATCCGCGATGTGCGCTTTGAGGGCAACCGCTTCTGGGAATATGCCATCGAGATTCACGACCGCCCGTTCGTGGCCGCCATTTCGCCCGCATGCTTGCCGCCCGGTGTGCCGACGAAAGTACGGCTCATCGGCTTTAACCTGCCGGCCGATCCTGTCGTGACGGTCACGCTGCCCGCCGACGCGCCGCCCTGGGATCACTGGTTGGCGTTGCCGAACCTCGCGGGAAAGCCGCTCAATGCCGTGATGGTCCGGGCCAGCGAATTGCCGCTCGTGATGAGCCGGCAAGCGGAACTGCGACAGCAAGCGAGGAGCAAACAAGACACCAAGGCCAACCCCGCTGCTCAGGAACTGACCTTGCCCGCGGCGGTTGCCGGCGTTCTTGACCGCACCGGCGCCGTGGACAGCTACGCATTCCAGGCCAGGAAGGGCGAGCGATTCACGTTTCAGATTGCCGCGCGCCCGCTGAATTCGGAGCTGGATTCGGTGCTGCGTGTCCTCGATGCCAAGGGCGAGACGCTGGCCGAGAATGACGACGCTTCCGACAAGACCGGCCATCGCGACGCTCGCAACGAGATTCTCAGCCCCGATTCGCGCATCGAGAACTGGGAAGCGCCGGCGGATGGCCGCTTTGTCGTCGAGGTGAGCGACGTGCATGGCCGCGGCGGCGAGCGCTTCACCTATTCGCTGCTGGCACGTCCCAGTCAGCCGCACTATCGCCTGGAGGTGAGCGGCGACCGGACCGTCATCGCTCCGGGCGTCACGGGCGTCGTCTTCGTGCGTTCCATCCGCAAGGAAGGATTCACGGGTGACATCGAACTCAAGGTTGACGGCCTGCCGGCGGGCGTGACGGCGGTGTGCGGCTCGATTCCCGGGCCTTGTCAGGATGGTTGCATCTTGCTGCGTTGTGAGAGCGATGCCAAGGCGCGCTCGTTCGGCACTTTGCGCATCACGGGGACCGCGTCTCTTCCCGGCCCCGACAAGAAAAACGCCATCGTGCAGACCGTGATCGCGCATCCTTATGGCGAATTGATGCGAGGCGGCGGCGCTCGCTACCTTGTGCCGACGGACGATCATGTCGTCTCGATTGTCGATGCGGTGGACGTCAAGGCCGTGCGTTTCCGGCCCTCCGAAATCACGCTCAAACCTGGAGAGACGAAAACCGTCGAAGTGGGCATCGAACGCCGGCCCGGATTTCAGGGAGCCATTACCTTGTCGGTGGCGTCGCAGCTGCTGGGCTCGGTTTTCGGCAATTGCCTGCCCGACGGGGTGACGCTTGACGCTTCGAGCCAGGTCCGCATCACCGGCAAGCAGTTGACCGGCACGCTGGTGTTCAAGGCGGCCGCGAACGCCAAACCCGTTCGGCGGCAGCTGGTGCCGATCATGGGCGAGGTATCCGTCAACTTCACGCTGCGCATGCTTCACGGCGGCGATCCGTTCTGGATGACCGTGGATGCCGCGAAATGATCAACTCTACGTAGCCGAATCCCGACTTGATCAATGTCTTGGGTGGCACGCCCTGAGGTACTCCGAAGGGCGTGGCTCACTTGCAAGGTATCCACGCCCTTCGGAGTACCTCAGGGCGTGCCACCCAAGCAGTGACAGTCATTTGTCAGTGGCCAAGTTGCGATTTCGCGGCGCCTTATGAATGACGTAGAATCAATGCCGCAGCAAGAACTCGCCCAGATTCATCAAAGCAAATTGCAGATCTTGCAACCCCTTGGCCCGGTCGCCCAGCCCGTTGATGTGCCGGATGGCGACATCGACCTCGCCTGCGCTCGGACGGCGTGACAGCGTGGCCAGGTAAATCTGCTCCACCATGGCGGCGTTGTCCTTGCCTTCCTTGAGCGCGATGGCCAGCCGGCTATCCGCGGAATTGACCTTGGCGAGCATGCCCTTGTTGTTGAGCAGATGCAGCATTTGCGGCAGCGAAGGATCGTCTTCCCGGGCACATTCGCAGGAGGCGTCGCGGACCGGCTTGGAGAACGCCTGCAGGAACGGATGATTGACGCCGCCCTCGGCCAGCTCGATCGCGCGGGTGCCGGCGGGGTAGCCCTTGAACGTCTCCGGGACGCCCGTCGCCGACGAAATGGCGTCCAGAATCTGCTCGGCCATCAGCATGCGCACCTGGGCGCTGATGAAGTAGCGTTCCGGATCGGCGGCGTGCGCGGACTGCTTGGGAACGCCGGTGCTCGCCAGCTGATAGGTGTGCGAGTTGAGGATCGCGCGGATGAGCGGCTTGAGGCGGTAGCCGTTCTTGACGAAGTCCTTGGCGAGGGCGTCCAGCAAGACCGGATTGGACGGGGGATTGGTATCGCGAAAATCATCGACTGGCTCGACGATGCCCCGGCCCAGCAGGTGATACCAGACGCGGTTCACCACGGCAGGGGCGAAGTAGCGGTTCTCAGGCGCCGTCAGCCAATCGGCCAGCTTCTCGCGGCGGTCATCGTCGGGACCGAGCAGCCCCACCTGGACGCCGAACGCGACGGGTTCCTGTCGTTTGCGCGTGAGCGGATGCTGCACCTCACGGCCCGGTTGCAGAAAGACAATCTCGTCGTCAAGACCGAACTTGGATCCCTTGAACTGGACCTGGGCGAAGTACGCAGACAGGCCGAAGTAGTCGGTCTGCGTGATCGATTCGAACGGATGGTTGTGGCACTTGGCACATTGCACGCGGACGCCGAGAAACACCTGGGCGAACGCCTCGGTGGCGTCCTCCGGCGTGCGGGCGATCCGGTAGAAGTTGGCGGCGGGCTTGTTGAGCGTATTGCCCAGGCCGGTCAGGATTTCGCGGGCGAACTGGTCCATGGGCCGATCCTGGGCCATGTTCCGCACCAGGTAGCGATGGAAGCTGTGCACTCCCCGTTCGCTGATGGTCGTCGGACTGCCGCGCAGCACGTCGGCCCATTTCAGGGCCCAGAACGCGGCGTATTCGTCGCGATCCAGCAGCCGATCGATCAGCTTGGCACGTTTGCCGGCGTCCTTCGAATCAAGGAAGGTGCGAGCCTCGTCGGCGCTCGGCAGCACGCCGATGGTGTCGAGGTAGACGCGGCGCAGGAAGACGTTGTCATTGGCGAGCGGGGCGGGGTTGAGCTGCAGCTCTTTTTGCTTGGCGAACACATGGCGATCGATGACGCTCTCTTTGCTCGAATCCGCGGTGGGGGCCTTGAAGACGAATTGAGTATCGGGCTGCACGTAGGAAAGCCGGGCACTGCGAATGTGGTCGAGATAGCGCACGAGCACGGCCACCTCGCCGGTGCGGAAGAACTCGACGAATCCGGTGGGGGTGACGGTGGCGCAATCGGTGGTGTTGACGCTGAACACGGCCAGGTCGGTTACGTCGCGAATCTCGCCGGTGTGGAAGTGAGCACGCACGGCGATTTGCTTCGAGGTGACACCGCTGGGCAGCCGGAGGTTATCGGGCGTCGCTTCCAGCTTGACGACGCGAGGCCTGCCGGTCCAGAACGAACCGCCGTTATCGCGGCAGCCTTCGGCGATCCAGCGAAGCAGCACCTGGTACGCGGGGTCGCCGGGCTGAAAGCGGATGCCGCCTTGATGAGGCACGCGGCCGGTCCCTTTGAGCAGGATCAGACTGCTCTCGGGCGAAAGCTTGTTGATGCGCCGGCCGACCTCGGCACGAGTGAGCGAAAATATATCAACGTCGGGATCAAAGCCGCGCAAGCTGAGCCGAAAGCCGTTCTTGCCTTGCGGCGAGCCATGGCAGGCACCCTGATTGCAGCCGGCCCGCGAAAGGGCGGCGATCACGTCGGTGCGGAAATCGACTGGTCGTTCGTCGGCACGAGCGGTGCTGGCCAGGAGTAAGGGCGACAGGCAAAGAAGCGTTCGCAGCATGATCCAATCCCCCCATCGTTCGAGTGTCAACTCTACCCATTAAGGATAGCGAACAAAAGGTGTGCTGACTGCGCCAATTGTCACGCCGCGGGGTGAGGTACTCCGAACCCCGCGGGTCAGCCGTGCAGGATGAGGATTCCGTCACGCTGACCCGCGGGGTTCGGAGTACCTCACCCCGCGGCGTGGGCAAGTCGTTTGCCTTGTTGCAATCGCGCCCATGAACGGTTACGATTGATTTCCTGCCTGGGCAATCACGCCATGAAGACAGTCACTATTTTTCGTGAGGGAGGACAGCATGAGATTGGCAACGATGTGTGGAGTTCTCGTACTTCTCGGGGCGCTGACCACGTCCCCGGCGACGTCTCAGGACAAGGAGAAGTTGCCGGAAGGATGGATCAGCCTGTTCAACGGCAAGGACACAACAGGTTGGAAGCTCAAGTCGGACAAGTACATGATTAACAAGCTGGTGGACGCGAGCGGCGCCGTCATTCCCGGAGCCAAGGAAACCAAGCTCGATCAGAAGACCGAGATTCAGGACGCCAAGGGCAAACCGATCGCCGGCGCCAAGGTCGGCAAGATCGACGGCAAGGACGTGGCCGTGGACGCGGACGGCTCCCCCATCAAGGGGGCCAAGATCGCCAAGGTCGGCGGCCGTAGTGCCATCGTGGACGCCAAGGGCAAGGAACTTCCCGACGCCAAGAAGGTCCAGGAAACCGTCAGCAATCCCACGGGCGGCTGGAAGGTCGAAAACGGCGAACTGACTTGCGGTCTCGGCAAGGGCGTGGACCTCTTCACCGAGCAGAAGTTCCAGGACTTCGATCTGCACGTCGAATTTCTCGGCACCAGCAACAGCGGCGTTTATCTCCAGGGCCGTTACGAGATTCAGATCGACAACTCGTTCAGCGTGAAGCCGAAATTCGAAGACGTCAACGGCAAGAAGGTCGAAACGCTGCCCAAGACGATGTGCGGCGCTCTCTATGGCCAGATCGCTCCGTCGAAGAATATGGCCAGGAAGCCGACGGAATGGCAGACGTTCGACGTTACCTTCACGGCCCCCAAGGGCGACAAGGGCAAGACGACGTCCAAGGCCCGCATCACGCTGGTCTGGAACGGCGAAAAGGTGCTGGACAACGTCGAGGTTCCCAACGGCACCGCCCTCGATCCCGGCCCGATTCTTTTGCAAGGCGATCACGGCAAGGTGACGTTCCGCAACATCCGGATCAAACCGGGCAAGTGATTTACCTCCCAGCCCAAGCCCGCATGCGAGGTACTCCGAGCATGCGGGGTTATGGTAAACACCCCGCATGCTCGGAGTACCTCGCATGCGGGCTTGGGGACTAATTGGTGCTTTTTACACCCAGCACCATGGCCAAATACGATCGCCGCTCCAGCCTTTCCAACCCCAGCTCCGCCGCCGTTTGCAGCAGCACCTTCTCGGCATCGGCACGCTGCTCGGCGGTAGCGATGATCTCGACCTCGACGAAACGGCCCAGCTCCGCCAGCTCGTCGAGGCATATCTGCATCGCGAAACCCTGCCGCTGCCAATGATAAATGTGCCGCCGCTTGCGAACGATCGCCACCGGTCGATAACCCAGGCTCGTCAGCAATCGGCTCGTGTCCTCTGCGGTGAGATCGCCTTCGGTCAGGCCGATTTCGATTTCGGGCCGCGTTTTTACCAGGCCCGGGCTCTTGGGGCCCTTGTACGTCAGCCGATTGGCCGAGCCGATGCGGCGCAAACGAAAGACCTCATCGGTCCGGGCGAAATCCCGATCCGGAGCGTTGAAATAGTGGTCCGCTTCGTCGATCGGCTCGTCGGGCCGGGCTTGCCAGTCCGCCAGCAGAGATCGAATGGGGGCGAAATCGGCGACGGCGTATTTCAGTTCGATTTCGAGGGTGTTCAAGGGGAGACTCCTTGCATTCGCCGCTTGCGGCGTAGCGTCTCGCTCACGCTACGCCGCAAGCGGGCCTTTGCGAGAGACCACATATTATGATAAAATACTACCACGGCGCCGACGAATTACATCGGGATGATAACCTCGGGGAGACGCATGGCCGAGTTTCACACGGTTTGCAAGGTGCAGGATCTTCGCGAGGGAGCGGGCAAGACGGTGGTCGTCGGCAAGAAGTTGATAGCCCTCTTTTGCATCGAAGGCCGGCATTTCGCCATTGACGACGTCTGCCCGCACATGGGCGCCTCGCTCAGCGGCGGCTATCTGGAAAAAGGGATCGTGACCTGTCCCTGGCACGCCTGGCGTTTTCGCCTGGCCGACGGGGCCTGGGCCGACAATCCGCGCATTAAGATCGGTTGCTATCCGGTGCGCGTGGAGGGCGAACAAGTGCAGATTCAAGTTGACCAGCCGCCATCATGTCCGCCAACATCGGAGAGCCAATCATGAACATGCGAGCGCGTGCGCTGGGGTTTGTGCTGATCGGTGGCGTTGTGCTGCACGGGGCCTGGGCGCTGTCCCAGCCGCCGTCGCTGACGCCGTATCAGCCGGGGCCGGGGCAATTTCCACCGGGGCAGCCCGGCCAACCAGGTCAATTTCCGCCGGGGCAGGCTCCCGGGCAACCAGGCCAGAATCCGCAGGGCAAGCTGATGCCCAAACTGGAAGCCTTCGCGGAGACGAAGCTCATCATGGAAGGCCTGGCCCAATCGAATTTTCGCGGCCTGGAAAAGATCCTCAGCCAGAAGCCGCAAGAAAACCAGCAGTGGGTATTCGCCCGCGGCCAGGCGCTGTTGCTGGCCGAGACCGGCAACTTGCTGATGCTGCGTCCGCCGAAGAACGAGGGCGAGCCGGTGTGGTTTCAGCGGGCCACCGACTATCGCAACTGGTCCGTCTACCTGGCCCAGTGCCTGGCCATCAAGGATTATGAACGCAGCCGGGCCGCTCTCACCGGCGTCGCCAACACCTGCAACCGCTGCCATCAAACCTTCCGCGTGCCGGTACAGATACGTCCGTTTGAGGATCAGCCGAAAGTAAGTTATTGATCCGTAGCCGCGTTCGTGAGAACGCGGGGAGATGCTTCGCGACATGTTGCTCCCCGCGTTCTCACGAACGCGGCTACGAATGAACCTTATTTCCACAGGAACCCTTCATGACCACCCCAACCGCCCCCGCCACTTCTGCCGAGAAACAGGCCCGGTCGTTCCTCGGCTTCATCCACCTCGGCACCAAGCCCGGCGATCTGGTCGTTTACCACCATTCCAGCCTGTTCTACTGGTGGCCGGTTTGGCTGCTCGGCTTCATCATGGCGGGGATAACCTACTTCGATGGCTACAGCATGGCCCTCGTCCCGGATGGAACCAAGGCAGTCGAAAAGAAGCAGACGGTCAAGGTGGTGGACGAAAACGGCAAGGAGACAACCGCGACCGAGGAACGATATATCTTGATACTGCCCGTTGACACCAAGAAGCTGCTCACGCACAGAACTCCCACCTCGGATTCGGAGATCTACCAGCCCTATGTGATGATGTCGCACCTCAAGGGCCTCGGCACCGTGTTCGTGGCCGTGCTGCTGCTGGTCATCCTCATCACCAATGTGCCGATGCGGGGCTTGCTGTCGGTGCTGGTGATCATGTCGCTGATCATGCTCAGTATCATCTTCTACCTGGCCGACTGGTGGGGGCCGATTCTGACGCACGTGCGCTTGCTGGCGATCCACATCAACTTTTCGGGATACCTGCTGATCGCGGCGTTTCTGCTGGCGATCTGGTCAATCAACTTCTTCATCTTCGATCGGCAGACCTACATGATCTTCTCGGCCGGGCAGGTGCGTGCTCGTCTCGAAGTCGGCGGCGGCGAAATGGTCTTCGACACCACCGGCATGGTCGTGCAAAAGCAGCGCGGCGACCTGTTCCGCCATTGGATTCTCGGCTTCGGCTCCGGCGACCTCAT
>Ga0182024_10023987_pt1 | contig 10878 bp, 11 predicted proteins | sample P32metaG_FD_120480 | JGI IMG/M metagenome (GOLD analysis project Ga0182024, IMG submission 120480) | Permafrost microbial communities from Stordalen Mire, Sweden - P3-2 metaG (Illumina Assembly) | ecosystem: Environmental > Terrestrial > Soil > Wetlands > Permafrost | place: Sweden: Stordalen... | reverse complement strand
TTCCTGGTGATCACGCATTATCCGCGCATCCTCAAGCACGTCCGAGCCGACGTCGTGCACATCCTCATCGACGGACGCATCGTCAAGACCGGTGGCCCCGAACTCGCCGACGAGATCGAGCGCGACGGCTACGACGGCGTGCGCGAAGAGGCCGCCGCCGCTCGTGCCTAGCGGCACCACCGAACCGCTCGCGGCGCTCGACTTTACCCCCGGCGCTGCGACGCTCGAGGCGGCGATCGACCTGCTCGAAGAGCGCGGGGAGATCGCACCCGGCGACGTCATGCGCCGTCGCGAGGCGCTCGCGCGCTATGAGGAGTTGCCCGCCCCCGGCGCGCGGCCGAACCGCGGTTGGAAGTACGATTACGCGAAGCTGGCGTTCGAGGAGCTGCGCTGGACGACGGGTTCGGTCGCGATGCCGGCGATGCCCACCATGCCGCAGCGGCCCGAGCCCGTGGACGACGTCGAAATCGACCGTCCCGCGCTGGCGACCGACAATGCGGGCGGCTTGTTTTTCTTCGGCGCGACCGTCGTCGACGCGCCGAGCAACGTCGATCCGCGCGTAACCATCGCACCACTCGGCGCACGCGCGGCCCGCGAGTTCAGCTCGACGCTCGGCGACGTGCGCGGCGAGATCGTAAAATGGCGCGACGACAAGTTTGCTGCGCTCGCAACGGCGTACGAGAATTGCGGCGCGTTCGTGTACGTTCCGGCCGGCGTGCAGCTCGACGCGCCGATCCAATTGGTCTTCGCCAATGGTGCGGCGCATGACGACGCAGTGTTTCCGCGCGTCGTCGTCGTGCTCGGTGCGAATGCGCGCGCCACCGTCATCGAGCGCCACGTCGGCGACGGCGACGCGTTCGTGTGCGGCATCGTCGAGGTGCAGGCCGGTGACGGCGCGCAGCTCGATTACGCGGTCGTCCAGCAGGCCGGTGAAGCCGCCCGCCTCTTCTTCTCGCGCGGCGCGCGCTGCGCGCGCGACGCGCAGGTGCACTGGCATCTCGCCGAGCTCGGCGGCGCGCTCGCGCGCACCGTCCTCGATGTACGCCTCGAGGCGCCGGGAGCCCGCGCCGAGACGTCGGCGCTCTTCTTCAATACCGGTTTGCAGCACGTCGATCTGCTGTCGGGCGTCGAACATCTCGTCGGGCCGACCACGTCGGATACCGTGGTTCGCAGCGCGGCGACCGATCGCGGCCAAGGCCGCTACGCCGGCAACATCGTGATCTTGCCGAAAGCGCACGGCAGCGACGCATCATTGCGCGACGACGCGCTGCTCTTGTCCAAACGCGCACACATCGACTCCGTACCGGCGCTCGAGATCGCGGCCAACGACGTCAAGGCGTTTCACGGCGCGACCGTCGGTTCGCTCGACGAGGACGCGCTCTTCTATGCCGGCAGCCGCGGCATCGCCCGCAGCGCAGCGCTGCGCATGATCACACTCGGCTTCTTCGAGCCGGTGATCGCGCGCTTCCCGAGCGAGGCGTTGCGCGACGAAGTGCGCACCGCACTCGATCGCAAGATCGACGACGTCACGGAGATCGACGGATGAGCTCGACCATCGCCGCCGATCCGAAACAGGCGCGGATCGTCGCCGACTTCCCGATCCTCGCCAAACCGACGTCGCGCGGCAAGCGGCTCGTCTACCTCGACTCGGCGGCGTCGTCGCAGAAGCCGCGCGCGGTCATCGACGCGCTCGTGCACTACTACGAGAACGACAACGCCAACATCCATCGCGGCGTGTACGAGCTCGCCGCGCGGGCGACCGAGCAGTTCGAAGCGGCCCGCACCAAGGTCGCGCGCTTCGTCAACGCCGCGCACACTGAAGAGATCGTCTGGACGCGCAACACGACCGAGGCGATCAACCTCGTCTCGTTCTCGTGGGGCCTCGCGAACCTGGGACCGGGCGATGCGATCCTGACCACCCAGCTCGAGCACCACTCGAACCTCGTGCCGTGGCAACTGCTGGCCGCAAAGACCGGGGCCGAATTGCGCTTCATCCGCGCCGACGCCGACGGCGTGCTCGTCCTCGACGATCTCGACGCGCTGCTCGCGGACGTGAAGCTGGTGGCGATCACGCACATCTCGAACACGATCGGCTCGATCGCGCCGCTGGACGTCATCGTTCCGCGAGCGCATGCTGTCGGAGCGGTCGTGCTCGTCGATGCCGCGCAATCGGTGCCGCATATGCCGGTCGACGTTCAAGCGCTCGACGTAGACTTTCTCGCCGCCAGCGGTCACAAGATGTGCGGTCCCACCGGCATCGGCTTCCTGTACGGCAAGCGCGCGCTGCTCGAAGCGATGCCGCCCTTTCTGACCGGCGGCGACATGATCAAGCGCGTCTCGTACGAGACGACGTCGTACAACGAGTTGCCGTGGAAGTTCGAAGCGGGAACGAGTAACATCGCCGACGCGATCGCGCTCGGTACGGCCGTCGATTACCTGACCGATATCGGGATGGACTGGGTGCGCGAGCACGAGCGGCAGATCACCGCCTACGCGCTCGACCAGTTGCGCGCGCTGGAACCGCGCGGGTTGGCGATCTACGGCCCGCGCAGCGCCGATGAGCGCGGCGGCGTCATCTCGTTCAACCTGGCCGACATTCACGCGCACGACTTGGCGTCGATCCTCGACGTCGAAGGTGTCTGCGTGCGCGCCGGCCACCACTGCACCATGCCGCTGATGGAAAAGATGGGCTGGCCCGCAACGGCCCGCGCGTCGTTCTATCTCTACACGACCGAAGCCGACGTCGACGCCCTCATCGCCGGCTTGCACAAGGCGGCCGAGGTATTTCGGCTCACCTGAGATGGACGACTTCTACAAAGAGTATATCCTCGACCACTATCGCAACCCGCGCAACTTCGGTCACCTCGAACGCGTGGATGCGAGCGCCGAGGACCTCAACCCGCTGTGCGGCGATACGATCAAGATGGAGCTCGCGCTCGACGGCGAGGGGCGCGTCGAAGACGTGAAGTTCAGCGGCCGCGGCTGCGCGATCTCCCAGGCGTCGGCTTCAATGCTCACCGAGTCGGTCAAGGGCATGAAGCTCGAAGACGTGGCGCGGCTGCCGCAAGCAGCGGTGCTCGAGAACGTCGGAATCGGCATCAGCCCGACGCGCATGAAATGCGCGATGCTCGGCCTCAAGGTGCTCAAGAGCGCGGCATTGGGCGAGATCGCGTCCTGGCCGGACGAGCACGGCTGATTCCACTGATCGTGTCCGCCGAGATCTTCGTGCGCTTCGCGGTCGCGATTCTGCTCGACGCGCTCGCCTTCACCTTGTGGGACGTCGGAACGCGTCCGCCGCTCCGGCTCGCGCGCGACGTCGCCGCGGGCGTTCGGTTCCCGCGTGTTCTCGCAGTCGGTGTCCTGCGGTTCATTTTCGGTGCCGCGCTGTTGCTTGCGGCGGCGGACGTCGCGCGACCGGGAATCCCGTCGATGCACGCGTTCACGCTCCTCGAAACCGGGATGCTGATCGCCGCGTTGCTGGTCGAAACGTTCGTCGGTCCCGACGTTCGCCGGCGACTGCGCGGCCGCGCCTAATGCCCTACGCTTGGGGCGTACCTTCGATACAGACGTCCTGCGTGTCGTAGGCGCGTTCGAGCACGGTCACGTCGCCCTTCGGCGTCGCGAACGTGAGCCACACCGGCCGCGTGTTGGTCGCCTTGTCGATCTGGTTGATGATGACCGCGCGTTCGAGCGTGAGATCACCGGTTACGCCGAGCGCTCTTGCCGTGGTGGGCGACGGAAACGGCTGATCCTGCCAGTACGCGAAGACGCCGCCGCCGTTCTTGATCTGCTTGCGCAGCGCGGCGTCGCCCGGATAGGTTCCGGGCCGTACGGTGTCGTCGGTCGACGCAACGATCGACTCGATCGCCGTCTGCTTGACCGCGCGGTTCTCGCAGTTCGCTTCGGTTTTGACCGGCAGATGCAGGTGCGGCGAGTTCGGCGCGCAGCCGGCAATGACGACCAGCGCGAGGGGGAGGAGCGCTTTCACGCCTCTCCCTTCGCAGCGCTCAGGCGAGCTTCCCGGACGTCTTTTCCAGCAGCGACCAGGCCTGCGCACCGAACTTGTCGCGCCACTTGGTGTAGAAGCCCGAGCTGCTGAGCTTCGCGCGCATCCCGCTCGTCTCCGCGGTGGAGATCACCATCCCGCGACGGGCCAGCTTGTCGGCCAGCGAGTCGTTGCGCAGTTGCGTGTCGCGCCGCTGCAGCAGCGCGTACTTGGTGAGGTTGCGGTCGACAACGTGCTGCACGTCGGCCGGCAACGCGTTCCAGGCCTCCTGATTGCCGAGCAGATGATACGCCGACCACATGTGGTTGGTGACGCTCAGGTACTTCTGCACCTCGTACAGCCGGCCGACATCGACGATCGCGAAAGGGTTCTCCTCGCCGTCGAAGACGCGCGTCTGAAGCGCCGTATAGAGCTCGCTGAAGTTCAGCGGGCCCGGGGAGGCACCGAGCGACTTGAACAGGTCGATCCACAACTCGCCGGCGGGGGTGCGAATCTTGAACCCCGTCAAGTCGGCCGCGCTGTGGATCGGTTTGCTCGACGAGGTGATCTGGCGCATCCCGTTCTCCCACATCTTCGGGTGCACGTAGAGTCCCGCGCTATGAATCGCGTCGCGCACGTAGTCACCCAGTGGTCCGTCGAGCGCGCGAAATGCGTCGGCCGAGTTATGAAACGCGAAGCCGACCCCTTGGATCGCCGCGACGGGGACGACGGACTGGAGAATCCCGCCGTCGAGGGTGAAGAACTGAATCGCCCCCGAGCGAAGTTGCCCGAGCACCGCGGTGTCACCGCCCAATTGATTGTTCGCAAAGATTTGCACCTCGAGCCGGCCGTTCGTCTCTTTGTTGACTGCCGTCCAGCACTCGCGCATTCGCACGTTGAGGGGATGATCGATCGACACGTTGTTGGCAAACTTATACGTCCACTGTGCGGCACGGGCCGGGACGGCGATCGCGATCGTCGCGAACGCGGCGGCACCGCCTGCAACGAAACGGGCGCGAGAAATCTTGGCCGTGGTCATGCGCGTCTCTCCTGTGGTCAATCGAGCATCAAACCGCCGTCGATCGTCAACGTCTCTCCGGCGACGTACGACGAACGCGGCGAGAGGAGCCACGCGATCGCTTCGGCGATCTCCCGTGGCTCGGCGGACCGCCCGAGCAGCGTCATCGCTTCGACACGTTCGCGCTGCTCAGGATTCTTGAACGGTTCGTCCAGCATCGGCGTGAGCGTCGGACCGGGCGCGACGCAGTTGACCGCAATACCCAGCGGCGCGAGCGCGCGCGCGGCACTGCGCGACAGCGCCAACACGCCGCCTTTGCTCGCCGCATAGGCCGCGGTTCCCGACAGTCCGCCGCCGCGCTTCCCGGCGACGCTCGCCACGGTGCAGATGCGGCCGCCCGCGCGCATGCGCTTCGCCGCCTCGCGGATGCACAGAAACGTGCCGATGACGTTGATTTCGTTCACGCGACGAAACGACTCGACCGTGAGGTCCATGAACGGCGTGGTGTCGGCGATTCCCGCCGGCGTCGCCAGCGCGTCGAGCGTCCCGCCGAACGCCGCCAGCGCGCCGTCGAACAGCGATCTCACCGACGTCTCGTCGGCGACGTCGACCTCGAACGCGTAACCATCGATATGCTGCGCGACCTCGTCGGCGCCGCGCTTGTCGCGATCGGCCACCGCAACACGATAGCCTTCCTTCGAGAGTAGCTCACATACCGCACGCCCGATCCCGCTCGCACCGCCGGTCACCACCGCCGTCGGCGGATTCTCCCCAAACCACTCCACTACACGATACCCGCGGCTCGCGTCACAACAATACTCCGGGATCGGTGCACGCCGCTGCGAAGGCGGCCAGGAAACGTGCGGCGGGCGCGCCGTCGATGAACCGGTGATCGAACGTCACGACGCAGGTCAGCATCCAGGCCGCAGCGACAACGCCCTCGATGACGGCCGGGCGTTGCGTTGCGGCACCGATGCCCAGGATCGCGGTTTGCGGGGGATCGGGGAGCGGCGAGACGCGCTCGACGCCTTGTGGACCGACGTTCGAGAGCGAGAAACACGCACCGCCGATGTCGCTCGCGCCGATGCTGCCGTCGCGCGCGAGCGCGGCGAGCCGCACGATCTCGGATTGGATCTCGGCCAACGAGCGACGATCGGCGTCGCGCACGACCGGGACGATCAGACCGTGCGGCGTATCGGCCGCGACGCCGACGTCGATCCGGTCGGACGGCGCACCCGTGGCGGCATCGGTGCGCAGATCGGCGTGCTCGCGCAACAATCGTCCGACCGCGAACACCGCAAACGCGGTCCAGCCGAAGTCGGCGCGACGGTGCATGAGCGCGTGCACGGCATCGACCCGCGCGACGGTCTCGACCTGCGCGAGCGGTACCTGTCCGACCTCGACCATCTTGCGGTAGATCGCGCGTCGCGCCGACGCCAGACGCGGGGGAAAGGCCGTGTGCGCGGGCGTCAGCGACGGTCCGCCGTGGCGAACGTCGTCGAGGGTGATCCGTCCGCGGGGTCCGCTCCCGAGCACACCGCGCAGCGTGACGCCGAGCTCGCGGGCCAACCGGCGCGCCGCGGGTGACGATATCACGCGCCCGTTCGTCGCGCTCTCGCGCGGAGCTTCGACGAAGGGCGCCGCGCTTTCGCCGGCGAGCGCGATGTCGGACTCGCCGGCGAGCGCGATGTAGCCGATGACGTCGCCGCAAGCGAACTCGTCACCGTCCTTGCCGTTCGCGCGCGCGACCGTGCCGCTCGCGGGCGACTCGACTTCGTAGGTGATCTTATCGGTCGAGACCTCGACCAACGGTTCGCCGGCGCGCACCGCGTCGCCGGGCGCTTTGATCCAGCGCGCGATCGTGCCGCTCGCCATCGTCAGCCCGAGCTTGGGCATCACGATCTCGACCGGCATCAGGACATTCCTCTCGGTCCGGCGGCGCAGCCGCCGTGGCGGGTTCGGGCGAAGACCGAACCCACTACAACTCTCGCCGAACCACGCGCCGCGCCGTGTCGGCGATCATCGGTGCTCGCGGGTACATCGCTTCCTGCAGCACGGGCGCGAACGGGACCGGAACGTGCGCTGCACCGAGCCGGACCACCGGCGCGTCGAGCTCATCGAAGCAGTGCTCGCCGATGAAGGCTGCGATCTCCGCCCCGACACCGCCCACCCGCACGGCCTCGTGCGCGACGATCACCCGATGGGTCCGCGCGACGGCGTCCACAATCGCATCGAAGTCGAGCGGCCACAAGGTGCGAAGGTTGATCACCGTCGCGTCGATGCCGTCGGCCTCCAGCTCACTTGCCGCCTCCATCGCGCGGCCCACCGTGATGCCGTAGGTAACGATGCAAACGTCGTTTCCGTCGCGCATCGTCTTGGCCTTGCCGATCGGCACCAGGAAATCGTCGTCGTCCGGGACCGCTCCCTTCTGCGGGAACAGCGCCTTGTGCTCGAAGTAGAGCGTCGGGTTATCGCTGCGAATGGCGGCTTTGAGCAGTCCCTTCGCATCCTCGGCGTCGGCCGGAACGACGACCTCGAGTCCCGGCGTGTGGACGAACCAACCTTCGAGCGCCTGCGAGTGCTGCGAGCCTGCCGACTTGGTGATGCCGTCGGGGGCGCGTAAGGTCATCGGAACGATGCATTGCTCGCCGAACATGTAGCGCAGCTTGGCGGCTTGATTCACCACTTCGTCCATCGCGCAGGTGATGAAGTCGGCGAAATGCATGTCGACCACCGGCCGGCAGCCGGTCAGTGCAGCGCCGACGCCGGCTCCAACCAGCGCGGCCTCCGAGATCGGCGTATCGCGCACGCGGTCCAAGCCGAACTCTTGCGGCAGCCCTTTGAATTGGCCGAAAATCCCGCCTTGTTTGGCAATGTCCTCGCCCATCAAGAACACGGTGGCGTCGCGACGCATCTCCTCCCGCATCGCTTCGAGCGTCGCTTCGGTGAACGTTACGGTGCGTGACATCAAACTTTCCTTATTCTTGCACGACTGCGAAGCTGTCGTGGCGGGTTCGCAGGATGCGAACCCACTAGTGCCCGCTGCCTTGCGAGCCGGCGCCGACGTTCGGCGCGAACGGAAGGAATGCGTCGCGCTCGCGCGACTCTACCGCGTTCACCGGATCACCGGCCGTGCGATCGCCGACGTATGCGCCGAAAAATGCCTCGTCGCGCTCGGGTGCGGGCGAGCTGCGCGCGAAGGCGACCGCATCCGCGAACTCCTCGCGCGCCTGCGTCCACAGCATTTCAAACGCCGGAGCGTCGAGCGCATCGCCGAGCGCCGCCTGCATTCGCACGATCGGATCCGAGGATGACATGACGTCCTCGATCTCGCGCTTCTCGCGATACCGTTCCGGATCGCCGATGAAGTGGCCGCGCGCGCGATACGTCTTGCATTCGACGAAGGTCGGTCCGTCGCCGCAGCGGGCGCGCGCCGTCGCCGCGGCGATCGCGTCGTACACGGCGAATGCGTCGAATCCGTCGACGATGGCCGACGGCATTCCGTAGCCCGCCGCACGCAATGCGACGTCGCCGATCTTCATCGTTTCCGCCGTCGAAGTCGTCGACGCGTAACGGTTGTTCTCGAGCACGAAGATCGCGGGGAGATTCCAGACCGCACACAGGTTGAGGTTCTCGTGGAACGGGCCGCGGTTGGTCGCGCCGTCACCAAAAAAACACACCGCCACCTGATCGGTCTTGCGCTGCACGGCGCTGAGCGCGGCGCCCGCGACGAGGCCGAAACCACCCGCCACCACGCCGTTCGCGCCGAGCATCCCGACCGAAAAATCGGCGATGTGCATCGAGCCGCCCTTGCCTTTGCAGATACCGGTGGCGCGCGCGAACAACTCGGCGACCATGCCGCGCATCGACGTTCCCTTCGCCAGCGTGTGGCCGTGGCCGCGGTGCGTCGAGGCGATCGCATCGTCGCGGCGCAGGTTGGCGCACGTTCCCGCGGCGACGGCTTCCTGTCCGATCGACAAGTGCGCGAAGCCCGGAATGTCGCCGGCCAAAAAGTGCTTCTCGATGCCTTCCTCGAGGACGCGAATCCGGATCATCGTGCGCAGCAGCGCAAGTCCGAGGTCACGGCGATCCGCACCGGCCGCGGCGGTAAGGGTATTAGCCAAGGGACGATCTCCGGCGAACGGTGTCGAGAACGGCGGTCGCGTTGCGGGCCGCCGCGGTGACGGCGTCGCGGACCGCGCCGCGCACCGTCCGATAGCGAAACGACGGAACCGAGACCGAGAGCGAACCGGCGGGCTTGCCGTCGGAGGTGAAGAAGGCGGCGCCCAAGCAGCAGACGCCCTCGCAGAACTCTTCGAGGTCCTCGGCGTAGCCGCGGCGGCGCACCCGCTCGAGATCGGTTTCGATCGCCGTCATCGTGACCAAGGTGCGCTGCGTGATGCGGCGCGGCGGATGGGCGGCGAAGTGCTCGCGGACGGCGGGCGCCTCGCGGTAGGCCAGCACGGCCTTGCCCAGCGCCCGCGCGTGCAGATCGGCCGAGTAGCCGCGGTGCAGCGCGTGAACGCGGACGCGCTGACGCGACTCGGCGATATCGGTGATCACGACGTCGTCGCGCTGCACCATCGCCAGGTAGGCGTTTTCGCCGGTCTCGGCGCCGAGGCTGCCGACCAGCGCGCGCAACTCCGGCCCGACCGGCCACGACCGTGTGTAGGCATCGCCCAGCCGCGCCGTCTTGGCGCCGAGGCCGAACGCACCACTTCGGTCGTCGCGCATCACGTAGCCGTCGACGGCCAGCGTGTTGATCAGATGATAGGCGCTCGAGATGTTGAGGCCGAGCTCGGCGGCGAGCTGCTTGATCGGAACCGGCTCCTCGCGTTCGGCGAGGTAATCGAGCACGCGCATCGCGCGGCGGACGGTTCCGAGCAGTTCGGCCATTTCAGTATCTGAAATCGTGTTCGAAATATTCTAACACGCTGCTGCGACGATACTCCCGGCCGCAACTCCCTGTCAAGACCAAGCTGGTAAACGGCAGGGAAGTTCTTCGGCGTCGCCTTAATCGACCGCTCACAATCTGCCGCACTTCCATAGGGAGCTCACCCGTGAAGCAGACTCTTTCACGTGGTCGTTTCGTCGCCGGTACCGCCGGCGCGGTCGCGCTGACGTTCGGCGGAGGGCGGTACGTGATCGCCGCGCCGACGAAGGACATCACGATCGGGCTGGACGTCCCGCTTTCGGGTCCGTACGCCGATCAGGGCGCGGACCAGTTGCGCGCCTATCAGCTCGCGATCGAAGAGATCAACGCGCATGGCGGCATCATGGGGATGAACGTCAAGTACACGCAGGCCGACGATCAAACCAAGGCCGGCGTTGCAGTCGAAAACGCGCAGCGCATGATCGAGCGCGACGGTGCGGTCATGATCACCGGCGGTTCGTCGACCGGTACGGCCGTTGCAGTCTCCGGTCTGTGCCAGCAAAAAGGCGTGATCTTCATGGCCACGCTCACGCACGGCGACGAGACCACGAACCAGAACTGCCACAAGCACACGTTCCGGCGCTATAACGACGCCTACATGAGCGCGCAGTCATTGGCGCGCACGCTGGTGACCAAGTACGGCAGCGGCAACTGGTTCTACATCACGGCCGACTACGCATGGGGCCACTCGGTGTACGACAACATTACCCAAGTCGTCGTGCCCAAGGGTTCCAAGACGATCAAGAACGTCCTCACGCCGTTCCCCGGCACAAAAGACTTTTCGCCGATGTTGCAGCAGGCGCAAGCGGCCAAGCCCGACGTGCTCGTGCTCACCGAGTTCGGCGCCGACATGGTGACCTGTCTCAACCAAGCCGCGCAGTTCGGCTTGACGAAGTCGACCAAGATCCTCGTGCCGCTCGTCGACGAGTACATGGCCAAGGG
>Ga0182024_10023986_pt1 | contig 10879 bp, 14 predicted proteins | sample P32metaG_FD_120480 | JGI IMG/M metagenome (GOLD analysis project Ga0182024, IMG submission 120480) | Permafrost microbial communities from Stordalen Mire, Sweden - P3-2 metaG (Illumina Assembly) | ecosystem: Environmental > Terrestrial > Soil > Wetlands > Permafrost | place: Sweden: Stordalen... | reverse complement strand
GCGGCAGTTCTCCACAGCTTCACGAGTTTTCAGTCTCCTCCCCCGCGCCCCCACCTCATGACTACCGCTACTGGATCGCTTCGCTTTGAGAGGAGAGATACAGATACAAGGCTCACTTCAATAAGGGCGGGATTTTGCTCATAAAACCTATTATGAGCGAGCTCATGCGCCTATAGAAGCGAGCGTACCCATTTTGGCCTACTCTCTCCTGACTAAAAGGGTGCGACGCAAAGGAACCTTGCCGAAGCTTCGATTCCCTTTGCATGGCCGGGCGTTAAATTTAGGCCGGTCGTCGGTCGGGCTCCGCAGCTCGCCAGTCGCATCTCACTTCACATAGTCACCGAGCGGGCTGCCGATGGTCACGAGCTCCTGTGTGATCAATTTCGCCATCTCCGTGGCGCCCATCAACGTGAAGTGCGCCTTGTCGCCGTTGATGTAGATCTGGGTTGCAGCAGTTTCACCGATCGAGTTGAGGTAGGCTACGCTCAGCGCGTTGAGGTCGTCCGTGAGAATCCCCTCTTGCGTCGCCACCGCCTTCATCGCATCGGCGTAGGGCTGCTCTCGGGCGTTGGTTTCCACCCCGCTCACCCAATACTGCAGCGCCGAAGGGGTTACCATGATTGGCGTGGCCTTCTTCGCGACGATTGCCTCGACCATTGTCTCGAGAGTACTCGTGAAGTCGGCAATGCTCACGAGCCTCCCGTCGGCCGTGCTGCTGTCGTTGATGCCGAATTCGATCATCACATAGTCACCCGGCTTTAGCCCGCTCTCGATCGTCGTCCAGTGCGACGAGGCTAAAAACGTCACTACGGTGCGCCCAGGGAAGCCCTGATCGTTCACCGTGACCTTGCCGATCAAGAAGTCCGAGAGGTGCTCACCCCATCCTTGTTGCGCCGATGCAGGGCCGTAGACGGAAGCCGTCGAGTCGCCCGCTACCCATAGGCTGACGTTCGGCAAATTCGTCACGTTGACGCCGGTGTCGGGCGTGCTGGATGCGTCGGGCGTCGGACCGGGCGAAGAGCTCTCGAGCGCTGCCGCATCTGCACTGCCACTGGCGCTATCCCCCGGTGTCGTGCCCCCATCTTGGTCCGATATCTTCGAATCGGGGCTCGAACTCGAGTCGCTGCCGGAGCTCGCCCCTGGGTTCGAGTCGCCAGAGTCTCCTCCCGACTCCGACGATACCGCGGAGGCATCCTGACCTCCGACGCTCGGAGAACTATCGTTGCTTTGAGAGCAAGCTAGAGCGCAGCAAGCCGCGATCGGCGCGACCACGGAACGAACGCATTCCGGGGTGAGCGAAAGCTCCTTGCCGACGAGACGCCAAAGTCGCGGCCCGCGCGCATTTTTCCGCTGCAAGTGTTCTGACCAGGGCTTCCGCCTGCACGAAACTGACATCGCCACCATAAGGGGGGCGACCTGGTGAGACCTTGTCGAAAATCGTGCGCGTGTGAGCGCGACGCCGCGTCGCGAAACGCCGCACCTAACTTCAAACGCATTTGGTCGAAAGATGTATTGCACTCGACCCGCTTGAACGATCAAGCGGTCCGGCAAGGACCCACCCGATCCAGCGAAAGGATGACCACTTATGAGCAGCTCCATCTCTCGCCTCAGCGGGCACGCACTCGTCGCGGCAGCCATCACCTCCGCGTGTGGCACGAGCGGCGAATGGCGCGACCAACCCCATGGTGGACGCGAGCGCTTCGGAGGGCCGCTCCGGCAGCGACAGCTTCGTCGGCCCCGGACCGCGCTTCGACGCCGGATCGCTCGCCGACTCGGGCTCGCCCTCGAACCGCGACACCTCCGTCGACGGCAACGAGTCCGCTGAAGCGGGTTCTGTAGGAAGCGATGCCATGGCTTCGGACGCGCCTTCGTCCGACAGCGGACAGGATGCCGCGACCGCTTTCGTGCCCCCATGCCGCGGTCCCTTCGGAGCCTCGACGTCCCCGCCGAGGGCAAGGACGACGTCGCGTAGGGGGCGGACAGGAAAACGTAGCCCGATCTCGCGGACAAGCGGGGCACCAAAAGTTTATATGTTAGGTTTTATGAGCAGAATTACGCCCCTATTGAAGTGAGCGTACCCTCTTGACCTAGAGCGAGTGCGTGGGCAAGCGGGGCACCGAAAGTTTACATGTTAGGTTAATGTTAGGTCTTATGAGCAAACTCCCGCCCTTATTGAAGTGAGCCGACCTTCTTGAGCCAATATTTGATATCGAGGTAGGTCCGTGACGTCTACGTCACCAGATGTGCGCGCCCAAAGATCCGCCGTACATCACGTCGGTCCCCCCATGCCGAAAGGACGTCATGACGGTGGGTGCGAGGTGGATTCCGACCGTATCCGCCGCGTCGTACGGGTGGCGGCGCAAGCGGCGGGACTCGAAGTGGTACACGACGGGGAGCAACCACGCCAGATACGGGAAGATTTCCGTGGAGTCGCGGCCCACACCGACCTCAGGCAACGCGAGCCCCAACAGGCTCGGGAACACCCATTCGTAGTACACGCTTGGACTCTCGAATATCGGCGCGACGCCGAGGCGGTACTCGACGCTTCGCGACGACAGAGACAGGAGCCAACGACTGCGCAGGGCAATGCCACCCTGCTGGCCGACGAGCGCCGCGGTCCATCCAAAACGAGGGTCGCGAGGCCACAGGTCGACGCGACCGCTCACGCTGGCTTCGCCGCCCGCGGCGCTCTCCTTCGATGCATACGAAGCAAAGCCCGCGAGCGTGCCCGCAAACTCAGGAGGGTTTTCGTACTGGTGGTAGCGCCGGTCTTCCCACTCCGGCCCCGCGCCCCCCCACGATTTCGTCACTTCGGAAAGCCCCCCTTCGACGATGCGCACGTCAAACGGGCCGTCCATGCGCCAACTCGCTCGCCTTGCGTTCATGTCGGCGTCTGTGACTCGGGTTGGAGTCCACGTGAGCCCGAATGCCGGCACACACGTCGGCTCGCTCCGTGAAGCGAGGGACGTGCGGCACAGCTTCTGCGCGGCTCCGATGCCGATGACCAGATCGGCGTTCACGCGCACGCGACTCCCGAGCGGCAGCGTGCGGGTCGTTGCGAGGTCGACCCTGGGTAGGCTCGCGTAGGAGTCGAGGATCGGCGCATAGGAGGTCGTCACAGCGTGGCTCGCGAGACGAGGAGAGTCGTACCCGGAGATGCGGGCCCCCTCGAGGACTCGGAGCGAACCATCGGGAACCGGAACCGTTCGATATCGATCGAGACTCGGCCAGCCCGAGACCCCGACCGGCCGTCCGTATTCGTCGTACTCCGTGACGGAATGGAAGTGCCGCGTCGAGCAGTTCCACTGCAGCTCATTGCGGAATCCATGCAACGGATACGAGCGACTGCTCATGAGATCGAAGATGCTGGGCGTGTCGGTCGCGAAGACGTCGACGGCGCCGTCCGCGTGACGCACCACGAACACGGGGCGATCGTCGCTCAGATATTGGAGGGTGGTCTCACCGGGCTCCGGCAGCGACAGAACGGAGTCCTCGCCCGGGCGCGACGCGGGCGGGAGCGGCGCGAGGCACGCCTTTTTCTCCGCCTCGGATGCCGGCGCGAGCTTCTGGAGGACGATCCGCGCGGGGCCGAGGCTTAGTCCGTGGTGGGCAGGCAAGAAGTCACGCCGGAGCGCAAATGCGTGCAAGACGGTCGGCTTGAATCGCACATAGGCTTCTTCGCACGTCAGATTGGGAATTCGAACGAACTCGGGTTCGAGGTGGCCGTCGGAGTCGAGTGACAAGCGGTCGATTTCTCTCCCCCCGTTGCCGCCGTAACATCGGTCGTACTCCGCGAAGAAGCTGACGACGTAGTGCTCGAAATCGGCCTCTGGGGGCGGTCCGGGAATCTCGAAGTCGCGCCACGCGCGGTCCAGGGTCGCGGCGTCTTGGAACGTCCAGAGCCTGCCGACCTTGACGTAAGGGGTCGTCCGGGCGCCGAACGAAATGAAGTTCGCCTCCGGAATGGGCACTTGCACGGCCGGCACGCGAGCGGGAAGCGTGCAGGCGCTGCATAGGAAGAGTGCGCCCACGGCGCTCCATCCCTTCAATGCTGGTCGCCGCAGATGGACGCGTCGACGAGGTGGTAGAACCCGGTGCGACCTTCGTTCTCGCGCAGCATTCCGCGCGCGACGACCGACCGGCCGCTCGGAACGAAGGGGCAGCACGTGGTGACTTTGTCGTCACGCGAGTCCTCACGAGGAGAATCGCGCAGGCACGTGAGACCGTCGAGCAAGAGTGTGTGCTTCCAATCATCCAGGGAGCACGCCTCGAGGTTGGACGGATCGCAGGGGTGCGGAAGGCTCAGCTCGAGAAAGGCGGCGCATCCGTTGTTGCAGCGTGCCTTCGAAGAGCAGCTCACGATGCTGCAAATGAACATGCCGCGGGTCAGCGGGCCGCGGACCAGGATCCGTTGACCCAAGAGGGCGCTCCCCGATCCGAGCACGTCTTCGAGGGCAAGGGTTGGACCTCCTTGGGAGCAATCGGCGAGCGGCGGAGGCTTCGCACAGCCCGTATCGCTCAGGCAGGCGCGTCCGCGATGCGCCGCGCAGCCGGTAGGGGCGAGCAGAGCGAGAAAAAAGGATGCGGCGAGTGCGTGTGGCCGGCGATGTCGCAAGAGAGCACCTCAGCGGAACATGTGTCGTCGGTCACGTCCCCCATCCCTCTTGAGGCGGGATGATCGGGACCCGCGCGAGCGAGGGCAGCAAGTCTCGTCGGCCCAAGACGAGAACCGGACGCCGCTTGTCCGGTGTGGCGAACCGGAACCAGCGGATGTCCCCATTCTGGATCACGGAAACGCGGGCTCCCCTTCGTCTTCGATCGGCCCGTCGACTCCTCGTTGTACCCATTGCTCCCAGGCGACCCGCCGCTCGGCAGCCGAGGGCGCGACTTCGTCCTCAGGCTCCACCACGACGAGGACGCGCTGTCCCTCGAGCTGGGGAACGGGTGCATCGAGCTCGATCGAGGAGCCTCGAACGCGGCCATGAAGCGGAGCGGTCATGCGTAAAAGGTACCTCTCCACGTCGAAGTCTTCAAACTGCCTCTCGCGCGTAGGGGGACCCGAGCGAGCAATCGGGGGAGGAGCCGTCACCACCGACGAGAGCATCATTCGCGCGATGTTCTCTCCGTTCGTCGCGCATTCGTTGGAAGCAAGGACTCCACAGAGCTGGCGGCGAGCTGATCGCCGTCCTTACCCGCGAAAGCGAGTGAGCGCCGCCGCGCCTCCGAACGGAAGTTGGGGTTCGAGAGGAGCTCCTCCACGGCACCGCGGATCTGCAGTGCGCCTGCGTCACCCGGCAGGGCGAGCCCCGCACCCCACTGATCGATCAGCTGCGTGATGGGGATCTGGTCGGCGCCCTTGGCCGGAATCCCGACCATTGGAAGGCCACGTCGAAGCGCGCGCATCGTCGTGCCATGACCTCCATGACCGACGACGAAGGCGGCGCGCTCCATCAGGAGCTCATGGTCGGCGAACGGCACGAGGTGGGCATTCGCCGGAGCCGTGAGCTCTTTGGGGTCCACGATCCCGCCGGTGGTGGCGACAACGTGGACAGGCAAAGGGCCGAGCGCGTCGAGCGCGGATTGCAGCGTGGCGGGGCTTCGCTGCTCGGGCACCGTGCTGAAGCTGAGGAGCACGATAGGGGTCGGGTCCTTCGCGTCCCAGGGGAGCTCGGTAGGCACGGCCCTGCGCTCCGCGGTCAGCACAGGCGCGCCATGAACCACGTTCTTCCAGCCCGTCGCGGGCGCCGCATCGAACGCCTCGAGTGTATTGACGTGGAGCCGCTCGCGCTCACCCCAGAGCGTGTCGAGGGACGGCAGACCCGGAAAGCCGGCACGCTTCCTCGACTCGCTTTGCATGACGAAGTTCCCCCGCCACATCTCGACGAGTCGGTTGAAGAATGTGTGGAGCATGACCGCCGTCGGGCGCGCGAATCGCGGGGCGACATGGAGGGCCGCGCTGAACATCGCGTCGATGACGACGACATCCGGCTTCCGCTCCGCCACCAGGGCGACCAGCTCTTCACCTACTGCCGGAGAGCTCGTGTACCCGAAGACCGTCGCCAATGGATGGAAGGCGTACCGATCGAGATCGGTGCGCGCGTGGTGCAGCGCCGTCGCGGCGAGCCCTGCGGCCTCCACGCGCCCTACCATGTCGGGTCTTCCGAAGAAGTGGACTTGGTGCGCGCGGTCCGTGAGGACGCGAGCGATCCCGAGGCTGGGTGTGAGATTCCCGCCGCCGTCCCAGCATGCCCATAAGATGTTCGCCACGAGTCACTTTCCTTCCTTCTTCACGTTGACGAGGACACCGCCGATGAGGCGCTCGACGGCGACTTGGGATGCCTTCCGACCGAGGCCGAAGTCGCGCCGAAGAAGCTTCCAGACGTAGACATCCGTCGCGGCCAGGAGGCCGACGAGGATCTCTTCGCGAAGGCGGGCGGGGTGCTTCGCCAGCTTCCCCGCGAAGGCGGCTTTCACCCACGCGCGGTGACGCTCGCGGCCGCTCTTCGCGGCTTCCGCGAAGCCGGGGATTCGGTGCTCCTCCGCGAGCATCAAAATGGCACGGTCGCCGATCTCTTCGTAGTCGTCGAAGAGGCGGGTGACGACCTCGTTCATGGACTGCAGGGGCTCGACGGCGGCCGGCTCCTTCGCGCGAAACGAACCAATGGCCTCCACGATGAGCGCCTCCTTGGTCCCGTACGCGCGGAGCACCGTTCGGACGGTGGTGTCCGCGCCGGCGGCCACGTTCTCGAGGGTGAAGTCCCCGGCTTGGTCAGCGAACAGCTTCCGAGCGGCCTCGAGGATCCGTTGGCGCGTGGCGGCGGCTTTGTCGCCACGCATCGCCATCGAGTAGGTCCGCCGCGATTTCATGTCTATGACTGTGACATGAAGTTACGTTCGCGTCAACGTGACTGACGCGAATTCTCGACGCCACACCTGGGTGGTAGGCGTGAGAACGGTCACTTTGCTTTTCCGCGCGTACGCGTGAGCCTTCGCGGGGCGAAGCCGCTCGAGTGACGGATCTCGCCTACGTCGACGTCCGCCCGCTCTTGGCGAAGGTTGCGGACCTCGGGCGTGAGCTCGTTCGTTCGTGATCGTCATCCTCTATTTGTCCTTCGTCGGCTTGTAGTACTCAGCCCTAAAACTCGCATCGCCAGGCCTAGAAGTCGAGGTCGCGGCGAAGGTCGTGTTCGACCTCGTCCAGTGACAGCGTCTCGACATCTCCCGCGTGCACACGCGCCGCACGGGCAGCGATGACGGCGTGGCGGTCGTGGGCACTCTCCGGTCGACGCGGCAGGGCCTGCATGGCTTCGATTAAGACGGCGCGTTCGCCGTGCGGCAATTCAGCGGCCTCCGCAACGAGTTGCTGCACGCGAGGAGTCACCTTTGCAGCCATGCTTGGAAGCATGGCGATTCGGGCGCACCCTCGCCAGCGGTGGGGCTGGGACGAGACTGGAAGTCGATGGGCTCCTCTGTCGCATTGTCCGCGGCCAGCCGCCGACAGTCGATGGCAGGATTGCCGACCGGGCGACGTAGAACCTGTCGGCTGTGGGATGGGGGTCCCGAAACCAGGCTGCGCAGGCCCCCCTCCTGGGTTCGCGCACTACCGCTCTGCACCAGATGTACTGGACAGCATATGCATCCGAATGCATAATAGGAAACGTGCCGACGGTGATCGAAGGCGACTACGAATGGGACGAGCAGAAGGCAGCGCTGAATCTGGTCAAGCACGGGGTGAGCTCTCCCGAGGCCATCCTCGCGCTCGAGGACCCGCACGCCATCGTCACGGCAGACGACACGCACGCCGAGCGCGATGTCACGCTCGGGCTCACGCCCAAAGGTGTAGTGGTCGTCGTTTCAACGGATCGCAGCGACCGATACGCGAATCATCAGCGCCAGGAGAGCGAGTAACCATGAAGAACGCGGCTACCAAGCGAACCGGAAGTGACGATCTAGATATCCCCGAGGTGAACCTCGCGCGGGCGCGAATCGTGCGACGTGGCCCTGCCGGCAAGCGCGTGAGCCTGCGGGCGCTGCGCGAGGGGCTCGGTAAGACACAAAGCGAGCTCGCCGAGGCGCTTGGTATGACGCAGAGCGAGGTCAGTCGGCTCGAGGCACGTGGCGACGTCCTGATTTCGACGCTCGCCCGTTACGCCCAGGCGCTCGGCGGGACGCTCGAGGCCGTTGTGGTTCTTCCGAAGACTGGACACCACATCCGGCTCGCACTGGGCGAAGAGGCGTCCCGGCGGGGATGACCTAACCTATCGCGAGGATGACGCCCTCCGCGCTTCGAGCTCCCTCGCGAGCTGAGCGACGACATCCCATCGGCCCGCCGACGCGGCCTTGCCGAGAGCCTCGGCGAGGATGGTTTCGACGTCGGATTTGGTTGGCCCAGACGCGACGAGTGAGGACAGGAAGCCTTAGCGTGATCGCCGAGGCAACAAAAGCCGCCAAAGTTTACATGTTAGGTCTTATGAGCAAAATCCCGCCCTTATTGAAGTGAGCCGACCCTCTTGGTTCGCGCGGCGTCCGATCAGAGACGACCTCCCCCGCTACGCCGCCGTGCCCCCCGCATTCGGCGGCTCCAACGAGACCGCTGATTGGTAGGATTTCGGGGGCAGTAGGTCAGTCTGAGTTTGCCTGACGCGCAGCGTCGCCGGCGGTCCCGGCATCCTCGGGGGGTGGACTGCAGCTCACGACGGACCCGCCCCCGTAAGCTATGGCCGGTGCTCCACACACGAAGCCAGGCTGAATGCATTCGGCGGATCTTTGGCAAAGCTGCACCGTATCCGACGAACACTGCGCCGGCTGGCAGCTCGATGAGGTGATTTGGGTCGAGCGAGACCGCGAAGGTCGGTGCCGCACCGCTGCCGTGACCGTCGTGCGGCCCGTGATAGAGGAGGCCGCCGTTGAACCACGTGGTCCACTCGCCGTTCGCGTTCTGGCCCTCGATAACGAATCCAAACGAGTAGGGCGCGCCGTCCTTGTAGAGGCGAGCGCGGGTCTTGTCGGTGCCGTCCGCCTTCTTGCCGCCGTACCCGGCGAGGTAGTCGAGACGGTTCTTCAGGCTGGCGTTACTGTCGCCGTCGTACTGGTTGGTCCTTTTGGCAAAAACGACGACCTCGTCGAAGAATGGCTGATTTTCGATAACGAGCATGGAGCAGAGGATCGATGCGTCGCAGACGGGATCGTCGCGTCGCATCGAGAGCGTGAGAGACTCGGTGCCGTGGGTCGGCCGCGAGCGCTAAAGAGGGGACTAGCGTAGGCCGCATTGCGGCGGCTGCGCTCATGGACGTTTCAGGAACCTCAGATAGAACGCCCCGAACACCAGGACGACCCCGACGTTCACCATCAGCCGCTCCCAGAACTCAAGAGGGTCGGCCCACTTCAATAAGAACGGGATTTCGCTCATAAAACGTAACATGTAAACTTCTCGTCTCGCCCTTCCAGGCGCGATCCCGTTTGCACCTCCTTTTCGCCAACGACACACCCAAGCGCCTCCAGCGATTCAAGCAATCCCATCGCTTGCCCGACGACTGGCGCTTACCCCAAGGCACCGACGTGGAAACACGGGCCCTGAGCCGGCACCTCGACGTTCGAACCATTTTCGAGGACACCTACATTGACTACACTGTCCGGATCGCCGTCTTCGACGCGAATGGCCGCCCGATATTGGGCTTCACGGATTGGAGTTTCGACACGGCGGTTCTCCTCGCGCATAAGTAGCGCGAAACTACTGCTGCGATCTGCAAAAGGAGAGAGCCATGCATACCCCGATCGGACGATCCAAGAGAGGGTTCACACTCATCGAGCTCATGATCGTCGTCGCGATCGTCGGCATTCTGGCGGTCCTCGCCATCTACGGAGTCAGGAAATACATCGCCAGCGCGAAGACGACGGAGGCGCGCAACTCACTCGGTCAGATCGGCAAGGACGCGAGCACGTCGTTCGAGAAAGAAACGATGGCCGGTGCGGTGCTCGCGGAAGGCATCACCTCGGCCGTCAACCGCGCGCTCTGCGTGACGGCTACCCCGACGGTTCCCGCGGCCGTGGCCTCGATCTCGGGTCATAAGTATCAGTCCCAGCAGGGATCGGCGGTGGACTGGAGCGCCCAGTGTTCGACCGTTCCGCCTGCGGGTTTCTGCTGCTTGAAGTTCGTGATGCAGGCCCCGCAGTACTACATGTACAGCTACATCTCGGACAGTACGGCGACCACGCAAGGGACCAAGTTCACGGCGATGGCGAACGGCGATCTGAACGGGGACACTATTTACTCGAGCTTTCAGCTCTTCGGCACGGTCGACTCGAGCCATCAGCTTGTCACCTCGCCCAACCTAGTCGAGACCTTGCCCGAGGAGTGACGGCGGCCTCACTTGCCTCAGCGGTGGCGTGCGGACCTGGAAACTCCTCGAGAAGCGCGAACCACGACCGCTGATCGTAGACGTCGACGTGCGCATCTCACTCTCTGGCTCCCACCGGGGCGCGCGCTTGATCGCCTGAAGCTTCGCGAGCACCGTGGCCGCCTTCGGGTCGTGCATACTGGGCACCCCATCGAGCACCTCGGCAAAGTCGTGGCTGTGCTTGGGCGGCATCATGTGTACGGGCAGCCCCATCGCGTGACATTGATGACGAACCGCGTCGCCGTACGTCCCCGTCGGCTCCATCACCACGACCGGCTTGCGCTCGGCTTGCTGCAATCTTCGCAGCAAGCCCAAGAACGCCGCCGTCTGCCGTGGGTGCTCGAACTTGATCAGCTTCAGGACCTCCCCCGCTGCCGTCGCGATCGCCGCGACGAACTTCGTCTTCGCGACGTCGATCGCGACGACGCAGCCCACTGTCACCAGCAGCAGAAGTGCCTCGACGTCGAGTTGCTCGACGTCTG
>Ga0182024_10023985_pt1 | contig 10879 bp, 4 predicted proteins | sample P32metaG_FD_120480 | JGI IMG/M metagenome (GOLD analysis project Ga0182024, IMG submission 120480) | Permafrost microbial communities from Stordalen Mire, Sweden - P3-2 metaG (Illumina Assembly) | ecosystem: Environmental > Terrestrial > Soil > Wetlands > Permafrost | place: Sweden: Stordalen... | reverse complement strand
GCTTGCCCCCGCGGGCTTGCCCGAGCCGACGCCGTTCCGTCGGCTGCATCAGCTCCTGCGCGGGCGCTATCTTCTGGCCGCCGTGCTGGCGACTATCGGCGCCGCCGCCGGCGCAACGGCAGGGTTCCTTCTGCCCAAGCCTTCCTATGAGAGCGTGGCGATCGTCAAGATCGACCCAATGTTGAACAGGCCCGGCCCCGACAACGGGCTTCTTCCGCTGTTTCAGAGCTACACCGCCAACATGATGGTGGAACTCAAATCCGAGCCGGTGGTTCGTGAGGCGATGCAGAGCGCCGCTTGGAGACAGGTGCGGCCGTATACCGGCGACGCCCCCCCCGCCGATCAAGTCACGCAGTTTGTCAGCAATTTGACGGTCAAGCCGGTTCCTTTCACGCCGGAGATGATTCAGGTCATTTATGATGACGGACACAAGGACGGCAAAGACGTCGCCCAGATTGCGGTGCGATCTGTCCTAGGCGCCTTCAAGACTCATTGGACCGACACTGAAGCCGATCTGGTGAAGGCAAAGATCGCATGGAACTCGCAACAGAAGGACAGCATCGAAAGGCAGATCGCCAGCAACAAGAAGGTAATCGCCGAGTTCAATAAACAAATCGGCGGCGACGCTGCCGCGCAGCTCAAGGCCCACGACGAATCGATGATTGCAATTAAAAAAGAGCTCAACGAAGCGAATAAGCTCAAGGAAGACGCGGAATTCGACATAGCGCGCCGAAGCAAGGGGCAGGGCGTGTTGCAGCCGTATACCTCCGAGGAAATCGCCCGCGTCAGCCTGGATTTTACCCACCTCCTGAACCAGAAGGCCGACGCGTTGAATTCGTACCAGATGTCCCTTTTCACACTTGGCAGCAAGCACCCAGAGACGATTGCCGCCCAACAACGGTTGGCGCAGTGGCAGCAAATGATTACCGACTACATCACTCATTTCAACGAAAACTTCTTCATCGAAGAGCGGAGTGACGGGGCACCCGGCCGACCGATCCAAAAGAACCTTGACAAGTTGAATAGCGTGGCGAAGACGCTCGAGGCCGAGTACGACCGCGAGAATACGGAGATCAAGCGCTTGGTCGGCCTTCAATATCAGATCCAACAGGCCCAGGACCAAAATGAAGGTTTGAAGTTGAAGGTGGCTGATTATTCGAACAAGCTTGAAATATTCGAATTCGAGCAGTCCATGGGCGGCCGATATACCGTGGTGGACAGCGGCAGCACTCCGGTTCAGGGAGGCGACCGCCGACCCGTCTTCGCGGCGCTCGGCCTTCTCGGCGGTGCTGCTCTTCCGGTCGGGTTTCTTCTGCTGATCGGTCTTGCCAATCCGCGTTATCGCTTCAGCGACGAAACCGGCCGCGAGATGAACGGCCTGAATCTTCTGGGCATTCTCCCGGACTTGCCCGACCGGCTCAGCGATCCCGAGCAGGCTTCGATTGCCGCCCACTGCGTCCACCAAATCCGCACGATGCTCCAGATCAGCGGCGCGCCCGAAGAGCGCCGCGTCTTCGCGGTTACCAGCGCAGCGCCCGGCGACGGCAAGACCAGCCTGACGCTGGCGCTCGGCCTCTCGTATGCCGCCTGCGGCGCACGTACGCTGCTGATCGACTGCGACTTGGTGGGCGCCGGCTTAACGTCTCGAATGAACGTCAGCTCACCGGCCGGCGTGCTCGAGGCGATCGCCAACCGGTCGCTCTTCGAATACGTCCGCACCACCGACGTGGCCGATGTGACGATCCTGCCCGTTGGCAGCGCCCAAACGCTGCACGCCAGCACGCTCTCCCCCGCGGCTCTTCGCCGGCTGATTGACGAAGCTCGAAAGCAGTATGACACGATCCTGATCGATACCGGCCCAATCCTCGGCTCGATCGAGGCGGCCCTGGTCTGCGCCGCGGCCGACGCGGTGGTCCTCACCGTCGCCCGCGGACAGCAACGCCCGCTGGTCGAGCGGGCCATCAGCCGCTTGATGGGCATTGGGGCCAAGCTGGCCGGCGTCGTCTTCAATCGCGCCCAGTCGGGCGACTTCGATCGCTCGATCAGCGGCGCCTCGTCCCTCCGCTCCGCCGCCGCCGGAAGCGGACATAACGGCAACGGAAATGGCAGCGGCAGCGCCCGCTTCGGCACCCTGGGCCGGGCCGTGCATTCGCATTACAATCGGCAGGCGGACATCAACGAAGGCTGATTTCGCATGCCCGATACGTCGTCCCCGTCCGCGCCTGGCCAATGGGCCGCGGCCCTGCCGCCGGTCCGATCCACCGCGCCTGCGGTGAGCGTCTCGAATCCGCCTGCGGTGAGCCTGTCGAATCCGCCCGGCATGGGTTCGTCCACTGCGCATTCCTCGCCAGTGATGGCATCGGCCAAGCCGCTCACCGGCGCGTCCGACGGCTCGTCGCCCGCGCGGACGATCTGGGGCCTCGATCCCCAGCAACTTCATACCCGCTACTGGGCTGCCCATGGCGTTCAGGTGGTGCGCCGCGGCGAGCGGTCCGAAATCGTCAAGCATGCCGAGCTATTCCTGCTGACCGAATCCGGGTCGCTTGCGCTCTTTCCGCTCGGCCCATTGATGGACGCGCTGAACTGGATCAAGCCGCAGGTGCTGTTCGTGCGCCTGCACGATGCCCACGAGCGGGGCTATCGCGAGAACGTCGTCACCGACGATGCCGAGCGCTTCATCCGGTTCCAACGCGTCTACGACGCGTCCAGCCGCCTGGCCCGGGTCGCGCTCACGCCCGACCGGGAGATCGCACAGCTCTGGCAATCGGCGCCCGATCCGCTCACCGGCTGGCGCAGGCTTCGGCGGTTCATCCAGCGGCACGATCGCGCCGTTCAAAACGTGGACGGCGCCGTCTATGCCGCCAGCGATTCGCGCGAGCTGGCCTGCTTCCTGCACGACCTGCTCCTGCTATGGAAGCGGCCCGATAGCACCGTCCTGCGCGTGAAGTCCGTCGGTGCCGAGGTCTGGAAGGACCCCAACGCCAGCATCGACGCCTCGGCCAAGTTCATCGGCCCGGTTTGGATTGGCGCGGGCCGTTCCATCGAGCAGGGCGCGACCGTCATCGGGCCGGCAGTGGTTTGGGACCACCCGGACCACCGCCCAATTCTCGAGGAATTTCAGTGGCTCGACATCGAGCCCACCGAGCCGCCCGAGGAACCCAATCCGCGCACCGGCTCGGTCCTCGATCGCGCCTCCAAGCGGGCGTTCGATGTAGTCTTCAGCATCCTCGGCATCGCGCTGACGCTGCCGCTCTATCCCTTCATCATGCTGGCGATTTGGATCGAAGACGGACGGCCGTTCTTCTTTGCCCATCGGCGCGAGACCATTAGCGGCCGCGACTTCCCGTGCGTGAAGTTCCGCTCGATGCGCAAGGACGCGGAAAAAATGAAGGCGATGCTCCGCGCCAGGAATCAGGCCGACGGCCCGCAGTTCTTCATCGAAAAAGACCCCCGGCTCACCCGCATCGGCGCCCTGCTTCGGCGCTACAACCTCGACGAGCTCCCGCAGTTCTTCAACGTGCTGGCCGGTCAGATGTCAATCGTCGGGCCAAGGCCCAGCCCCCACAGCGAAAATCAATATTGCCCGCCGTGGCGCGAAGCGCGACTCAGCGTCCGCCCGGGAATCACCGGGCTCTGGCAAATCAAGCGCACCCGCCGCAGCGGCACCGATTTTCAAGAATGGATTAAGTACGACATCGAATACGTCGAGAAACGCACCTTCTGGCTTGACTTGGTCATCATCTTTCGCACCTTTTCCGTGATGCTCGGAAAGGTCAGCCGCTCGTGAGCGGCGGCCGTGCTGGCTAACCCGCTCAAGACCCATGAACATCCGCCGCAAAACGGTTCGCCGCCTGCTCGTCCTGTTTGTCGCCCTGCTCCTGTTCGCTACCGGCATCGCGCTGCTGCTGGTGCGCAGCATCCACAAGGAACGCGACACCGTCGCCCGAATGCGCGACGCCGCGTTCCGTGCCTACGACACCCACGATAACGCGGCGGCCGTGAAGCTGTTCGGCAGCTACCTCAATGCCGGGCCGGCCGAAGGCAGCGACGCCGAGGCGGTCTACGCCTATGGGATGGCCCGGTCGCAGGTTGCGATGGAAGGAAATCGGCACATCGCCGAGGCGATCAACCTTCTCCAGAAATATCTCGACCTGGCTCCCGCCGACCCTCACGACGCCAGCCACCAACTCCTCAAGTTCTATACCCAGGCGCGCTACAACAAAGAGGCGCGCACGCTTGCCGCCACGCTTCTGGCCAAAAATCCGCACGATCTGGAAGCCATGCGCGCCCGGATCGCCGCGATGATCAATGAGCGGAGCTTTGCAGAAGCCCTGGCCGCCTGCTACGCGCTGAACCAGCTCGATCCGACCGATGCGCTCTGGCAGGAGCGCGAGCTGCGCCTGATGAAAGACCTGCATCAGCCGCCCGAACAGCTCGTCGCCCATGCCCGGCAGTTGCTGGATGCCCACCCGAACGACCCACGCTTTTATGCCGTCATGGCCATGGCGTACGACCTGACCGGCGACGACGCAAGTGCCGCAAAATCCATCGAAACGGCGGCCAAGCTTCCCCCACCGGATGCCGCGACCGCGCTTCAGATCATCGCCCTGCTCGAGCGCGGCCCGTGGCCCGTTCTCACCGATGACCTGATCGCCCGAGCGTCAGCTCAATTCAACGATCCCAATCTCGATGAACTCGCCCTACAGCGATTGTTCGAGCGCGAGCAATACGCCGATCTTGCAGCACGCGTCAAGCGCCTGGCCCCCAAGTCCGCCACCGTCCGAACCAATGTGCTCGCCTACGATGCGATCGCACAGTTCCACCTCGGTCATCGCAACGAGGCGAATGCGATCGTCGCCGGGCTTGCGGCACGGAAGGATGCGGCGGCCATCGCGTGGACCGAGGCAATCCGCGCCCGCTTCGCCGCGCCCCCGCCGCCACCGGCTGTCGCGATGAACGCCTACACCGACGCGATGGCCCAGGACCGGGCCAACCCGGTCTTCCCCTATTTCCGTGGCGACGCGCATTTTGCCCTTGGAGAAACCGACGAAGCGATCCGCGATTGGAGCACCGCCGCCCGGCTTAGCCGCATGTGGGCGATGCCGCTCTATCGCATCAGCCGGGCGTTCTCGTCCACCGGCCGCTGGTCCGATGCCTTGGCGATGACGACCGCGCTGATTCGCCGCGCCCCCGGTTCGCTCGAAAGCCAGATCGCATATGCCATCGCCGCATGGGGAGGCATTCAAAATAGTCCGTCGGAACTGACCGGCGATCCCGGTGCAAGCCTGCTCGTGAATTTGGAAACGATCCAGGCTCGCGTGCCGCAGGAGCCCGACACGCTGCCGGCCTACACCGCCCTTCTCAGCCGCCGCGGCAAGCGGGATCAGGCGATTGATGTCGTCAGGTCCGCCATTCATTCCTCCAGCCCACTTCCGGAGAATGTCTTCGAGCAACTGCTTCTCGTCGGCCAGCAAGAGCACTGGGGGATCGATGCCGAGATCCTTCAAGCCGCCGAGAAATCGCACGGCCTCACCCCGACCATCGCATACGGCCGCGCCATTGCTCTCTACACAGCCGGCAAGCAGGCCGAAGCTTTGAAGCTGGTTGAAGATTATCGAAACGCGCATCCCAAAGACGTGCTGTGGCAAATCGACGAAGCTCGCTTCAGCGATGCGATCGGACAAGCCGGGGCGGCACAGCGATGGACATCTCTCTCGGATGCGTTTCCGAATGACATTCGCGTGCAGTATGCGGCCTTGAGCGCGCCGTGCCGGTTCTCTGACCGCGCGCTCTGGCAGCGGACCATCGATCGGGTGAAGGCGCTAACCGGCTCCGATGGGCAGGCGTGGCAGATCGAGCAGGCGCGCTTCACCTTGACCGGAACACCGACGCCAGCCGAGCTGAATTCGGTCGTCGATTCGCTCGATAAGATCGCGGCGGCTTCGCCCGAATTGGGGGACGTTCATCGCCTGCTCGCTCAGGCGCTTCTTCTAAGAAATAACCCCGACGACCCAGCCAAGGCGACTGCCGAGCTGACGACCGTGCGCAATCGCCAGCCTGATGATCTGCAACTGACTTCCCAACTAGCGGCACTGCTCATGTCCAGAGGCCTGCGCGACGAGGCCTCGGCATTGGTGGACGTCGTCGCAAATGGGTCAGACCAGGACGCCCCGCACCGGATGTGGGCCGCCCAGGCTTACGGCGAACTCGGAAACTACGACGCGGCCATCAAGCTGCTCACTTCGGCCAAGGGTCTGCCCGAGACATCGGACCGCGACACGCTCCTTGCAGGCCTGTACTTCCGCGCGGGGCGAGAGGACGACGCCAGGGCGCTCTACCAGAAGATCGCCGACGATTCAGCGGCCACGCCCGCGGCCCTGCTTGCCGCCGCGGATTTCTTCGCCTTGGCGCATCAGCCGGAAGATGCCCAGCGGTGTGTGAGTCGGTTGAAGGGAATGAAGCTGACGGCCGAGTCGCTCGACTTGCTGCAATCGCATCTTCAAGAACTCGAAGGCCAGCCGGATGCCGCCGCAAAGACACTGGCCGATGCCTGCAGCGCCCATCCCGACAGCAGCCGGCTCTGGCTGGCCCGGGCCGCGCTGAGCCTGCGCGCCGGAAAACTTGACGAGGCCGAGAAGATCGCCGGAGCGGGTCTTGCCGCGCTTCCTTCCGACGCCGCCCTTGCCGCGATGCGGGCGCGAATGGGCCAACTGAAAATACTTGACGGCGCCGATGCGGGATTGCTGCTCGATGCGGTTTCTCGCGATCCCCGGCAACCCGCCGTAATGGAAACCCTCGCCGCCCTCGCGGATGCCAAAAGTCACGCTCAATCTTCAGCTCAAACTCTTTCCACATTGCGGGCAATCGCAGACCATTACCCGCAATTCCTACCCGCCCAGGAGATGACGGTCCGACGATATTTCGCAGCGCGCGATCTGAAGGACGCTGCCGACATCGCCGCGCGCGCCGCCGACGCATTACCCGGCGAGCCGCGGGCGCTCAAGCTGCTATTCCAAACTCAAGCCGCACAGGGCAACTGGCAAGCGGCACGCGCGACGGCACTTCGCTGGCGCGCAGCCTCCGCGGCCAACCCGCTCGAGCCCGATCTCGAGATCGCCCAAACGTATCTGCAGCAACCCGATGCGGACGCGGCGTCGGCATTGAAACAGCTCGACGCCTACGTGCAGGACGACGCCCCCGAGCCGCGGAAGCTCGCGGCGACGCCGCTGTACTGTCGCGCCCTTCTCCTTGCCGGCCGGCCCGATGAGGCGGCGGCGCGGCTCCAGCCGCTGCTCGCAACATCGCCGCGATGGGCGGGCGTTTGGACGGAACTGGCCGGCAGCGCGAAGGACGCCGCTGCGGCGTCGCAGTGGCTCAAGCGATTAGCGCCGCTCCTTTCGGCCGACTCACAGCCTCAGCAAATCGCCCTGGCCGATGCCTGGCAGCGCGTCGGATCGCGGTTCGACTCCACCGCTGCCTTCGATAGCGCACGCGACATTCTTCGGCCGATGGTGGCCCAGCCGCATCCCCCTGCCGTCGCGTGGCGCGTGTGGGCGCTGGCCAATCAATTGTCGGGGAATTTGTCCGAAGCCGAGCGCGGCTGGCGAGCGTTGGTGGACGCCGAGCCGAAAGACGCCAGCGCGCGAAATAACCTTGCGTATGTCTTACTTCTGGAGGGCCGGAAAGAGCGGCTCGCGGAGGCCGAATCCCTTTCGCAACAAGCCATTGCCGCCGCACCCGATGCCTCGACGTTCTATGACACCCTGGCACGAATCCAAGCGCAGCTTGGCAACGCATCGGATGCGACGAAAAACTTCCGAGTCGCGCTGGCGAAGGATCCCAACGACATCGAAGCGATGGTCGGCCTGGCCGACGAGCTTCAATCCCAGCCCTCTGGCCGCGAGGAGGCCCGCTCATTGCTTACGCGGATCAACGCGATGGTCGATGGCGGCACACCGCTGATGCAACCGATTCGCAAGCAACTCGAACACGTGAAGACGGCGCTCAGCTCGTCGGTCGTCCCGGGCGAATAGCATCACGCCGCGCTCATGCCGCCATCGATGATCAGGCAGCTTCCGGTGACGAACGCCGATTCGTCCGCCGCCAGGTAGAGCGCCGCGGCGGCGATTTCTTCCGGCCGGCCCATCCGCTTAAGCAACTGCGTTGAAGCCATCTCGTCATATGCCTTCTTCGGATCGGGATATTCCCTGATTCGCGCCTGCACGAACGGCGTCTCCACCCGGCCGGGACAGATCGCGTTGAATCTCACTTTCGATTCTGCGTGATCCACCGCCATGCACTTGGTCATGCCGACGACGGCAAACTTGGTCGTGCAATATGCAAAGCGGTCCTTCACCGCGATCACCCCGCCGATGGATGCGATATTGATGACCGAACCCCACCGCCGCTCGATCATGGAAGGCAGCAGCGCGCGGGTCATGAAGAGAATTCCCTTCACGTTGACCGCATAGAGCCGATCGAGGTCCTCCGCCGCGGTGGTGAGGACCGTCCCGACGTGCCCGATCCCGGCGTTGTTCACGAGAATATCGCAACGGTCTTTGGCTGCGAGAATCGATCGCCCCGCCTCATGGCAATCCGCTTCGCTTGATACGTCCGCCTTCAGAAATGTCGCGCGGCCGCCCGCGGCAGCAATCGCCGACGCGACGGTTGATCCCGCGGCCTCCTGCCGGTCGAGCACGTAAACTTCCGCGCCCGCCGAGGCGAAGGCGTGGGCAATCGCCTCGCCAATTCCCGAGCCGGCGCCGGTCACCACCGCCACCTTGTCCTTGAGGTCAAACATGTTCATCTCGCAGTGCTGATCGTTCTCGCTTCGTCGCAGCTTTTTCCGCCGTACGCCATCAGGAAGTAAGCGCAAGCGGCGTCGTCATAACTTTCGTCTCGCGCGGCCGCGCGAAACGGCCCCCAATCGCCCGTCTTGCGGCCATATTCCGCGCCCTGCTTGACCGGCACCTGAAACGCCGACGCCGCCCGCGCGGGATACACTCGAAAATAGTACCGCGTCAACCCGGCCGCGAACGCCAGCGCGATCGCCGCGAACGCCAGCAGCGAAGCCGGCCAGCGCTGCTCACACTTCCAAATAATGTACCCGCTCAACATGCATAGAAATGGCCACGACGCCGCGCTGCGAAGAGAATGAGGAACCCCTTCCCAGGTGAGTGCCGCCGGGACAATCCCGATTAGGAATCCCGCCGCACAGAACGCGGCCCACGGGCTCCATCCGACTCTGCGACGCCGGATGATCTTCCAGGCCAGAACAATGATTCCGCCAGCCAGCGCGGCGATATCGAGCCAACTCAGCTCTCCACAGAATTGGGACGAATGCCGCAGGTTCGCGTCGCCATGGACGAAAAGATAGTTCGGACCGAAATGCCGCAAATAATTACCGAAGAAAACGCCGCACGCCCCCGTCCACGTCAGGCCATGCACCCGGCGATAATGCTCCGAAAAGATTCCGACCACCGCGTACCGCGTCATCAGGGTGCCGTTGACGATCTGATCGATCAAAGGCAGACAAAAAGCCACCCCGGCAACGCAAAAGGTGATTATGTAGCGACGATTAATGCCCAGCCGGGTGAGCTTCAGCCAAAGCGTCGGAAGCATCAGCAGCGGAAGAGCGATGCGACCGGCTGGATACGCATATGCGGCGGCCGAAAGAAAGAACGCGGCCGCCACCGCATCGACTAGCCGTGGCGAGCGTAGGAAAAAATACAATCCCCAGCTCAAGCCGAGCACGAACATCGCCGGGTCATCCACTGCCAAGCGCGAAAACTGAAACATCCAAGGCCACACGCACGCCGCCAGCGCCACGCAGGTCGCGCCGCGCGTTCCCAGAAACAACCTCGAGAGCAAGAACAGCCCCGCGATAGCGACGCACATCGTCCACGCCGCGTAGGCGCGGAACGCCCGGATCGAAGTTCCAAAGATCCGGATCCAAATCACCGTTGGATAGAGGTGCGTCGGCGTCGCGTATCCTCCGCCACCCGAGCCGCTGAAGAGCGGCCAATCCTGGCCACCCGCATCATGCCCGGTGCGACTCATGCAGATGACGTGTGCCGCGATGTGCGCCTCATCGTTGTAGAACCCCGGCGGCGCCGTCTCCAATCGGCAAAAGCGAACGACGGCCATCGCACCGATCACCGCGAGAACAATCGCCCGACCGATGGATTTGAATCTCGCGGATGCAATCATGTCCACCGCAATCGTCCTTCGTGATTGCTCGATCTGCAATGCACCCATCATGCAACACGCTTCCACAGCCGCCGATCGACAGACCGGTTCGGAACGGGTTCTGTAGCTCAGGCTTTTCGGAAACGTCCTGAATTGCTTCGTCTCGACGCATTCTCGTGGCACGGGCGTCTCGCCCGTGCTGAGCATTCTCGAATGAAAAAACCTCGTACCTCAAGGATGTTATTACTTCGGCTTTTTCTGCAAGGCCGAGACGGCCGTGCCACCGGCGAGGTGCTTATTCCATTGAGACCATGCCGCCGCGGCGTCGGATGCGAAGCGATCCGGGGAAGTCTGCTCGCGCCGGCGTGCCGGCGTCGCGCGCCATCTCCATCAGGCGATCCAGCACCGTTTCGGTCAATTCACCAAGGGGAGCGCCGCGCTCGGCGAGCCATTGCCGCGCCGACTCGTGCGCGAGGACATCGGGCAGATCGCCGAGCCGGTCGATGGCGAAGGTTTCTTCCAACTGCGGCGCCGCCCCCGCCGCCCAATCGCGCAAGCCACGGCACGCATCCGCCAGGGAAATCAGCGCGTCGTGCAACTGCGGCGCGTACCGCAGCCACCGGCGAAGCCGATTGCGCAGGTAATCGTCCGAATCGTTACTCGCGTCCTCGCGCCACGGTTGGCCGATCTC
>Ga0182024_10023984_pt1 | contig 10880 bp, 9 predicted proteins | sample P32metaG_FD_120480 | JGI IMG/M metagenome (GOLD analysis project Ga0182024, IMG submission 120480) | Permafrost microbial communities from Stordalen Mire, Sweden - P3-2 metaG (Illumina Assembly) | ecosystem: Environmental > Terrestrial > Soil > Wetlands > Permafrost | place: Sweden: Stordalen... | reverse complement strand
GTAATGAGCGACCATGGCGCGATGCACCATCGTTTTCGTGGGCGTGCAACCTGTGTTGATACACGTGCCGCCGAGCTGGCGCTCTTCGATGAACGCGACCGTCCAGCCGAGGTCGGCGAGCGCGCGGGCGAGCGGCGTGCCGCCTTGTCCGGAGCCGATTACGATGGCGTCGTATTTCATCGAGCGCTCTCCCTGATGATGCTGTGTGGTGTTAGTTTTTCGGCGCGTGGCCGCTGCGGCGGCGCTCAACGTATCGAGGTCACGGCGCGCTTTTGCGGCTGGCGCGAGCAGGCGAAGGCACTCGTTTCGGTGCTTGCGCGGTGGCTCTTGCCTGATGAGCGCCAGCCGTCGTGGGAGGCCCGTGTGGCTTGGGCCGAAGCGCCGCTAGAAATTGATCGACGGGCAGCGTATTGAGCACGTCGCGCTTTTCGATCCAGCCGCGGCGCGCGGTGCGCACGCCGTAGGGCATAAAGGCTAGCTGGTTGGCGCGATGGGCGTCGGTTGAGATGACGATTTTGGCGCCGTGCTGCTTCGCGGTGCGCAAGTGGACGTCCTTCAGGTCGAGGCGGTCGGGATAGGCGTTGCACTCCATGGCGATGCCCGCCTTCGCAGCTGCGTCGAAAATTTTGTCCATGTCGTACTCGAAGGGTTCGCGACGCATCACCAGGCGGCCGGTGGGATGCGCGATGATCTGCGTGTAGGGATTTCCGATCGCCGCGAGGAGGCGGTCGGTCATTTCGGCGCGGTCGAGCTTCATGTAGGAATGCACCGAGGCGACTACTACGTCGATTTGGGCTAGGACTTCGTTGTCGAGGTCGAGCGCGCCATTTTTCAGGATGTCGACTTCGATTCCCGCGAGCAGGCGGATGCCGGGGACGCGCTCTTGCGCGGCGCGGATCTTTTTGATTTGGGCAAGGGTGCGCTTTTCGTCCATGCCATTGGCGACGGTAACGGCTTTCGAGTGGTCGGTGAGCGCGATGTATTCGTAGCCGAGGTCGCGCGCGGCTTCGCCCATCTGTTCGATCGAATTTTTGCCGTCCGAGGCGGTGGTGTGCATTTGCAGGTCACCGCGAATGTCGGCGAGAGTGACGAGGTCAGGCAGCTTGCCCTGCTCGGCGGCTTCGATCTCGCCGGTCATCTCGCGCAATTCGGGCTCGATATAGGAGAGCTTCAGCTTGGCGTAGATTTCCTCTTCGGTTTTGCCCGCGACGACCTTGCCGCCTTTGAGCGTGGTGAGGGCGTACTCGTTGAGCGTCCAGCCGACGTCGTTGGCGCGGCCGCGGAGGGCGACGTTGTGCGCCTTCGAGCCGGTGAAATACATGAGGGCGGCGCCGAAGTTTTCTTTGCGCAGCAGGCGCACGTCGACTTGCAGCTTGCTATCGAGCAGGACGCTGATTTTATTCTCGCCGTGGGCGAGCGTCTGGCGGATGGCGGGGTAGCGGAGGAGGTGCTCGGCGACGCGGTCGACGTCCTCTTGGCTGTCATGTCCGGGCTTCATGGTGAGGAGGAGGTCGAGGTCGCCGACGGTTTCGCGACCGCGTCTGAGCGAGCCAGCGGGGGTGACGGACTCGACTTGCTCGCATGCTTTGGCGATATAGGCGGCGTAGCGGCGGGCTTCTTCCTCGGCGACGTCGATTTTCACGCGTGCCGAGCCGGAAAGGTTTTTGAACTGCTCGGCGGCTTTGAGAATGTTTTGCTCGCTCTTTTCACCGAAGCCTGGGATATCGCGGAGCTTTTCTTCGCGTGCTAGTTTCTTCACGTCGGCAACGGTGGCGGCTCCAAATATCTTGAAGAGCATGGCGACTTTTTTGGCGCCGAGCGATTGGAGTTCGAGGAGTTCCAGGATCGTCGGCGGATATTTTTTTAGGAGCTTCTGGCGAAGGCTGTAGTCACTCGTTTTGAGAATTTCGCGAATATGCGCGGCCATGTTCTCGCCGACGCCGGGGAGTTCGCGCAACTTCTCATCGTCCTTGGCAATGTCCTCGATGCGCTCGTGCATGCTGAAGAGCAGCTCGGCTACCTTTTCGTAGGTACGGTAGCGGCCGATGATGGCGCCGTCAATTTCGAGCAACTGCGCGGTTTCGCGCAGTATTTTCGCGACTTCCCGGTTTTCCATTTGTCGGCGGCTCAGGCTTTCTTTCGCTTGCGCGACGGTGGTTTATTCTTGCCCGCTGCGAATTTCGAGTAGTACAGAATCCCTGCGACAGTCTTGGCGTCTCTGATTTTTCCCGAATGGATCCACTTTTCGAGTTCCGCTAGGGTGAAAATCCGCTGAGTGATTTTTTCGTCGGCTTCCTGGCTGGACTTGCCCTTTGCTAGACCCTCGGCGAGATAGAGCTCCATTTTTTCGCCGAGGAGTCCGGGGGCGGGGTAGATCTTGAAAAGGCGGGTGTACTTTTGCGCCGTGTAGCCAGTTTCTTCTTGCAACTCGCGAGGGGCTGTGTCGCGGGACGCTTCGTTCTCTTCGCGATGGCCGGCGACTAGTTCCCAGAGGTATCGGCCAGCGGCGTGGCGATACTGGCGAATTATCAGGATGCGACCATCAGGGAAAACAGGCAGCACCACCACCGAGCCGGAATGGGCGATGACGTTGCGGGTGGCTTCAATGCCGCTCGGCTCGATCACATGCTCGCGCTTCAGTTCGAAGTTGCGCCCCTTGAAGATCGATTCACTGCTTAGGACCTTTGCTGGCCCCGGTGTTGGGCTCTTCGGCATGGGTGTCGCGCGCTCCTCAAAGTGTCCGCCTCGAAATTCTACCTTATTCGCACTCAATGTCGCGCTACGCAGGATTCCAATTCCTTGCTCATGCCGTTGTGGCACGCATATACTCGGTCAGGCGAATCTTATGGCGATCAGCACGGTCATCGTTGACGACGAACGTCCGGCGCGGGACGAGCTTGCGTTTTTGCTAAAGGGCTTTCCGGAACTGGAAGTGATTGCGCTGGGGAAAAATGGATTGGAGGCCGTTGCGCTGATCAAGGAGCATGATCCGGACCTCGTTTTCCTTGACGTGCAAATGCCGGGTCTTGATGGATTTGGCGTCATCAAGAAGTTGGTCGAGCGCAAGCTGCGGATGCCTCAGATTGTTTTTGCGACGGCGTTTGACAATCACGCTGTCCATGCGTTTGAGGTGAATGCGGTGGATTACGTTTTGAAACCATTCGATAAAGCGCGCATTGCGAAAGCCGTCCAGCGCGTAAAAAAAATGGTAGAGGCGAAGACTTCGCCTGTGGACAGGCTCGAAACACTCGTAGGGCAGCTTGGGGCGGGACTGCCAAAATCGAGACAGCCGCAGCCGGTGAAGCTGCTGGTGAAGTCGCAGGCGCGCATGATTCTGGTTGATGCCGAGGATATGATTTACGCGTCGATCGAGGACGGATCGATCACTATTGTCGCGCGGGATGCTGAAGGAACATCGAATTACCGCACCCTGGAAGAATTGGCGGAATCGCTCGACTCGGATATTTTCTGGCGGCCGCACCGCTCCTATCTGATCAACATCAATCACATCAAGGAAGTCGTGCCCTGGTTCAAATCGAGCTACGTGCTGAAAATGAATGACAAGCGCGCGAGCGAGGTCCCAGTCTCGCGCGGGCAGACGAAACGCCTTCGCGAGCTGCTGAAGCTGTAACGCCCGCCGGCCAATGGATTTCTCCCCTACCTCCGATCAGGTACTGATTCGCGACACCGTTCGCCAGTTCATGGAGACGGAGATGCGTCCGGTGATTCGCGAGTACGAGCGCGCCGAGAAATTTCCCGCAGACGAAATCCGCCGCCTTGGGGAACTGGGTTGCTGCGGCATGCTCATTCCGGAGGAGTGGGATGGCGCGGGGGCCGATACGGTCAGCTATGCGCTGATGCTGGAAGAGGTCGCGCGGATTGATGCTTCGACTGCAGTTGCGCTTAGCGTTACGAATTCGGTTGTCGCCGTTCCTGTCTGGAAGCACGGCACGACTGCTCAGAAGGAAAAATATCTTCGGCGGCTCGCGACCGGTGAAATCCTCGGTGCCTTCTGCCTCACCGAACCCGAGGCTGGTTCCGATACGGCTGGGATTCAGGCCCGGGCGGTTCGTGACGGTGACGATTACCTTCTCAGCGGCACGAAGATCTGGGTCACCAATGGCGGCGTCTCCGGGGTTTACATTGTCTTCGCGAAGACAGACGCCTCCGCAGGCGCGCGCGGTGTAACGGCATTTCTGGTCGAGCCATCACACTCTGGGTTCCGCATCAGCCGCTACGAAGACAAGATGGGGCTGCGGCTTTCGCGGTCGGCTGAGATCGTATTTGAAAATTGCCGCGTTCCGGCAGAGAACCGGCTCGGCGAGGAAGGGCAAGGATTGAAGATTGCGCTCGGGTCGCTCGACGGCGGGCGCGTTGGCATTGCCTCGCAGGCTGTGGGGCTAGCGCAGGGCGCCATGGAGGCGGCTGTGCGGTACGCAAAACAGCGTCGCACGTTCGGCAAGACTCTTGCGGAGCACCAGGCGATTCAATTCATGATTGCGGATATGCAAACGGAAATTGAAGTGGCGCGTTTGTTGACGCATTATGCCGCCTTCCAGCGCGATAGGAGACCTGATAACCGGACGGGCGCTCGCGCTTCTCAGGCGAAGCTGTTTGCGACCGAGATGGCCAACCGCGTGGCTTACAAAGCTGTCCAGATTCACGGCAGCATCGGATACTCGCGCGAGACCGATGTCGAACGCTATTATCGTGACGCTCGCGTGCTCACGATTTACGAAGGGACCAGCGAAATGCAGCGCACGATCATTGCGCGTGATTTGCTCGCCTATTCGTCATCGGTTTGAGCGATTCTCGGGGCTGGTTCCGTGGATGGCTTTTATTCGAGCACACGCGGTATGGCTGAAACAGTTTACCTATTGCGATTTGCGCAGGAGCTTGTACAACTCGTTCGCAAGGTCAAATTCGTGCTCGATTTCTTTGCTCGTGAGCTGTGTTCGGAGATAGTCGATCGCTTGCGCCAGACGGTCAAGCGCGCGCGAAACGTTCTCCGTATTTGTGAGCAGGATGTCGCGCCATACGGCGTAGGGACTTCCCGCCAGTCTTAGCGTGTCATGTAGACCTTGTCCGGCGAGCGTTAGCGGCAAGCCTGTTTCGTCGGTTTCGTCCTGCACTACTCGGGCGAGCGCTACCGAGACAAGCTGCGGGAGGTGCGAAACGATTCCCACCGCCCAATCGTGGGTGTCGGCATCGGTCCAGACCGGCTGGGCGCCAATGAATGCAACAAGCTCCGCGAAGGCCTGGACGCGGGAGTCCGCCTCATCTTTGCGTCCAATCAAGGCATAAGGGGCGCCTCGAAACAGGTCCGCATCCGCGTGTTCGATTCCCGAATGTTCCTTTCCCGCCATCGGGTGGCCGCCTAGAAATCGGGCGCCGCTGTTGAAATCTTCCTGCGCGACGCGGCACACGGTGACCTTGGTGCTGCACGCGTCGGTGACCAGCGCGTGGGGGCCCGCTGATGCCGCAATGATGGGCAATGCTTCCATCGCAAGGACGATCGGAAGCGCGATATAGACAAGATCGGCATCGCGGACGGCGATGGCCAGGTCTGCCGCTACTTCATTCAATGCGCCTCGAGCGAGGGCTCTCTCGGCTTTGTCGTTACGGTCAAAGCCTACCACCGTCGCGCCGGGAGATTTCTTTCGGACGGCGAGAGCGAAAGACCCACCGATCAAGCCGGTTCCGATAATCGCAACGCGGCGGAAGGGAATCGTGTTAGCCATTCAACATTACGCCCGTGACCCGGGGTAACCGTTCAAGTGGCGCTGGCCACGGACTCGTTCCTTTTCGGGCGTAGGAATCTGCTCGGCGCGCTACTTCCCGACTTTTGCTGCTTCGGGCTTGATCCACGACATTTGCCTGCGCAGTTCCTGGCCCACTTTCTCGACGGGATGTTCCTTTTGACGCTCGAGCATTTTGTTGTAGGCCGGGCGTCCTGCCATGTATTCGAGGATCCAATCGCGTGCGAATTCGCCGTTGCGGATTTCCTCGAGGATTTTCCTCATCGTTTTGCGCACGTCTTCGTTTATGACGCGAGGGCCGCGTGTGAGGTCGCCATATTTCGCGGTTTCGCTGATGAACTGGTGCATCTTGGCGATGCCACCTTCGTAGATCAGGTCGACGATCAGCTTTACTTCGTGCAGGCACTCGAAGTAGGCCGACTCGGGCTGATAGCCGGCTTCGACCAGCGTTTCGAAGCCATTGAGAATCAGTTCGCGCAAGCCCCCGCAGAGAACTACCTGCTCGCCGAAAAGATCGGTCTCGGTTTCTTCCTTAAATGTGGTTTCGATCACTCCGGCGTGCGTGCCGCCGATGGCGCTCGCATAGGCCAGGGCGCGCTCGAAGGCGTGGCCGGTGTAATCCTGATGTACGGCCAGGAGGCACGGGACGCCGCGGCCTGCTTCGTACTGGCGCCGCACAAGGTCGCCGGGACTTTTCGGGGCGATCATCGTTACGTCGATATTTTTCTGCGGGACGATTTGGCCGTAGTGAATGTTGAAGCCGTGAGAGAACAGAAGCATCGCGCCGTCTTTCATGTTGGGCGCTACTTCGTTGCGGAAGAGCGCGGGCTGCGCCATGTCGGGCGGGAGCATCACGATCACGTCGGCGCCTCTTGTTGCTTCGGAGGCGGACAGCAGCTTCCAGCCATCCTGTTCGGCCAATTTGCCCGAAGGACCGCCGGGGCGCTGGCCCAGGACTACGTCGATTCCGCTGTCGCGCAAATTGAGGGCTTGTGCGCGTCCCTGGCTGCCGTAGCCGAGCACCGCCAGGCGCTTTCCTTGCAGCGCCTTTGGATTTGCATCTTTTTCCCAGAACATTTTCGCCATCTCGTTCTCCTTGTCCGCTTTCTTTGGTTTCGGAACTCTTAACTTCAGAACTTTACTCGGCGCTGGTTATAGCGCCTTCCGATGCGGATGACACAAGCTTTGCGTATTTCGCCATCACGCCGATCTTGTAGCGCGGAGCGGGTGGCTGCCATTGGGCGCGCCGCTCGTCGAGATTTGCGTCTACGTCGAGACGTCTGGCGCGGACATCGAGCGTGATCATATCGCCATCGCGCAGCAGTGCGATGGGGCCTCCTGCGGCGGCTTCGGGCGCGACGTGCCCAACCATGAATCCGTGGGTGGCGCCGCTGAAGCGGCCGTCGGTGATCAGCGCGATCGACTCGCTGATGCCTTGCCCGACCAGGGCGCCTGTGACTGCTAGCATTTCGCGCATCCCAGGGCCCCCCTTCGGGCCTTCGTAACGAATCACCACGACGTCACCGGGTCTGATCTTCAATTGCTGCACGGCTTCGAACGCTTGCTCTTCCGAATCGAATACGCGCCCGGGGCCCTTGTGAAAAACGCGTTCGTGGCCGGAGAGTTTTACAACGCAGCCGTCGGGGGCGAGCGAGCCACGCAAAATTGCGATGCCGCCGTCTTTCTTGATTGGCCTTGAGAGCGGACGGATGACTTCTTGGCCGGGCGTTTCCTTTGCTTCGTTCAGCTCTTCGAACAAGGTTCTGCCGGTGACCGTGGGGCCATCCTGAAGCAGGCCTGCTTCCCGCAGATATTTTCCTAGCAAGCGCATGCCGCCAGCGCTGTACATATCCGGGGCCGTAAATCGGCCGCCGGGCTTCAGGTCGGCCAGGATGGGAGTTTTCGAGGAGACTGCGTCGAATTCTTCAAGAGTCAGAGGGACGCCTGCGTCCCGTGCGATCGCGAGTAAATGCAGGACGGCGTTGGTTGAGCCACCGGTGGCGGCGACCGACGCAATTGCGTTGAGAAGTGCGGCGTGCGTGATGATTTGCTTTGCGCGAAGATCATTCCTGAACAGTTGCATTACCATTTGTCCGCAGTCGAAAGCGGCCTGCGCCTTGCGCGGATCGGTGGCGGGGATTTCATTCGCGCCCATGGGGGAAATTCCGAGGAGCGTCAAAGCGGTGGCCATCGTGTTGGCGGTGAACTGGCCGCCGCACGATCCTGCGCCGGGACAAGCTTTTTCTTCGAGTTCGCGCACTTCCGCTTCGGTCATTTTGCCGGCGGCGAAGGCCCCGGGCGCTTCAAAAACGTCCTGAATGGTTACGTCGTGGCCGTGGAAGTGGCCGGGCATGATCGATCCGCCATACAGCGAAAGGGAAGGGAGGTTCAGCCTCGCTAGCGCCATAACGGTCGCCGGGATCGTTTTGTCGCATCCGCAGATTGCCACGACCGCATCGAACGAATGCGAACGCACGAACAGTTCAATCGAATCGGCGATCACTTCGCGCGAAACCAAGGACCCCTTCATGCCCTCGGTTCCCATGGTGATTCCATCGGAGATCGCAATCGTGTTGAACTCGATGGGAGTACCGCCCGCCGCTCGCACTCCTGCCTTTACTTTTTCTGCCAGCGAACGGAGGTGAATATTGCACGGCATCACCTCGGTCCAAGTGTTCGCAATCGCCACAAATGGGCGTGCCAGGTCGGCGTCGGTTAGTCCCGTGGCTCGCAGATAGGAGCGGGCAGGCGCTCGCGCGATCCCTTTTTTGATTGCATCGCTTTGCATTCGTCCTTTGGTCCCTTCACTTGTCGCCAAAAAGGCGGTGTGTATATTTTCGTGCTTCCGCAGAGATCGCTGCCGCAAAACTTCCGGGCAATAAAAAAGCCCCGCGTCCTTGTTTCAGGTGCGGGGCGCAAGCATCTAAGCGCGGCTTAGACGGGCGGCCCCGTTCGGATCGCTACGACTACAATCACGGGATGAATCGGTCGCGTCATAGAGTACCGTCTCACTCGCAAATCGACAATTGCTTTCCGCGCGGCAGACGGCATTTGCTCTGCCGGAGCGGATAAGACTGGGAGACCTATTCAGGCAGAGCTCGCGCCGGCCCGTCAAATTACGATTTGTATAGATGGGTATAAGTGCAGCTTATGCTGATTCGCGGCCAAGAACGCCTTTGGGCGGTTTGCATTTCGTAAAGTCTTCGCTCGATGGAGTCGCTGGACGTAAGCACCTCATTTGCATCGGGAGCACTCCGATTAAGCAGAGGGCTTCGATCGTTCTGTGAATCGCGGGAGGTTCATTCGATGAAAATACGGCGGATTTGGGTGTTGATCGGTGTCGTATCTTTGCGGCCTATGGCCAGAAGGTGATGCCAACTCGAACATGCAAGATGTCCCGTTGCCGAATGGAATGAAAATCCGGAAGGGCACGAAGATTACGGGGCACCTGATTGGTCCCCATGGCACTCCCGCTTCGCTCGGAGAGATCGAGCCTAGCTTAAGCCAGGGTGACGTTAAGCTACCGCGCGGAGCCGCTATGCTTCTTCGCGTGATTGCAGAGCTAGAGATAGAACTTTGGTCCTCGTACAGCGTTGCTTGACTTCTCATCGACGCGGAGGTTTACTTACCCGTTCATGGATTGAGCAAAGGAGAATACATGCCGAATCGCAGGCACTTCATCAAGACGGTGGCGGGGGCGACAGCGGGAATCATCTTTACTGGATGCGACATGCTCGATGCTGTTGCGGCGCGAATGCCGCAGGCGGCGGCTGGCGCGCGCCGCGAGGTTATGGTTGGTGGGAAGCGCGCGAAGGTGATCGACATTCACGCGCACTGCGCGATTCCGGAAGTAGCCGATCTCGTGAAGGACACGCCGTTGGCCAGCCGCGTTGCAACCGGGGGGCGCGGGCCGCAGTTTGTGTTGGGACCGAAGCGATTGGAGACACTTGACGCGCGGGGGATTGACGTGCAGGTGCTCAGCATCAATGGTTTCTGGTGGTATGCGGCGGATCGCGATCTTGCGGACAAGATCGTCAATTTGCAGAACGAAAAGCTCGCTTCTTGGTGTGCCGCGCACTCAGACCGGTTTGTGGCGCTCACATCTGTGGCGTTGCAGCATCCCGATCTTGCCGCAACGCAATTGGAACACGCAGTGAAGGAGCAGGGGTTCCGCGGGGCGGCTATCGGGGGGCATGTGGAGGGAGAACCGCTATCGTCACCCCGCTTCGATCCGTTCTGGGCTAAGGCGCAGGAGTTGGGCGTGCTGGTTTTTATGCATCCCGAGAACGGTTCGAATGTTGTGAAGGAAGATGCCCTGAAGGGAAAGGGCGACCTTGGCAACATTATCGGGAATCCGCTCGAAACGACTGTTTTCCTCTCGCACATGATTTATGAGGGGACGCTTGATCGCTTTCCGGGACTGAGAATCTGCGCGGCGCACGCGGGCGGGTATTTGACCTCTTATATGGGACGGTCGGAGGTAGCTTGCGAGGTGCGTGTCAACGCGAATTGCGCCAATAAGAAGCACCCGAGCCAATATTTCAAGGATCAACTGTTCGTTGACTCGATCATCATCTCGGATGAGGGAATGCGGCACATCGTGGCGGAGATTGGCGCCGGGCAGGTGGTCTACGGCACCGACATCCCGTTCAACTGGCCGGACAGCATCGATATCATTCTTCACAATCAGTTCAGTGATGCGGAAAAAATGTCGATCCTAGGCGGGAACCTAAGCAAACTGCTCAAGATCTGAAGCAGGGCCCACGGGGCTAGAACGACAGCTCCGATTTCCGAACCAGCGTTCTTCAGCAACGGTTTCTCGACTTCCGGCCGCAGACGAAAGTGTTTGCGGACCCACGGCATCCGCCAGGGCAGCGAGCGCCTTCAGCGGCACCGATCCAGGATAGCCAGCTGCCTCCCACACCCGCGGGTGTCCTGGCGAGAGCTCATTCCGCGTCTCCGCGGGGTTCTCCGCCGCTTCTCGGGCTGCGGTCCATTCGGCAAACGGATCGCGTACTTTCTGTGATAGCCGGTATTGGCGCAGAACTCGCTCAAGATTTCTTGCCCTTCGGTCCCGCTCTCTGGTAACGCTCATAAATCGCTCGCAAATACTCCCACCTT
>Ga0182024_10023983_pt1 | contig 10880 bp, 11 predicted proteins | sample P32metaG_FD_120480 | JGI IMG/M metagenome (GOLD analysis project Ga0182024, IMG submission 120480) | Permafrost microbial communities from Stordalen Mire, Sweden - P3-2 metaG (Illumina Assembly) | ecosystem: Environmental > Terrestrial > Soil > Wetlands > Permafrost | place: Sweden: Stordalen... | reverse complement strand
GATGGCGCCAAACTCACCAGCCAGCTGACTGATTTTGGCCAAGATATCTTGATCTTCCGACGGCATTGCTAATGTGTATTCTAGTGGTTAGTCAGAGGTCGGTTGCTATTACGAGCGTCAACCGATATTTGAGTCTAAGTGGAAATTCTGGTATATTCATATGTTTCAAAGAAAAGTGAATGAATGAGTGAAGGAGTTGATACTGCGGGACTCATGGATAGCCTTACAAAGCGCTAAAACTATCCGGCGAGTGGCGGCAAATCATCGGCGCTAAAGCTTACCCATGTCTTATGTTCTTTGAGGTTCTTGATGAGCGTACTGCAACAAACCTCACAAAGAATCACTTCCCGTGTAACTACGCCGTACCAAGGACATCCTCATTGCTCTGCCAGTGTGGATGGAGTGTGCTGCTTGGCCATTCTTGCCGATCTAAAGGATCATGGCCGACATCGTGATCAAGCCTGATCCAGAGGCTACAGGCGCATCGCCTGTAGCTTTCGCTGACGAAGACATCTATGAAGACGCTGGTGATCTGGAATTCAATACTGACCCAAAGTATCAAAAGCTCTATCTTGCACGCCTTCCAAAGTATATATGGGACAATTGGCACAACCTCGACGACGATGCAGAGATCCAACTAGGCACGATAAGGCAGTCACATGTGATGGGGCCCAATGGGAAGGAACAAGTATTCCTCCCTTGTATCCTTTTGCTGTTATATTGTAAACTAATGTATCAATAGGTCAAGCTTCAAATGCTACTCAACTCGGACCTACCCCAGCACCAAGGTATACCAAAGGAGTATGAGCTAGACATTGCAGGAGAGCTCGTCAAGAAAACGTTCATTTTCACTGAGCAAGATCTTCCCGGCTACAAGTCGAGGGCAAATACAAAATTCGATCCAGCAATTGCGAACATGCCAGCAAGACTTAACCGGCCAAAACCTGATAGGAGTAGAGAGAAGCAGCCGTGGGATAAGAACAAAAAGTTTCAGCCATATGCCAGCAAAGGAATTCCAAGTGCGTCATAAAATACAAACTTCATCGAACAAGAACTGACAAAGATTCAGAGAAGACAACCTTGCTTGGTCGGGTTGTGCACGAAATTAATTGTGTTGCTGTTGTAAATGAGGAATCAAATCGAATACTGGCCGCACGAACTATCGAAGCAATGAAACCGAAAGCGGGAACGAAGTTTATCAGAGGTGACGCTGGTAGCCTGGCAAATGGTTTCATCCAGCCAGGAACTGTTCGAGCACAGGATGCCTTTCACAACTTTATTGTATGTGCATTTGACCGATACATTGATATGAAACTAACCAGGGAACAGAAAGATACTGGTGCAAATAAGACCAAAGCAGCTGCACAGGACACAAAGACAAGCCGTATGCCGCAAAACGAGCTCCTTGACCGAATATTCAGTTGTTTCCGAAGGTACAACTTTTGGTCAATGAAAGCTCTTCGTGCCGAGCTCCAGCAGCCAGAGGCTTATCTCCGTGAAACTCTTGACAAGGTCGCAGACATGCCAAAGAGCGGTAGATTCGCCATGCATTGGACGTTGAAACCCGAGTTCAAGAACGCTACTATGGCCGGCGCGGATGATGGAAGTGCTCCTACAACTGCAGGTGCTTTAGACGGCATTGATGATTCCGACCTGGGTGATTTAGATGGCGAGGATGATGACGATGAAGATGTTAAAATGGAAGACGTCCTCCCGTCATAGTCTAATTTGCTGATAGGTTTTGGCCGGCGTTAATGGATGGGACAATTGGGAGTGGCATGAATGGAGTTTTATATTTGCATATTGATGCGATGATTCTTTTTTGATGGGTTTGAAGCAAGACATGAAAAGCATACGAGATGATAGATCGAAATGAAAGCATTTCAAAAGCTGCGGGGGGCTGCCACTGATGATGAAGCTAATATGGCGTAAGCTTGTCGCAACCTCATTGTAGGATGCAGTGTTTGTGATCCACATTGGAGACACAGTGTGTTTTCACGCATGTCAGCGTAGTCGCAGTGCCTGGTTAGGAAGTGAACACTCCTGAAATCGTTATCGGCGCCGATAAAGGCCACCCCACCTTTTAGTTCATGCACCATACATCTAGGGGATGTCTATGTCTTCCTCAATTTGGCTATGCCAGTGCATATTGCCTGTTCTCCCGGATATGCTGATCAAATTCAGGTCGAGCTGAACAGCAATCGAGACTCAGCTGCACACTCAGTGTATAATTCGAGCAGGGCAACCGAGGGCAGATGATCAAAAATGCCTCAAATCACTTGGCATTTTATGATATGCATTTCTATTTATGGAAGCTGCCTGGTAGTGTTTTCACGTGCCTCTAGTCAAAAGCTGCTGTAAGTGCAGTGAAATAACTCTTTCGTTCAGTCGTCAAACGCCTCCGAGCCCACACATCAGATTACCCAATATCAATAACTTAGGCAGAGTGTTACCTGTCAAAGATCTCTTGACTTGGTTAAGTTGTCGGAATGGTTTCGGGATAATGTGGCCGAAATGCCACGGCTAAGAATGATGGGCTGACGCTGACACCCCTCCGACCAAGACATGCAGCTACATTGCATCGGAGACCCGCCAGAGTGGACCGCCCACCGTTCCTCCACTCACCTTCCATATATACAAGTAGTATTATGCAGGGGCGGCCCTCCATATATTTATTTGCGAATTTATATATCTAAGGCAGTGGCCTACCTGTCTAGATGTCTGCTTTTTGAATGACTCTAAGACACATCCTACGTATCTTGTAGATTACAAATAAACTAGATATTTATCATTGCACTGAGGCACTCTCAGTACAATTTTGGCTCCTGTTGGAGGTTGATCATCACCAAGATGTAGGCTTATCATCATGTTTGAGCTTAACTATACTCTTGTGGGTAAACAAGGCTGACCATATTGTGGTAGGGGTGGCTGCAAAGATCTTGACCCTTTACGCTTGTCCCAACGGTCCAATGGCTTAGCATTTAGCCATCATCACTTTCTTTCATCCTCACCTGCCTCAGCTATTTCGGCGAAGCCAACTAAGCCTGATCATACAGCGCTGCATTTGCAATGGGAAACCAGACTGCCGACACGTGAGAGGTTGAAGTTAGCAACGTCCATGACAGAGAACAGCACAGCTGTCATGAGACAACCTATACGGTCACTAATTCCACTTGAACTTGCTTCGGATAGGTCACATATGTACTCGAAGCAGTTATCTGGAGTCAAGCGCCGAAATTCAGAGTCGTCTATGTCTATCAAGTCATTTGCCTCCTCAGGAACTTCTCGCAAGCGCCGGTACAATCCCAAGCCAACACTTGCCACCATACCTGCAGAGATTCTCGAGCTGATCATAACGTATCTGGCACAAGACGACTTGTATGCTCTCATGCGGACGAATTCCAATCTCACAGAGGTTGCGGCTAGCTGCCTCTACAAGCAACCGTTATTTGCTTCTACATATCGTTACGCACAGTTTGCACATACAGTAAGCCATAAGAAGCAGTAAGTTAACAAATTGCCAACGTTGATACTAGTTTACTAAATATTAGCTTTAACATAGCTATGCTGATATGGTCCGTGTTCTGGATGTGAGTACCTTCGGAGAGGAACCTTACAGCGACAGGAAGCCGCAGGCAGGATGGCGAGAATGGAAATACCGCAATTCTGATCTGTACCAGGCAAATCGTAATAGATTTGCTAGGGTCGGGGCTCCAAGGGCCACAGGATGCTCTCATCCTCCACCAAATCCATTCTTGGAAACGTGGAGCCTGTCTCGCGATATTGCCATTGGAGGCTTGTGCCATGTCATTATTGCTTGCCAGCGCCTGAGGCGAGTCAATGTATCGAACCTCGAGTGCGCAGCTATACTGACTAGTCTTAGAAAAGTGGTCATATCCCGCTTACAGCTGTGTTCAGACTTCGTCGTTCGTCACGTAGAGCATGCTCCCACGACATGGACCGGTATGATCTATGTCTCCGATATTCAACGCTCCTGGACCTGGGAGCCGGAAGAGCTACTGCCTATCTGTAATATGTACATCATTGATCAACTCCGAAAGCTCCCGCAGCTTGAGACATTTATTGCGTACAATTTCATCTCCTTATCCACATTGATGGCGCAAAGTCTAGTAGAATCCTGTCTTCAACTAAAGTGGGTGGACTTTAGGAAGTCTGGTATGACTTTGGAACAGCCTTGGAAGATTAAAGGCTCAAGAGAGAAGGTTGCTGCTATTTTAAGGCAGTTGGAGGAGAGTATTTCTAAATCTCTCTGACACTTGGAACTCCGTTGTTTCTTTGGCGTTTTACGGGAATTAAGTGCAGATATGATCTTACTAGAAGAACCGGTTCTAGCAGGGGATCCATAAATGCTCTTATGTCACCGTTTATAAGTTCTAATCCGTGCCTCTGGCTGTGATAATGCATGGATGAGATCAACCATCTGTTCGTCGAAAATAATTGGCTAAATCACTGCAAATGGATCCGGCTTTGACAATGAAGGAGAGCTTTGTAACTCATCTCAGGTCATTTGCAAATTCACGATGAGGCAAGCAGGCTTAGAGCACACCAAATCTAGAAGGGCAGCTCTCCGATATATTGTATCTGAGACCAAAAACGAGCTAAATGCAGTCAAAGATAAACTCATCATTGAATTGGTCTAAATTCTAAAACTGTAGGCCTCATTGCCTTTCTATCACGGAAGAATTCTCTTATTTCGATACATTAATGGACTGGTAGGTGTGGTAGAGAACATAGAGGCAAGGCTGACAATTTTGACCTGCCTTAGCTCCGTTCGCTTGGCAAAGCTCCCCCACATCAACAAACTGTAGCCTCATCATAGTATTCCACTTCCTTTCACCATCTCACACCTTTGGGACCCTCCAAGCTCTTCAGCATGGCATCGCCAAAGGTGGCTCAAGCACTTCAACAAATAGTCACCTCCAACGACAAACCCAAAGCCTACGAAACCCTGCTTTCATCTCTTCCTCCTTCAGGCATCTCCCCTGCCGACCTCATTGGTATCATCGACGCAATCTTCACTGATGTACTAGGGATTGTCGCCACTCGATCTCTTCTCATCTCCATTATCTCTATACTCACCGCAACACCTAATAATGATACAAAAATCACTGTTGGATCGCACATCCTGTCTCTTCTAGCAACCCAAGCTACTTCTTTCGAAGAGCAAAATGCCCAGATCCGCGAGCTCATGGCTACAGCCTACGAAGAGGATGAAGAGTTTCTCGAAGCAGCAAACGTATTAGCTGGTATCCCGCTCGATTCATCCCAGCGGAAAGTCACTCCCGAAGACAAAGCAAGATTCTGGATTCGAATTACAAGAAACTATTTGGAAGTTGACGACACTACCTCTGCAGATACCTATCTGAACAAGTTCAAGAACGTCATTCACCAGGTCAATGATCCCGAGTTACTCGTTCATTTTCAACTCAGCCAAGCCAGAGTTCAGGATGCTCGGAGAGACTTTTTGGCAGCTGCAAAAGGTTATCAAGATATTAGTCTTGCATCTGGCGTTGCGGAGGAGGAGAGACTTCACACCCTCAGCATGGCGATCAAGTGCGCTGTTTTAGCCCCGGCGGGTCCAGCACGAAGCCGTGCACTCAAACGGCTTGTCAAGGATGAGCGATCTTCGACGCTAGAGGAGTTTGGGATTCTGGAGAAGATGTTCTTTGACCGGCTGATCGCACCTGCAGAAGTTGATAAGTTTGCAGGGGGTCTTGCGCCACATCAATTGGCAAAGACGGCTGATGGGTCGACGGTGCTAGCGAAGGCTATGGGGGAACACAATCTCTTGGGCGCCTCGAGGCTATACAGCAATATCGGCTTTGATGAGCTTGGTCTGTTGTTGGGAGTGAATGGGGAGAGGGCAGAGGAGATGACAGCGAGGATGATTGAGCAGGGGCGATTGGTGGGGCGAATCGACCAGATTGATAGAGGAATATGGTTTGAGGGTGGCGAGGCCACTGGGGAGAAGGGTAGTGGAAGGACAGAAGGAGTTGTTGGAAGGGAATTGAAGAGATGGGATGCGAACGTCCAGAGCTTGGCGGAGGAGGTAGAAGCTGTAACCAGTCAATTACAGATTCAGTATCCGGTACGTATCATTTTCTTGTTTTGTTCGATTAGTGCTCACTCTTCGCAGGATTTTGTGGCTGCACATCTCGTCGTATAGTGAAGCCTCTGCATATGAGCACAGGAATATGAATAGACCACGGGGCGTTTGAGATTGACCTTTGCATGGAAAAGGAGTACTCGGCTGTGTTCATCGCACAGAGTGTCGCTAGATCATAAAATAAACCCGAAGTTGCTGAGTAAAATCTGAAAGTCTAACCCTGATCCGAATTTGATGGCATCAGAATAGCACTCAACCGACTGTTATACGCCATATACCTCGGATAACATCCGTGAATTCCTTAGGTCCGCTGTTTCGATCATGTTCACAAACTACTATGGCACCCTTTTGCCTGAGCCTATGCTTCTTTAGCTACATCCCCGTGCTCGGCTACAACATCCTTGGCGTCCAACTTCGTCAGCCTTTGACTTTCAGCTACCAAGTCTACAAGCCGGCTAGCTATATGGTCGCCCATGACACTATACCCGTGCTCCGTGAAGTGCAGGCCGTCGTCCCAGATCTCGTCACGACTTTCTTCATCGGTCATGCTATGATAGGGCATGATAGCATGAAGGTCAAGGATGTGGCTGTGGGGTGTATTAGTTCAGCTTGTTCGACATGAGAATTATGTAACGAGATTCAATTTGCAGAGTTATGAATAACGTATTGGCTACGTAACTTACAAACGATCCCCTTTGCGCTCCTTGATGAGTGCATTTAGTCTACCTCGACGTTCGTCAAGACTCTTGTTAATGACAGCACACTCTGGCACTGTCAAGGCCAGAATGCTGGCGCCGTGATCCAGGGCAACTTTGTAGATTTTTTCGAGACCAGCGAAGATACTATCTGGGTTGAGGCCATGACCAAGGTCGTTGGTACCCCCGAGGATGATGATCCAGTCATATTTTTTTTCTGCTTTTTGACCTTGTGGATGGTAAGATTCAGTCTATGACATGCAATCGCAATTGAAGTGGGTGAGATTATACGTTCCCCAGCAATCTAAGGACTAAAAAGGGAGTCCGCAACAACGAGAAAACGAATTAATACTAACATGACTTTGTGATACGTTTAAGGAAGAGCCCAGAGATAATCAGGTCTCCAGAGAGGCCGTTCACATCAACTGTGAGTTTTGTTGAAGGCCAAGCCGCTTTCAGCCAGTCCTTCATATTTTCTGCATACGGAGTCATCGACATGCCCCATCGCGAGTATCCTTCAGTCAAAGAGTTTCCAAAGCAAAGAATATTGATGCTCTCCATCATGAGATGTTGGGTTAGAAGTCTTTAGACGGCGACTCGAGAGCGACGAAGAGCGAAATGAAGAGCAGTAGAGTCGAAATAAGTACAGTTTGCACCGACGTGGATATTCGGCAATCGTATGACGAAGGTATGAAAGTTTTGTACCTACAGTATTTCAATGTGTGACGATGAGGCTGAGGGTAGCAGATTGGCAGCCTAATCCGGTAGCAGCTGCCGACGGGATAGTCGCGTTGCCCAGTCAGCACATTTGTTGTTCGAGTTTAGTTCGCTTCGACTCAGCCAATCAAAGCCATTGGTATGGACAACCTCGACATGATTATTCTCCACGCGATGACCCTCGAGAACAGCGTGCATTGCCCATACCAGTAGCATAACTCGACCTTATATCATGAATCGAAAGGAAAACACGTCGCATACTTGCTTATAGCATAACCAAGTATATAGAATAACCGCGCTGACAACCCATCATTTCTAATGGCTACAGCATCTCCGACACCCCTAGGCTCAAGCCATTTCAGCCAGCTCAATCGACGACCCTCTTCACGACAAACTTTTCGTCAGCCGCCTGCAAGGCCTCATCTCAATCGAGGCGGTCCACATCCCGTTCCAGCGACTGGACCTGCCACAGCGCATTCGCGGCAGTACTCGCTCAATGATAGCTCGGACGACGAGATACCCATGCCGATGAAATTCAGCGCACTCACGAAGGCCTTACTGAACGATGACGCATCAATTCTACCTCCATCGTCGCCCCTAAAAGGCCAGAATAATCTTAGTGGATCTACAGCTGTGGAACCAGTCATAAAGAGACATGTACGAGGAAGCAGTGTCGGGGTTGGAGATAGTCGAGTCAGGGAGCAAACGGCATCGCCAGGGACTCGAGCAAATAGCCCATTTCCTCGAAGAGTAGTGCGGCTAAGTGGAACACCCGTCGCCCCTACATTAAAAAGGACGACATCATTACAAAGTTCAGCCCGGAAATATAATGAGCAGGCAGCCACGAACGGGGAAAGCCCCCTCGATATTAGTACTCCTGCACATGCCGTACGGACCATACGGATACCAATTACGTCTTCTGCCAAGCATGGATTATCTGTTGGTTCTTCTGGAAAGGCATCAAATGAGACAAACTCCGGGCCTCGAAGTGGTAATGAAGATTCCGATTTGCCGGAAGACCCCGCAACGATCGCAAGGACGCAGTTAGCGATCAGTCATGGCAGCGTCTCTAGATATGGCTCTTCTACTATCGGCAGAGGAAATCGAGGTGAGGAGACAGGATTGCAGAGCTCGATGCGTGTCAAACGTCTAGGAAAGGTTGCGGGAAGCTTTCTAAGCGGCCCTGCACGACGAGGGAGGCGAAGGCAAAGCGAAGATGAGGAAGGGCCTAGTCAAGGAAATGAGGAGGGACTAGATGGTGCATTCTCGAGCCAGGAACCGCAAAGCCAAGGTTCTGAAGACCTTGAGGTTGGCTTGAGCCAAGAGTCACAGCTGAGCCGTGCCTCATTTTATGCATCTCAACGTATGGATTTTGCATCAGGCAGCCCCGTCAGCACAACCATCGCTCCAAAGCCGCTCCGGTCTATTTCTCCGGTTTCCATAAACAAACCCGCCGCTCCGGCTCCGGCTGATGAGCCAGAAGAAAGAGGCTCTCCAATTAGAGTTCAGCCAGTATTCAGACTTCCTGCTCCTCGTCCAGAGTTGCCATCTTCGCATGATCAAGAAAATGAGGCTCCACCGACATTCAAGAGGAATAAGCCAGTATCATTTGTACACCTTGATAAGATGGAGAAGGTTGCAGTACGGCCGGAGTCCAATGACCTGAGTGTAATGCGGGCCACATCTTCTCCTGAACGACGGCCGCTTGCACCTAGAAGTCAGAATACCCCTCGTCGTGCGGCTCCACCTCCACCTAAAATGTCAGTTTTAGAGACAGCGACTGCTACTGCTGGCGCCGCGACGACATCACATGCAAATAAGAAACGCAACAATATCCGGGTTAACGGCAAGATTTTCACGCGGATGGAGATTGTGGGAAGGGGCGGCAGCTCAAAGGTTTGGCGGGTCATGGCCGAGAATGGTAAAGTGTTCGCCTTGAAGAGAGTATCTCTTGAGGACGCTGATGAGAATGCGGTTCGAGGTTATAAAGGAGAGATTGACCTCCTTAAGAAGCTGGAGGGCAATGACCGTGTAGTACGTTTGTTGGATTATGAGATGAACGATGAAAAGCAGACCCTCAGTGTGGTAAGTTTGATATCAATATGGTGAATGGGCTGATACGAACTATATACAGCTCATGGAGATGGGAGAACTCGACTTCAACAAAGTCTTAACGCTCCGTTTCAATGCCGAGGATGCGAAATTTGACCCGAGCTTCACGAGACATTACTGGAAAGAAATGCTAGAGTGCATCCAAGCGGTGCATGACCATGACATTGTTCATTCAGATTTGAAACCCGCCAACTTCGTCCTTGTCCAGGGACGGTTGAAACTGATTGATTTTGGCATAGCGAACGCTATCCAAACAGACGAGACGGTCAATGTTCATCGAGACACCCAGATCGGCACACCCAATTACATGTCACCTGAGTCTCTCATGGATGCAAACGAAATCCCAGGTGCTAAAGGCATAATATCGGGTCAACCAAAAGTGATGAAGCTTGGCAAACCTAGCGACATCTGGAGTTTGGGATGCATCCTTTACCAGATGGCATACGGCCGACAGCCATTTGCTCATATACAGAATCAGATGTCGAGATGTCGTGCCATCATTGACTTCAACTATGCGATCGAGTTCCCTGCGGCTGGAGTTGGAGGTGTATTGCTACCAAAGAGTCTGCTCAGAACCATGAAGAAATGTCTCAACAGGAACCAGCATCAGAGACCCTCGGCGCAGGAGTTACTAGGTGAACGTGATCCTTTCCTGAATCCGGTGGAATGTGATGAGGGCGCCATACCCATGACAGAAGAATTACTGGGCAGAATCTTGCAAAATGCGGTCAGCAAGTGCAAAGATCGTACACCGAGTGATGCGGAATTATTATCGCTATGGCCCGCAGGGTATTTTGCCAGTCTCAGGAAAGGATTGAGGGAGTGATAGTCTCGAATACGACTATGAAGATGGATGCTGCGTTGCAGGAAAAGCGTTTTAGCGGGCGTTATGGGATTAAGCGTCTGGACATTTTTAGATTCATCTATACTGTCATCGGACAAGACTTTAGGCATCGCTAAGGCGAAGTTGTACTTGAATAGGGCAGATGACTGTTTGATCAAATATACCCTTCAGTTAATGTACATTGTTCCCCGATTCCATGCAAATACGTGACCACGAATGCAGCTTTATCAGTACAACCACAACCGCTCTAAAGAAATCACCAACATGACAGAGACTCCGTACTATACCGGTCAGCGACCATTCATCCCTCCAGCTCCTCCAACCCCTTAATCCTCAACTCCGAAATCCTCAACACCGTAAACTTATGCTTACTCCTCACAGTCTT
>Ga0182024_10023982_pt1 | contig 10880 bp, 9 predicted proteins | sample P32metaG_FD_120480 | JGI IMG/M metagenome (GOLD analysis project Ga0182024, IMG submission 120480) | Permafrost microbial communities from Stordalen Mire, Sweden - P3-2 metaG (Illumina Assembly) | ecosystem: Environmental > Terrestrial > Soil > Wetlands > Permafrost | place: Sweden: Stordalen... | reverse complement strand
CTGGTTCTCGGGGAAGATCCCCGTTTGGAGGGTCCAGACCCCGGCCTCGGTAGCCGCGTCCACCAGCGCGCGTAGGAGCGCCCGGCCGATGCCTCGGCCTTCATAGCCAGGGCGGACGTAAACGCTGTGCTCGGCCACGCCTGCGTAACAGCAGCGGTCCGAGACCCCCCCGGCGGCGGCCCAACCCACGACAAGTTCGCCATCGAGGGCAACGAGGCGCAGGTCTTGCCGATGAGAGGTATCCCAGGACGCCCACGTCGGAGGTTCGGTTTCGAATGTCGCGTTGCCGGTGGCGATCCCGGCAGCGTAAATGTCCGCTACCTGCGGCCAGTCCTCGGGTCGCATCCCCCTGACCTGAACCGAAAGGTGGTCCGAGCTGGTCCGCTGCGTCAAGCCTCCGCCCTCCCGCCTAGGTCGGCCAGGAGCGCCTGGACCCTCCGGTCGATTTCGTCGACGATCGGTCGGACAGCGTCAACGGGTTTGCCAGCAGGGTCTTCGAGGTCCCAGTCGATGTAACGCTTGCCTGGGTAGTACGCGCAGGTGTCGCCGCAACCCATAGTCACGATGACATCAGAGGTTCTTGCGGCATCATCGGTCAGAGGCTTGGGGAACTCGCGGGACGGGTCGAGGCCGCGTTCGCGGAGCACTGCGACGACGGCCGGGTTGAGCTGGTCTGCCGGCTCGGACCCGGCCGAGCGGACCTCGACTTGTCCCTGAGCGTAATGGTCGAGCAGCACGCTGGCCGCGAGGCTGCGGCCGGCGTTGTGGGTGCAAAGGAAAAGTACAACGGGCTTTTCAGTCACTGCATCTCCTTCGGCTCGCTGCGTGGGCCCAGCTTGCCGGCGTGGCGCCGTCCATTGCCCGACGGTCGAGAGCCTTGTGGGCCATCGTCGTCGCGGCCCACCACGGTGGCAGCCTCGGCCGGCGTAAAGCCGGGGTAGAGAGCCTTGACGAGAGCAAAGGCGGTGACGCCTCCGATTACCTGGGCACCAATGAACGCCGGCGCTGAGCTTGGGGCGATGCCGGCGAAGGTATTGGAGAAAATCCGTCCGACGGTGATAGCTGGGTTGGCAAAACTGGTCGAACTGGTGAAGAAATACGCTGCACCGATGTAGGCGCCCACCGCGGCAGGGGCGTGCTCGGACCGTCCGGTGCGGGCCAGGGCGAAGATCACCAGTACTAGCCCGGCGGTGGCCACTATTTCCGAGACGAAGTGCCCGCCAGTGGCGCGGTGATGTGTCGCAATGCTGAGCGCTGGCAATGAGAACATCACATTGGCCAGCACGGCTCCACTGGCACACCCGATCACCTGCGCGGGCAGGTAGGCGACAGCGGTGCGCCAGGGCACGCCTCCGAAGGCGGCATCGACGAAAGAGACCACGGGGTTGAAATGTGCCCCCGAGACCTTCGCGAACATCAAGATCAAGGTGTACAGGCCCGCCCCGGTGGCTGCTGCGTTCTCCAACAGCTCGAGGCCGACATCGCTCGGGGACAGCCGCTTAGCGGCGATACCCGAGCCGATCACAACAGCCGCCAACAAGGCGCTCCCTAACAGCTCGGCCGTGAGGCGTCGCGCCAAGCTGACACCCGCCGTCACGATCGCCGCCTCCGCGACGCCCTGGTCACCGTGTCTCAGCAGCAAGACGACGTGCTTGCGCCAGCGTCGGCAGGGCCGCAACATGGGCTCGAAAAACCGAGACCGTCGTCTGTTGGCGCGTCGGCGAGCACTGTATAGACCTCCCAGGGAGCGCCGTCTGGGTCGTTGACCCACACCTTGTCCTGCAGTGCGTAGCAGCAGGTGGTGGCGTCCTGTACCTCAGTTGCGAGCCCCTCGTCGGCCAGTCGTTGGGTGGCGGCACGGACCTCATCCGGCGAGGCGACCTCGACGCCGAGGTGGTTGAGAGCCCCGGTCACGCCCTCACCTCGGGCCAGTGGGTTCTCGATGAGCACCAGCTTGAGGGGTGGCTCGGCGATCGCAAAGTTGGCGTAACCCGGTCGTTGCTTGGCAGGAAGAGCGTTGAACAACTTCGAATAGAACTCAACCGCGGCGTCAATGTCTGCCACGTTCAGAGCCAGCTGTACACGGGACACGGGCGAGCCTCCTGGTATGATCGACGGTCATCGATACGTTCATGGTTGTCGATACATTGACAATTGTCAATAGGAGATTCACGAATGGCTAACCGGAGCGCCGTGATCGAGGTGGCGGTGGGCGCGCCCCAGTGCTGCCCGTCTGTGCTCGCCTCTCCTTTGGATGCCAACGAGGCGAGCGAGCTAGCCCTGGGCTTCACCGCCCTGGCCGACCCCGTCCGGCTCCGCGTCCTGAGCATCCTGGCTGCCAGCCCCGAGGGTGAGGTGTGTGTTTGCGACTTCGTCGGCCCATTGGGCAAGAGCCAGCCCACCATCTCCCATCACCTGAAGATCCTGGCCGAGGCTGGGCTGGTCCAAGGTGACCGCCGGGGCAAGTGGGTCTGGTACTCGCTCAACCGCGTCCGTCTGGCCGCCCTTAGGGCCGCTATTGACACTTAGGCGTCACCGGTCGGGTAAATGGAACATGTCGTGCGCTCACATGTTGTCCGGTCAGGATCCTGGTCCCAATTTGGGGCAGCTGAGGTCCTTTCAAGCACCCGGAGCATCCGCCACCACGATGGGGCGCGCCTCGTAGGCTGACTGGTCGCATGAGCCATCACGCCGTCGATGTCCCTTACGCGCAAGAAAGTTGGACCGCCTCAGAGGCGGACATCCTCCGGCGTTACTTCACGAACCTCGACGGCCCGGTCTTCGCTCTGGTCAACCTGCCAGAGGTGGTTAAGGGAGCTCTCTTCGCCCGCTACTCCCGCACGGCCAAGAGCCTGCGGCGGTTGTTCCTGGACGAGTTCGTAGGGGACCTCGACATGAGCGGCGACCACAGCGTCGATGCAACGGTAGGGTTGGTGAGGGCCGAGCAGCTCTATGAGAAGGTCTTCTTCGAGTACGGCGACGACTCGGTGGCACAGCTCGGCGGGGTGCACCTCGCCTGTGAGCAGGCGTCCAATTTGCTGACCAAGGTGCTCGAGCGCGGCCGGCTCATGGCGTACATGGAAAAGTCAACGCGTTATGTCGCATACGACACCCGTTTGCCGAACGGACGCTACCGCTATTACCGGAGCCCCGAAGTGCTGGCCTCCCCCCTCGGCGCAAGATATGTCGGCGATATGGACAGGCTGTTCGACGCGTACGCAAAGTTATTGCCCGTGCTCTACGAGTTCTTCGCCGCAAGTCACCCCAAGACCGAGGGCGAAAGCGATTTTGCCTTGCGCCAGGCCATAAAAGCCAAGGCATTCGACACGCTGCGAGGGCTCTTGCCGTCTTCGGCGACCTCCAACCTGGGAATGTACGGCTCTGGTCAGGGCTACGAAGCGATCTTGTTGAGGATGCGTGCGCACCCGCTGCCCGAAGCGCGTGATTATGCCGACCTGATGCTGACGGAGCTCCGCAAAGTAATCCCCTCGTGGGTGCGCCGCGTCGATGTGGCGGACCGGGGTACCGCCTGGTCCGAATATATGGAAAAGAACACCGCCGCGATGGCCGACCTGGCTTCGGCGGTTTTCGGATCCGACGGCGCCGATGAAGGTGCAGCCGGCGACGTTGGCTCATCGGCCAGCGATGACCCGGACGTCACGCTCGTCGACTGGGACCCCGACGCAGAGGTCAAGGTCGTGACCGCCATGTTGTACCCATACACGCACCTTTCGGAGGAGGAGCTCGCAAGGCGCGTGGTGGAGATGACGGTGCCACAACGCATGGAGGTGATGGACCGCTACGCCGGCGAACGCGCCAACCGCAGGCACAGGCCGGGGCGGGCCCTTGAGCGCAGCTCGTACCGTTTCGACGTCGTGTCGGACTATGGGGCCTTCCGGGACCTGCAGCGCCACCGTCTCCTCACGATCGAATGGCAGGCTCTCACCCCTTATCACGGCTACACGATGCCCGAAGCCGTCACAGAGGCGGGTGCTGGCGGGGCGTACGAGGAGGCCATGGGCCGCTCGGCTTCGCTGTACGAGGCTCTCGAGGACCACTTCGGCGCCACCGTCGCCGCCTACGCCGTCACGCTGGCCCACCGTGTGCGCTACAGCGTCCAGATGAACGCCCGGGAAGCGATGCACATGCTCGAGCTGCGCACGACGCCTCAGGGCCATCCCGAGTACCGCAAGGTCTGCCAGAAGATGCACCGGCTGATAGCCGACAAGGCCGGGCACTCCGCGATCGCCGCCATGATGAGCTTCGTCGACCACTCCGATTACGAAGACGAGGGGCTCGGCCGGTTGCAGGCTGAACAGCGCGCGGAGGCTCGCCGGCAGGGCCAGGCACGCTAACCGGCAGGGCCAGACGAGGCCGATAGGCGCCTCCCTGGACGGGGCCAAGCGGGCCGAACCGGCGCCTCCTTGGATGGGGCCAGGGGGGTTCGCCGGCAGCGCCAGGCCGGCCTGGTTCTGGCGGGTTGGAGCCTCGGCCCGGCAGGATAATTTGCACGTCGCTGAGCAGCTTGGACGTACAAAACGGCTGCTAGAAGGCAATCGACGGCACTTGAAGGGAGCGGCGAGGTGCGTAATGATGACCCCTAGGCCCTGACAGGCGAAAGCCCTGCAGCGCTGTGGCCAGGAGGCCCGGGGAGCTAAGTAGACAACGACATCAGCACTGCCGGTAGACAACTATCGGGCGTGCGTTGGCGGCACCAAAGGCCCCCGGGCCGCCCTGCAGTTTGAGGTTTGCACTAGGTCTCCCGCAAGGCGTTGGAGCTAAGTCTGCGCACTCGGTTTCCGCGCTCGGTCTGTCCCGGTGGGCGCCAGCCGTGCCTTCGGTCACTGCGTCCCGCGAGGCCACCGCAGACGCCGACTGGTGCGCTGCGCCGGGTTCGCTTAGCATCCCGCGCCGCTAAGGCGCGATACGTGCCATCCTGTGTGCTTGAAATGGTTGCTGAAGGAAATATGCCAATGCCTGACGATGACGACTTCGACGACGAGCTGCTCGAGGAGCCCGTCATGCCCGACGACCTCGACGAAGAGGACCTGGAGCTCGACGACGAAGAACTAGGAGAAGAGGACCTCGACGACGAGGGTGACCTGGACGTTGGCGAACCCGACGAGGCCGAAGTCGAAGAGGTTGACGTGGAGGGTGACACCCTTCTGGTCGGCGAGGAGGAAGAGGAGTTCGAGGACGAGGACGAAGAGGATGGCGACGACGTAGAGGCCAGCCTTGATGTCATCTTGAAGTCGCGCCTCGTCGTATCGGAGACCGATCAGGATGAGGACGAGGAGGAAGAGGAGGAGGAAGAGGGGGCCGAAGGCGACGATCGTGGGGAGACGGCGACGCGCGTGTTGCCGAAGCAACCTGGAGAGTTCGTTTGCCAGTCCTGTTTCCTCGTGAAGCACCAGAGCCAGCTCGCTGACAAGGAACGTCAGCTTTGCCGGGACTGCGTCTGAGGCCGCCGCTCCCGGCTCAGTTCCCGCTCCATGCCGAGTTGCCAGTAGCGGCTCAGTTCTCGCTCCCTGCCCAGTTCCCGCTCCACGACCGGCCGGGCCGCACCCGCTCCCGTCGGGTCCTTCACTGAAATCGGCCGGGTGAGCGCTACGTTGGTGGAATGACCGAGGCCGATGCCGACAAGTCCACGGCCGAACGTGTCCTGGACCTGGCGTTTTACGCCCCATTGGGCTTAGCTCTCAGCGTCGCAGAGGCGGTGCCTGGTCTAGCCCGCAAGGGCCGCTCCAGGCTTGGCCCGCAGATTGTGCTGGCCCGGACGGTCGGACAGCTCGCCGTGAAGCAGGGATACCGCCAACTTGTCGGGATCGTGACGGCGCCAGGGGCCAACCCGTTCAGCTCGCCCAGGCCCCCCGGGCCCACTCGCAAGGCTCCGGGTTCGACAACGACCGCCCCCCTTGAGTTGGGGGAGCTTGACCCGCTTGACGAGCTCGATGCGCCTGACGAGCCTGCCGCGCAGGATGGCCCTGTAGCCGTGGTCGTCCCGTTGCCGCCCTCCCGCTCAGACGTGGGCCGGCACCGCAACGTCGGCGCACCGCAAAAACATGCGGCATCCGAGCTGGCGATACACAGCTATGACTCGCTGTCGGCGCCCCAGGTTGTCCAGCGCCTGGCGGGCCTGTCCCGGGACGAGGTGGCGGCTGTGCGGGCGTACGAAGCCGCTACGAGAGCGCGCCGGACGATACTCGCCCGAGCCGAACAGCTCCTGGGTTGACGCCCCTACCCGGAGCAGCGTCGTCTTGCGCCCGGCTTGCCATTGAAGGCGATATCGCGCGACTGGTCGAGCTGTACTCCGCCGCGGTGGGCGAGTTGAGCGTGATGAGGGGCGGCCGAGTGCTGATCGGCCTGAACGGGCATGACGGATCTCTGGAAAGCTCGTTCCGCCGGCAGCTCACAGATCCCGGACAGTTGGTCGTGGTCGGGTCGCTCGACAGGGGAGTGCACGGCTCTGAGAGCGCCGGCGACCTTTCCGGTGGGGCCGGCGCGTCTCCGGCCGGGCCGCCTGCGGCTGGCGCCGGCGGTGGCGGCAATGTCGTCGGGTACGGCACTTGCCGCCTCCTGGAGCTATCGGACGGGGAGCGCGTGGGGTCGGTGCAGGATCTGTACGTTGACCCTCTTGTCCGCCGGCGCGGGGTTGGCAGGGCGATGGCCGATCACATGGTCAGTTGGTGCGTGGAGCAGGGTTGCATCGGTGTCGATGCCAACGCGCTCCCTGGGAGCCGGGCCGTGAAGAGCTTTTTCGAGGCCGGCCGCTTCACGGCGCGCCTACTCGTGATGCACCGGCCGCTCCCGCCGGCCTGATCAGCTAGCTCCGCTGCGCGCTACGAGCAAAAAGCGCGCCAAGCCCTCTCTAAAGAGGGGCCGTCTCGTCCAGCTTTATACGCTTGGCCCATCGCCTGGCGCGCTTTCTATTCGTTTTTCGCATACCACGGGACCAGACGGTGCTGAAAGCTGCGGTTGAGTGCATAGGACCACTGGTAGCCCGGCAAGATCATCACGCTGGATACCGACTGCGCAACAATAGGCTCGGGTTCAGACCGAGATCCGGAACGCCTCAACACCGCCCTGAGTCGGTACGAGCACCATCTGGTCTCCCACACCCGGGGTGGCGAAATGGTTGAGCGAGTCCGTCGCACGCTGCACCACCGTCTGGCCGTTGCCCGGGTTCATGCCGTAAAGCTTTCCGTTGTCCCAGTCGAGCGCCCATACCAGCCCTGCTGCGACGATCGGAGGCCCATTGGGAGAACCCGTCGAAGACCACACCCTCTTGAACGACATCGTCGACGCGTCGACCTGGATCGCCAGGGTCCCACCACCGCAAGGGGCATATATGAGAATGCGGCTGTTCTTCCCACTACCAAGTACGTCCGAGGCCTCAGCACCGAAGACTCCGCCGCTGGTGCACACCTTCCCGGTGAAGGCGCCCTTCCCGATCCCCCCGAGGTGGCCTTCGCTCATGAGGTACCCGTAGCTCGCGTTTTGCGCGGGTTTGCCGGCAACAAAAAGCAGCGAGGTCCCCGGCACCTGGATGGGACCGCCCGATCCCAAGTCCCCATCCTCGTCGTTCAGCTGCACCCAATTGCTCGGCGCCCAGACCCCCAGGCGTGCCAGCGACGGCGAGAGCTCGACCACCGCGTTCCCTTCATCGAATTGGGCGATGCTATTAGAGCTCCCGTTGCCGGTTGCCACGTAAAGGTCTCCCTGCGGCGAGACCAAGCTGCCATTGGTCTCCCATATGGCACCCTCCCGCTGCGCGGGGACCTGGTAGCTCTGCAAGCTGCCCTTGCCTGACTCGGGTAGGTCGACCAGATAACCGTGGTACTGCCCGCAGTCTCCGATGAGACCCCCGAAGGGCACGTACAAGCGGCCGTCGAAAAGGGTGACCGCGGGGCGCTGCTGTTCTGCGGGGATGTAATAGAACCTGCCGTTGTTGCCGTGCGGTGGGTCGATGTCGCGATGCCAGAGCTCTTGGTGAGTGGTGAGCGAGATGGCCACCAGCCAATGCTGGATGTGCCCCCAGTCGGAGCGACCATCAGTCTCGGTCTCTTCGGCAACAAAGAGCTCGTTGTTGGAAGGATCTATCACCGGGGTCCCCGTGATCCCTAGGGGATTGATGTTCCCGCAGCCCGAGTTCAAAGTGGGTGCTGAGTCGACCACCGAAAGGCTTACGGCGGCGCCCACGTGAAGCTTCCAGAGGACGTGCCCGGTCGTGGCCGCAATGGCGTACAACGTGTCGTTCTCAGTGGCCACATAAACCGAAGAGCCGTAGACAAGCGGCTCCCCGAAGACGGCACCGTCAAGGGAGTCGTCGTTCCAGGCTGGCGCAGTCGACAAGCCCTTCATTGCTATGGAGGCCGGGTCATCTCCCGAACGGCTGTTGTCGTAGTCGTAGGTCAGCAGGTCGCCTGCGGGGGCGGCTCCGGACCCCCCGCTCGAGGCAGACGGGTGAACAGAGGCCGAAAGGGGAGCAGCTGGCACGGCACTCGCGACCAGCCCGAGCGCGACCACCGCCGCCATCGACACGGGTCGCCACCCAGTTAGAGAACGGCCGGCTCGGGTAAGCATTGAGCGCCTCCTGGTCATTCCTCAGCTAAGCCCAACTTGGCGCGTCAGTCCGGCGCGAGAAAGGTCGGCTCAGAGAGCTGCTGGTTCGCCGGCGGGGGAGGGGTCGACCTCGTCCAGCCTGGCCAGGTCCGCCGCATCGTAGGCGTCGTCGCTCACTTCTGGCCCGTCATGGTCCAGTTCGGCAGTCTCGGCTTCGGCCACGTCGAGTTCAGGCACGTCTGTGACCTCAGCATCCGCCACTTCGGCTTCCGCGGTCACCGCCTCGGGCCCAGCGTCGACTTCGGCTTCCGCGGTGACGGCGTCAGGCCCAGCAGGTTCGGCTACTTCGGCCTCGGCTGCAGCCATGTCCGGGGCCTCGACAGTATCGCCCGCGTCAACCGCGGCAACTTCGAGCGCCGCCGCTGCGTCAGCTGCCAGCTCGTTGCCCAGGAGTTCGGCCGGCATCTCCCTGGCGAGCACGTCGGCGACCGTTTCGGCGACCGCCTCGACTGCCGCCTCATCCGCTAGGGATTCGGCTGCGGCTTCGGCCGCCGCTAGCTCGTCTGCATTTTCCGGTGCTGCTGTGGCAGCTGTCGGAACCGTTGCAGTCGCGGCAGCGGGCGGAGCCGTTGCAGTCGCGGCAGCGGGCGGAGCCGTTGCAGTCCCAGCCGCAGCCGCCGAAGCAGTGGTCGTAGCCACAGCGCCGCGAGCGGGACGACCGGCCTCAACCGGGCGACTTGGCTTCGGGGGGCGGATGGGACGGCGAGGAGGAGCCTTCATCGGGACGTTCGAGCGAACAGGTCCCGGGGGCGGGGGGACGCTGATGCCGAGGAGGGGCGCCAAGCCAGGCACCTGGCCGCAATTACGGCGTGCGGTTGCCAGCAGGTCGGGGCTCGGATTGGCGGGGAGGCCGGCGGGCTTGACCGTGCGCCGTACGGGGCTTTCGATGACGCCCTGGAGCACCGCCAGCCACTGGTCGGGCGGCGTCGTTGCAGAAAGCGCCGCACTCGCGGCATCGCGAAGGCGCGTGGCGAGCTCGGCTGAGAAGCGTGTCGTCGCGTCAGGAGGGCGACTGGACAGGCGCAGGGCGCGCACGACCTGGCCCTGGTCGAGGTTCTTGGCTACGTCGTCAGCCCATGAGACGCGGTGTTCCTCGACGCGGCGCTCGAGCAGTTCGCGCAAGGTGACTACCAGTTCGCGCGACGCTTCGTCCCGGGCGCCGTCCGAAACGCTTACGAGCGACCGCAGGTCCCGCATCGCCAGCTCGTCGCCGGCCTTGATCGCAGACTCCGCCTTGTCGCGCCACTCGGCGGCCTTGACACGTGACACGAGCGACTCGGCCAGAGACATGACGCCTTCGGTGCTCGGCTCGGGCCGGCCTTCCTCGCGCGCCCGTTCCCGCTCGAAATGAAGAGCCGTCCTGACTGCCGGGATGCCCCCACGCAAAAGCTGTTGGGCGATGGCCTGCTCTTCGCCGGACAAGCTCTCGAGCATCGCGGTGCGATGGGCGTTGCCCGGGTTGAGACGCTTCTGGCGATGGGCGCCAGTAGCTTGCCCCGTCCCGTCGCCGCGATCTCTTCGTTCGCGCTGGCCCGATGTCCCTGGGCCGGTACCTGCGCCAACTGCTCCACTGGTGTCCCGAGGTGGCCGGCCTGGCCCGCTCCGCCCTGGGCCGCCGATTGGCCTTGGTGCCCTTGCGGGCCTCTCGGAGCCATCGGCGTTGACTGGCAGCGGGCGGTCGAGACGGTCAGAACGCTCAGGCCTATCGCCACGCGGCGGACGGTCCGGGCGCTCAGTGCGCCTCGGCCTGTCAGACGGCGGCCGATCGGGGCGCGCAGCGCCGTCGCCCTCGGGGGAGCGGGCGACACCTCTGCCATTGTCGTCGCCGTGCGCGGGCGCACCTGGCCGCTGAGACGGGCGGGCGGGTCTGCGCGGGCCGCCCTGGTCGTCGCGGCGTGGCCTGTCGGAGCCGCGGTCGCCACGTTCTGGGCCGCTCCGGGAGCGGGTACTTGCTAGCTGCGTCGTGACCCCCGCGGTGACTGGGGCCGCGATGAGCTCGATACGGCTCGGGTCCGAACCCTCGACAACACGGGGCGGCTCGACCGAAACCACGGTGATGCCCTCGATGCCGAACTCCGCCTCGGCACGCACAACGTCGCCTGCTTTTGCCCCACCATAAAGAAGAGCAGCATCGACCGTGCCGCGCGGGTTTAGTGCACCCGCGGCACGCCAGGTCCAAGTGCCGTCGGGCCGCGCGCTTGTGAGCTCGATCTCGATGCGGCGGGCCACCGCACCAAAGTACAACTTCGGCGCCGCAG
>Ga0182024_10023981_pt1 | contig 10880 bp, 8 predicted proteins | sample P32metaG_FD_120480 | JGI IMG/M metagenome (GOLD analysis project Ga0182024, IMG submission 120480) | Permafrost microbial communities from Stordalen Mire, Sweden - P3-2 metaG (Illumina Assembly) | ecosystem: Environmental > Terrestrial > Soil > Wetlands > Permafrost | place: Sweden: Stordalen... | reverse complement strand
GCCTATTTCCTCAAGCCCAAGCCGGCCCGCGAGCGCCCGCCCCTGCCCAGGATCTACACCGGGGCCCTGGGCTGGGCGCTGGACCACCGGGTGATCGCCGGGCTGATCGGCGGGGCGGTGTTCATCGGCTCGGTGATGCTGATGATCCCGCTGAAGAAGGGCGTCCAGCCGGAGGGCAATCCCAACTACTACTACGTCAACATCGAGGGGCCGCCCGGGGCGACCCTCCAGGACATGCGCGGCGTGGTCGACAAGGTCGACGCCCTGATCGCCCGCCAGCCCGAGACCCAGGACGTGTTCGCCCAGGTGGGCGGCGGCAACATATCCTCGGGACCTGGCAGTTTCAGCGCCAGCGCCGGCGTCGGCCAAGGCGCCGTGGTCGCCGTGCTCAAGCCGCATCGCGACGACAAGGTGGCCAATATTCGCGACCGCTTGCGGCCCCTGCTGCGCCAGATCCCCGACGCGCGGCTGACCTTCGACACCTCCGGCTTCGGGGCCGCCGATGTGCAGGTCATCCTGACCAGCGAGACCGGCGTCGGCCTGGAGGCCGCGTCGCTGGAACTGGAGCGCGAGATCCGCACCGTGCCGGGCCTGGCCGATCCCAGGCCCGCCACGCCGCCCAGCGGAGCCGAGCTGGTGGTCAGGCCCAAGCCCGACGAGGCCGCCCGCCTGGGCGTCTCGGCCACCGTCATCGCCAGCGCCGCCCGCATCGCCACGGTGGGCGATATCGACGCCAACGTCGCCAAGCTCGACGAGGGCGAGCGGCGCATTCCCATCCGCGTGCGCCTGCCGCAGCCCGACCGGACCGACCTTTCGGTGATCAAGAACCTTCGCCTGCCCACCGCCTCGGGCGGGTTCACCACGCTGGGCAGCGTGGCCGACGTCTACTTCCAGGCCGGCGCGGCCCAGATCGACCGGATCAACCGCGAGCGGGAGATCACCACCATCGCCGACACCACCGGGGGCCTGCAGATCGGCGACGCGGCGGCCAAGGTCGACAAGCTGCCGATCATGCAGCACCTGCCGCCCGGCGTCGGGCGCGCCTCCCAGGGCCAGGAACAGGCCTACGCCCAGCTGTTCATCGGCTTCATCATCGCCATCTCCTCGGCCATCGGCCTGGTCTATTCGGTGATGGTGCTGCTGTTCCGCAGCTTCTTCAAACCCCTGATCATCCTTTCGGCCCTGCCCACGGCGATCGGCGGCGCCCTGCTCGCCCTGCTGGTCACCGACATGGCCCTCTCCATCCCCTCGCTGATCGGCTTTCTGATGCTCATGGGCCTGGCGGCCAAGAACTCCATCCTCTTGGTGGAATACGCCATCGAGCGCGAACGCGAGGGGGCCACGCAGAGGACCGCCCTGATCGAAGCCTGCCGCGAGCGGGCGCGGCCCATCGTCATGACCAGCCTGGCCATGATGGCCGGCATGCTGCCCACGGCGCTCACCCTCGGCAAGGGCTCGGAGTTCCGTCAGCCCATGGCCGTGGCGGTGATCGGCGGCCTGATCACCTCGACCATCCTGTCGCTGGTGCTGGTGCCGGTGGTCTATGAGTTCGTCGACGATTTCGAGCGCTGGCTCTCGCCGCGCCTCGGCCGCCTTGTCACCCCCCGCCTCGCCCCGGCGCCCGCCACACCGACCGACCGGCTGTAGGGCGCTCCCGGTCTAGGTCGAACCGCCGCGACGCCAAGACGCCAAGGCCGGTTAATCATCTCGGTGAGAGACGGCGCGAAGCGCCCGACTTCATCTTGGCTTCTTGGCGTCTTGGCGTTTCGTCTGAAGCGGCCAAGTCGCCCGCGCCAATTCCGCCTCCACCTCCTCCAATCCCCGCCGGGCCAGGGCGTCGGCGCGTTCGTTGAGGTCGTGGCCGGCGTGGCCCTTGACCCAGCGCCAGTCCACCTCATGGCGCAGCCGCGCCTCGTCGAGCCGTCGCCACAGATCCTCGTTCTTCACCGCCCCCTTGCTCAGGGTCCGCCAGCCCCGCGCCTTCCATAGATGGAGCCACTGGGTGACGCCGTTCCTGACGTATTGGCTGTCGGTGTGAAGCTCGACGCGGCACGGCCGCTTGAGGGCGCTCAGCGCCTCGATGGCGGCGGTAAGCTCCATGCGGTTGTTGGTTGTCGCGGCCTGGCCGCCCCACATCTCCCGCTCGCGATCGCCGAAGATCAGGACCGCGCCCCAGCCACCGGGTCCGGGATTGCCGCGGCACGAGCCGTCGGTGAAGATCGTCACGCCCGGCGTCATGCCTCGCCCTTTGCCAGGAAGTCCAGGCCGGCGCGATGGGCGGAGAGCCTGCGTTCGTACTCCAGCGGGTCCTTCGGCCGCACCAGGGCGCCGGTGGGGGTCGCGCCCCAGTCGGCAAGGCGGGTCAGAAAGAAGCGCATGGCCGCCCCGTGGGCGAGGATGGGCAGAGCCGCCCTCTCCCGGGCCGAGAGCGGGCGTCGACGCTGATAGCCGTCGATGAACCCCTTGGCGTTCGCCGCGCTGAACACGCCGTCGGCGTCGAAGCACCAGGCGTTCAGCGCCACGCCGATGTCGTAGGCCAGAGCGTCCCAGGCGGCGAAATAGAAATCGATCGCGCCGGCGAATCGACCGTCCTGGAAGAACACATTGTCGGGAAAATAGTCGGCGTGGATGACGCCCCGCGGCAAACCCTTGGGCCACGCCCTGGCGAACAAGGCCAGATCCTCCTCGATGATCGTGGCGAGGCCCGGCTTGAGCGCGTCGGCGGCGCCGGCCAGGGGGGCGAACATCGCTCTCCACGCCCCTTCTCCCAGATCGTTCGCCCGCCGGCGGGGGAAGCCCTCGGCGGCCTGGTGCAGCCATGCCAGCCCATCGCCGGCCTGGCCGCAATGATCGGGGGTCGGCGCGCGCACCGAGAGGCCGGGCAGGAAGGCGATCACCGCGGCCGGCTTGCCTCTCAGGCTTTTGAGGAAGCGCCCGTCGCGATCGGCGATGGGGGCTGGGCAGGGGTAGCCCCGCGCGGCCAGACAACGCATCAAATCCACAAAGAACGGCAAGTCTTCCCGCCTGATGCGCCGCTCGTAGACGGTGAGGATGAAACGGCCGGCAGGGGTTTCGAGCAGGAAGTTGGAATTCTCCACGCCCTGGGCGATACCCTTGAAACTCAGCGGCGCTCCCAGATCGAAGTCGCCCAGGAAGATTTCCAATTCGGTGTTGGAAATGTCGGTGTAGACCGCCATGGGGTTTGATCGATGAGCTTGGCGCCTGCGTCAAGGCGGGCGATGACATCGACCGTCGCGACCGAACGTTCCACGCCGAGCCCTTCGTTGCGGCGCCGCGGATATGCCGTTATCACCCGGGCGGTTGTCGCCGGGCGGCCTCGCGCCCGCGCTTTTGCAGTCTGGACCCGCCATGCGCCGTATCCGCCCCTTCCTGTTCGCCGTGTGCACGGCGTTTACCCTGTCCTGCGCCATGCCGAGCTTCGCGCAATACGGTGCGCCGGGCGGCGGCGGTGGCGGCCCCGATCAGCAGCAGCAGCAGGATGACGCCAAGAAGAAGAAGCGCGACGAGGAGTTCGGCAATCTGAAGGCCCCTCTGCCCCAGCTTCGCAACGCCGGTCCGTGCCCGTTCGTGAAGGTGCTCTACGACGCCGCCCGCTATGTGGAGTTCATGAACAATCAGGAAGCTTCCGCCGCCGTGGGATACACCGGGGAGATCGAAAACGTCGCCTCCGCATGCGCCTATAGGGGCGTCGAACCGATCAGGCTCAAGATGCAAGTGCTGTTCGAACTTGGCCGCGGACCTCAGGCGGCGGGAAGCCGCAAGACCTATCGGTATTGGGTCGCGGTCACCGATCGCAACCACGCCGTGCTGAACAAGGAATTCTTTGACCTGCCGGTGATTTTTCCCGCCGGCCTGGATAGGGTCACGCTTACCGAAACGATTGGCGGTGTGACCATTCCCCGCGCCGATTCCAAGGTGAGCGGAAATAACTTCGAGGTTCTGGTAGGTTTCGAGGTGACGCCGGCCATGGCAAACTTCAACCGGCAAGGCAAGCGCTTCCACGCCAACGCCGGTGAGACCACCGTTCAGGCGGCCGCCGCGCGACCATGAACGACCTGCGGTGGGAGCTCGGCGAAGCGGCCGGCGCCGCTTTCGCCGCGCTGGGCTTGCCGCGCGCCCACGGCGCCGTGACGGTCTCGGATCGTCCCGATCTGGCCGATTTCCAATGCAACGGCGCCCTGGCGGCGGCGAGAGCCGAGAAGCGCAATCCGCGCGACATCGCCGCGAGCGTCGCCGACGCGCTCCGGGCGCACCCGTCCATCGCCGCCGCCGACGTCGCCGGAGCGGGTTTCGTCAATCTTCGGGTGAGCGGCCAGGCGCTGTCGGCCCGCGCCAATCAGATGGCCGGCGACGCGCGCGCCGGGGCCGGTCGCGTGGAGAGGCCCAGGCGCGTCCTCGTGGACTACGCCGGACCCAACGTCGCCAAGGAGATGCACGTCGGCCATCTGCGCGCCTCGATCATCGGCGAGGCGATCAAGCGGCTGTTCCGCTTCCGGGGCGACGAGGTCAAAGGGGACGCCCATTTCGGCGACTGGGGGTTCCAGATGGGCCTGCTGATCGTCGCCTGCGCCGACGCCGATCCGGCCATCGCCGCGCTGTTGGAGCGCCTGTCCGTCCAGCCGAGCGGCTTTTCGAGCGCCGACGAAGAGGCCGTAGACGCGGACTTGTCGGCCCGCATTGGCCTGGACGATCTCGACCGGCTCTATCCGGCGGCGGCGTCACGGGCCAAGCAGGACCCCGCCTACCGCGACCGCGCCCGGCGCGCCACGGCCGAACTGCAGGCCGGCCGATTCGGCCACCGCCTGATCTGGCGCCATTTCGCGCAAGTGACTCGCGCCGCCCTGGAACGCGACTTCCATGCGCTGGGGATCGATTTCGATCTGTGGCGGGGCGAGAGCGATGTCGACCCGCTCATCGACCCCATGGTCGCCGAGTTGGAGGTGAAGGGACTGCTGGTCGAGGACCAGGGCGCGAGAATCGTGCGCGTGGCGCGGGCGGACGATCGCCGCGAGGTTCCGCCCCTGCTGGTGGTCTCCTCGGAGGGATCGGCGATGTACGGGACCACCGATCTGGCGACCATCCTCGACCGGCGCCGCTTCTTCGATCCCGACCTGGTTCTCTATGTGGTCGACCAGCGCCAGGCCGATCACTTCGAGGTCGTGTTCCGGGCCGCCTATCTGGCCGGCTATGCGAAGCAAGGGTCTTTGGAACACATCGGCTTTGGCACCATGAACGGGGTCGACGGCAAGCCGTTCAAGACCCGCGAGGGCGGTATCCTGAAGCTGCGCGACCTCATCGACATGGCGCTCGGCAAGGCGCGCGCGCGCCTCGAGGAAGCCGGCCTCGGAGGCGAGCTTGCCTCCGCGGAGTTCGAAAACACCGCTCTGAAGGTAGCCGTGGCGGCGCTGAAGTTCGCCGATCTGGTCAATTTCCGCGGCACCTCCTACGTCTTCGATCTGGATCGCTTTTCCAGCTTCGAGGGCAAGACCGGCCCCTATCTCCTCTATCAGGCGGTGCGGGTGAAATCCCTGCTGCGCAAGGCGCGGGCCGAGGGTTTGGCGGCGGCCGAGATCGTTATCGCCGCCCCGACGGAGCGCGATCTGACGCTTCTGCTCGACGCCTTCGACCGCACCCTGGGCGAAGCCTACGCCAAGCGGGCGCCCAACTTCCTCGCCGATCACGCCTATCGCCTCGCTCACAGTTTCGCCAAGTTTTACGCCGCCTGCCCGGTCTTGGCCGCCGACACGCCCGGAGCGCGCGCCTCCCGCTTGAGCCTGGCGGCGCTGACCTTGAAACAGCTGGAACTGGCGCTCGACTTGCTGGGGATCGAGGCGCCCGACCGGATGTGAGCGCGATCGGGCCTCGCCTCGCGATCCTTCGCCTTGACTTAAGGCCGCCCGTCGCCCACGTTCCGCCCGACCCTCGCGGGAGAGGCCGCGCCCTCAAAGGGGCTCGGCGCCGAAGGCGCAACCGCCCCGGAAACGCTCAGGCAAAAAGGACCGCGCGGGCCAATGAACGCTGGAAAGAGGCGTGGCGCCAAAACGGCGTGGCGGCTCGCCGAAGGAGCAAGGGCCGGCTCGCCCGAAATCTCTCAGGCCCAAGGGACAGCGGGGGCGCGTGAGACGGCGGAATGGCCGCCGGCGCGCGGTCGTCCGTGGAGTTCCGCCCAAGTGTCCGACGAAGATTTGAAAACCACCCCGTTGACGGCGGCGCATCGCACCCTGGGCGCGCGGCTGGTCGCCTTCGCCGGCTACGCCATGCCGTTGCAGTATCCGCGCGGCATCCTCAAGGAACATTTGTGGACCCGCGAGAAGGCCGGACTGTTCGACGTCTCGCACATGGGCCCGGCGTTTCTCAATGTCATCGCCCGCACCGGGGATGGCGAGGCCAATCACGCTGCGGCGGCCGCCGTGGTCGAACCGTTGATTTGCGGCGACATCAGGGGCCTCAAGCCCGGGCAGCTGCGCTACACCCTCCTGCTCAACAAGGAAGGCGGCATCCTCGATGATCTGGTGATCGGCCGGCCGATGAGCCCGGCCCGCCAGGGCATGCTCTATCTGGTGGTCAACGCCGGAACCAAGGAGACCGACTTCGCCGCCATCGTCACGGCGGCCGGCGACCGCGCGCGGCTGACCCGCGCCGACGACCGCGCGCTCATGGCCCTGCAGGGGCCGGCCGCCGGCGAGGTCCTGGCCGCCATCCTGCCGGCCTCGGCCGACCTCACCTTCATGACCTTCGACCGCGTGGACTTCGAGGGCCATGCCCTCATCGTCTCGCGCAGCGGCTACACCGGCGAGGACGGCTTCGAGATCCTGGCCCCGGCCATGGTCGCCGCCCGCTTCTGGAACCGCCTCATCGCCGACGAGCGCGTGGCCCCCATTGGCCTGGGGGCCCGCGACTCTCTGCGCCTGGAGGCCGGCCTGCCCCTCTATGGCCACGACATCGACGAGACCGTCTCGCCGGTCGAGGCCGACCTGGCCTTCGCCCTTTCCAGGCGGCGCCGCAAGGCCGGCGATTTGCGCGGCGCGGCCCGCTTCGCCGATGAGCTCGCCGGGGGCCTGAAGCGGCGGCGGGTGGGCCTCTCCATCCTCGAAGGCGCGCCGGCCCGCGAAGGCGCCGAGATCACCGACGCCGCCGGCGCCGTGGTGGGACGCGTCACCAGCGGGGGATTTTCGCCCACCCTGGAGGCCCCCATCGCCATGGGCTACGTCCCGCCGGCCCTGAGCGAACCGGGCACGGCTCTCAAAGTCGTCGTGCGCGGCAAGCCGCAGAACGCCCGGGTCGTCGCCCTGCCCTTCGTCCCGCACCGCTACCGGCGCGGCGCCTGACCTAACTCGAACAAGGATTTTTCCATGCGTTTTTCCAAGGACCACGAGTGGGTGGATCTCACCGGCGACACCGCCGCCGTCGGCATCACCGCCTACGCCGCCGAGCAGCTGGGCGATGTGGTGTTCGTGGAGCTGCCGGCCGCCGGCAAGGCCGTCAAGGCCGGCGAGGCCCTGGCGGTAGTGGAGAGCGTCAAGGCCGCCTCCGACGTCTTCGCGCCGGTGTCGGGTGAGGTGGTCGAGGCCAACGGCGCCCTCACCGACAACCCCGAAACGGTCAACGACCAGCCCGAGGCCGCCGGCTGGTTCGTCAAGATCAAACTCGCCGACCCCGCCGAGATGGACGCCCTGATGGACCGCGGCGCCTACGAAGCCTACCTGGCGACCCTTTGAGCGCAAGCTGATGCGTTATCTCCCCCTCACCGACGCCGACCGAAGCTCCATGCTGGCGGTGATCGGCGCGAAGACCATCGACGATCTCTTCGTCGACGTGCCGGCCGCCGCGCGCCTTTCCGGCCTCGTCGATCTGCCGCGCCATGCCGGCGAGCTGGCGGTGGAGCGGGAGCTGGGGGCGTTGGCGGCGATGAACCGCACCGCCGGCGCCGGGTCGTTCTTCTGCGGGGCCGGGGCCTATCGCCATCATGTGCCGGCCAGCGTCGACCACCTCATCCAGCGCTCGGAGTTCCTCACCAGCTACACCCCCTACCAGCCGGAAATCGCCCAGGGCACGCTGCAGGTGCTGTTCGAGTTCCAGACCCAGGTGGCCGCCCTCACCGGCCTGCCGGTGGCCAACGCCTCCATGTACGACGGCTCCACCGCCTGCGCCGAAGCGGTGATGATGGCCGCCCGCGTCACGCGGCGGCGCAAGGCGGTGCTCTCCGGCGGCCTGCATCCCCACTATGCGCAGGCCGCCCACACCCTGGCCCACTCGGCGGGGGTGGAAACCCATCGCCTGGCCGCCGCCGTCGACGCCGAGCACGCCGTCGTGGAAGCCATCGACTCCGACACCGCCTGCGTGGTGGTCCAGAGCCCCAACGTGTTCGGCGCGGTCACCGACCTTACGGCCATCGGCGAGGCCGCCCACGCCGCCGGCGCCCTTCTTGTCGTCGTCACCACCGAGGCGGTGTCCTTCGGCCTGCTGAAGTCCCCCGGCGACATGTGCGCCGACATCGCCGTCGCCGAGGGCCAGTCCATTGGCAACGCGCTGAGCTTCGGCGGACCCTATGTGGGCCTCTTCGCCTGCCGCGAGGCCCTGGCGCGCCAGATGCCGGGCCGCCTGTGCGGCGAGACGGTGGACGCGGCCGGAAGGCGGGGCTTCGTGCTCACCCTTTCCACCCGCGAGCAGCACATCCGCCGCGACAAGGCGACCTCCAACATCTGCACCAATTCGGGCCTGTGCGCCCTGGCCTTCTCCATCCACATGTCCCTGCTGGGCGGGACGGGCCTCAAGGCCCTGGCCGAGCTGAACCACGCCCGCGCCCGCGCCCTCAAGGCAGCCCTGGCCGCCGTGCCGGGCGTCGAGATCCTCACCCCCCGCTTCTTCAACGAGTTCGCCATCCGCCTTCCGCGCGATGCGGCGCCCGTCGTCGAGGCCATGACCCGCCGCGACATCCTGGCCGGCGTGCCCTTTTCCCGGCTCGATCCCGGCGCGGGCATGGACGATGTCCTGCTGGTCTGCGCCACCGAGACCACCACTCCCGAGGACATCGCCGCCTTCGCCGACGCCCTGGCCCAAGAGATCGCCCAAGGGATCGCCCCATGACCGCCGTGGCCAACCTCGGCCGCCCGACCCGCCCGGAGGCAGTCGAGAGTTCCCCCGGCGCCCACCCCGGCCGCGGCCTCCTGCAACACGAACCGCTGATCTTCGAACTGGGCGGCTGGGACAAGACCGGCGTCGATTTCCCGGAGGACCACCTCGGCCCCGATCTCGACGCCTCCGACCTGGCCGGCCTCACCGCCGCAACCCCGGTGCGCCTGCCCGGCCTCTCCGAGCCCGAGACCCTGCGCCACTATGTGCGCCTCTCGCAGCAGAATCACGCCATCGACCTGGCCCTCTATCCGCTCGGTTCGTGCACCATGAAGCATAACCCCCGCCTGGGAGAAAAACTCGCCCGCCTGGCCGGGTTTGGCGACATCCACCCCCTGCAGCCGGTCTCCACCGTTCAGGGCGCCATCGCCCTGATGGATCAGCTCGCCCACTGGCTGAAGGCCCTCACCGGCATGCCGGCGGTGGCGCTTTCGCCCAAGGCGGGCGCGCACGGCGAGTTGTGCGGCTTGCTGGCCATCCGCGCCGCCCATGAGGCCAGGGGCGATGCGCGAAAGACCGTGCTGGCCCCCACCTCGGCCCACGGCACCAATCCGGCCACCGCCTCCCTGGCCGGCTATCAGGTGGTGGAGATCGGCCAGACGGCCGATGGGCACGTCGACCTGGCTGATTTGGCCGAAAAGCTGCATCCGGACGTGGCCGCGGTGATGGTCACCAACCCCAACACCTGCGGCCTCTTCGAGCGCGATGTCATCGAGATCGCCCGCCTGACCCATGCCGCCGGAGCTTATTTCTACTGCGACGGAGCCAATTTCAACGCCATCGTCGGGCGCGTGCGGCCTGGCGACCTGGGCGTCGACGCCATGCACATCAATCTGCACAAGACCTTTTCCACCCCGCACGGCGGCGGCGGGCCGGGCGCCGGGCCGGTGGTGCTGAGCGCCGCCCTGGCCCCTTTCGCGCCCACCCCGTGGATCACCCACGGCGAGGCCGGCTTCGAGTTCATCGAGCATGGAGGGGGCGAGGCCGCCGCCACCCTGGGGCGCCTATGCGCCTTTCACGGTCAAATGGGCATGTACGTGCGGGCTCTCGCCTACATGATGAGCCACGGATCGGACGGCCTGCGCCAAGTGGCCGAGGACGCCGTGCTGAACGCCAACTACATTAAGGCCCGCCTGGCCGGGGCCATGACGGCCGCCTATCCCGACGGCCCGTGCATGCACGAAGCCCTGTTCGACGACGCCTGGCTGGAGGGAACCGGGATCACCACGCTTGACTTCGCCAAGGCCATGATCGACGTCGGTTTTCATCCGATGACCATGTACTTCCCCCTGGTGGTCCACGGGGCGATGCTTATCGAGCCCACCGAGACCGAGCCGAAGCGCGAACTCGACCGCTTCTGCGACGCCCTCTTAGAACTCGCCGCCGCAGCCAACGCCGGCGATGTGGAGCGCTTCAAGGGCGCGCCCTTTCACGCGCCGCTGAGAAGGCTGGACGAGACGCTGGCGGCGCGGAAGCCGCGGTTGCGGTGGACGGAGGGGGGCGGGGGGTAGCCGGCGTCGGTCGAGGGCCGTCTCCTAGGGACCGTGGACAAGGTGAGACATCGAAGACGCTGAACGTAACTCCGCTCATCCCCGCGCCAGCGGGGACCCAGGCGTTTTCAGGCGGTGAAGTCCAAGAACAGGTCCCGCCAGGTTGGATTGAACCGCTCGATCAGCTCCAGTTTCCAGGCCCGCCGCCACTTCTTCATCGCCCGTTCGCGCGCGAAG
>Ga0182024_10023980_pt1 | contig 10880 bp, 8 predicted proteins | sample P32metaG_FD_120480 | JGI IMG/M metagenome (GOLD analysis project Ga0182024, IMG submission 120480) | Permafrost microbial communities from Stordalen Mire, Sweden - P3-2 metaG (Illumina Assembly) | ecosystem: Environmental > Terrestrial > Soil > Wetlands > Permafrost | place: Sweden: Stordalen... | reverse complement strand
TGTCCGAGCCTTCGCAAGGTCGCGCCGTCGAGCATGCCGAGGACAGCCGGGTAATCGACGCCTTTTTCGCGGGCAATCGTTTCGCCGAGATGCTCGGCCATGAGCGTGATGTCAGGGAGTTCTGCGGTCGCTTCAATCGCCGAATGGCTCGTCAGTATCTGTTCGACAAGCGTGGAGCCCGCCCGCTGCATGCCAATAATGAAGATCGGCTCGGGGGAGTCGGAACCGAAGTCTGGGCGTGCCTCAAAGAACGCGCGCGTAAACAGCGCTTTGCTTTTCGCAACGTTCATGGAGAGCCAATCGGATTCGTAGCTTATGGTAAGGCGCTTGCCGGCGTTGGCCCGGGCGTAGTTGTCGAAGGATCTCGCGAAATTCTTCTGGTCGGCGTGGGCTTTTCCCAGCGCGAAGTGCAGATACGTCCGGTCGGTGCCGATGGTTTCGCGGCGTGAAATCCGGGATTCCATCGCAGAAATATCGGCCTCGGAGAAACGCCATGTCTTCAGGTCGGCAAGGCTCCACCAGGCGCTGCCGCAGGACGGATTCAGCGATATTGCGCGCTGAAAGGCATCGATCGCTGCATGGCGCTCGCCGACGCTCCGTAAGGCGTGGCCATATTTGACCCAGAGTTCCGATGAATTCGGATGGCCTTCGGCCAATTGCCGGCGGCAATGCATCGAATCGCGATGCCGTCCCATCGCCGTCAGGATCGCCGCCTTGAGACCGAGATAGAGAACATTTGGCGGATCGCCCGCCAGAAGCTGTTCCAGTTGCGCAAGCGAAGCATCGAGACGGTTCAGCTGATAAAGCGTACTCGCGTAACTGAAGCGCGCGCCGTCGTAAGCGGGGGCCCGCTCCAGGCATTCCATCAGCAGCGCCAGCGTTCTTCGTTTCTCTCCGAGCTTCAGCGCGGTTTCCGCTTGGAGATGAAGCGCACTCGGGTCACCGGGATGTTTTTCGAGATACTTGGAAAGCAGCCGGTCCGACTCTGCAGCATGGTTGTTCTTGAGAGCTTCGGCCGCTTCCTTCAGCCGCGGATTGCGCAGCGGCCGCTTCTGGCGCAGCGCCGTTGTCGCCGCCTTGACGATTTCGCCTTCGTCCGCCGCCGCAGAAACGGGGTGCTGCCGATCCAAAGCCAGAGCCATGGGACAAATCTATGCGGTCGGGTTGCGCAAGGAAACCGCCTGCTGGATATGAGGCAGCGGCGATTGGACCGCGCTGCACATCCCGATATAAACGTCACCTCCGGCGCAACAGGAGCAGTTGGTGACAGAGCAGCGCGCAAAGAAGGTCGTGCTCGCCTATTCGGGCGGCCTCGATACCTCTATCATCCTCAAATGGCTGCAGAACGCCTACGGCGCGGAGGTCGTCACCTTCACAGCCGATCTGGGGCAGGGCGAAGAGCTCGATCCCGCCAAGGCAAAAGCCGAACTCCTCGGCGTCAAACCGGAAAACATTATTGTCGAGGATTTGCGGGAGGAATTTGTCCGCGACTATGTGTTTCCGATGTTTCGCGCCAATGCGCTTTACGAAGGTGCTTACCTGCTGGGCACCTCGATAGCGCGACCGCTGATTGCCAAAAAACAGATCGAAATCGCCGAGAGAACCGGCGCGGATGCGGTGGCCCATGGCGCAACGGGGAAAGGCAACGATCAGGTCCGCTTCGAGCTCGCCTATTATGCATTGAAGCCCGACATCACCGTGATTGCGCCGTGGCGGGAATGGGATTTGACCAGCCGCGCAAAGCTCATCGAATTCGCCGAGACCCACCAGATTCCGATCGCGAAGGACAAGCGCGACGAAGCGCCGTTTTCGGTGGATACCAATCTGCTCCACTCGTCCTCCGAGGGAAAAGCGTTGGAGGACCCCGCCGCGGAGCCCGACGCGCTGGTGTATCAGCGCACGCTCAGTCCGGAGCAGGCGCCGGATAAGCCAACCCGGGTCGAGATCGGTTTCAGACGTGGCGATGCCAATCTGCTCAACGGACAACCGCTCTCGCCGGCCACATTGCTGGCGCGGCTGAACGAGCTCGGACGCGCGAATGGGATCGGACGCGTCGATCTGGTGGAAAACCGCTTCGTCGGCATGAAATCGCGCGGCATCTATGAAACACCGGGCGGGACCATTTTGATGGCGGCGCATCGCGCCATGGAATCGATCACGCTCGACCGGGGCGCCGCGCATCTCAAGGACGAGCTGATGCCGCGCTATGCAGAACTCGTCTATGACGGCTTTTGGTTCTCCCCGGAGCGCGAAATGCTGCAGGCGCTCATCAACACGAGCCAGGAGTTCGTGACCGGTATAGTCAGGCTCAAGCTGTACAAAGGGAATGTGATCGTCATTGGCCGCTCGTCGCCCATGTCACTTTACGCGAAGGATCTCGTCACCTTCGAGGACGACAGGGGAGCCTATGACCAGAAGGATGCCCAAGGGTTCATCAGGCTGAATGCGCTCCGGCTCCGCACACTTGCGCGCCGGAGGAAAAGGGGCATGGCGTGACCGCCTCGCCAAACACGCAACAGGTCGAATACTGGAACGGTCTCGCGGGCGAACGCTGGGCGCGCCTTCAGGCAAAAATCGATCTCCATGTCGAAGAAATTACCGATGCCGCGCTGGAATTTGCTGCACCGCGGGAAGGGGAACGCATTCTCGATCTCGGCTGCGGCTGCGGCACCACCACGTTTCTGCTCGCTTTGAGGGCCGGCCGCGACGGCACTGCCGCGGGCATTGATATTTCCGTTCCGATGCTCGCGGTCGCGCGAGCCCGCGTCATGGCGCAGAACGCGAATGTCGTATTCATCGAAGGCGACGCGTCGACCTACGATTTCCAGCCGGTTTTCGATCTCGCCTTTTCCCGCTTCGGCATCATGTTCTTCGACGATCCGGTTTCCGCCTTCAGAAATATCGGGACGGCGCTCGTCCCGGCGGGCCGGCTGGCTTTCGTTTGCTGGCGCAGCATGGCTGAAAACATCTGGGCCGCCGCTCCGATGGAAGCAGCCATGCATCTGTTGCCTCCCCAGGAGCCGGCCGATCCCCTCGCTCCCGGCCCCTTCGCCTTTGCCGATAACACTCGGCTGCACGCGCTTCTCGCATCTGCGAACTATTCAGAAATCGAAATCGAGCCCTTCAACGCCACCATGAATATGGGCGCGACGCTCGAAGAAGCCGCCAGCGAGGTTCTTAATATTGGTCCGCTCGCACGTGCAGCAGCGGACCTCGATGAGCAAACGCGGGCAAATATCCGCCGAACCGTCGCAGGCGCCTTTGCGCCCTACGCATCGCCGGCAGGTGTCGCCCCACCCGCCGCCTGCTGGTTTGTTCGCGCACGATTGTAGGTCCCGACCCAGTCGCGCACCCCGTGCGGCCGATTAGAAACCGGCGTAAATTGGGCTGTGGACGCAATTTTCGCGGTGCTGGCGGGGGAATCCGCGAAATGGACTGTTGCATTCCCCGCGAAGGCGCGCTTTGATCATAGCTGTCAAGAGGAGGAATCTTCCTCCTCCTTTCCGTGTGCAACTAAAAAGGGGGTTCTCATGCTTCGTACGGTATTTCTCTCGACGACTACGCTCGCATTGGCCGTCACGGCTGCGCTTGCCGCACCGACGAGCTCGATGTTGTCGAACGGTGCCGCAGTGACCACCGTCACGCGGGGCTACGAGACAGGTGGATTTTACCACGCGCATGCTCCGGTGGGCGGCACGGTTATCTTCGACTCGATCGGCACGGGCGGGTACAACTGCTGCTCAGGCTGGACGATCTCGGGCCCGAGTAGCGTGGTCGGAGAGCAGGTCTGGTCGGCGATCCAAATCACGCCGACCGCGAGCGGGAAGGTGAAGCACGTCGTGGCGGGAGTGGGCTATGTGACAGGCAACAACGCTGCCGAGCTCGCCATCTACTCCGACGCTAGCAACCTCCCGGGCACAATGCTCTGGTCGGCCGATGTGTCGAGCCTCCCGACCTTCGGCAGCACCAGCACGACGACGGTCCAGGCCAAGGTGACGAAAGTGAAAATCAAGAAACACAAGCCGTTCTGGGTCGCGGTCCAGACGGATTCCAGCTCTTCCAACACATGGGATGCCTGGAACGACTCGAATACCACCAATGCACCGCTCGCGCAGAACACCGGTTCCGGATGGATCAATTTCGGGTCTAACGCGGCCGGCGCCGTGACCATCTACGGCAGTGTGAGGTGAAGAAGTAATCCTGCCGGCGCGGCCGCATCCCGCGGTATCGCCATTTGGTGAAGCACCGCCGCCCGGGGAAACCGGGCGGTGGTGGTTGCGGGATCGGGTTCGTACATCGCACCGTGGCCGGCGCAAGCCGGCCACGGTCGTATCAGACCGATCGCGTTGCGTCAGAGTGCACGCAAGCGAACAGGCCATTGTCGACATGCGGGGTTCCTAAAGCGTCCGATTCGCCGCATAAGCGGCCGGCGGGTCAAAGCGCCGGCGCGGCCATTCGCGTCAGCAGTCGGGTACGTTCGCGATCAAATGGCAGCCGCATTTCAGCGATGGCTGCCGTGCGACACGGTCGTCGCCAGTAGCTGCTGGTCCGCCGGCGGCTTCACCAACGGAACCTTGAAATTTGTCATCTGTCGGTCCAAACGCCGGATGACTTCGGACGTGATGTCGAGTCCGTTGACGCTGTCTGCCAACACGGATTTGTCGAGCACGACGCTGGCGCCGCGCTCGAGCAAGATCGCATGCACCACCGATACGACCGCCGCCAGATAAGCGTGCCCGGCGACGATCTCGCCGCCATGGATGAGGTCCTCCCGTTCCCGGATTTTTTGTTGGTAGGCCGCCTGTCCCTGCTGGAGCGCCAGTTTCTTACTGGCTCGCATATCCGCGGGAAGCGATGCCGATTGGCTCTGGAAGGTGTCCATCTCCTTCTGCAGCGCAGTGCCTTCGGGTCCGAGGTCGGTCTGGATCTTGTTTTCGTCGGCCATGATCTGAGCTCGAATATTGGTTCCGAGCTTCGAGCCGTTCATGATCGCGTGACGGTCGACAACGAGAATGCCCGAACCCTGGCTGCTTGCCGGCAGCGCTGTTCGCGGACACAGCAACGCAATCGCGAGCGCGGCGACTGTGGCGCTTTTTCTGAGTTTGATCATTGGTTCGGCATGGCCCCTCGGTTCGAATCCGCAGCAGCGCTGCGGCGGATAACCAAAGAATACTACGTTGCCAGGCCAAGAGAAGGCTTTCCTCGTCGGCTCACAGATGGGTGCGTCGGTTCGAGGATATTTCCCCTTAAAGGCGATTGCGCTTGGAGCGCGAATCCGAACCACCCCCCGCCGCCTCGATCAGCCCGCCGCCTGCTCTTCCTCGTCGGTAAGGCTCTTGACCAGATCCAGGACGCGCTTGCGGACCTTGGGCTCCTTGATCCGCATGAAGGCGAGTGCGAGTTGGAGTCCTCCCCTTCGCTTCGACACTTGATCCCTTGCGAATGATGCCACACCGGATTTGTTGACGACAAGAGCCCTGGAAAGCTCTTCAGTACACCACGACACTGCGGATCGACTCGCCCTTCGTCATCAAGTCGAAGGCGTCGTTGATCCGTTCCAGGGGCAGGGTGTGAGTGATCATCTCATCGATCGCGATTTTCTTGTCCATGTACCAGTCGACGATCCGTGGAACGTCGGTACGGCCGCGTGCGCCGCCGAAGGCCGTCCCCTTCCATACCCGTCCGGTCACGAGCTGGAAAGGCCTTGTCGAAATCTCCTTCCCCGCCGCGGCGACGCCGATGATCACCGAGATGCCCCAGCCGCGATGGCAGCATTCGAGGGCCTGGCGCATGGTGAGAGTGTTGCCGATGCATTCGAAGCTGTAATCGGCGCCGCCTTTCGTCAACTCGACGAGATGGCCGACCAGATCGTCCTTTATCTCCCTGGGATTGACGAAGTGCGTGAGCCCGAACTTGCGCGCCAGCGCCTCGCGCGCGGGATTGACGTCGATGCCCACGATCATGTCCGCGCCCGCAAGCTTCGCGCCCTGCACGACATTGAGCCCGATGCCACCCAACCCGAACACGACGACATTGGCGCCGGGTTCGACTTTTGCGGTGAAGATCACCGCGCCGATGCCCGTGGTAACGCCGCAGCCGATGTAGCAAATCTTGTCGAAGGGCGCGTCCTCGCGGACCTTGGCAAGCGCGATCTCGGGCAGAACGGTGTAGTTGGCGAATGTCGAGCAGCCCATGTAGTGCAGGATCGGCGCGCCATTTTTGGAGAACCGGCTCGTGCCATCCGGCATTAGCCCGTTGCCCTGCGTTGCGCGGATCGCAGTGCAGAGATTTGTCTTGCGGCTGGTGCAGGATTTGCACTCGCGGCATTCCGGTGTGTAGAGCGGAATGACGTGAGCGCCCTTCTTCAGCGTCCGGACGCCGGATCCTGTTTCTACGACGATGCCGGCGCCTTCGTGACCGAGAATGCAGGGGAATAATCCCTCGGGGTCGGCGCCGGAAAGCGTGTACTTGTCGGTGTGGCAGATTCCAGTGGCCTTGATTTCGACGAGCACTTCGCCGTCTTTCGGGCCTTCGAGATCGACAGTTTCGATCGACAGGGGCTTCCCGGCTTCCCAGGCAACGGCCGCCCGAACCTGCATTTCAATTCCCTCTCGGATAACTTCCCGGACTACACATCCAGCGCCGCGTAAAGCGCGTTGTCCTGGATGAATTCGCGTCGTGGTTCCACGATGTCGCCCATCAGCTTCGCGAAGAGATCGTCGGCCTCATCGGCGTGCTCGACCTTCACCAGCAGCAGTGTCCGCGCGTTGTCGTCGAGCGTCGTCTCCCACAATTGCTCGGCGTTCATTTCGCCCAGACCCTTATAGCGCTGCAGCGCGAGTCCTTTGCGGCCCCATTCGAAAATCGCATCGAGAAGCTGACTGGGCGCGCGCACTTCGCGGGTCTCGTCCTTGCGCACCAGCGATCCGGCCTTCAGGTAGGCGATCTGCAAATCCGGCGCCAGGCGATCAAGTTTTCGAGCGTCGGCGCTCGAGATCAGCGCGCCGTCGATGGCGACTGCTTCCCGCACGCCGCGCACTTCGCGCCAGAACTTCAATCCGCCGTCCGGTGTCGGCTCGCCATGCCACCCCCGTTCGGTCTCGTCCGACAATTGATCGAGTCGCCGCGCGATATAGAGAGCGGCCTCCGCGGCGCGCGCTCCATCGGCGAGGATCTCCGGGTTCAATGCGCCCGATATCGCCGCCTGCTCCAGCACGAAACGCGGATAGTGACGCGGGAAGCCTTCGAGCGCGGCAACGGCGGCGCGCGCCTTCTCGACCAGCCTGTCGAAATCGGCGCCCGCCATCATCTCTCCGCTGTGCAGTGTGAACGCGGCGCCCGATGAACCCTCGGAAATCAGATAATCGGTCAATTCGCGTTCGTCCTTTAGATAGCGTTCCGATTTGCCGCTTGTTGCCTTGTAGAGCGGAGGCTGGGCGATATAGATGTGTCCGCGCTCGATCAGTTCCGGCATCTGGCGGTAGAAGAACGTCAGGAGCAGCGTGCGGATATGCGCACCGTCGACATCGGCGTCGGTCATGATGATGATCTTGTGGTAGCGCAACTTGTCGGCGTTGAATTCCTCGGCGCCGATGCCCGTGCCGAGAGCGGTGATGAGAGTGGCGATCTCGATATTTGAAAGCATCTTGTCGAAGCGCGCGCGTTCGACATTGAGGACCTTGCCGCGCAGCGGAAGCACGGCCTGATTCTCGCGGTTGCGTCCCTGCTTGGCGCTTCCACCGGCAGAATTGCCCTCGACGATGAAAATCTCGCATTTCGCAGGATCGCGCTCCTGGCAATCTGCGAGCTTGCCCGGAAGCGACATGCCGTCGAGTGCGCCCTTGCGGCGGGTCAGTTCGCGTGCCTTGCGCGCGGCTTCGCGCGCGGCGGCCGCCTCGATCACCTTGCCGACGATTGCGCGCGCTTCGCCTGGATGCTCCTCGAACCACGCGCCCAGCTGGTCGTGGACAGCGCCTTCAACGATGGGCCGGACTTCGGACGAAACAAGCTTGTCCTTGGTCTGCGAACTGAATTTCGGATCCGGAACCTTGACGGACAATACGCAGGTCAGGCCTTCCCGGCAGTCGTCGCCAGTCAGCGCGACCTTGTCCTTTTTCGCCAGGCTCAATTCTTCGGCATATTTGGTGACCACGCGGGTGAGCGCGGCGCGGAAGCCGGCAAGGTGCGTGCCGCCGTCGCGTTGCGGAATGTTGTTGGTGAAGCACAGCATGCTCTCATGATAGGAGTCGTTCCAGACGAGGGCTGCTTCAACGATGACGGTCTCGCGTTCGGAGCGGAGCATGACGGGCGAAGGGATGAGTGGCGTCTTGGCGCGATCGAGATACCGGACGAATGCTTCGAGACCTCCGTCGTAGTGGAGGGTCACCTCCTTCTTCTCGACTCCGCGCAGATCGGCGAAAACAATTGTCACGCCGGAATTGAGGAACGCGAGCTCGCGCAGCCGATGCTCGATCGTCGGACTATCGAACTCGAGCCTGGTGAAGGTCTTCGGACTGGGCAGGAATGTCACTTCCGTGCCGCGGTGGCCCTGCGCCTCGCCGACAGCGCGCAGTGGCGCCTCGGGAACCCCGTCACGGAAGCGCATGTAGAATTCCTGATCGTCGCGCCAGATACGCAGATCGAGCCATTCGGACAGCGCGTTGACGACCGAGACGCCGACGCCGTGCAGGCCACCCGAGACCTTGTAGGCGCTCTGCTCGAATTTTCCCCCCGCATGCAGCTGGGTCATGATCACTTCGGCTGCCGAAACGCCTTCCTCGTGGATGTCGGTCGGGATGCCGCGGCCGTTGTCGCGCACCCCGCAGGAACCGTCCGCGTTCAGCACCACGTCGATCCGGTCCGCGTGCCCCGCAAGAGTCTCGTCGATGGCATTGTCGACCACTTCGTAGACCATGTGGTGCAGGCCCGATCCGTCGTCGGTGTCGCCGATATACATGCCCGGCCGCTTGCGCACGGCGTCGAGTCCTTTGAGCACCTTGATCTGATCGGCACCGTAGGCGTTGGGATCGGGAGGTTCGGTTACAAAGGCCATTGGTGGGTCGTACTCTTTCTGCAATTGCCGTCGGCTGTTCGCGAATTCTAGTTCTGGCGGACGAGATCGCTCGCTTCGACAAGGAAGATATCGGCATGCGAGGTGAAATCTTCAAACAGCGAGAGATCCGTGCCGGTGAGCCATGCCTGCGCGCCGAGCGCGACAATCTCCTCGAACAGCGCAGCTCTGCGTTGCGGATCCAGATGGGCCGCGATTTCGTCGAGCAGGAGTATCGGGGCTCCGCCGCCTCGCTGCTGCGCAAGCTCGCGCGCGTCGGCAAGCACGATCGAGATCAGAAGCGCCTTTTGCTCGCCGGTCGAGCAGTCCCGCGCATCCATACGCTTGCCGGTGTGCCGGGCGGACAGGTCGCTGACGTGCGGACCCACGGTCGTCCGTCGCGCTTCAGCATCGCGCAAGCGCGCACCTGCGAGCGCGATCCGCAGGGATTCCACTGCACGCCCGCTTTCTTCCGCCAGGATACGGTCCGTGTGGCCGACAAGCGCAAGCTGCGCGCTGGGAAATGCGCCGGCCTCGCCGCGCTGAACGAGTGAAGCATTGAGACGTTCGACGGTTGCCGCACGAGCCGCTGCAATTTCAATTCCCGTCTCGGCCATCTCATTTTCCAACCCATCGAGCCAGCCGGAATCGCGGGGCCCGAGCTTGAGCAGTCTCGCGCGTTCGCGCATCGCGTGCTCATAGCGCAACACGCGCCGTGCATGAGCCGCGTCAAAGCCCAGCACGAGACGATCCAGAAATCGCCGTCTTGCGCTCGCGCTGTCGCTGAACAGCCTGTCCATCGCGGGCGTGAGCCAGGCCATTTCGACAATTTCGCCGAGCTCCGCGGAACTCTGCGCCGGAACGCCGTTCAGATGGACCTGCCGCCTTTCGTTGCCCTGCGCAGAAGAGACAAGCCCGGTGCCGATCTCGTAGGTTTCGCTGTCCCGCAAAACCGAAGCAGCGACCGCCCACAATACGTCGTTCTTCGCCGTCTGCGGAGCCTTGCGGATGTGTTCGGCCAGCAATGCGCCCCGCATTCCCCGGCCCGGAGATAAGAGAGAAATAGCGTCCAGCAGGTTCGTCTTGCCGGCTCCGTTCGGGCCCGCGAGGACCACCGGCCGTCCGCTCACGGAAAGCTCCGCATGCGCGTAGGAACGAAAATTCGTGAGCATCAGCCTGGTGACCGCGAGATGACGGCGATCCGGCGCGGTTGCAGCCGATGACTGGCGAAGAGCGTACGTCAAACTCACACCCGCATGGGCATGAGGACGTAAAGCGTGCCTCGGTCCTCAGAATCCTCGATCAGTGTCGGTGAACCCGCGTCCGACAGCAGGAAGCGTATTTCCTTGCCCTCTATCTGGTTCGTTATGTCGAGCAGGTAGCGGGCGTTGAATCCGATGTCGAGCGGGCTTGCGCTGTAGGAGGCGCCCACCTCCTCGGTGGCCGTGCCTGAATCGGGATTGATCACCGTAAGCGTAAGCTTGTCCTTGACGATGCCGAGCTTCACGGCGCGGGTTTTGTCCGCGGAAATCGTGGACACGCGATCCACGGCCTGGGCGAATTCCCGCGAATCGAGGGACAGGACCTTGTCGTTCGCCGACGGAATCACGCGCTGGTAATCGGGAAACGTGCCATCGATCAGCTTGGAGGTCAGTTCCACGCCATCGGTCGTGAACTGGATCTTCGTATCCGACAGCGAAACGTCGATACCTCCTTCGGAATCGTCGAGCAGACGCCTGAGCTCGCCGATCGTTTTGCGCGGCACGATTGCGCCCGGCATCTCGGCGGCGCCGTCCGGCAGCTCCAGCTGAAATCGCGCGAGCCTGTGGCC
>Ga0182024_10023979_pt1 | contig 10881 bp, 5 predicted proteins | sample P32metaG_FD_120480 | JGI IMG/M metagenome (GOLD analysis project Ga0182024, IMG submission 120480) | Permafrost microbial communities from Stordalen Mire, Sweden - P3-2 metaG (Illumina Assembly) | ecosystem: Environmental > Terrestrial > Soil > Wetlands > Permafrost | place: Sweden: Stordalen... | reverse complement strand
CTGATCCCTTTGCATGAGAGCGTCCACGGCGGCGTTCGCGGAAGATCTACGGCATCGAACGCTAGTGCGCACTTGCAGCGGCGTTGCGTTGTCACTCTCGACGTGAGAGAGTTCTTTCAGCACGTTCGACACGAGATTGTGTTCTCGCTTTTCCGGAATGAACTTGGTTTGGGCCGCGAGGTTGCGCGACTTGTAACGCAGCTCACAACCTACCTCGATGAACTCCCGCGAGGGGCACCCACAAGCCCGGCTATCGCCAATTTATTGCTAAACATTCCGGTCGACGGCCCAGTCGCGGACGCCGCTGCCAAGGCCAATGTCAGTTACACGCGGTTTGTCGACGATATTGCACTTTCCGGCGACAATCCCAGATCGCTCATCAATAAGGTCGCCACGGCCTTATCGAGCCGCCGTCTGCCAATGTATAGAGCGAAAGCTAAGTTTCAGTCGAAATCAAAGCTCAAGATCATGCCGAATAATGGCCCGCAAGAGGTCACGGGACTACTCGTTAATTCCCGGCGCGGTCCCAGTTTATCTAAGCGGCGGCGCGATAAAGTCAGAGCAGCAATTCGCGAATTGCACACGCTGGTTGGCCCTGCGCATAGCGACGCCATTGCACGCGTTCGAGGCCGTATTCAGTATGTCGGTAGATACAATCCTGGGTCCGAGAAGCGTTTGACGCGATCTTTGGATTCACAAAGATAGAGGCACGAACACTCTTACTTGCGTGCACGACTTTCTATCGCGCTAAACTCTCTGTGAGGCGTTGTCGTGCCATAGATTCAGGGATGACATCTAGTTAAATAGTCACGCAGGGAGAGCAACAATGGCTAAAAACGACACAGTTCTCTTGGACGGCATCATTGATCAGAGAATGTCTGATTCCACCGCTGCCGTCACGGAACGCGGTGAGGTCTTTGAGCTTCTGGCGCTGGGGGAGATGTTAAAGGACTTCGATCTTTCAGACGAAGAACTTGATCACGGATGGATAGACGGCTCGGGCGATGGCGGAATCGATGGATTTTACGTGCTTGTGAACGGCCACTTGTTGGAGGACGTCGAAGACTTTTTCTGGCCGCGAAGCGATGCATCGATAGAAGTTTGGCTGATTACTTGCAAGCATCACGATACATTTCAGCAAGCGCCACTCGATGCGATTCTTGCCACCATTCAAGAGCTCTTTGACTTTAGTATCGACAATTCCGATTTGCAAGGAAGCTACTCCGATGAGTTGATGGGAGCGAGGACTGCGTTTCATTACGCATATAGGCGTCTTTCGATTCAAGGGCCCGCGCTTCACTTCCAGATCGCATATGCGAGCAGGGGAGATTCGAATAAAATTGGCGATAGCGTCGCTGCCCGTGCCTCGCAGATAGAACGGACGCTTACCAGTTTGTTCAGCTCATGTAGTACACAATTTTCATTTGTTGGGGCCACAGAACTCGTTAGCTTGCATCGACAGTCGCGGCGCTTCACTTTGGAGCTTCCGTTTGTTGAGCATCTAGCGACCGGCAAGCAGAGCTATGTCTTGTTGGTACGGCTCGAAGACTACTGGAGGTTTGTATCGGAAGATGGAGGCGCTCTTCGAAGATATTTGTTCGATTCCAACGTGCGTGATTTTTTAGGGGGAAGTCCGGTAAACGAGGAAATTGCTCGCTCTCTCGCTGACCCGTCAGGTCCCGATTTTTGGTGGCTGAACAATGGTGTAACTATCTTGGCCACCAGCGCCACGATTCCCGGAAAGACCATTCAGCTCCAAGATATTCAGATTGTAAACGGCCTGCAAACCACAGAGACGATCCACCGGCACTTTCAAAATGGCAATCCCGCATCCAAAAATCGATCCCTGCTCGTCAAGATAATTGTCACTTCTGACGCCCATGATAGAGATCGAATAATCAGGGCGACAAACAACCAGAGCCCTGTTGATTTGGCGGCCCTGCACGCTACGGACAAGATTCAGAGGGATATTGAGGAGATACTCGCTCGGAACAATTGGTACTACGAGCGGCGTCGGAATTACTACCTGAACATCGGTAAGCCACCTGAGCGGTTTGTGACCCCGATTTATCTTGCCAGCGCGGTAGTCGCTCTGATTCTTAAGAATCCTTCGAAGGCAACGCGCCTAAAGTCCCGCTTCATGCGATCGCAAGTCGGTTATGACTCCGTTTTCTCCGCTGGAATGCCGATAGCAATATGGCCGGTTCTGACCAATATTTATAAGCAGCTCGATACCGAAATACCAAAGGCGCTTTCGAGTAGTAAATCGGGCGAGAGGTTTCTCGGTGCATGGCGCCCGCTGCTGGCTCTGATTGTCGTCGCGAGACGGCTGATGACGTTCTCATACTCCTTGGCTCAATTGGCAGCGATTTCAGGCGCCGCTATAACAGAATCCGAGGTTGCGGAGGCGTGGAATCTGGTCGATAAAGTCAGCAATGGCCGCAAGCACGGAAAGAAGCTGAAGGCTGGCTTCATACTTGAGTGTTGCGATGCGGCCGGCAAAGCTTTCGGCATTCTTGGAGCAAATGACGTTGGACGGCGCACAATCGCAACTCCGGTTGGTCCCGCGGAGCTTCTACCCGACGACTTTTTGGCGATGGTAGACGCTATACTGCCGTCGCAACCTTGGCCGCCCGGCACTCACATCGAAGTGGCCGCAAAGCTCGACTCCAGGCCGATGAGGGTTAGTCGTGCCATCCAACAATTGATTTCGAGCGGCCGGCGCCTGCGTCAGTTCAATGGGATTGCATACAATATCGACGGCTCCGTCTACGCGGTCGATGCAGCTCGAGTGAGCCAAAGCGCGGAAGAACTCAATTCCGCCGGCCATAGGTTCGCAGAACCCAATGATTGAGTCAGTTTTACTGGGGGCAGAGCACTTCCGGACACGACGCTTTCGGTGCGCACCTTATCCCCCTTTCGTCCCGACCTCTCATCCCTTGCTACGTGAGGTCCTGCAATCGTTTGATTTACTTGCGCCTGCACCACAAATGAATCGAGGAATCCAAAGGGTGCCGCGGCGCACGCTCACGCACTGATGCGCCCGTCTTTGCCCTCATCCTTACTCTCGATCAGCCGCTTATCAATCCTCGAGACCTTGTGACCGCTTTCGGGAAACCGTCTACTTCAGTTGTTCGAAGAAACATTGCGATGACTGCGACTGCTAATCGGTAGTGCGGTGTGCGAAATCGAATTAAGATCAGGAAAGCCGAATGAGAACGGTGAAATAGGGCTTTCGCAGCGATTTTTCGCATCAAATGCGTAGCATGGGGGTAACTCAAACACGGCACTTGGAGTTACCCCCAAAGTTACCCCGAAAATGTCCGGCTGCCCCCGATCTTTGCCGATCGTTAGCGAACGTCATTTTCAACTAATTCGGGTCCGACATCCCTATTTTTCTCGGGATTTTCGCTTAATCCCGTTCCTCCCCGATCGTTACCGATCGTCCCCGAACCTCGCAAATTAGTGGGCCCGCTCGGACTCGAACCGAGGACCAAGGGATTCACTTCTGCCCCGCCGTTTCCGGAGGGAGTGGACTATCTCTTCACCCACGTGGGGTGCGGGACGCTCTAGCCTGTCATTAAGCGCGACTTGTACGCGCTCAGGTAGTCTCTGCACCTTCCGGCGGTGTACCGCCGGCTTGGCTCAGGGTTGCCATCAGCTAAAAGCTGGTCAGGTTTCCCTGAATTCATCCCGTCCACTTCGCACCTTGCGATGCGAAGGCACCATTTATTGATGAGTCCCCTGCTCTAACCAACTGAGCTACAGGCCCGACGGTCGGCAGTTTAGCATGCGGCCGCTCATGGCTCGCACACCAGCCTGGGTTATCTTACGGTGCTTGTGAAACTGCCTGCGCTACCCGACTTACCCATCATAGAGGCCGTGCCGCAGCTCGTGGCCGCGCTGCGGGACGGTCGTGGTGTGCTGTTGGAAGCTCCGCCGGGGGCCGGCAAAAGCACCATCGTCCCGCTGGTGTTGCTCGACAGCCCCTGGCTCGAAGACCGCAAGATCCTGATGCTCGAACCAAGACGCCTGGCTGCGCGCGCGGTGGCGAACCGCATGGCGGCGTTGCTGGGCGAGCCGATCGGACGCACGGTGGGCTTTCGCACCCGGCTCGAGACCAAAGTAAGCCGCGATTCGCGCATCGAGGTGATCACCGAGGGCATTCTGACTCGCATGCTGCAGGCGGACTCGGGACTCTCCGGCGTGGGTTGTGTCATCTTCGATGAGTTCCATGAGCGCAGCTTGAATGCCGATCTGGGATTGGCGCTATGCATCGAGAGTCAGCAGGCCTTGCGCGAGGATCTGCGCATCGTCGTCATGTCGGCGACTCTGGACCCACAGGCGCTCGCGAAGATCCTTCCGGATGCGTCGGTCGTCAGCGCACACGGCCGCAGTTTCGCGGTGGCGACTCACTACGTGCCGCGCCGTCCGGAGATGCATGCCGAACTGCAAGCCGCTCAGGTGATTCGCGGCGCATTGCGCGATCATTCCGGGGACGTTCTGTGCTTCCTGCCCGGCGCGGCCGAGATCCGCCGCGTGCAGCGTGCCCTCGAGACCGGCGACCTCGCTCCATCGGCGCGCGTATTGCCGCTCTACGGCGAACTCGATCCGGCCGCTCAGGACGCGGCGCTCGCGCCGGCGCTTGCCGGCAAGCGCAAGATCGTACTGGCGACCAGCATCGCGGAAACCAGCCTCACCATCGAGGGAATACGCGTCGTTGTGGATGTAGGGCTGCGCCGTTATTCGGAGTTCGACGCTGCTACCGGCATGAGCCGCCTGGTCACCGGCAAGGTGTCGCAGGCCGCCGCCGATCAGCGCCGCGGACGCGCCGGGCGTCTCAGCGAGGGTGATTGCTATCGGCTGTGGTCGCAAGGGTCGCAGGCGGCCTTGAGCCCGCAAACACCGCCGGAGATCCTGCACGCGGATCTAGCACCCTTGGCCTTGGAGCTCGCCTGTTGGGGCGCCGTCGATGCCTCGAGCTTGGCGTGGATCGATCCGCCGCCGCCCGCACCTCTGGCACAGGCGCGGGATCTCTTGCATCAACTCGGTGCCATCGACACAGGGAGCCGCATCACCGCGCATGGCCGGGTGCTCGCGGCGCTCGGAATGCACCCCCGTCTCGGCCATATGCTGATCAAGTCGAAGGACGTCGGCGCCGCGAATCTCGCCTGCGATCTGGCCGCCACTTTGAGCGAGCGCGACATCTTGCGCGGCCAAGCCGGTGCGCGCGACGTCGATATCCGCCTGCGCGCCGCCGTGATGCGCGGTGAGATGCGGGACTTGACCCCCGGCATCAGCGTCGACGAACGTGCCTTGGCGCAGGCAAAGCGCAGTGCCGCCAATTGGCGGCGCGACTTCACGCGCGGCGAGCGCGACCGCGCCGACCCGCACGACGCCGCGGGCATTCTGTTGGCGTGGGCGTACCCCGATCGCATCGGACGCGCGCGCGGCGAGAGCGGGCGCTACCTGCTGGCAAACGGCCGCGGCGCACGCTTCGGAGAACCGCAAGCCATGGCAAAAGCGGAGTTCATCGTCGCCGCGGAACTCGACGGTGCGGAGCGCGAGGCGCGCATCTTTCTTGCGGCGCCCATCAGTGCAGCTTCTCTCGACGAATATTTCGCGTCGCTGATCGTCGAGAGCGCGCAGATCCGCTGAGACGAGCGCGAGGCAGCGGTGCGCGCCAGGCGCGAACGCTGCTTGGGCGCGTTGCTGCTCGAGTCGTCGGATATCCGCACGCCGGATCCTGATGCGATGCTGCGCGCGGCGCTGACCGGACTCAAGCAGGTCGGCGTCGCGGAATTGGCCTGGACCAGGGACTTGCGCCAGTGGCAATCGCGGATGTTGTTGATGCGCCGATATGCGGTCCCGGCGCCCTCACCCTGGCCGGACGTGAGCGATGCCGAGCTCGATCGAACGTTGGACGAGTGGGCCGCGCCCTGGCTCACCGGACTCACGCGGCGCGAGCATTTTGCCAAACTCAACCTGCGCGATGCGCTGGAGTCCTTCGTGACGCACGCGCAACGTACCATCCTGCAGCGCGAGGCCCCGACGCATTTCACGGTTCCCAGCGGCTCTTCGATCCCGATCGACTATACCGACGGCGAGATTCCCTCGATCTCGGTGCGCCTGCAGGAACTGTTCGGTTTGCGGCAAACGCCGGCCGTGGCGGGCGGCAAGCTGCCGCTGCTGTTGAAACTGCTCTCTCCCGCCGGTCGGCCGGTGCAGATCACCCGTGACCTGGTGAGCTTCTGGGAGCGCGGCTATCACGAAGTCAAATAGGATCTGAAGGGCCGCTACCCGAAACACTACTGGCCCGATGATCCGTATACTGCGCAGGCCACGCGCCGCGCTCGGCCTCGCTAAATTTAGCATTCAAAAAAGGAATGACGATGCGCTCATCCGCATTCATTGCTGTTCTGATGGCACTTTCGTGGGCCACCCGCGCCGCCGCGGACACCGCCCCGGTGCCGCAAGCGCCGCCCATGGACCCCGCGGCGGCGGCTCGCTTCGCCGCGCTCGCGCTCAAGTGCCTGCACGACGAGTATCCCAACCATATCAGCAGCACCATGGACAGCGATGCCGATGCGTTGCCGCCGCGCAAGCTGACGCCGGCCTTCTATGGCTGCTTCGACTGGCATTCCGATGTACACGGCCATTGGTTGCTGGTAAGGCTGCTGCGCATCATGCCCACCGCGCCATTCTCCCCTAAGGCGCGTGCCGAACTGGCGCGCAGCTTCACCGCCGAGAACATCGCCGGCGAAGTCGCCTATTTGAAACGCGAAGACCGTGCCTCGTTCGAGCGGCCGTACGGTCTCGCGTGGTTGCTCAAGCTCTCCGCCGAGTTGCGGCAATGGAACGATCCACAGGCACAGGAGTGGTCCGCAACCCTGCGCCCCCTGGAAACCGAGGCCGCCTCGCGCATCAAAAGCTGGCTGCCGAAGCTGCATTATCCGATTCGCATCGGCGAGCACGACCAGACCGCATTCTCGTTCGGCTTGATCTGGGATTGGGCCGGGATTGCCGGCGATACAGAGATGCGCGCATTGCTCGCGGACGCCGGCAATCGCTTCTACGCCGCGGATCGCGGTTGTCCCTTGCGCTATGAACCCTCAGGTCAGGATTTCTTGTCGCCGTGCCTCGCCGAGGCGGACTTCATGCGGCGGGTCATGCCGCCGCCGGCATTTGCCCGCTGGCTGTCGACGTTCCTGCCGATGATTCCGCGCGACGGCAGCGTTGCGTGGCTGCCGCCCGCCGTCGTCACCGATCGTGCCGACCCGAAGCTTGCCCATCTGGATGGACTCAATTTGAGCCGCAGCTGGATGCTCGAGGGAATTGCGCACGGCCTCCCCGGCAAAGACCCGCGCGCGCCGGCGCTGTTGGCCGCGGCGGATACGCACGCTGCGGCGGCGCTGCCGCAGGTGACCGGAGAGCACTACGAAGGCGGCCACTGGCTCGGCACTTACGCCGTGTATTTGACCAGCAGGGCCGGCGCGCCGTAACGCACGAACCCCTAGCCTTTATTTGCAGCTGCTTCCAGGGCCACGATGCTCGGCGTGCGCCAGCCGCTGCGCAGCCCCCAGAAGTAGAAGATCAACGCCGTCACGGCGACGCACAGTTGGTCCCAGCCATAACCGATGTAATCGTGCCCTTCGAATTCCTTGCTGCCGGCCCATGACAAAATGGTGATGGCCACGAGGTAAGCGAACAGCCACCAAGCGCCGTGCAGCTGCCGCGCAAAATCGGCCCAGTTGGCCTTCGCCTGGTAGTAAAGATAAACCGGCATCGGCAATATCAACAGCAGCATGATCTGTCCGGTGTGCGGCCAGCGCGCCCAAAAGAGCATCAACGTCGCCATCACGAAGGCCAGCGGCGCGAGCATCGCTAAGCCCGGTACCCGCAGCGGGCGATGCAGATCGGGGGCGGTTCGGCGCAGCACCATGACGCTGATCGGCACCACCAGGTAGGTGATGATGGTCGCGACCGAGATCACTGCAGCCAACTTTCCCCAGCCGCGAAAGAAGAACAAGAAAATAAACGACACCACCAAGTTGAACCACATTGCCGGACGCGGTATCCCGTAGCGGGGATGCACGCGCCCAAAAACTTCGGGCACCGTGCCGCTGACTTCCATCGCATAGATCATGCGCGCCGTCGTTGCCGTGTATGTGGTGCCGGTGCCGCTTGGGCTGACGAAGGCATCGGTGTACAACAGGATGGCCAGCCAATTGAGGTTCAGGGCCAATGCAAGCTGTGCAAAGGGCGAGCTGTACTCGAGTGCGGCCCACCCTTCCTGCAAATGATCAGGCGCCACCGCACCGAGAAAGGCCACCTGCAACAGCAGGTACACCACGGTGGAGAGCGCGATCGAGCCGAAGATGGCAAAAGGGACGCTGCGCCCCGGATTGCGGGCTTCTCCGGCGAGGTTCACCGGGCTTTGGAAGCCGTTGTAGCTGAACACGATACCGCTGGTCGCCACCGCCGTCAAAATGGCGGCGAGGTTGCCGACGTGGGCGCCGCCATGGATGCCGACGTGAAAGTTTTCCCAATGGAACCCCGTGCACATCAAGGCGATGGCCGTGGCACCCGGCACGATCAGCTTGAAGAAAGTGATGGCGCTGTTGGTATCCGCGAAAACCTTCACGCTCCAGAAATTGAGCAGGAAATACACCACCACCAGCACGGCGGAGATGCTCAGGCCACCCACCGTCAATTCTCCTTGACCGTTGGCCGCATGCACATAGAGCGCTTGCGCCCACTCCCAAGGCCATGAGCTCATGTATTGCACCGACGCCTCGGCTTCGACCGGGATGACCGATACGATCGCGATCCAGGCCGCCCAGCCGGCGACGAACCCGACCAGTGAACCGTGGGAATAATGACCGTAGCGCACCGCGCCGCCGGATTCGGGAAACATGGCTCCCTGCTCGGCGTAGGTGAGCGCAACGAACAAGATGACCACCGCACCGATGATCCAGGCATAGACGGCACCGGGTCCGGCAAGCTGTGCGGCGCGCCACGCACCGAACAGCCACCCAGAACCGATGATCGAGCCTAAGCCGGTGAACATCAGCGCGATGGCGCCTACATCGCGGCGAATCGCACTTTCATTGGACATTTATGGTCTCCTTGCCGGACTGTAGCGGCTTATGCCCCATTCGCGCTACGTCGCTGATGCATCCGAGACTGCCAGACGACCGAATTGCCTCCTGAGCAACCCACATGCCAAGCAAGCCGCTGAGCTGCGGGCGTGAAAAATTGGCTTTACCGAAGGATCCTGGCGCCTTTGCTGGCGCTGTTGCGGCAGGGCGTTTCCCCTTCCCGGCTGGCGCTGTGCGTATCGATCGGCATCGTGGTGGGCAACATACCGATTCTCGGTGTCTCCACGATTCTGTGCGGCCTCATCGCGCTCATGTTTCGTTTGAACCTGCCGGCGATTCAGATCGTGCAGGCCGCGATGGCGCCCTCGCAGATACTGCTCATCATTCCTTTCGTGCGGCTCGGCGAATGGATTTTGCGCGACCCGCCGCAACCCTTGTCCATCGAGGCGAGCATGCACCTCCTGGCACGCGGGGTATGGCAGGCGGTGCAAACGTTATGGAGTGCCATCGTGCACGCTGGCGTCGCGTGGATCCTGGTCGCACCCTGTGCGACCTTTCTGCTCTACCAGCTGCTGACGCCTGTGTTCGAGCGCACCGCCAGACAGTTTCTTAAGAGTAGCCCGCCAAGATCACCCTCATGAACACCGCGGCCATATCCTTACCCTTAAACTTCCTCGCATCCGTGCTCGCAACGATCCCTTTCGATTTGCAGCGTGGCGTGATGAATGTGGAAGCGTTTCTTCAGAATTGGCGTCACTGAATGCAGCAGTGCATCCTCCGCGCCGCGCTCCGGTACCACCAAATGCGCGGTGAGCGCCACGCTGGTCGTAGAAAGAGCCCAGATGTGCAAATCGTGAACATCCGTCACGCCCCGCTGGCCCGCCAGGTAGGACATGACGGCCGAGGAGTTGACGCTGCCCGGCACGCCATCCAGCGACAGCATGAGTGCATCGCGCAGCAGCCGCCATGTGCTCAGCAAGATCGTGGCGACGATCACGAGGCTGACGATCGGATCCAGCAAATTCCAGCCGGTAAGCGTGATGAGGAAACCCGACACGAGCACGCCGGCCGATACAGCGGCGTCGCCGAGCATGTGTATGTAGGCGCTGCGCCGGTTCAAATCGCCGTGATGGCCGGCATGCAGCAACATGGCGCTCGCGCCGTTGAGAACGATGCCGACGGCGGCCACGATCATGACGGTGGCCCCGGCCACCACTGGCGGTGCCGCGAGTCTTGCAGCTGCTTCCCAGGCGATGGCACCGCACGCCAGCAATAGCAATACGGCGTTCGCCAGCGCAGCCAGGACCGATGAGCGTCCCAGACCATAGGTAAATGTTGCGCCGGGCGGCCGTCGACCCAGGAGCATCGCGCCCCAGGCGCATAGCAGCCCAAGTACATCGCTCAGGTTGTGTCCCGCATCCGCGATCAAGGCCACCGAGTTGGATACGAAGCCGAATCCGCCCTCGACCAGGACGAACGTAACATTGAGTGCCACGGCCATGGCCATGCGGGTATTGATGCCGTCGCCCGGCAGTGCATGCCCATGCCCATGCGCGTGTGCCTGCCCATGCGCGTGTTCGTGCTCGTCGGCCGTTTCGTGCGCATGCTCGTGCTCATGGTGCTCGTGCTCATGGTGCTCGTGCTCATGGTGCTCATGCTCATGGTGCTCATGGCCGTGGTGCTCATGGCCGTGGTGCTCATGGCCGTGGTGCTCATGGCCGTGGTGCTCATGGCCGTGGTGCTCGTGGCCGTGTTGATTGTCAGGTTGCATTCGACTTGT
>Ga0182024_10023978_pt1 | contig 10881 bp, 12 predicted proteins | sample P32metaG_FD_120480 | JGI IMG/M metagenome (GOLD analysis project Ga0182024, IMG submission 120480) | Permafrost microbial communities from Stordalen Mire, Sweden - P3-2 metaG (Illumina Assembly) | ecosystem: Environmental > Terrestrial > Soil > Wetlands > Permafrost | place: Sweden: Stordalen... | reverse complement strand
CGTTCCTGGCGAACGTCGGCCCTGGTCCCTCGGCGACCGACATAGTCCGGTTCACCAGGTACAACAAACCACAAGCCTTCCCGACAAACGTCCCGGTACCTTGCGGCGGCACGGGTCTCGTGGTCTTCACCCCGGTGCCGGGTAGCAAAGGGGCGTTCCCGGGCACCGTCACCGTCTCGTATGCCAACATCTCGACCGGCGCCTCAGGGTGAGAGTGCGGGTCCCGATGCCCGCGTGAGCGACGGCGCAGACCCGAGCTGGCCCTCTCAGGAAACCCGCAGCAATGTCTCCCACAATGATAAAGATTGTGCGTAACGTGTCATCCTGAGAGTGCAGTAGCGCGTTAGAAGGGATGTGGACGAGGCGGGGGGGACGGCGAGCTTCGAGCGCAATTTCGACGAGTTGTTCGCACTGGCCATTCGGCCTGCGTGGCGGCTGCTCGGCGACCGGCAGGAGGCGGAGAACGTCGCTGCCGAGGTACTGGCTCGCGCTCTTGTTCGCTGGAACACCCTCGCCGACTCCCCCAACCTGCGCGGCTGGGTGGTCACCGTGTCCACGAACTTGGCGATCGGTCATCTCCGGAAGTCGAACCGATGGTCGCCCCTGATGAGTGTCCGAGCGGATCACCGGCCGTTTCCTATCGACGACCGGCTCGACCTGGACAGCGCTCTGCTCACCATCTCCGGGCGACAGCGGGACGCCCTCGTCCTGCGGTACTACCTCGACTACAGCGAAGCGGAGATCGCCGGGACCATGGGAATCTCGGTCAGCAGTGTGAAGACTCACCTGCAGCGAGGGCTGCGGTCTCTTCGTCTGGTCCTCAGCGAACGTAGGGAGCCACAGGTTGCACGGGACTGACCCCCCGATCCGGCCGCGCGACCCGGAGGCGTTCAAGCGCCGGGTGTACCAGCGGGCGACAAGCCTGCGCCGGCGCCGGATCGCAACGGTTCTGATCGGGACGGCGGTTGCCCTGACGGCTGTCGCCGCCTTGTTGACGGGCTCGATCCTGCCCCTGGCCCAGCCTTCGGGCCAGCGACTGGCGATGGGGACCACTTCGACCAGCTCGAGTCTCGCGACGACACAGGCCACCCGCACCTCGACATCCTCGGAACCACCTTCGACTGCTCCGACCACCAACACGACACAGAGCGGTGCGCCGTCGCCGACGACCACTATTGCCACCTCCCCCACGACCACGACGCCCACGACGCCCACGACCGTCGTGACGCCCCCCTCGACGATCCCAACGACGTCGGTGAGCACACCCACGACCACCGAACCGAGCCCTCCGACCGTGCCGGGGGGCTGCGGTCAGCCCGCCGTGCCGACGAGCCCCATGAGTCCCAGCGAGCTCGAGCGCCAGCTCGCTACCACGTGGATCCAGTGCACGGGACCCTCGATCTTCGGGCCTCAGAGCGGCGGCGCCGTCGAGATCCTCGCAAACGGCACCTGGCGCCAACTGGCCCGGACGCCAGGGGGCTGGCAGCCGCTCGAGGGCCCCGACGACGCCGGTACCTGGCAGCTCCTCCAGGCTCCCGCCCCGGTCGGTGCAGTCGCTCTCGTTCGTTTTGTCGCAGCCGTGTCCGACGCCGACGTGGCTCCGCAGGAATGGACTGCCGGTGTGACGTTGACGACGACCCAGCCCGAGCGGGCACAGTTCGTGGAGGGGACGGTCGTCGCCAACTATCTCCGGCTCGCCCCCTCCGCCACTGGAGGATCTGCACCGGGCACGTGATGCGTGTCGTCTTTTGCGGCTCCTGGCGCGTTGTACGAGGGAGGCCGCGAGGCCGAGTGTCCCCGACGAGTAAGGAGGTGCTTCACATGCTGAGCACGAGAAGGGTCCGGCGGGCTGCCGTCGTGGGTGGGCTCGGAGCCTTGGTGGCGATTCAGTCCGTCGTCGGAGCGGCGGCTGCCAACGCGCAGGCGCCGGGCGGGGTGCGAATCCGCCCCAACCAGATCTTCGGCGCCCTCGTCAACGGCAAGAACGGCCTTTCATCACCGGTCGCGATCCAGATGGCGTGCTTCGGGCCGGAGAAACCCGGCCAGACCGGCCACCCACTCGCCGGCCAGACGGTGACGGTCTTCCTGCCGGTCGACGTCGCCGGCGGTTTCGGCAACACGGGCGCCAACGGCCATGAGATCGGAGCGTTTTTCAACGCCCCGCCCCCAGGCGCAGGTGCAGCCGCCGGCGGTCCGATCTTCTTCCACCGATACGGCACGAAGAAGGTCCCGACCTCCGAAGTGCTCCCCTGCTCCGGGACGGGCCATGTCTTCTTCGTCCCGTTGCCGATGAGTCCCGGGACCGAGCAGATCGTGGTCATCCCGGTCGTCTACGTCGGCCAGCCCTGAGCGAGCGCTGCCGTCCGAAGAACCTCACCAGCGAGTACCGCACATGGCTGCGGTGCTCGCTGTTTTCTGCCTGCCATATACCATAGGGGGGTATGGTAGGCAGCACTAGCAGGAGGAGGCCGCAGGGAATGGTTGGCTACTCGGACCACAAAGACGACGTGCTGCGCAGGCTGAGGCGGATCGAAGGGCAGGTCCGAGGGCTGCAGCGCATGGTGGGAGAGGAGGCCTACTGCATCGATGTCCTCACGCAGATCTCGGCCGCCACCAAGGCGCTGCAATCCGTTGCCCTCGAGCTTCTCGGCGAGCACCTGTCTCACTGCGTGCAGGACGCCCTTCGAACAGGAGGACCCGAGGCTGATTCGAAGGTCCGGGAGGCTCGCGACGCCATCGAGCGGTTGGTGCGCTCATGACTGTCTCACCAGGGCCCCTCCTCGAAGAGGCTCTGCTCGAAGAGGCTCCGCTCGAAGAGGCGCCATGAGATGGTTGCATGCCGTTGGTCACGCCCTCGCTATTAGCGGGTCGATGACCTGGGAAGTCCTCTGGGCATTGATACTCGGGTTCGGCCTGTCCGCAACCGTGCAGGCCGTCGTTCGCCGCAGCACGATTGTTCGACTGCTCGGCGACGACCGGCCGAGGACCTTGGCCACCGCTGCTGGTCTCGGGGCGGCTTCATCATCGTGCTCCTACGCGGCCGTCGCGCTCGCGCGGTCGCTGTTTCGCAGAGGAGCCAGCTTCACGGCAGCAATGGCCTTCGAGATTGCCTCAACCAACCTCGTCGTGGAACTGGGCATCATCCTGGCTCTGCTCATCGGGTGGCAGTTCACGCTCGCCGAGTTCGTCGGCGGACCGCTGATGATCATCTTGTGTGCCCTTGCGTTCCGTCTCTTCTTGCGTGAGCGACTTCTGCAATCGGCGAAGGCTCAATCCGAAAAAGGTCTGGCGGGATCGATGGAGGGTCACGCCGCGATGGACATGAGCATTCAGGGCAACGGAACCACCTGGCAGCGGCTCCGCTCTCAACAAGGCGTCACATCGGTGTCCCACATCTTCGTCATGGAGTGGGCGGGGGTCCTCCGTGACATCGTGGCCGGGCTGCTGATTGCGGGAGCTGTGGCGGCCTGGGTGCCGAACACCTTCTGGCAGCACCTGTTCCTCTTGGGACACCCCGCGCTGGCCAAGCTCTGGGGGCCGCTGATCGGACCGATCGTCAGCCTGCTCAGCTTCGTCTGCTCGATCGGCAACGTTCCCCTCGCCGCGGTGTTGTGGAACGGCGGCATCAGTTTCGGAGGCGTCGTGGCATTCATCTTCGCCGATCTGATCATCGTTCCGATACTGGTGATCTACCGGAAGTACTACGGCACGCGCATGATGCTCTTCATCCTGGGGACCTTCTATCTGACGATGGCCGTCGCCGGGTACGTCGTCGAGCTGCTGTTCGGTGGGCTCGGACTCATCCCGAGCGGGCGCCATGCCAAGGTTGTCGAAACCGCCATCCAGTGGAACTACACGACGGTGCTCAACATCATCTTCCTGGTGCTCGCCGTGGGCCTGGTCTATCGGTTCGTCCGCACCGGCGGCATGCCCATGCTGAAGATGATGGGAGGGTCACCGGATAGTGGCGATCAGCACGAATCTCAGGGGCATCCGGGCGCCCCGTGAGGCGAAGCACAGAGCCAGGGCGATCCCGACGAACGGGCGGCACTGCTCCGGGCTCTACTCGGATGTCGTTCGGCTGAGCATCCTCAGGCAGGTTCCATCCCGTGTCGCCGCATGAGGGCCAGTTCCATATCGCGGTCCGGCTGCCGGGGAGACGCCCACAGCTGCTCCAGGTCTTCGAAGTAGCCATCCAGGGCCGGGGCGTGGAGAACCAGGAGCCGCGCCGGCTCACGGCTCGTGTTCCCGAACGTGTGTGCTTCGCCCGCCGGTACCAATACGAACGTGCCGTTCGCGCCCTCGAAGACTTCGTCGCCGACACGAAACTCCACGGTCCCATCCAAGACGAAGTACGCCTCGTCGTTCCCGACGTGGCAATGAGCCGGAGGCATCCGGCCACCAGGCGGCAACGTCCGTTCCATCAAGGAGAACCGGCCGTTCGTGTTCGAGGCCGTGGCCTTGAACCACATCTCGCTCCCACGCGCCTCACGGCGAAGTCCCTCGCCGCTTTCCCAACGGAGCACGACGTACCTCCAAGGTCCAATTCCCACGGCCCAGCCTGAGAACCTTAGGACTGGCACGCGAGAAACCCCAACACGGGCTGGGACCGCTGGTCTCGAGATGTACGCGTGTGTCATCCTCGGGATCGATGCGCTGCCGGAGCGCGCTCGCTACGGTCGAACCGTGACGTCCGCGCGAGCTTCGGGAGGACCGGCGCGACCTCCGGTGCTCTACGGGCTGAGCGAGCGCCGATGGCGCGCCCTCGACGGGATGGTGGCGCTCTTCGGCTTGTTGGCTGCAGAGCTCGATCTTCGTTCGGTCCATGGGTCGAGAGCGGCCGATATCAGCCTTGCCCTGCTCGCCTGCGGGGCGGTTGCCTTCCGGAGGCGGTGGCCGATCGAATCGCTTGCGGTCGTGACCATCGCCGTCGCCGGGCTGGCAGTCGTGGGCCAAGTTCTCCTGCCGCTCGGCGCCATGCTCAGCGCCGTGGGGTACACGGTCGCCGCCCGGACGCCGCGTCGCTCCTCGATCCTCGCGCTCGTCGGGGCCGAGGCGGCGTGCAGCCTCGGGATCTGGATGGGCTTCGCATTCGGCCATGGAGCGCACGGCCCCGTCGCCACCCCGGCCATCGAGACCTTCCTCCCCCTCGTGGCGGCGTGGTTCGTGGGGGACAGCGTCGCAGCCCGACAGACCTATCTTGCCGGGTTGGTCGAGCAGGCCGAGCAGCGAAGGGTCACCGAAGCTGAACGTGCCCGCCAGGCGATCCGCCAAGAGCGGATACAGATGGCACGCGAGCTCCACGACGTCGTGGCACACAGCCTGGCTGTGATCACCGTCCAAGCGGGCGTCGGCAGACGCCTCATGACCAAGCAACCCGAGCAGGCGATACGGGCATCCGATGCTCGCTCTCGTGGCCGGTCAGTACCCGGCCGGTGCGGGTGAGGTTGCCATGACAACCGCCCTGGCGTCGACGTTCAACCTGCAGGTCGGTGACCTCTGGCACGAAGCCGGCCGTGGTCTGCGCGTCGTCGGTCTGGTCGAGAATCCGCAGAACCTGCTCGACAGTTTCGCGCTTGTCGCCCCGGGGCAGCTCAGCTCCCCCAGCCAGGTGGCGGTTCTCTTCGATGCGACGACGTCAAGCTTGGCGACGTTCAGTTTCCCGCGGGGCGCGACTCCTGTGACGCCGCAGGGCTCCAAGGGCATCAGCCCGGCAATCATCGTGTTCGTCATTGCCATCTTCGGGCTGATCTTCGTCGGTCTCGTGGCGGTGGCCGGCTTCACCGTGCTGGCCCAACAGCGGCGGCGCTCGCTCGGCATGCTTTCCTCACTTGGCGCCACCGACCGCAACGTTCGCCTCGTCATGGTGGCGAACGGGGCCTTTGTCGGAGTCGTCGGGGCGCTCTTCGGTGCCGTGGTCGGCTTCGCCGCCTGGATCGCCTACGCCCCGCACCTCGCGACGAGCGCACATCATCGCGTGACCTGGACCCAGCAGCCGTGGTGGTTGATCGCCACGACGATGGTTCTCGCCGTCGTAACGGCCACCTTCGCCGCCCGCCGCCCGGCACGGGCGCTCGCCCAGGTCCCCGTCATCGCTGCCCTGTCCGGGCGTCCCGCCCCGCCAAAGTCGGTGCACCGCTCGGCGTATCCGGGCATCGTCCTGGTGGGCGTCGGCGCCGTCTTCCTCGCGCTCTCCGGCGGCCCTGGCCGCGGGGTCGGAGCAGACGTGCCTGTGGGCCTGCTGGCGAGTGCAGTCGGGCTTCTGCTCCTTGCCCCCCTCGCCTCGCTGTGCTGGCTGTGAACGCCGGACGGGCGCCCGTGGCGGTGCGTATCGCGCTCCGTGACCTCTCCCGGTACCGGGCACGTTCCGGGTCGGCCCTCGCGGCGACCAGCTTCGCCATCCTCATCGCCATGCTCACCACCCTCGTGGCGACCGGTCGCTACGCCGACGTCCTCGACTACTTCGGGCCGAATCTCCCGTCAAACCAGCTCGTCGTCTACGCACCCGGCAGCAGCCCCGGGAGCGGTGGGCCTGTCGCCGCTCTCGCCGCCAAACAGACGGCCAGGCTGCAGGAATCCGTGAACACCATCACCGCATCGCTCGAGAGCCACGACGTCCTTGCTCTCGACTCGACCGCCGATGTCGCGTTTGCCCAGACCGGCTCGCGAGGAGCGAGCAATGCCGGCAACGTCTACGTCGCGAGCCCCACACTGCTGCGCCACTACGGGATAGATCCGAGTGCCATCGACCCCACCACCCTCATCATCACGTCGCGCCAGGGTTTCGAGGGCGCCTCAGGTTTGCAAATGATCTACGGCAACCTCCAAGCCTCCAATGCGGATATCCACACCGTCATCAATCCGAGAACCCAGACTTTCGGCACCCTCCCGACCTACACCTCGGATCCCAACCTCCTCGTCACCACCTACGCCGTGCACAAGCTCAAGCTGCAGGTGAGCCCAGGGGTGTGGCTGATCCAGAACCCCAAGTCGCTCACTCCCCTGCAGGTCAACACCGCCCGGCGGGCCGCGGCGGCCGCCGGCATGACCATCGAAGCGAAGAACGACGATCCGTCCCTCGCCGAGCTTCGCAACTATGCGACCACAGCCGGCATCCTGCTCGCTCTCGGCGTGCTTGCGATGACCGTTGGGCTGATCCGCAGCGAGACCGCCGGCGACCTGCGCATCCTCACCGCCGTCGGGGCGAACAGAAGGACGCGGCGAGCCCTCACCGGTGCCACGGCCGGCGCCACCGGCCTGCTTGGTGCGCTGCTCGGAACGGCCGTCGCCTATCTCGACGCCGCGGCCCTCTTCGGAAGTCAGATCACCGAACGGATGAGCCACGTGCCGCTGCTCGACCTGGTCCTCGTGCTCATCGGCCTCCCCGTCGTGGCCGCCGCCGGCGGATGGCTCTTCGCCGGGCGGGAGCCGCCGGCCATCGCCCATCAGCCGCTCGAATGACCCCAGCCGCGCCCGACGAGCGATCGCCAACGATGTCAGGCAACTTCAGCCGCCCGCGCTGCGCGGCTCGCCCGGACCGTAGCGAGGCCGGCCCAGGAAAGGAGCCATCCCATGCCGATCCGGAGCAGAAGACTCTGTGCACCGCGACCCGGACGCGTGGCCGCAACGACGACGGCCGCCACAACTGGGCCGAAACCCGCAGTCGTCAGGGCCGAAGCGGCAGCCAGGTGCCCGGCGCGCCATGCCTCGTCGCTGCGCAGGGTCGACGGGATGCGGATGCCGACGAGGAGGTTTCTCGGCAAGCGGTCCGACGCCGCCAAGCGTGCGACCCCGACCACGATGACGCCGGGAAACCCACCTTTGATCGCCCCCAACACGCACGCCAGGCTACAAGGATCTGCGCGGACAACGACGGTCGATTGAGCACTACAGCCTCCCGAACCGGCGGGTCGGTCAGCGTCTACGCTGCCGGAGTGGTGCGGCCACTTCGAGTTGGGGTGCAGTTGCCAGAGGTCGAGCGTGACGTCCGCTGGCCCGAGTATGTCGCCATGGCGCGTGCAGCCGAGGCGGCCGGATTCGACTCCGTCTGGGTAGGCGATCATCTCCTGTACCGCGGCGACGGACGCTCGGAGCGGGGTCCATGGGAGGCGTGGACCCTCCTTGCCGGACTCGCCGCTTCAACGCAGCGGGTCTGTCTCGGCCCCCTCGTGACGTGCGCAGGATTCCGTCCGCCCGGACTACTTGCGAAGATGGCTGCCACGGTCGACGAGATGAGCGGTGGACGCCTGATCCTCGGCCTGGGATCGGGGTGGAACAAGGCAGAATTCAGCGCCTTCGGTCTACCCTTCGACCATAAGGTCTCGCGCTTCGAGGAGTCGTTCGAGATCGCCCGGCGCCTGCTCGCAGGCGAGCGCGTAACTTTTCACGGCCGCTTCTTTCAGGTGGAAGACGCGGTTCTCTACCCGCGACCCGTCCGTAGCTTGCCGCTCATGGTGGGGAGCGCGGGGCGGCGGATGCTCGAGGCGACGTTGCCCTACGTGTCTGCTTGGAATACGTGGTACGAGGACTATGGAAACACTCCGGAAGGCTTCGAAAAGCTGAACGGGGCCGTCACCCGTGCGGCCGAGAGCGTCGGGCGCACGCCGAGCGAGATCGGCCGCAGCGCCTGTGTCCTCGTCGTCCTCGACGGCTCCGCCTCCGAGCGGCCAATCAATGAGGGGATACGTCCGCTAGAGGGCCCGATGGACCGGATCGCCGCCCACCTCCGCGAGATTGCAGAAGCCGGAGCCGACGAGGCGATACTCGTGCTGAGCCCGATCACGGAAGGCTCCATCAACGCATTGCAGGAAGCGCTCCAGATTCTCGACGCGTGACCGGCTCGGCCGTACGTCAGCACAGCGAGCGGATCAGGTAGCTGGTCTCGTCGCTGGCCGTCATCGGCGCCGACTTGGACAGCGGCGCCGCCCTCGAGATTCGGGGCTTTTCCTCGGCCATGTGCGCACCATGTACAAGTACTGTGAGGCGACGGAAGGCGTCGTGATCTCAGATCGAGACGCGTTCAAGTGGCCATTGGCCATTTCGATGGCGGGTCCACCGAGGTCCCGGGCGGGGTCACCGGACCCGTCGATCGGGTCCTCATCGTCGGTGCGGGGATCGCCGGTCTTACCGCTGCGAGCGCGCTGACCCATGCCGGGGTTGACTGCGTTGCCTTCGAGGCGAGAGATCGGCTCGGTGGGCGACTCCACACCATCGATCTGGCCGGCTGGCCGGTAGATATGGGTGGCTCCTGGATACATATGCCAGGAGGGAACCCGCTCACGACCTTTGCCCACCAGGTTGGCATCGCCCGCCGCTCTGGAGACCCACTCCCTGAGTTGGTCGCATACGACTGCGTCGATGGGCGGCGCCTCTCGGCCGACGAATGGTCCGCGAGCATCGAATTGCAGTACGAGGCATTCCCGGAAGCTCAGAGCCAGCTCCTCGAGCGGCTCGGGCCAGAGGCCTCGATGGCGGACGCTATCGAGACCTTTCTTGACGACTCCGAGCTGAGCTCGTCTGAGCTCAGACGAGCTCGTCAGGCTCTGCAGGCCGTCATCGAAGCCGAGGCCGCCGACTCCTGCCGCGAGCAATCTCTCCGTTGGATGTGGAATGAGCTGGAATTCGAAGGCAGCTACTTCGGCGATCTTCCTTCCGGTGGCTACACGAGCCTGATCACCGCCATGGCGAGCGGTGTCGACGTCCGATTGGGCGTCGAGGTGTGCGAGGTGGCGTACTCAGCCACAGGCGTAGCGGTACGGGACACGACCGGTTCTGTCGAGACTGCCAGTGATGCGATAGTCACCGTCCCCCTCGGAGTGCTGAAGCGAGGATCACCCCAGTTCTCGCCCGAGCTCCCATTGGAAAGAACAAAGTCAATCGGTCGTCTGGGATTCGGCACGTTCGTAAAGGTTGCGATTGCTTTCGACCGCCCATTCTGGCGCGAAGCCGGCGCTCCGCACGTCGTCCTTTTCCCACCAGAAGCCGACGAGCCGGCCATTTGGGTGCTCGGTCAAGATGCATTTGGTGGTGGGCCAATCCTCGTGGCTTTGGTCTTCCACAGCTCCACGCATCGTGTCCTGGACAGCACACCTACTGCAGCTGCAAATTGGTTGCTGGGAATGCTCGGCCAGGCCTTCGGCAAGCGCTGCCCGACCCCGACTGCCGTGGCGGTTTCTTCGTGGGCGAGTGACCCCTTGACCGGCGGAAGCTACTCGCACATTCCGCCCGGAGCATCTGCTGGTGACGCCGACCTCCTCGGTGAGCCAATCGGTGGACGCCTTCTCTTCGCTGGGGAGCACACACAGAGTGCCCGTTTGGTATATGCGGATGGCGCGATGTGCAGTGGGATACGTGAGCCCAAACGGCTTTTGGCAACATCGAACGTCCGGCTTGGCCCCAACTGATGAAAACCGCCCTCGGCCACAACCTAAAGCCCGAGCCAGCGTTATCTCGTGGCTGCGTTACCACCTCAGTCTCTTTCACCGACCGCTGTAGCAGAGATGCTACGATGCGATCATGACCGACATCCCCGCACGCGACCTGCGAAACGATGTCAGCGCCGTGCTCCGTCGGGTGGAGCGCGGCGAACGTATGAGAGTGACGGTCAGCGGTCGTCCTGTGGCACAGTTGCTGCCATTGCCCGCCCGGCCGAGGTCAATGGCCTGGAACGCCTTCTTCCAAGACGGCGACCGATGGCGGGCCGACCCCGAGCTCACCGCCGAGCTGGCGGACCTCCTGCCCGGCACGACCGACGACGTCCCGATCGCGTGACCTCGTTCGGCGAGGACGTCGATAGTGAGATAGCGCTCGCGGATACGTCGCTCTTCATCGCGGTCGAGCAAGATCGACCACTCTCGGTCCGTCCGCCCGAGCGCGTCGCTG
>Ga0182024_10023977_pt1 | contig 10881 bp, 11 predicted proteins | sample P32metaG_FD_120480 | JGI IMG/M metagenome (GOLD analysis project Ga0182024, IMG submission 120480) | Permafrost microbial communities from Stordalen Mire, Sweden - P3-2 metaG (Illumina Assembly) | ecosystem: Environmental > Terrestrial > Soil > Wetlands > Permafrost | place: Sweden: Stordalen... | reverse complement strand
TGTTGGCCGGCTGTACGGTGGTCGTCAAAGGGTCACCCGAGGCGCCCGGCATCCCTTACATCCTGGCGGAAATAGCCGAAGCGATCGGACTGCCGGCCGGCGTCGTCAACGTGATCACCGCCGAGCGTCAGGTATCGGAGTTGCTGGTTCGGCACCTGCATGTGGACAAGATCAGCTTCACCGGGTCGACCGCGGCCGGCAAAAGGATTGCCTCGATCTGCGGCGAGCGCATCGCACGCTACACCCTGGAACTCGGCGGCAAGTCGGCAGCCCTGATCATGGACGACTACGACATAGAGACTGCGGCGAAATCGCTGGTGGGGCCGGCCGCTTACATGACGGGCCAGGCCTGCTCTTCCCTGACCCGCATCGTGGTGAGCCGCAGCCGCCACGACCAACTGGTCGAAGCGTTGCGTGCGCACTTCGGCGCCGTCAAAGTGGGCGACCCTTTCGCGGCCGACAGCCAGATGGGACCGGTGGCCATGCGCCGCCAGCGGGATCGTATCGAACAGATCATCAGCAAGGGACGCGCGGAGGGTGCACAACTGGCATTGGGCGGGGGACGCCCAGCCGGACTTCGCAAGGGATTCTTCATCGAGCCCACAGTCTTCGGCCATGTCGACAACCACTCAACGCTGGCGCGGGAAGAAATATTTGGGCCGGTATTGAGCGTGATACCGGCCGATGACGAGGCGCACGCCATTCGCATTGTCAACGACACGCCCTACGGGCTGAATAATTCGGTATTCACCGACGACGCGGACCTCGCCTACAAGGTCGCGCGTCAGTTGCGCTCTGGAACCGTCGGTCACAACGTCTGGCGCACCGACCTCGCAATTTCATTCGGTGGCTTCAAGCAATCCGGAATTGGGCGCGAGGGGTTGGTGGAAGGCATACACGCGTATCTGGAGTCGAAGACGATTATCTTGAATGGCTATCCGTCGCACGTGAAACCCTGAACGAAGAGAGGCATTGCCGATGCGATTGAAGAACAAAACCGCGCTGATCACCGGGGCGGGCTCGGGCTACGGAGCCGGCATCGCCAAGCGCTTCGCCCAGGAAGGCGCGAATGTGATGATTGCGGACATCGATGAGCGCAACGGGCGTGCAGTCGGCGAGCAAATCAACTCGGCGGGCGGGCGCGCAGGTTTCGTCAAGGTCGACGTCTCCAAGGCACCGGACGTCGCCAATCTCCTGGCTGCTGCGCTGCAGACGTTTGGTAGTGCCGACATCGTCGTGAACAACGCCGGCACCACGTATCGCCGCAAGCCGGTGCATGAGGTGACCGAAGCCGAATTCGACCGCGTTTTTGCCGTCAACGTCAAAAGCATTCTGCTGTCGGCCGCCGTAATGGTGCCGCACTTTCGCAGCCACGGCGGGGGCGTGTTCGTCAACATCGCGTCAACGGTTTCGTTTCGGCCTTCGACCGGGCTGGCCTTCTACAACGCCAGCAAGGCCGCCGTCGTCAGCATCAGCAAGACCATGGCGATGGAACTCGGCCCCGACAACATCAGGGTCAATTGCGTCAATCCCGGCGCGGGCGAGACAGGACTGCTGGCGGATTTCTTCGGCGAGACCATCAAGCCGGACATGCTCGAGCGCTACGTGAACATCGTACCGCTAAGACGCCTGACCACCGCGGAGGATGTAGCAAACGCATGCCTGTACCTGGCGTCCGACGAATCGAAATTCGTTACCGGCGCCACATTGAATGTCGACGGCGGCAAAGCGATCTGAACCAGGTAACCAGCCGGAGCCGCGTTATGAACGACAAATCAATCGACAATGCGCTCGCCAGCGGCAAGACCTACGGCGATTACGTCACCGCCCATGCCTTGTACGCGAAATTACGGCGCGAAGATCCCCTTCACTGGACCGAGCCGGATGGGTTCCGACCGTTCTGGGCGGTGTCCAAACATTCGGACGTGATGGATATTTCGCGCCAGGGCAAGCGGTTCATCAATGCACCACGCGAGCGATTATTGAGCGTCGAGTTCGAAACCAAGGTCAAGGAGGTCATGGCCGGCAAGCCCTTCATGACCAAGTCCATGCATTTGTTCGACGGAGCCGACCATAAGGCGTATCGCGACATTACATCTCAGTGGTTTTTGCCAAAGCACATTCAATCCTTGGAAACCAAGGTCGCTGCCCTGGCCAAAGCCGCCGTCGATGATCTGCAGGCGAGAGGGCCTGCATGCGACTTTTATAAGGACATCGCTGTCTGGTATCCGCTGCGTGTGATCATGCTGATCCTCGGGCTGCCGGAATCGGATGCGACGCAATTGCAGCGATTCACCAGTTCCATTTTCGGCGGAGGTGATCCCGAGATGCTTACCGCGGGAGGCGCGATCGAGGCAACGCAAAACTTCAGACGCTATTTCGACGTCGTGCAAGCCGATCGCCGCGCGCATCCCAAAGATGATGTGGCCAGTCTTATCGCCAACGCCACCATCGACGGGCGACCTATTGAACACTATGAAAGCTCATCGTATTACATCGCCTTGGCGACCGCCGGTCACGACACCACCAGCGCGTCCATTGCAGGCGGCTTGCTGGCGCTGATGCAGAATCCGGATGAATGGCGCAAGTTGCAACAAGATCCGGGGATTTTGGATCTGGTTGCTGACGAAATGATCCGCTGGGTATCGCCCATCAAACATTTTTTCCGCACCGCCGCGGAAGGCTGTGAGATGCGCGGCAAGAAAATCAAGGCCGGCGATAATTTCATGCTGCTGTTCCCGTCGGCCAATCGCGACGAAGAAGCGTTTGAGCAGCCAAACTCGTTCAGAGTGGATCGCAAACCTAATCGGCACGTGGGATTTGGATTCGGAATGCACATGTGTCTGGGGCAGGCACTGGCAAAATTTGAAATGCGGATTTTGTTCCGCGAGCTGCTGACGCGCGTGGACCATTTCGAACTGAACGGTGAGCCGCGCTGGGTGGAGACGGCGTTTATCGGGGGCGTCAAGCAGCTTCCGGTGCGGGTGACGTTCAAGCGAGCCGCAGACTGACGCTCAATCGTGCAAGGTTAGACCTGGGGGCCCCATAGTCACCGCCACAATCCGCCCGAATTCCTCCACCGGAGCGCCCGATTGAGCTCTCACACTCGGTGTTGTGAAATCAAGAGGGAAGCGGCATGGGTATTGGAGATCTCGAGATCTGGTTGAATCATTTCGAACATCACGCCGGGCATCCGTGCTGTGTTCCGCACGGCCTTTCCGATGTTCTGAGGCCTGATGAACGGGAGCTCATTGCAAGTTCCATCGCAACGTTTCAGCTCGGCGAACAGTCTGAGGGGCGGACACTCCTGCGAGCGGCGGAGCGTTTCGCCGCGGGACAGATACCTCACTTGCCTAGGATTATTGAATTGCTCATCCGAGAGGAGCAGCGTCATGCAGCGCTCTTGCGGGCTTTCATGCAGGATCACCGGATACCGCTGAAGAGAACCGACTGGACGGATCGGATCTTTCGTCGTATACGGCGACTCGCCGGATTGCAGCTCTACGTAGCCGTGCTCATCTGCGCTGAGATGATTGGAAACGTATATTATCGCGCGCTCGAATCGGTTACGGATTGCGAGCGCTTGCAAGTTCTCTGCCGAACCATCGTTTCCGACGAGCTCGCCCATGTCGGATTCGAGTCTCAGTTGCTGTTCACGTTGCGAGCCGGGCACACCGCTCGGTGGCTGGCGTTGACGCGCCCTGCTCATCGGATCTTCTTCGCAAGTACCGCGGCGGTGGTGTGGTTGACGCACCGCTCCGTATTGCGCAGAGCCGGGCACAGCGGACGGAGTTTCCTGCGCTCCTGTCGGGCTCAGTACGAATTCTACTTGGAGCCAACCGGCGTGCTCGCCGGCTCACAAGAGATCGCGAGCAGTTGAAAGTCTCGCAGCGACTCGGCTCCCGTTACGAGAAGTGCTGCATCGAGGCACCTGGCTCGGGTCCTCCGTCATCGCACTGGGGTTGGTTCTGCCGATGGCGGGTTGGCCGGGGGATTCGTCCGCAATAATCTGCACGCGAATCGTCACCGCCGGCATCGCGCTCTTCATCGCGTTGCCGGTGCTGCGGGTCTTTCTGATGTTGGTCGTCTTCGTCCGGGAGCGCGACTTGCGCCTCAGCGCCATCGCGATGCTGGTGCTGGCGATCATGCTGCTGGGATCCGTGCTGGGTGTGGGTTCCCCGTAACAGCTACAACGGGCGTCGGTGATGTCTCACCTCGATATTCGCGTTATATATGAAGGATGACAGTGGCAGTGAATGGCGAAAGCCCAATGCCAGGCGTAGGTTGATACTTGTCCGTAGAAAAGACGCATGAGTTGACAATCTAGGAGATCTGACATGACTAAGATTCGAAAGACGTATATCGGGGCTTTGGGATTGACCGCTGCAATCGCTTTCTCGACCGTCGCCACAGCCGGCACCTGTGTTACTTGCGGTGACGACGCGCAGATCGAAACCTCCATCAAAACCTCGTTCCATGAGCTTCCCTATTTGGGCTGGGTCCACGTGCAGTGGTGAATACCATTTCGTTCACCAAGTAGCGGCTCGGGCCAGCTTCTCGATCAGATAGTCGCGGAGGACTTCGACGCGCTTTGGTAACGGCCCCTCGGGCGGCGTCACCCAGTAGACCGCGCCGAGTGGAATAGACCAATCAGGCAATAATCGCTCGAGCCGCCTAGACTCGAGCGCTTCGCGCAGGAAAAATTCCGGCAATATACCGAGGCCGGTGCCCGCAATCAGCGCCGGCATCATCGCATCGCCATTGTTCACACGAAGCGGACCCGAGGGCCGCACGCTCGCGGATTTGCTGCCTTTCGTGAAGCGCCAGACCTCGGTGTTCATGGTGTGACTGTAGTCAATGCAGCGGTGCTCAGTGAGGTGGAGCGGGTGTTTCGGTCTCCCATGTTTGTCCAGGTAAGCGGGCGAGCCGACCAGGTAGCGCGGCATTTCACACAGCCGCTGCACAACGAGCGAGGCTCCAGGCTGGACGGCGATGCGAATCGCAGCGTCGAAACGCTCCCCGATCACATCCGTCATCGCGTCACTCAAGTGCAAATCGATCGATATCTCAGGGAAGGCGGCAAGGAAGTCCGGCAGCAGCGGAGCCACTTGCGACGTGCCGAAGGACATGGGAGCCGCGAGACGCACCAATCCCCGTGGAGTTCGAGCCTGGACCCGAGTGACGTCCTCGGCGGCCTCACCCTCGGCAAGGATGTGGGCAGCTCGATCCACCAGCTGTCGTCCGGCATCGGTCAGCTCAAAGCGGCGGGCCGTGCGGATAATCAGCCGCGCACCGAGCCTTGACTCAATCCTGCTGACCGCCTTGGACACGGTCGCTTTTGAAAGCCGCAACTCCGCTGCGGCCCCTGCGAAGGAGCGACACTCTGCCACCTTCGCGAAGATGGCGAGCCCTTGAAGGTCCGGCAGTCTGGCCATGGTTATAAATTTCGAAACTTTGAGTTTCGACAGTTTATATTTCTAAATCGAGCCGGTGTCCATAAAATAAGGTTGGGCGGAATCCATTATGTGCCCCATATCCGCGGAACGTCCCCCGGAGATGGAGGAAAGCCGCCACAGGAGGGTTTATGGCGCTGCAAACACGCGGAGTAAGAAAGTATCCTCCGACATCTGCGTTGCTGGCTTCATCCGCCGGACTTGGCTGGTCCAACATATCCGTGGAGCTCCGATCTCATGGGGTCGTTGAAGCGCCGGCGATCGTTCCTCAGCATGTGGAGATTGGCTTGGTTGTTGCCGGCAACAAGGACGGTCTGGTACGGCGGACAGGAGCAGGATTCTGCCAGGAGGCGGTGCCGGAAACGGGTGCGATCTGGTTGAGCCCAGCCGGGGTTGGCAAGGAGATCGTGATAACTGCGCCAATCCCCCAAACAATGCATCTGTACCTGCCCACGGGGCTGTTTGATCAATTGAAAGACGATTTCAATGTTCCAGGCGCGCCGGCCCATTCCATCCGCAATGCTGTCGGCATTGGCGACGATGTCATTGATCAGATTGGACGCTCAATGCTGTCCGAGCTCACCGTCGAGACGGCCGCGAGCCGCATGTACGTCGAAGCAGCCTCGCTGACGCTTGCGGCCAGACTCCTTCAAAAATATTGCGATAGCGGGGCATGCGAGTCCACCGAATCCTCCGCGCATGGTCTCGATCATATTCGGCTCCGCCGCGTTCTCGACTATATCGCGGCAAACATCAAGGACGACATCACGCTTGTAAAGCTCGCTGGAATCGCAGGCTACAGCCCATTTCATTTTGCGCGTAAATTCACACTCGCCATGGGTATCTCGCCGCACCGCTACATGAGCCGAATGCGGCTGGAGAACGCGATGGCGGAATTGGCTGCGGCCAAATTGCCGCTCGCGGAGATAGCGCTCAATGCGCAATTTTCCTCGCAGGCCAGCTTTACGCGCGCGTTTCATCGCGCAGCCGGCGTGACGCCCAAGGAATATCAGCGCCGTCGGCGCCGGTGAGCGCGACCGGTGAGGGTTGCTGGCACCGGCAAGCAAGACCGGTAAAAACATCCGCAAGCCTGGGAAAGACAGAGCCACGCCGAAATGCTTACGTTACCGCATTAGCACCACTGAGGGCGACGATGATCGAACGCAGGCCCTTCGACGAGCTTCCAAACGAGGACCTCGGCTGGCTCAAAGTCCGGCGCCACTTTTCCTCGGCAGCGAAAGATGATCCATCGCGAAGTGGCTGCGGCTGCATGCGCGTTTGGAACGACGAAGAGATCGCGCCAAACGCGGGCTTTGCGCTGCAGGTGCATGCCAATATCGAGATCATCATTTATGTCCGTGAAGGAACAGTCACCCACAGAGATAGTCTCGGCAACGAAGGCAGAATCGAAGCGGGAAACGTTCAGGTCGTGAGCGCCGGCACGGGCATCCGACACGCCGAATACAACCTGGAGCAGACGTCAGCACGAATTTTCCAGATGTGGATCGCGCCTGCTTCGTCCGGTGGCTCGCCCGCTTGGGGGGTTCAGCCGTGTCCCGTAGCTGAGCGCTCCGGATGTTTCGCGGCAATCGCGAGTTGCTTGGACGGCGATCACGATGCACTGCCCATTCGAGCTTGTGCGCGCGTGCTGAACGCCAAGTTAAGGGTTGGCGAGTGTATTGAGTATGTACTTCACGAACCGCGGCTTGCTTATTTGGTGCCTTCGACTGGAACCGTCGATGTCAACGGTGTAAGAATTCACGCCCGAGATGGCGCCGCGATCAAAGAGGTCGACATTGTCACTATCACGGCAATCGAAGATGCCGACGTCGTCATGGTCGATGTCCTTTAAGGCATGAACGGCGGCGACAATTTGTAAGAGGGGAAAATCATGTCAAAAGTTTTAGTGCTCTACTACTCGTCATACGGTCATATCGAGGCCATGGCGGCGGCCGTCGCCGAGGGGGCTCGGGAAGCCCGGGCGCGGGTCGACATCAAACGCGTTCCCGAGCTGGTCTCCGATGAAGTCGCGCGCAACTCGCACTACAAGCTCGATCAGGCCGCGCCAGTCGCGAAGATCGACGACCTTGCCGCTTACGACGCAATCATCATTGGCGCCGGCACCCGGTTCGGACGACTGTCGTCGCAAATGGCGAATTTCCTGGACCAAGCAGGGGGCCTCTGGGCGCGCGGAGCGTTGCACGGAAAGGTCGGCGGGGCATTCACCTCATCCGCCACGCAACATGGTGGGCAGGAAACAACGCTATTCTCGATCATCACGAACCTTTTGCACTTCGGCATGGTGATCGTCGGACTCGACTACGGCCACGCCGGTCAGATGACCCTTGACGAGATTACGGGTGGGTCTCCGTACGGTGCCACGACGATTACCGGCGGTGATGGCTCGCGCATGCCGAGCGCGAATGAGCTGGTCGGAGCCCGCTATCAGGGCCGCAAGATTGCGGAGATCGCGAACAAGCTGCACGGCTGATGCCGCGCGAATAAACGGCCATGCAAGGATCGGCCAGTGATTTCAGGCGGCTGCCGGGATCGCGAAGTTTGCCCGAGCCCACTCGGCGAACTTCGTCGGCTGCCGGTCGGCGACTCTGTTGGCCAGCGCAATCGCGTCGCGTGAATCCGCGCCGAGGTAGGTGTGGGCCTCGAAGTAGGCGAGCATCTCCGCGACTTCCTTGGCGCCTGGGAACCAGCCGGCAAATAGTTGTCGCGGGACTTGCTTGAATGAGAAGTTATGTCCCTGGCGATTCAGGGTAGCGATGATCTCGTTGAAGCTCAGGAAGTCGCCGACCAGCGGCAAATACTCGCCGTGCCCCGCGAGTTGCGGCTGCGCGAATGCACCGACCACGATGCGGCCGAGTTCGGTGATGTCGCCCATGTGAATGACGCGCTTGTCCGGATCAAGCGGCAGCGCCCAACCCATGGCCCCATCCGCTTGTTTCTGCGCAGACATGACGCCGACTAGATTTTGATAGAAGAACGGCGCGATCACGAATGTGTGGTGCGCGAATCCAGCCTCCTTCACGATTCGTTCGATCTTTGCTTTGTCCGTGAAATGCGGGACATCGAGCTTGCCTCGGCTGATCGTCTCCACGTTCGGCAGCGTCGACCAGATGAAGTGCTGAACCCCGGCATCTTTCGCCGCGCGAACGGCAGCGAGTGCCTGCTTGCGCTCGTCCGTGCCCGGTTCCCAGACGTTGGTTACCAGAAAAACCCCGTGTGCTCCGGCAAACGCGGCTGTCAGTGTTTCCGGACGATTCAGATCCGCCAGCACGACTTCGTCAGCCAACTGCGGATGCTTGGCCGGATTGCGCGTCAACGCGCGTACCTTGAATTGACCGCTCGCCAGCAGCGCGCGCACGACGGCGCCGCCCTGATGGCCGGTTGCGCCGACGACGGCGATGAGCTTTTTGGTGTTTGACATGGCAGTTCTCCGATGAGTGGCTTCTCGTTACAAAGACGCTACGCTTCAGCGAAGCATCTTTGAAGTCCATATTATTCGATATTATCCATCGAATTTAGAGATAGATCATGCTCACAACTTTCCTTGTTCCTTCGCCGCCTGTGCCATTCCGCCTCGCGTCGCAAGCCCACGCTCCGCATAGCGCATTGGCATTCTGGTGTCCTTCCAATCTTCTTCGTCGGCCGGGCCGTTCGGGCTCCTGCCCTCGCCCGGCACGGCGAGGCAGACGCGCGTAGCAGGCGCGCGGGCCCGACTCGCCTTCGGGATCTCGAACGAAGCATTCTTCGACCCGTCGCTACTTCCTGTAGCAATGTGCGAACGACTAACGCGGACGCCTGTCCGCGTTGAACGCCGGAAACATTGGCGACGGCGGCCCGAAGGGAACCCCGTAGGGTGAGGCCACGCCGAGTAATCACGCTTCACCGATCACATCACTCCTGGCGGCCCTCCCTCCTTGGCGCGGCAGCGCCGAGCCGGCGGCCGGCGTCTGCCTTCTCCGCATACGCGCGCTCGTAACTCGAATTATTAACGTTGTGCCAATCGATACTCGGACGGCGTGACACCAAAATGCGCCTTGAATTCGCGACAGAGATGCGAATGGCTCGCGAAGCGGCAGCTCAGCGCAATTTCGCTTATGGACATCTGTGGCTTCAGCAGCAAATGCGCCGCCTGCTCAATTCGTAATCTTCGCAGATAGGCACCCAGCGAGCACCCGAAAAAGCGGCGGAACTCTCGCGCAACATGAATCTCGTGACGTCCCGCTTCACGTGCAATCTCCGCCATGGTGAGTGAGGAGCATGCGTTCTCATGCATGAACTCCCGTGCGACGCGAAGCCAAGACGGTGGCTTAATAGCGGTCGACTCTGCAGCGCTCTTTCGGCCAAAAGCGGCGACAATCTCAAGCATAATGCCTTCGCGAGCAACTGCCGAGAATCCGTCCTCTTGACGCATTTCTCCGAGCAACTTGTCACCCAGGTCACGAAATGTAGCTGAGTGCGTGTGCGGCGCCTCATCCAGCCGCGTCTTGCAGTCCGCCAAATACTCAAGCCAGCTGCTATCCGGTTCGAAGATGATCTGCCGGACTCCCGTCGCACCGAATAGCTGGGAATGCGTTGTCGCCGCGGGGCAAAATGAGGCAGTTCCCCTCGAATATCTTCGCTCATGGTTGCCAATGCGTTCGAGGAATACGCCGCTTACAACGATGCCAATCGAGGGCTCGTCATGTTGGTGCGGCGACATTTCACTGTGCGGTTGGTAGCGGGAAATCCGAAGTTGAGTCTGGGCGAACACAGACGCCTCCAAATGTTTGTCCTATGCAAGCACGCTAGGAACGTGGAAGACCGAAAATCCCAATGAGTATAGTATTCCGCGGCGCTTATGAGGTGTCATCGCATGTATTTGAGGAGCAATTTCAGCGATCGTCTCTTGTGCGCCGTTCTATTGGCAGCTTTCTCGCTGGCTTCTCACTCGCAGACCGCAATGACTCCGGCGCAGGCGCTGGACTACCGTCGTGTGGGCGATCTGCATTTGTCCTCCGACGGGTCGAGGCTTCTATACGTGATGAACAGCTACCGCTGGGACTGGCAGTCACACCTTTGGCTCATGGATATGGCCAGCGGCAATGCGCACGAAATCGCCCCCGCCAAGAAAGTGGAACGCGCACCTGAATGGTCACCCGATGGCAAGATGATGGGGTTCCTGTCCAATCGAGACGGCAAGACTCAGGTCTTTACCGCTCACGCCGATGGCAGCGAACCAACGGCGGTCACGTCCCGTAAGTACGGTGTGTCAAGCTATCACTGGTCACCCGACGGCCACACCATCGCCTACCTCGCCAAGGACGATTCTGCGTCGCCTTCCGACACCGGGCCGCAGGTCGCTGACCGGGAGAGCGATTTGTCGCGATTGTGGGTCACCGATCTCGCCTCCGGAATGACCCGCTCCGTCGAC
>Ga0182024_10023976_pt1 | contig 10881 bp, 11 predicted proteins | sample P32metaG_FD_120480 | JGI IMG/M metagenome (GOLD analysis project Ga0182024, IMG submission 120480) | Permafrost microbial communities from Stordalen Mire, Sweden - P3-2 metaG (Illumina Assembly) | ecosystem: Environmental > Terrestrial > Soil > Wetlands > Permafrost | place: Sweden: Stordalen... | reverse complement strand
GTCAACGAACTCCATGGAGATACACGAAGCGGCATTTGAGCGATAAAATTCGTGAATCCGACAGACGTTTTTATGCGTAACCTTCCTGGCGAGGCAGACTTCTTTTCGGAGTTCCTCTCGCATACCAGGATCCGCAGCAATTGCCGGCTTGAGTATCTTCAGCGCGACGATTTCACCTGTTTCAAGGTCACGAACTTTGTAAACGATTCCCATACCCCCGATGCCAATCTGAGACAGAATCTTGAAGCGTCCGGGAATACCGCGAAACTCTATGCCGCTCTCGGATACCGCAAGAGCAGCCTGTTCCCGAGCGACGTCAACTGGCGCCGCGTCGAAAAGGCGCGTCTCGCTTCTACGTGTCAGAGAAGTTTCCATGATCGTCATCAGCCTAAGCCCCCAGTTTCCAGCAGGTTCCAGACTAAGCCCTTCAATGGCCCGGGCCAATGGCCTGTTCGTAGCGTCGGACTAGTACCGACGTTTGGGAGGGCATAGATTCACCTAAAAGCGGGATTCCAGCGTCGGTACCAGAAAAATAGATCCCTAGTGCCATAGGTCACACCGTCGATCATCGCGATACTGTTCACGGTGAAACAGTGAATATGGAAACCATCCACGTGGATGCACCAGAGCGAAGCGACCACGAAATATTCCAAGAGAGCATCGCGGAATTGGATCGCATCGTAAGGACCAGTTTCCGGACTACGATCGCCCAGATTGCGGCGGTACTGGCTGCAATATCAGCGCCTTGGCTCATGTCTGAGTTCGCTCCCACAGCTCATGTCGGTACCGGAGTCGTCGTGAATGGGATACTTCTGCTGGCGCTAACGCTACAGGCATACGACCTGGCGAGGCACAGCCGTACCAAATCGGTGCGCGATCGCCTCGCAAAACAGCTGAAGGTCGCGGTCAAGCAACGCATACGAGCCGATAAATTATACGATCTTTCAATTCTTGACCCACTGACCGGGCTTCACAATCGCCGCTTCGGTGACCAGCGCCTTGCGGAGGAAATCGCGCGATCGGAGCGAAATAGCGATCCCCTGGCCGTGGTTCTAATCGATCTCGATTATTTCAAGGATATTAACGATCAATTTGGGCACGCCGCCGGCGACGCAGCCCTGAAGGAATTCTCTCGACGATTGAAGAGAGCGATTCGTACATGCGATGTCCCCGTCCGAATCGGCGGAGACGAGTTCCTGATCATCCTTCCAGAGTGCCCCAGGGAAAAAATCAACATCATTTTGGATCGCATCGGATCGCCTGAAATTCGGTTCAATCATCAGGTCATTTCAATTCGATATTCGGTAGGTAGAGCTCACTACCAGATTTGTGATACGAGCCAAACCATGCTGGAGAGGGCAGATCAGGTGTTGTACGGGGAAAAGGCTTCGCGGCGGACCAACGACGGGGCCGGAAAGCGGAAATCCGATGTCCCTCCGCATCAAGCGGTAGGATACGAAAGACCGCCTTCGGTTCAAACTTAAGCGATCCTCATATAACATTCGAGCGGCATATCGGATGGCCAACATGGCTATAGCAATTCCACGATCCGGTGGTCTACGCTCGATTCCTCATAATCAGTATTTCATCTGATGCAATTCCTAAGCTACGTTCAGCGCCCGTCTCGAGGGGAGATTTGCACGTGAAAGCCATCGGGGGTCGATGAGATTGACCGTAGATACTCCATCATTTGCCTGAAAAGCAGCTTTCGCGTCGGCATCCGGCAGCTCGCTATTGATTTTATCCGCCAGCAGTTTTGCGGAATCGGTATCGATATGGTCTACGGCCACGGAGAAATGCGTGATCACACCCTTCTTTTCGGCGACTGAATCGACGCTGATGTACCCGTTCGGAAAATCCAGGTGAATACCCGTCCCGGCATTCGTTGCCGGCCAGCCTTTTGTGACCCCGAATAATTTCTGATAATAAACAAAGGAACGCTGGATATCGCTAACCGTGAGCCCGACGTGGTTGACGCCCAAGCCGCGGACAATCGAAGCGGGGGCCGGGACACCATCTTGCGCAAGGATCCTCGCCGGCAAAACCAATGCGGCCAGCGCTTGGACAAGATGCCGCCGTGTCATAGTGCCGCGTTCACACTGATTGAATAACGAATCAATCATGGAAATCGTTGGGGTTTCCTCCTTCGCAGTAAGCCGGGACTTTCACCCTGAACTCGTCCGCCAGCAGAAGCCAGTAGTACCGCATATGCTTAGCCAGGAAAGGGGCGACTTACACCTGCGTCCCCGGTAACGCCGTTACCGGGAATGTGAAGTCCTGGACGGGCATATGTCCCGCTATCTGACTGACCGGGCACGAACGCCAAATCGTGATATCTTCGGCCTCGTTGTTGTCACAAATAGCAAAAGTGACGGAAGGACTATCGCTTCCAGTAATGATTACCGATCCCGACGCTCCATTTCGTAGCGGGGTCCAGTAGCTTCCAGGAGCACGACATGGCAATTCCGTATTACCACGTGGATTCATTCACCGGCGAGCTCTTCGCAGGTAACCCGGCCGGGGTCTGCATCCTTTCGGCTTTTCTCGCGGATAGCGTCATGCAGAAAATCGCGGCTGAGAACAGGCACAGCGAGACCGCTTTTGTTGTTCCTCGCGCGGATGGTGATTTCGACTTGCGCTGGTTTACACCGGTAGTCGAGGACGACCTATGCGGGCACGCGACCCTGGCATCCGCCTATGTACTCGCGCTGCGGAAGCACAACGTGTGGCCGGTTCGCTTCCACACCCGCAGCGGCATGTTGACCGTCGCTCAGGGCCAAGACAGCTTTGAAATGGACTTTCCCGCCAGGCCACCCCAACCATGCGAAACGCCAGTCGACCTCTTACCAGCCCTTGGTCTGAAAGCGGCGCTCGTAATGAGGTCGCGCGATTACCTCGTGGTGTTGGATCAGGCTGAGCAAGTGCGAGCGCTCTCGCCCGATATTGCCGCTCTTGCCAAACTGGACATGGCGAATGGCGGAACGATTGTCACCGCTCCCGGCGAGGGTGGCGTGGATTACGTGTGCCGATTGTTTGCACCGTCGGAGGGCATCGATGAGGACCCCGCAACCGGCTCGATACACTGCACACTGGCTCCATATTGGGCGGGCCGGCTGGGCAAGAACACGTTGCGTGCGCGACAACTCAGTGCCCGCGGTGGATACATGCAGTGCAAAGTCGCTGGCGATCGCGTGAAGATCGTCGGCAGGGCACGATTGTACCTTCACGGCACGCTCGAACTCTAAAGTGTCTGCCTTCCAAGCGAGAACCTGACGCGCACTACTACCAACCAATTCGTGGCAATTTGCGTTTAAAAACGCGACGAGGGTCAGAAGGCAGCACAGGATTCCGTTTGTGTCACCATAGTCGTCAAAATCTCAAAAGGCTAGACGCCGATCACCATACCGACCAAAACTCGCCCGCATCGAGGACTCGCAGTCGGTTCGCTGCGAAGCGAAGGCCCTCGGCGCTGAGGCCATAGGTCGTTCTGCCCAATGGCACCCAAACTCAGGACCAACTACCTTTTGACGGGTCCGCCTTAGCTTAATTATCCGCATGCTCACGTCGACTTTCGTCGCGGCGATCCGCTACCTAGCCAGGGATTGCCGCCCGATCGCCACGGACTTCGGTCTTCACCGAAAAAAGCATCAGGTAGAAGCCGGTTATGACATCGGCTAGTGCCATCGGCGGAAAACAGATGAACTGGAATAACGAATGCTGTTCCGGGAATACCAAATTGGCAAAGTAGAGGGTTGTCCAGGTCACCGAGGCAAAGACACCCAGCGCCGCTAGGACCCTCGGGATATACCTCGATTTGAAAAACAGATAGAAGAAAACAAGCGTGCCTATACCGAAGCAAATACCGCCGAGGTTCTCCGTGACACCCGCAATACTGCGCATCAGGTCCACCAATGCTTGCTCGGCAATGGTCCCGATCCCACCGGATTGTGCGGAGGTGCAAAGCTGCACCCTCACAAAGCCGCACATCCGGACTACCATGGCCAGAAATGAATCTCCCAAACAAAAGATCATCGCGAGTTGAGCCAGCAAACTGTTGACAGGTTTCAGCGTTGCATACAGCGCGAAAGCAAGCAACGCAGTGCCCAAACTCGCAACCACCGCAATGGAGAGCCCCAATCGATATAAGTGTTCTGACGCTGCTATTCTCTTTGCTGTTTCTTCGAAGCTCCCACTCCCGGCGACATGGGAGAGGATCAAGCCGGCGCCGAGAGCAATGAGGATCACTCCGAGGTACAAACATCCCGCAAGTCTCGCGTATTTGCGTTGCGTTTTGTACGCTGCAGCGTTTTCGATGTCTAACCGCATTCGATCCTCCGCCTCGTAGAGAGCTCTCCGCCCAACGCTACATCGGCTTCCGTCGCTGTTCACAAATCGCAGTCCAGCTTCATGTTACGTTAATGCGCGCAAAGAAGTTCAAGTTGGGGGAGATGCGGGACCGTTGCAATCGAAGCCTCTTGGTACAGAGCCCTCGGATGAATCCAACTGCCGTTGTCGGCGAGAGACCGAGCATGTGCAAGTGTCTTCCTCTCTTCTTCGTTTCGACCGATCTGTTCCTGGCAGCCGCCTATTATGAGAAAAATGCCAGCGTTATCTCACGGGCTTTCAGAAGGATCGACCAGCTTCCTAAGGCCGCGGCTGGATTGCTGTCCCGTGGTGCTCTATTCAGTAATAGAGAACTTGCTGCGGCGGTAATCTTATGCTCCAATGACAGTGACAGAGGAGTTTGCGTCCCTTGATTCACTTGGGATGACGCTACTCCTTTTGCCGGCTGACAACCCCTCCCTTGCAGAGCACAGGATCTGGCCCCGGGGCCACTTCACTGTGACTTCCATCTGCGACATTCACGGCAAGAGCAATGGAACTGACGCAATTGGCAATGTTTATGGCAGCCGTCGAGGAACGGAGCATTCAGAGGGCGGCTGACCGTGTAGGACGAAGCCAACCGGCCGTTAGTATCGCTCTGCGTAACCTGGAAAAGGAACTCGGTATGCAGCTACTGGACCGCTCAACGTTGCGCGATTATCGGCCTACACAGGCCGGCCAGCTCTTATATGACTGCGCTTCCAAAATCACGGTTTTGCTTAATGAAGTTGTAGCACTGATACGCGAACAATCGCAGATATCACCGGACTAGTCGCAAGTGGGTGTGAGGGGGGTCTTTCGTATCTGTCATGGTCTTGCAGCGAGCGGGCCCGGACTAAGGCGGCCAGGCATTCGCGAAGGGTTCGAGCGAGCCTGCAATGGCTAGAATAAACTCAGTTGACGCGTGTCCTCGTAGTTGTTGACCGGGCCTGGCTCCAGAAGATATTGCTCCTCACCGAACCTTCTGATCTGAACCTTTACGGCCGCAATACGATCCTGTAGTTCTACGGACCTGCTATCCCGCCTGTAAGCGATCCCGGTTTCTTCGTGAGCGAACGATTCGCGGAGTTGGCAACATACCAATCCGCGCGTTTGGGACAAAAGCGCAGACGGCTTCAAGAACGTAATTCCTGCACCCTCTCGCACCATGTGCAGAGCCTCTGCCACTGTTGTGACCTCCTGTACCACGCTAGGAACATAGCCCCGCCGTTTGAGGAATCTGTAAAAATGATCGTGAAAACCAGGGTGGGTCAGGCGCGGTAAGGATATTACGGGCAGGCCATTTAGCTCACGTACTCTGAGCTCCGTTTGACTGGCGAGCGGATGCGTGTCACTGACCACCACCGCAAGCTTTTCTCGAATCAGGGAGATTACGACGAGCTTCTCGTGCTTCGCAGGGAGAGTGACCAGACCGAGGTGAAGAGTGCCATCTAGCAGGCCTTTGATTTGATCCGAGGTCTCTAGGCTGACCAACACGCACGGATCATCGGCACGATGTGAAAGCATTGCGCCTCGGACGATAGACAGCAGCCGCATATCTATTCTGGGGCTGTAACCCATCGATAGCACTCGGGTGACCTTCGCTCCCGCCCGCTTCGTGCGCTGGATCGCCCTGTCTGACCGAAGCAAGATCTCGATTCCGTCGTTGACGAAAATCTTCCCAGCGCTGGTCAACGAAACGTTCCTCCTTGTTCGATCGAACAGCGGCACTCCCAATCCCAGTTCGAGGGTGCGAATTTGCTTGCTCAGGGAAGGCTGGGCCACGTGAAGCAGGAGTGCCGCACGACTGAAATTCAGCTGCTCAGCAACCGCGATCGCGTAGCGGAAATGCCGAAGCGTAACGCCCGGATGCATTCGATACTTCATAGATCACATTACGTGCTCATGCTCGACTCTACTAATTTAAAGTATTTATAGTTCATCCCTTCTCGGGCTGTACGTACCGGCCGTACTGAGCCTTTTTTCGACTGCCTGTGTCCTCAGACATCCGTGAATAGGAGTCACGGGCGCGAGCGAAATAATCCCTGATATCACCGGGGATTTCGGGTTGTCTTTAATCGGGGAGCCGAAGCGGGTGGCGGCGCGGGGAGGGACTTCTCAGACGGATTTCATCCATATTTCAGAACTGTTCTTTGCTCCCTGGCAGCTCAAAATGAAAGGTCGAACCATGGCCGGGTTGCGACTCGACCGACATGCTGCCCCCGTGCCACTCTACGATCCTTTTGCAGACAGATAGCCCCATCCCCGTTCGGCACAATACCGGGCGTGCCTCCAGCCGCCGGAATAACCTGGAGACGGCCTCGAGTTTCTGCGAGTCCATTCCTGTGCCATTGTCCTTAATCGAAAATAACCATTTCTCTCTGTCGGTCTTCACCGCGGAAATGCGTATCACGGGCTTTTCGGTACCCTTGTACCGAATCGCATTTTCGATCAGGTTGTGAAAAAGTTGAACCAGCTGCATATTGTCCGCCACGACGTCAGGCAGAGGACCGTGCGTTAGAACTGCACCGCTTCGTTCGATAGGGCGCGCCAGATCCTCGACGGCCTGTTGGCACGCGTCGTCACTGGAAGTGTCAACGAGATTCGAACCTGTTGACACGGTGCGCGTCAGAACCGTGAGATTGCGGATCAACCGCTGCATGCGTTCGGCTCCGGCCAAGGCAAGTGCGATGTGCTTGTCGGCATCAGAGTCCAGCTTGCCCTCATACCGCGTAGCGAGAAACTGTACGACGCTGGTCACCGTCCGCAGCGGTTCCTGCAATTCGCTCGAAGCCATGTGGGCAAATTGCCCAAAATCCTCGTTGCAGCGTTTTAACTCTTCTACTTTATTTAGAAGTTCGGATCGGGCCTTCGTGTGTTGTGTGATGTCGCGACCGACAGCGGATGCGCCCACAACACTGTCCAAAGCGTCTCGTATTGGAGACATGGTCAGTTCGATCTGGATTTCGTTTCCATCTTTCGTAACCCGTCGGGTTACGAAATGTCGGGTTGTTTTACCCAATTTCAAGCGTTCCATGATCGCGGGGATTTCACTCGGACGACTGGCAGGAGCGAGCATGGTGATGGATGTTCCGATAGCCTCATTGGCAGAATACCCGTAAATTCGTTCCGCACCGGTGTTCCAGCTTGTAATGATTCCTTCGAGCGTCTTGCCAATAATCGCGTCATCGGAAAATTCAACAATGGAGGCTAATCTTCGAAGGTCTTCTTCCGTTCTCCGTCTGACGCTCACGTCCCGGATCGCGCTTGAGACCAGGATCCCCTGTTTCGTCTCAAGCGGGCTCAGTCTGATTTCGGCAGGGAATTCGGTGCCGTCCTTGCGTAAACCAAAAAGCTCTTGTCCCAGCAGGGCGGGGCGCTCCGAAGCGACACGTCGGAAGCAAGCGTGTTGAGCATTATGTTGGGCTCGGGAATGCTCGCTCACTAACATTTCAGCGGGTCGACCTATCAGTTCCGCGCGACGATAGCCAAACAGTCTTTCCACCTGCTCATTTACCAGAACAATCGTCCCGGCCTGATTGACCACGACGATTGCGTCAGGCGCCGACTCAAGGAGTGCGCGATAGTGCATGCTTCCGCGCCTGCTTTCTCGCACGGGAACCGGCTCGGGCGTAGAGGCGGTGAGATCCTGGGTACCTTTGGACGGTATGTCGATCGTAGTGTGCTTCACGACAAATCCTGTGTGACCTTGGGCTGCATATACTATTGGCGGTTGTGATGATAGAGACTGTGCAATAGCGTACATCCGTGAGGCGTGTGTCGCGACCAGCAACCTCGGGCCGCCGCGGTGACAAGTATTTCGCGAGCCCGCCCCCCCCCCACCTGGCGCATCGGCGTAAATGTACTCGCCACGCCGCCGCTGCCACCGGCGCGCAAGCCCTGATAGATAGAAGGATAGGTTCGCGCCTGCTCGACATGAATCGCGGACCAATCAACCTCCAATTCCTCCGCGATCATCATCGGCGTATAGGTGCGCGAGCCCTGTCCAAGCTCTGGTTCCTCTACAAGAAGTACGATCTGGTTGTCGGACGTAATTCTCAGCCAGACGTTGGGTTTGAAGACCGTGAGAGGGCCACCCGACGCCGGCGCCTGAACCCGTCCGCGTGTGGGTAAGCAGAAGCCCATAATTAGGACTCCGGCAGTCTGGGCGCTCGTCCTCAGAAACTCACGCCGGCTAACTTGTGCTTGAGGGGCAATTAGGGGCACCCGAAATTCGTCGTTACGGTATCGTGACTTCTGGGAGGGCAAGAATACGATTGGGACGAATCGTAGACTGCACCTGATCAAACATAGTGATTAACGGTAGATTGTTTTGCCATCGACTTTCCTGGATCGACGATCTTCAGCATCTCGATGACCGAGCGTGGCCATCCGTGCGTGACGATAAGCGGCAACGCATTTTCATGTTTCGAACGAATGTGAATGGAATGAGTGTCTAGCCCATCGATGTCGGTGATGAATTGCGATAGGGCCTTCAGTTTTGCTTCGCACTTGCGCCAATCGTCGGATAACCGGACCGTGCCCCGTGCCTCAGTGGCATTGTCGTTTTGACGATGGTAGGGGGAAGCGTATGATGCGCACGGTCAAGACGTTTCAACCGGAAACTTCGGTCGAGATTAAGGGAGTCCAAGTGCCACGATCATTCAAGAACACTGCACCCAGATTAGTTGCGATCAGCCTGATGCTGCTGGTCGGTATCGCCATTGCTTCTGCGCAAACACCGTGGGCGACGCTCGATGCTCCCCCATCGGGGATCGCGCCTCCCGGAGACGTCCTTCGTCCCGGCCACCTTGGCCGCCAGATCGGGAACGTCGAGCAGACCATGCATTTCTATTACGACCTTATTGGTCTTGAACTTCGCGGAACCCGCGACCAGCCGCGCCCATTCAGCGCGCATCGCGGACTGCAGGAGTTCGTCGAGCTCGGCCAGGACGTATCTGATCCCTATGACGCATACAGCCGCGCGGCTCTTCTTCCCATTCCTGGGACCGCCGCTGCGCCGGGCGGGCCTGAAATGACCATTGAGGCCATCGAAATAAAAGGAATCAAGTCTCACCCCTACAACCCACCGTTGACCGATCCAGGTGCCTCGTACCTGAAACTCATCGTCACCGACCTCGATAAGACGCTCGCGCTTCTAAAGGATGAGCACTTTCCAGTAATCACGGTCGGCGGAAACCCGATCGAGCTGTCCGGCTGGCCGGGTGTGACCGGCAAAATCCGGGCCGTGTTCGTGCGCGATCCTGATGGATACCCGGTCGAACTGATCGAGGAGACTCCCGCGCCGGCAACGACCGGCGCTTCGGGGAGTAAAGTTCTGGGCGCACGTGTCGCGGTGGTTGTCGACGATCTGGAAAAAACAGCCCGTTTGTACCAAAGCCTGGTGGGACCTGACTTCAAGTTCTGGGCAAGCCCGCCGCTCATGGGCGACAAGACATACGAGGACCTGACTGGCACGACCGGCCAGTTCCGACTGGCCATGGCCATGGTTCCCGGTTCTCCGGTCATCATGGAGCTCATCGAATACAAGAAGCACAACAAGCATTTCGAGCGTGGATACTTTCAGGATCCCGGCGCTGCGCATTTCTTGTTCTTCAGCAAGGACGACGATTTGATTATGCCGAGGGTAACAGCAGCCAATCTGCATACCCTGAGCAAGTCGGACGTTCCGGTTTTCATCGGTCCGACGACCCGCTCTTTCTTCGTGCCCGATCCTCAGGGGTTCTGGCTGGAGTTCATGGACAACGGCGTAAAGAAGGACCCGACGGCGAAATGAGGTTTTAGTGTCCACGGGATGTTCTCAAACGCCGCGGTTGAGGGTAGCCGTTGCTGCCACCTCGCGGATTTGGGCGAAGTAGATGCCCCCACGCCTGTTCCTGCCCCTACATTGAAGTGTTCAACGGCAGTTGAAAAGTCAACGGGACGGTAAGGGGGATCGGGGGCGATCGTCGTGAATCCGGTTGCCTAAGTTCCTTGCTATGTGTGACAAGTATGCTGAATCGCATCTGGCAAGCTCTGGTCATTCAATTGCATCCTGGGTGGATTGTCGTGCCGATCTAAAGGAGGATTACCATGGCACCCAAGAAAACCAAGAAGTCAAAGGCCCCTAAGCAACTCAAAAGCAAACCGATTCAGAAAGTGATGCCCCTTACCAAAGGCTCTTTTCCCGTGGACCCGTGCATCTAGCGACGGATCCTCCAAAAGCCCCACGAGCGCAGCGGTTAGAAACGATAACGCCGCTGCGCCGGGCTTTCCTGGCAATCCGAATCCTGCGCGATGACCTCCATCAGCGCCAAGACGTTCAAGGATTGCTGGCACTCTCGTCGAAAAACTGTTTGTGGGTATCCACTGAGGCGTCCGTAGAACGAATACCGCTCTGCCAGTATTCCGGTACCATTTAAAACGTCAACCAAGGAATACAAGCGCGCCAACCCGGGTCCACCATTGGATCCCCCCCCGCTTGTGGACGCCTTTCATCGACGATGTGCAGAATCGTCG
>Ga0182024_10023975_pt1 | contig 10881 bp, 7 predicted proteins | sample P32metaG_FD_120480 | JGI IMG/M metagenome (GOLD analysis project Ga0182024, IMG submission 120480) | Permafrost microbial communities from Stordalen Mire, Sweden - P3-2 metaG (Illumina Assembly) | ecosystem: Environmental > Terrestrial > Soil > Wetlands > Permafrost | place: Sweden: Stordalen... | reverse complement strand
TCGATGTCCGCGGCGCGCGCCGCGCCATGGTTGATGATGAAGTTGGCGTGTTTGGTGGACACCGATGCATCGCCGATACGAAAACCCTTCAAACCCGCGCTCTCGATCAGGCGTGCCGCGTGATCGGTGCGCGGATTGATGAACACCGAGCCGCAGCTCCACTCGCCGATGGGCTGGGTTTCCTTGCGCTTCTCGAGCAACTCGCGAATGGCTTCCGTGTTCGTGCCCGGCTTGCGCTCGAACTCCAGCTGCGCACCGACGAACCATTCGTTCTCGGGTCCCTGCACGTGCCGATAGCTCACCTCGTAGTCGCCGGGCTTGCGCGTGCGGCGCGCGCCGTGCCGGTCCAGCACCTCCAGCTCGATGACGTGGCGCCAGGTCTCGCCGCCCCAGGCGCCGGCGTTCATCGCCAACGCGCCGCCCACGGTGCCGGGAATGCCCGCCAGGAACTCCGCGGGACCTAAGCCCCATTTGACGCATTGCTTGGCGACACGCGCGCAGGTCACGCCGGCCTCGACGCGGATGACGTTGGCGCTTCTGCGCTCGATCGCGCCGAGCGCACCGACCGTGCACACCACGGCGCCGCGGATGCCGCCGTCGCGTACCAGGAGATTGCTTCCCAGGCCAAGCCACAGCACCGCCACCTCGGGGCGCAGCTGACGCATGAAGGAGGAGAGGTCCATGATGTCGCGCGGCGTGAAGAAGAGATCGGCCGGGCCGCCGACATGCCAGGAGGTGTGTTTCGACATCGGCACGTCGTGCAGCACGCGCGCCGCGAATTCCGGCGCCAGGTCCAAGGAACGCGGTGTGGTCATGGGTGCGCTCCCGCCGCGAAACGGCTCTTCAGATCATGAGCCACGGCGCCGATGTTGCCGGCGCCCATGGTCAGAACCAGGTCGCCGTCGTGCAGAACCGCGCGCAGCGCATCGGCGAGCTCATCGACGCGCTCGACGAATACCGGCTCCATCACGCCGCGCGAGCGCACGGCGCGGCAAATGGCGCGGCCGTCGGCGCCGGCAATGGGTGCTTCGCCGGCGGCGTACACCTCGGTTACCAGCAGGACGTCGCACTCGCTCAAGGTGCGGCCGAAATCATCCAGCAAGTCGCGGGTGCGGGTGTAGCGATGCGGCTGAAACGCCAGCACCAGACGCCGATCCGGCCAACCCTGGCGCGCCGCTTCCAGCGTGGCGGCCACTTCGGTGGGGTGATGGCCATAGTCGTCCACCACCAAGGCGCGGCCGCCGCTCCACTGGATCTCGCCGAGCTGCTGCAGGCGCCGGTCGATGCCCTGGAAATTCGCGAAGGCGCGCGCAATTGCGGCATCCGCGATCTCGAGTTCCGTGGCCACCGCCACTGCCGCCAACGAGTTGAGCACATTGTGGCGGCCGGGCAGATTGAGGGTCACCTGCAGCGGCTCGCGGCCCTTGCGCAGCACCTGGTAGCGCGATTGCACGCCCAGCCGCTCGATGTTGTCGGCACGAATGTCGGCGGGGGCGCCGCTGCTGCCGGCACCGAAACCATAGGTCACGAACGGCCGGCCGACGGCTTCCAGAATGCCGCGCACGTGCTCGTCGTCGGCGCACAGCACTGCGAGCCCGTAGAAAGGCAGATTGTGCAGAAAATCGATGAAGCTCTGCTTCAGCCGCGCGAAATCGCCGTCGTGCGTGGCCAGATGATCGTTGTCGATGTTGGTGACGATGGCGATCATGGGCTGCAGATGCATGAAGGAGGCGTCGCTCTCGTCGGCCTCGGCCACGAGGTAGCGGCCGGCGCCCAGGCGCGCATTGCTGTCGGCGCTCTTCAAGCGGCCGCCGATGACGAAAGTGGGATCGAGTCCGGCTTCGGCCAGCACGCTCGCCACCAGGCTGGTGGTGGTGGTCTTGCCATGCGTGCCCGCGACCGCGATCGAATAACGAAAGCGCATCAGCTCACCGAGCATCTCGGCGCGCGGCACCACCGGCACACGCTTCGCGAGCGCTGCGGCGACTTCGGGATTGGCGCGGCTCACGGCGCTCGACACCACCACCACATCCGCGTTGCCCAAATGCGCGGCGTTATGGCCGACAAAAACTCGCACACCGAGGCGCGCCAGCCGCTCGGTGACGACGTTGCCTTTGAGATCCGAGCCCTGCACTTGGTAGCCCAGGTTGACCAGCACCTCGGCGATGCCGCCCATGCCGCTGCCGCCGATGCCCACCAAGTGGATGCACTGGATGCGGCGCATGCGATCATTCAGGCTGCGGCGCTCGGTCATGCGGGCGCTCCCGCGGCCAGGCATAAATCCGCAACCCGATCCGCCGCATCGATCACGCGCGCGGCGCGCGATGCCTGCGCCATCTTGAGTGCCGCGCCGCGATCGGCGGCCAGCACCCCGATCACCTCGCTCAAGCGCTCCGGCGTAAGATCGCGCTCTTGGATGATCTGCGCTGCGCCGCGCTTGACCATGACCTCGGCGTTCTTGGTTTGGTGATCGTCGGTGGCCAGCGCGAACGGCACGAACACCGCACCCAATCCCGCGGCTTGCAGCTCGGCGACCGTCATGGCACCCGCTCGGCACACCGCAAAGTCGGCCCAGGCATACGCCTGCGCCATGTCGTCGATGAACGCCGACACTTCCGCCTCCACTTGCGCTTGGGCGTAAGCGGCGCGCGCCGCCTGCAAGCCGCGCTCGCCGGCTTGATGGCGCACCTGGGGTCTTTGCTCCGGCGACAAGCGCGCCAACGCCTGCGGCAGCACGGCGTTCAAGCGTTGCGCTCCTTGGCTGCCGCCGAACACCAACAGCCGCGCTCGATCCTCACGGCCGGCGAACCTGACTTCCGGCGCGGGCAGCGCCGCAATGTCGGCGCGCACCGGATTGCCGATGGTTTGCGCTTGGCAAGCCGCGGGGAAACTGCCGGGAAAGGCCTGCAGCACCTGGGTGGCGAGCCGCGCCAGCCAGCGATTGGTCATGCCCGGTGCGGCATTCTGCTCATGGATCAACAGCGGCACGCGCAGCAGCCAGGCGGCGACGCCGCCCGGCCCGCTCACGTAGCCGCCGGCGCCGAGCACGGAGCGCGGCCGCACGCGGCGAAACACCTGCATCGCCTGCAGCACCGCCTTCATGACCCGCAGCGGCGCCATGGCCCAGGCCGCCGCACCCTTACCGCGGATCCCCGCGACGCGCACCCATTCGATCGGAAAGCCGTTCGCCGGCACCAAGCGCGACTCCATGCTGCCGGGCACGCCCAGCCACACCACGGCCACGCCGCGCTGGCGCAGCACATGGGCTACCGCCAAGGCGGGGAAAATGTGCCCGCCCGTGCCGCCCGCCATGATCAGCACCGGACCGCCGGTCATCGCGTGGCTCCCGGCATGCGCGTTACGCCGGCGCGCGAACTGCACTTGACCTCGTGGTAGATGCGCAAGATCACGCCCAGCCAGGCGAGGCTCACCAGCAAACTGCTGCGCCCATAGCTCAAGAGCGGCAGGGTCAGTCCCTTGGTGGGCAGCACGCCCATGTTCACGCCGATGTTGACGATGGCCTGCACTCCGAGCCACACGCCGAAAGCGATCGCCACGTACGATTGGAAACGCAGGCCGGCCTGCGCGGCCATGCGCGAAATGCGAAAGGCGCGCCACACCAATCCCAGGAACAGCGCGATCACGCCGAGCACGCCCACCAGCCCCAATTCCTCGGCCAGCACCGCGAACACGAAATCGGTGTGCGCCTCCGGCAGATAAAACAGCTTCTGCACGCTGCTGCCCAAGCCCACGCCGAACCACGAGCCGCGTCCGATCGCAATCAGCGACTGGGTCAGCTGAAAGCCGCCGTTGAAGGGATCATCGAAGGGATGCAGGAAGATCATCAGCCGCTTGAGTCGATACGGCGAGGTGAGGGCCAGCAGCGCGAATGCCACGACCGCCGTGGACACCAGCAGGATCACGTAGCGCAGCCGTGCGCCGGCCACGAACAACACCGCAAAACCGGTGGCGAACAGCACCGTGGCCGCGCCGAAATCCGGTTCGATCAGCAGCAGCACGCCGCTGGCGGCGAGCAGGCCGAAGGGCTTGAGCAGGCCCGGCAGCGTGGTCTCGAGTTCGGTGCGCTTGCGCACGCAGTAGCTGCACACCCAGGTCAGCACCAGCACCTTGGCCAGTTCCGATACCTGGAAGTTCAGCACGCCGATGCGCAGCCAGCGCCGCGCACCGTTGACTCTGGCGCCTAAGCCCGGGATCAACACGAGTATCAGCAGCAATAGCGCCACGACCAGCAGCACCAGGCTGTACTTGTGCCACAGCTCCGTGGGGAAGCGCGTCATGCCCCAGGCAAGCACCAGACCTGCCATGGCGAAGATGAACTGCCGCTCGAGAAAATAGAAAGGATCGGTGAAGTCCTTGGCAGCGATCGACATGGACGCGGAGGTCACCATGATGATCCCCACCAGCAGCAACGCGGCCGTCAGTCCCAGCGTGACGAAATCCCAGGCGAACGGCATGCGTTCACGGGCGCGCATCCCGACGGACATGGTGGCCGTATTCATGGGCGCGCACCTTCGAGCGCGCGCACCGCCGCGGCGAACACATCGCCGCGATGGCCGTAGTCGCGGAACATGTCGAGGCTGGCGCACGCAGGGGACAGCAGCACCGTGTCGCCGGACTGCGCGCTCTGCTGCGCGGCGTGCACGGCCGCCGCCATCGACTCGACGGTTTCGGTGGCGCACACCCCCGCGAGCGCCGCGGCGACGGCGGGCGCGTCCTTGCCGATCAGCACCGCCTTGCGCACCTTGCCGCGGAAAGCAGCGGCCAGCGGCGTGAAATCCTGCCCCTTGCCCTCGCCGCCGGCGATCAGCACCAACGGCCCCGGCAGGCCGGCGACCGCGGCAATGGTCGCGCCCACGTTGGTGCCCTTGGAATCGTCGATGTAGCGCACGCCGGCGATATCGGCCACCCATGCCGAGCGATGCGGCAGGCCGGCAAAGGATTCGAGGGCGTCGCACATGGCGGCCATGGGCAGTCCCGCCGCCTCTCCCAGCGCCAGCGCAGCCAGCGCGTTGGCCGCGTTGTGCAGGCCCTGGATTTTCATGCGTGCCGTGTCCAGCAGTTTCTCGCCGCGGCGTGCCAGCCATAATTGACCCCCGGCTCGCAGCAGCGAGAAATCTGCGTCGGTGCGCTGCACCGAGAAGGTCACGATGCGCGCGTGTCGATGCGCATCACCCATGCGCGCCACCCTGGGATCGTCGGCATTCAGCACGATGGTGGCTGCTCCGGTGAAAATCCGCTCCTTGGCAGCCGCGTACTGCGCCACCGACGTGTAGCGGTCCAGATGATCGGCACTGACGTTCAGCACCACGGCGCCCTGCAGGCGCAGCGAAGTCGTGGTATCCAACTGGAAGCTCGACAATTCCAGCACGTACAAATCCGGCAGCGGCTGATCGAGCAGATCGAGTGCCGGCGGCCCGAGATTCCCCCCCGCCAGCACGCGGCGGCCGGCCGCCGCGGCCATGCGCGCCACCAACGTGGTCACCGTGCTCTTGCCGTTGGTGCCGGTGATGCCGATCACCGGCGCGCGCACGGCGCGCGCGAACAGTTCCACATCGCCGAGTATTTCGATGCCGCGATCCCGCGCCGCCGCGGCGATGGGCTCGTGCAGCGACACGCCGGGCGATATCACCACCTGCGAGGCGTCGTCGAGCAGCGCCAGATCGAATCCGCCCAGGCGTAAATCCAAGCGCGCCGCAGCCTCGCCCAGGTCCGCAAGACCCGGCGGCGCGCGGCGCGAATCGGTGGCGCGCACCGCGATGCCGCGCTTTGCCAGATAGCGCACGCACGATGCGCCGGTTTTGCCGAGGCCGACCACGACGCTGTGCATCAGCGGATCTTCAACGTAGCAAGACCCGCAAGCACCAGCACGAAGCTGATGATCCAGAAGCGCACGATGACTTTCGGCTCGGCCCACCCTTTGAGTTCGAAATGATGATGAATCGGCGCCATGCGGAAAATTCGTTTGCCGGTGAGCCTGAAACTCGCGACCTGCAGCATCACCGACACGGTCTCGAGCACGAACACGCCGCCCATGACGAACAGCACGATCTCCTGACGCACGATCACCGCGATGGTGCCGAGCGAGGCACCGATCGCCAGCGCGCCGATATCGCCCATGAACACTTGCGCGGGATAAGAGTTGAACCAAAGGAAGCCGAGGCCGGCGCCCACCAGCGCGGCGCTGAAGATGAGCACCTCGCCGGCGCCCGGGATGTAGGGGATCTGCAGGTAGCCGGCGAACTTCACGTTGCCGGTGGCATAGGCGAACACGCCGAGCGCCGCGGCGACCATCACCGCCGGCATGATGGCCAGGCCATCGAGACCATCGGTCAGATTCACCGCGTTGCTGGTGCCGACGATGACGAAGTAGGTGAGGGCGAGAAAGCCGAACGTCGACATGGGCACCGCCACCGTCTTGAAGAACGGCACGTACAACGAGGTCTCCGAGGGCGATTGATGCAGACCGTGCAGGACCAACGCGGTGGTCAGGCCCACCACCGATTGCGCCAGGTACTTCCAACGCGCAGGCAAGCCCTTGGAGTTGCCGACCACCAATTTCAGGTAGTCGTCGTAGAAGCCGATGAGCCCGAAGGCCAGCGTGGTCGCGAGCAGGATCCAGACGAAACGGCCGGACAGATCGGCCCACAGCAGCGTGCCCAATCCGGTGGCCACCAGAATCAACCCGCCGCCCATGGTCGGCGTGCCCTTCTTGATCAAATGAGACTGCGGGCCGTCGCTGCGCACCTGTTGCCCGATCTGATAGCGGCTTAAGGCCGAGATCATGCCCGGCCCGATGAGCAAGCCCATCAGCAGCGCGGTCACCGCGGCGAGGATGCCGCGCAGCGTCAAGTACTGAAACACGTGGAAGCCCGTGTAGTACTTGGCCAGAAATTCCGTGAGCATCAGCAGCATGGCTAGCTCGCTCCGAGGGTCAGTGCCTGCACCACGCGCTCCAGCCGATTGATGCGCGATCCCTTGATCAACAGGGTCACGCCCGGCGCGATCTCAGCCTGCAGGCGCCGCGTCAAGGAGTCGGTATCGGCAAACCATTCCCCGCCCGCGCCGAAGGTCTCGACCGCACGCGAGCTCAAGGGCCCGTGCGCGAACAGGCGCGTCACGCCGCAATCGCGCGCGTAGGGCCCCAAGTGCGCGTGGCTGTCATGGCTGGACTCGCCGAGCTCCGCCATGTCGCCGAGCACCAGCCACTTCACGCCGGTGAGGCCGCGCAGCACTTCGAGGCCGGCACGCACCGAGCTGGGGTTGGCGTTGTACGAATCGTCGATGATCCAGCTGCCGTGCAACCCCGCCTTCAACTGCAGCCGGCCCGCGACCGCGCGGAAATCGGCCAAGCCCGCCACGATTTCGGCAAGCGACGCGCCCGCGGCGGCGGCGGCGGCGGCGGCGGCCAGGGCATTGACGATGTTGTGCGCGCCGCCGGCCTTGAGCAGGATCGGCGCTCTCCCCAAGGGACTGGCCAGCGTGAAGCGGGTCGCGAACTCGCCGCGTTCCACGGCCTGCTGCGGATTCTCCGCCGTGAAGTCCGCATGGCTGTTCACGCCGAAGGTGACCACGCGGCCGGCCGTGGTCACGTCGCGCCAGTAGCCCGCGTAAGGATCGTCAGCGTTGATGATCGCGGTGCCGTCGGCCCTCAAGCTGGACACGGCCTCGCCTTCGCCCTTGGCGACGCCATCGAGATCGCCGAAGCCTTCCAGATGTTCCGCACCGGCGTTGGTGATCAGCCCAATGGCGGGCTGCGCGATACGCATCAGCTCGGCGACGTCGCCCACTCGATTCGCCCCCATCTCGATCACGGCGCTGCGGTGCGAGTCCTCCAGGCGCATCAGCGTCACGGGCACGCCGATGTGATTGTTGAGATTGCCGTGCGTCGCCAATACCGTGCCCATGCGCGACAGGATCGCCGCCGTCATTTCCTTCGCGGTGGTCTTGCCGTTGCTGCCCGCCACCGCGACCATGGCCAATCCGAACTGCGCGCGCCACGCCGCCGCGAGGGTCTGCAGGGCGTGCAGCGCATCGCCTACCACCACCTGCGTCAGCGGCGCATCGACCTGGCGTTCCACCAGCGCGCCGATCGCGCCGCGTGCGGCCGCGGCCGCCGCGAACTGCGCGCCGTCGAAGTTCGGACCGCGCAGCGCGACGAACAGCGAGCCAGGGTTCAACGTGCGGCTGTCGGTGGCCACGGCGCCGTAGGGACGATCCTCGCCGACCAAGCGGCCGCCCACGGCTTGGGCGGCATCCTGCAACGTGCGTTTCATGGAATGCGTCATGCCGCGGCTCCGAGGTGGCGCAGCGCCTCTCGTCGGTCGCTGAAGCTGCGGCGCGACTCGCCGTAGATCTGGTAATCCTCGTGGCCCTTGCCCGCGATCAGCACCAGGTCACCGGGCCGCGCTTCGGCGATGGCGGCTGCGATGGCCGCACCGCGATCGTTGATGACGCGCGCCGCGTGCGTCTTGATGCCGCCGAGGATGGCCTGCGTGATCGCCTGCGGATTCTCGGAGCGCGGATTGTCGTCAGTGACGATGATCTGGTCCGCCAACTCGTCGGCGATCGCGCCCATCAGCGGGCGCTTGCCCGGATCGCGGTCGCCGCCGCAGCCGAATATGCACCATAGCGCGCCCGCGCAATGCTCGCGCGCCGCGGCCAGCGCTTTCTCCAGCGCATCGGGCGTGTGCGCATAATCGACCACCGTGGTGGGTTGGCCGCGCGCATCGGCGTTCACCACCTCCATGCGGCCCGGCGCCGCCGCGCATTCCTTGAGCGCCTGCGCGGCTTCGCGCAGGCCATGGCCGAGCGACAGCAAACAGCCGATCACGGTCACGGAGTTTTCGGCGTTGAAGCGCCCCATCAGCCGCGTGTCCACGGCGAACTGGCCGAAGGTGCCGTCGAGCTCGAGCGATATGCCCTGCGGTTTTGCGTGCACCGCCGTGGCGTACACGCGGCGATCGGCCAGCCATCCCGATTGGCCGGCGCCGACCCACACCGCGGTCAGCGGCGCGCGGCCGACCACCTTGAGCGCGAGTTCGCGGCCGAAGGCATCGCCGACGTTGAGTACGATGTGCTTGAGCTCGGGCAGCAGCAACAGCTTCGCCTTGGCCGCGCCGTAGTTCGCCATATTGCCGTGATAATCCAGGTGATCGCGCGTCAGGTTGGTGAAGGCCGCCGTATGGAAGTGCACGCCGGCGACGCGCCCCTGGTCGAGCGCGTGCGAAGAGACTTCCATGGCCACCTCGCGCACCCCAGAACTGCGCAGCTGCGCCAGGATGCGGTGCACGCTGATCGCATCGGGCGTGGTATGCGTGGGCTGCGCCAGCGCCGCGGGCCTGCCGAAACCGATGGTGCCGATGTAGGCGGCAGCCGCTCCCAGTTTCTCCAGGCATTGCGCCAGCAAGTAAGCGCATGTGGTCTTGCCGTTGGTGCCGGTGATGCCGACGATGCGCAGATTCGATGACGGCCAGCCGAAGAAGCGGTCGGCGATGCGGCCCGCCAGCAAGCGCAAACCGGGCACCGGCGCGGCGAACACGCCGGCCGGCAATGCCGGCGGCGCGGCGCTTGGATCCGGTTCCCACAGCACCGCGCTGGCACCGCGCGCCGCCGCGTCGGCGGCGAATTTGAGGCCATGGTCGCGTCCGCCCGCCAGGGCCAGGAACAGGCTGCCGTTCCGTACCTCGCGGCTGTCGAGCGTCACATCGGCCACGCGCGCCCCATTGGCGGGCAGCGCCGCGATGCCGTCGAGCAGCCAGGTGAGCGCGGTGCTCACGGCGTATCGTTCGCCTGCACCAGCGTCGCCGCCGGCACGTTTTGCAAATCATCGGGTGGAATGTCCATCAGCCGCAGCGCGCCCGACATGATGCTCGCGAATACCGGCGCCGCTACCGTGCCGCCCTGGGCAAGTATGCCGACCTCTTTCACATCCCGGCTCGGCTCGTCGATCACCACCACCGTCGCCAGCTTCGGGTGCGACGCCGGCACCAAGCCGGCGAACACCGCCATGATTCGGTCGGTGGAATAGCCCCCGGCGATGGATTTGAACGCCGTTCCCGTCTTTCCGGAGACTCGATAACCCATGAGCGAAGCGCGCGTGGCGGTGCCGCCTTTTTCGACCACTTGCTCCATCAACTGCACCAACTCGCGCGCGACCTTCGGGTCCATGACTTGTTCGCCCGGCACCGGCCCCGAAACCCGTTCGAAGGTAATGGGTCGCTTGATGCCGCCCGCTCCGATGGTGGCGTAGGCATGCGCGAGCTGCAGGGGAGTGACCGACAAACTGTAGCCATGCGACATGGTCGCGATGCCGATCGGCCGCCAGTGCGAGTAATGACTCAACGTGCCGGCGGACTCGCCCGGATAATTGCTGCCGGTGACCTGGCCCAATCCAAGGCCGGTCAAGGTGCGCCAGATTTGTTCGGGTTGCAGCGACAGCGCGATCTTCGCGATGCCGACATTGCTGGACTTGGCGAGCACGGTCGCCATGTCGATGACGCCAAAATTATGCTCATCCTCCTCGATCTTGTTGCCGACCTTGAAGAATCCCGGCGAGGTGTCCACCACGCTGTCCGGCTTGTACTGGCCCGAGGCCAGCGCCGCCGCCATGATGAAAGGCTTGACGCTCGATCCCGGCTCGAAGATGTCGGTGGCGGCGCGGTTGCGGTACAAGCCCGCCTTCAGTTGCTCGCGATCGTTCGGGTTGTAGGATGGCTGATTCACGATGGCCAACACTTCGCCGGTATCGACGTCGACGGTGATCACCGAGCCGGCACGCGCCCCATATTCCTGCATCGCCGCCTTCAGTTCGCGATACGCCAGGTACTGAATGCGCAAATCGATGCTGGTCACTAGATCGCG
>Ga0182024_10023974_pt1 | contig 10881 bp, 8 predicted proteins | sample P32metaG_FD_120480 | JGI IMG/M metagenome (GOLD analysis project Ga0182024, IMG submission 120480) | Permafrost microbial communities from Stordalen Mire, Sweden - P3-2 metaG (Illumina Assembly) | ecosystem: Environmental > Terrestrial > Soil > Wetlands > Permafrost | place: Sweden: Stordalen... | reverse complement strand
GTAGTGTTGCGGCATGGCTGGAAGCCATGCCCTGATACAAAGCCAGTCCTGATCCAATCAGAAGCGTAGCACTGCAAGGGAACGGGGAGCCGCCTCGGCCTTGGAAAAATGTAGAAACTCCAGTGTACGGCCTTCAGGCCGTACCCTTCAAACAGAGCGAGGTTTTCCGCAGGCTGTCAGGCCGTGCCTTCGTTTAGAGCGTCTCCCAAACCGACTGTCCTGACTAGACCTTCGCGCGGGCGAGCGCCAGATTCATCAGGGTCTGGTGCGTTCCGTTGGCTTCAGGGCCAATCGATCCCGATGCCGGACGAAGTTGGTCATACTTCCCTTCCGCATCCAGGACCCAGGCTTCGCGCTGATCGCGCAGACAAATGTCCAGAATCTCCCAAAGCCTCTGCTTGGGACCGGCGGCGAAAATCGGCGTGACCACCTCGATGCGCTTGGAGAGGTTGCGGAACATCCAGTCCGCTGACCCGATGTAGTACTCGCCGTCCGCGGGGTCCTGCGCGCCGTTGGCGAAGTAGAAGATGCGCGAGTGTTCCAGGAATCGTCCAATGATCGAACGGATGCGGATGTTCTCAGTGTGGCCGGGCACACCCGGGCGAAGGCAGCAGAAACCGCGAATGATCAGATCAATAGACACGCCGGCGTTCGAGGCTTCGCACAGGGCTTCGATCATGTCCGGGTCTTCCAGCTGGTTCATCTTGGCGATGATGCGGGCAGGCTTCCCTGCGCGCTTATTCTGTATTTCGCGATGGATCAGATCGAGGAGTCGCGGACGCATGGTCATCGGTGCCACCAGGATGGCGTTGAAATTAGGCTGATCGGCATGGCCGGTGAGGTAGTGGAAGAGGTTGACGACGTCGTCGGTGATGCGATGGTCGCAGGTGAACAGGCCCACGTCGGCATAGAGGCGCGCGGTCTTCACATGGTAATTTCCGGTGCCGATGTGCACGTAGCAGCGCAAGCCCCTGGCTTCCTTGCGTACCACCAAGGCTGTCTTACCGTGTGTTTTGAGGCCGCTGACGCCGAAGGTGACGTGCGCGCCGACGCGTTCCAACTCGGCCGCCCAGTGCAGATTGCGTTCCTCGTCGAAGCGCGCCTTGATCTCCATCACGCAGGCAACTTGCTTGCCCCGTTCTGCTGCGCGTATCAGCGATTTCACGAACGGGGTGTCATCGCCGATGCGGTATGCCGTCATCTTGATAGAGACCGTTTGCGGATCATCCGCGGCGGCACTGATAAAGTGCTCGACGCTCGCGTCAAAGCTTTCGTAGGGGTGGTGGACCAGCAAGTCGGCGGTCTGCATGGCAGTAAAGATTGCGCCATGTCCCTCGGGCAGCGACGCCGGCCACAAAGGCGTCCATTCGGAATCTCGCAAGGTGGGGAGCGGCAGACCGAGTAGTTCAAACAGCGTGGTGTAGTCCAACTCTTCCTGCATCTCGTAGATATCGACTGGGCTCAGCTCGAAGCGTGCCCGGAGCATCTCGGTGATCGCCGGATCCGCGCCTGTGCAAAATTCCAAACGAACCACCGGTTCGTAGCGTCGCTGGCGAATCTGTTCCTTGACCATGGCGCGAAAGTCCGCCACAGGATCATCGTCCACTTCCACCTCGGCGTCGCGCGTGAGCCGCACCAGGGTGATGTTGGTGATCTCCATCCCGGCGTAGAGGGTGTGCAGATTGCCGCGAATGACCTCGTACAACGGAACCAGCAACTTTTGGCCGGGCTTGAGATCCGCCTCAAGCGGAACCCACTGTTTCAGGGTTCCGGGCACTTTCACCCGGGCAAACATCGATTCGTCCCTGGCCACATCGCGCAGCCGAAACACCAGGGACGTGGACAGGTTGGAGAGAAATGGAAAGGGATGGACGGGATCGATGACCAGCGGAGTGAGCGCGGGAGACACTTCAGATTGGAAGTACTTGCTTGCTTCTTCCTGTTGATGCGGAGTGAGCTCGCTCCACGAACGCAGAAACACTCCGTGTTCGGCAAGACCGGGGATGATGACATGCCGGTAGCATTCCGCCTGGCGCTGCAGCGAGCTGATGATCTTCTCGCGGACTTGCTGCAAGAGGGCCCGCTGGGCGTCGGTGGTTCCATGGCGAAGGACCGCTTCGCGCTTCATAAAGAATTCGTCGAGGTTCGAGGTGAAGATGGCCAGGAACTTTGCCCTTTCGAGCAGCGGCGTGCGCTCATCCAATGACTGTGCAAGCACGCGCTCATTGAAGTCCAGCCAGCTCAGATCGCGATCGATCCACACCGGCTGCAGGCCGGTGGGCAAGGACGCATTCAGTGCGCCATGGTCGCCAATAGACGCCAAAACTGTAGTTGCCATAGAAATCTTCCCTCGATGAGACGTTCAGATTCTACGGCCCGACGCTCCAGGGAAGTGTGAATGGCAGGTTGCATCTGCGGGGATATTCTTCCCGGGGAGGATCGTTCCCGGGTCGTTTTGTTTACCAAGGCGTTCAAACTTATAGTTATTCCCGCCCCGGGGGGGTTGTATAGCCAGTCGGTGCCGCAAATTAGTGCGCGGTAAGCGCGGTAAGTCTCCTGCGTTGCCTCGTCGGGCGAATGTTGACAGGGTTTTGATGCGGATTGAGGTTGATTACACTCGGGCACAAGGCAACTTTTTTCGCAGCGTCTGCGACCGACAAACCAACGAGTTAGATGGATCTGAGATGGCGGTCCGCAAGATCGTCCATATCGATTTGGACGCGTTTTATGCTTCTGTCGAACAGCGGAACCGGTTGGCCGACCGGCGAAAGTCTGTTACGTAGAATCGTGACTTTCAGAGGACATTAAAGGCGCTGGCGCATTCAACTCTGCCCAGTAAAGGCTAAGCTGCCGCGCTGCCAATACGAATTGATCATAATCCAGAGGCTTGATGATATAGCTGTTTGCGAAGTGTTTGTATGCGCCCATCCGATCCCTCTCCTCGCCGGAGGAACTAAGAATAATGACGGGCAGATGCATGGTGCGTTCATCCGCGCGAATCGCCTTGAGAACTTCCACACCGCTGACCTTGGGAATGTTGAGATCGAGCAGGACAAACATCGGCAGGTCGTATGGGTCTCTTGCCGCATACTTGCCGCGCGCAAAGAGGTAGTCGAGTGCCTCCAACCCATCGCGTGCCCGCATCAGTGGATTCTTGATCTCGGCTCGTTGGAACGCTCTTGAAGCTAGTTCGGCATCGGCGTCGTTGTCCTCGACCAGGAGGATCATTCTTTTTGTGTCCATCACGGGAACCCCCTGGCGATGGAATTACTTCCATGGCCGCCGGCGCATCTTGTGGATTTCTCTCGCTCGGGATATCTGTAAGGAGCGCCCGAGCCAGCCGGCGTAAGCTCTTTCCCGGCCCCTTTGTCCTAATCGGTAAAAAGAGCTGATTACTTGAATAACGATTCAGACCACGCCGGTGAGCGCTCAACGGCCAGGTCAGGAAGCTGCTGTTGCCTTTGGTGTGGTCCCGATTTGCTCGGTCATTTGCAGGGCGAAATAGAAAGTGGCCCCGTGATCGGGCTCTGCCTCGGCCCAGATCATCCCTCCGTGTTTTTGAATAATCCGATGCACAGTGGCCAGCCCCACGCCACTCCCTTCAAATTCCGAGTCGGTGTGGAAGCGCTGGAATACACCAAACAGTTTCTCCGCATATTGCAGATTGAAGCCTGCGCCGTTATCGCGCACGAAAATGATTGCCGGTTTACCAGGCTGCTGGATGCTGTCGACCTCGATGACAGCTTTTGCCCGCCCACGGGAGTACTTCAGAGCATTGCCCAATAAGTTCTGAAAAACCTGGGCCATCAAGATTGGGTCGCAGTCCAGCGCGGGTAGCTTCGCAATGCGCCATTCCACATCGCGTCCCTCGCATTCCTCGTGCAGCATCGCCACCACATCGTCGACGATCGGATTGAGTTCGCTGTGGCTTAGCCGCAAGGGTCGTCGCCGGAGCACCGCCATGTGCAGCAAAGCATCGATCAGCAGGCCCATGCGGCGCACCGCGTCTTCGATGCGTTGCAAATGCTCTCGTGCTTCCACCGCCATCGCCGGACCGAAGTCATTCACCAGGATCCTGGCAAAACTCGCGATGTGGCGGAGTGGTGTGCGGAGATCATGGGAAACGGAGTAGGAAAAGGCCTCCAATTCATCGTTGGTGGCCTCCAATTGCTCGGTACGTTTGGCAATCCTCTCTTCCAGCTCGTCGTTGAGCTTGCGGATCTCCAGTTCATCCGTTTTTCTCTGAGTGATATCTCGGAACGCGAGCACGGCACCACGCGACACTCGGTCCTTATCAAGCAGAGGGGAACCGGTAGCCTCAAGCCAGAGTCCCCGGTTGAGTCCGGCGTGACGCAAAAATATCTCGGTGGTACCAGCCTCCCCGCGAAGGGTGCGTTCCAGAGGAGTTTCCCCAGGTGGTATCGGCGTGACCGTGTCGGGCAAGAAGAGGCCGTAGTGTGCACTCCATTCCTCGGAGGGCAGGTTAGTCGGCCCAAGACCCATGATTTTATCCGCTGCCGGGTTCCAGAGAACGAAGTTTCCCTGCTCATCTGTGGCAACCAACCCCTCGACCATGCTGTTCAGCACGGACTGGAGCATCAGCTTCTGCGTTTCCAGCGCCTGCCGGGAATGTGCGACTTCTGACACTTGCGCCTCGAGCCGAACCTCGGTTTGTTTACGGGCCGCCACCTCGGCCTCGAGGGCTGCGGTTCGCTGCTCCACGCGCCGTTCAAGATCGGCGTTGAGGACCTTGACTTCAGTCTGTGCTTTGGCGGCGACGCGGATCTCCCGGCTGACCGTAAGCCCGGCGATGGAGAGGAAGATGATTCCAAGGAAAGAGCCCAGGCCGATGGCCGAGCTGGTGAAACGCCATGTGCCCCGGGCGCGTTGAATACGCTGCTCCAGCAACAGCTTTTCCTGGTCCTCCATTTCCTGTACAGCAATCCGCACTGCATCCATGACCTGCTTGCCCTGCATAAGACGAGCAATGGATGGGGTCTCCCCCGATTGCCGCCGTGCGGCGACCAAATCTGCGGCTTCCTCGAGCTTGATTTCCGCCTGCTTAGCCAGCATGTCCAACCGTCGTACCTGGTGTGACTCCACGACCAGCGTGCGCAACGCCTGCAGGTCCAGACCGATCGCATATTTCCCCGAGTTGTATGGATCCAGGAAAGGCTCGTACCCGGTCAGAGCAAACCCGCGCGCTCCGGTTTCCACGTCGACCAGGTGCCGGAGTGTGAGTTCCAGGGTTGCGGACACGTCATGGGCGTGGGCAACCCAATCGGCATCCTCCGCGGCCTGGACCGCCATGCGCCAGGAAAGCAGGCCCAGAAGCCCCGTCAGAAGCACGGCTCCGGCGACACCGCCTTTCACTAGCCTCCGCAACCGGGCTTCGGTTTCCGGTTCCTCCACGGCGTTGAGTAGGCGGTCCAGGTGCTCCTGGCGGAGTTGGAGGACTTCCTCCAGCCTTTTCCGTTCACGATCGCTGCGATCGATCATGACGGTAATCCAACCGACAAAGCCCGCGATCATGCTTGCGGTCACAACTGCCAACACGGCCACCTCGGCCCAGGTGAAATGAACCCCGCTAAGCAAAGATGCGGCGTAGTTCTTGCTGGATAAGGCCATGAGCAAAAAGCCACCAATCGAATGGAGTGAAGCTTTAACCTCGGCTCCCCGATCTCACCCGAGCGCGCCAGCTCAGGACAAGAGATTTGGGTCCTGCAAATCAACCTAGTCTGCGATGGAGTCCGTAGGCTGCCTACGCGGCGGATGAAGCCTGGTACGATGCAGGAGCATTCTGAACACAGTCGAAGTCAAAGAAAAACGTTGCTCCCTGGCCCACCGAACTTTCAGCCCGGATACGACCACCGTGCCGATGGATAATTCGCTGCACCGTGGCCAATCCGATGCCGGTCCCGGGAAACTCGTCGTCCAGGTGGAGGCGTTGGAAGGCGCCGAAGAGCCTGTCGGCGTATCGCATATCGAATCCACCGCCGTTGTCGCGTACAAAATATTCAGTCGGCTTACCGGCCGGATAATTGACCCCGAACTCAATTCGGGCCAAATCTACCAGGCCTGTGAACTTCCAGGCATTTCCGATCAGGTTATCCATGACGATGCGTAGCAGGACGGGATCACCGGAAGCGAAGATGCCCTCGGGACAGATAAATTCCACATTCCGGCCAGGATCGCCACTTTGCAGTTCTGTGGCGATGAGATGCGCGAACCGGCTGAGGTCCGTCTGCTGACACTGGAGTTCGGAGCGTCCGACAGAGGCTAATTTCAGAAGGGCCTGGATCAGCGTGCGCATATGTTCTGTGGATGAACGAATCGCCAGAATCGCCTCTTTTCCAGTGGCTTTCAGGTCGTCTCCGCACAATCTTTCCAACTCGGTCACGAAGCCGTCAATCCGCCGCAGAGGTGCCCGCAGATCGTGGGAAACGGAATAGTTGAAGGTCTCCAACTCCCGGTTCAGCGCTTCGACCTGGGCTGTGCGCAGGTCCACCCGGCGCTCGAGGTCGTCATTTAGCTGATGTATTTCTGATTCAGCTTTCCTTCGTCCGGTGATGTCACGAATGTTGCACTGGATCACCTTCTTGAGACCGACGTCATAAATGTTGCTGACAAACTCGGCTTCAACGCTGTTTCCGTTTTTGGCGTGAAGCGGAATGTTGTCGTATCGGATGTAGCCTCTTTGCTGTAGTTCGAGGAAGGCGGATTTTGACGCCTCACTATCTTGAAAAGCCGCGACCTCCCAGAGCTTCTTCCCCAAATACTCCTCTCGTGAAAAGCCCAAAAGGTCCAGCAAGAAGGGATTAACATCCCGGATCTGACCGGTCTCGGCCTCCACAATCAATATTCCGTCCTGGGCCGATTCAAACAGCCGCCGGTACTGAGCTTCCGAAGCGATCAGCGCCTGGTCGGCCAACACCTTATCGTTGTGAGCCGCTCGATCGAGCAATACCCGTTCGATCACGGGAACGAGCCTGACCAGCTCCGTTTTCTGCACATAGTCTCGCGCACCCGCGTGTATCAGCGACACAGCTACGTTGATGTCGATTTCACCGGACACAATGATGAAAGGCAGGCCAGGACTCAATTCCAGAGTCAATGCCAGGGCGGCCGGGCCGCTGAACTGCGGCATAGCATAGTCGGATAGGATGAGGTCCCACCGTTGATGCATTGCTGCCCGCATGGCGGCTTGCGTAGCAACCGCTTCATGGGTCACGTCGAAGCCTCCCGCGCGCAAAGCGAGGAGCAACAGGGCGACGTCGCTCTTGGCATCCTCAACGATCAACACACGCAGCGGTCGGTCCATTTTCTGTTCTGTTTTGACTGTTGTTTGCATGCAGTTGCTCCTCAGTATTGCAAAACAGGTTTAGGCGGGGCGCCATGAAGACTGTCCCTCCTAAAGCGTTAGAAGACAACGATTCTTTTTTGAAGTTCACTATTGCTCACGTTACCGATGTAACGACGATGGACGCACTTTGGAACATTCGGAGTACTTGGCGACCACCGCTCGTTCCCGTCTTACCAGAACTGCTGTCGGGCGCAGATTTATCGGCAATGCTGTTGGATCACATCATTCGCTGCTCGCATGGTTCTGTAACTTCAGTCATACACAGCAATGGCAATTGTTACCGATGCCGGGTGAGGAGACAGTGGGTACAGGTTGCGTGAAGATTTCTGTCAGCCGAATTGCGGCTGTGTTCGGCGCGACGATTGCCAGCAGCGATCCTGTCACTGCTGTTTCGATGCTCATAGCCGTGGATGCGTTCAACGTCTCGTACTTCGCCAGCAGCCAGTCGCCAGTCGCACGGGGAACATGAGCTTATGGAAAACAAAGTGCTGCAGATTCTTCTAGTCGAGGATAATTCGTCCGATGCCCGGTTGCTCCGCGACATGTTGAGTAAGGAAAAGCAGGGTAGCTTCGAATTAACCCACCTGACGCGTATGCGCGAAGCCGAGATTCGGCTGTCAGAGGGTGGAATCGATATCGTTTTGTTGGACATGGGACTACCGGATGGGCATGGTCTAGAGATTCTGCGGAGAGCCCGCGCAGCGGACCCCACCGTGGTGATGATTGTGCTGACCGGTTTTGACGACGAAGCACTGGCAGCCGGAGCCATGAAGGAGGGCGCGCAAGATTATCTGATAAAAGGCCAGATCGAAAACCGGGCGCTTCCCCAAGCTCTGCGCTATGCGATGGAACGTCAAAGAATGCAGGCGGAAGCCGATCTGATGCGGAAAAACGAGGTACAGCAAAGGGATGACTTTCTCTCTCACGTGTCACACGAGCTGCGGTCGCCGTTGACATCGATCTGTTCCTTTAGCTCGATCATCGCGGACGGACTGGCGGGACAAACGACCCCGCAACAGGACGATTACCTGCGGATCATTTTGAGGAATGTGGGGCAGCTACAAGCGATGATTGAAGACCTGCTGGAGGTGAGCCACGCGCAGACAGGTAAACTCACGGTGGAGCTGCAATCTGTTTCGGTTAACGAGGCCGCCGCCTATGCCGTTGATACTCTGGCAGGAGCCGCGAAGCAAAAGGGGATTAATGTGTCCTTCCTTCCATCCGCAAGTTTGCCCTCGGCTTATGCGGATGCGACGCGCTTGCGTCAGATTCTGACCATACTCGTGGATAACGCGGTCAAGTTTACACCCGCCGGCGGCATGGTGACGGTCAGAGCCAGGGAGTATGAGAAAGACGGGAGCATGGTGCTGGTAGAAGTCTCCGACACCGGATGCGGAATCAAGCCAGAGGAGACCGAGCGAATTTTTGAGCATCTATATCAGGTTACGGATCCCGGCAGCGCCGGCCGCCGAGGACTCGGACTCGGGTTGCACATAGCCAAGGACCTGGTCGCGCGGCAGGGCGGGAAAATCTGGGTAACCAGTGTGCCCGGGAAGGGCAGCCTCTTTTCCTTTATCCTACCCGCTTTTTCTCTAGCGAGCCTGATTCGTCCCATCCTGGCTCACAAGAATGAGCCAGGCAATCTAATGGCGTTATTTGTGGCGCAAATCGAGTCCGGGGACGGCTCGCCAGACGCAGCCAGAAAAGCTCTCGATGTGACGCGCATGATTCTGCAACAGTGCCTGCGCGCCGACACAAGCGTATTGCTGCCAGCTATAGGCCCGGTCGACGGCCACAAGCTTTTCTTTGTGGTTGCGAACACACAACAGCGGGGCGCGGAGATAATCGGGAATCGAATTCTCGGGCAACTCGGCAGCCGCCAGGAACTCAAATCGGACAAGTTCCCCGTCTCCGTTTCCCATACCTTTCTGCCTCCGATGTCAAGAGAAGTAAACGAATCGATGGAAACATTTGCCGAGCGGGCGGCCGTCGAAGTACGGGATCAAATCGACAACGCTGTCTGCTTACAGGGAGCAGCCTAGCCATGAGTGATCTTCGTTAGAAGCCAGGGCTTTTGAGTTTGCGCGAGAACCGAAAAAGAAACCGCAGATCCGCCGACCGGCAAAGCAACGGATAAGATAGATCTGAGATGGCAGTCCGCAAGATCGTCCATATCGACATGGACGCGTTTTATGCTTCCGTCGAACAGCGGGACGACCCTCGCCTGCGTGGTAAGCCGGTGGTGGTTGCGTGGAAAGGTAACCGCTCCGTGGTCTGTGCCGCGTCGTATGAGGCCCGGCGTTTTGGGATCCGCTCAGCCATGCCGGCGATCCACGCCGAGCGTTTGTGCCCTGAAGCCATCTTCGTCCCTCCGGACTTCATTCGCTATCGCGCTGTGTCTCAGAGCACGAGGGAGATATTTCGGCGTCATACCGACCTGGTAGAACCGCTCTCGCTCGACGAGGCGTATCTCGATGTGACCGAGAACAAAACCGGATTACCTACCGCCACCCGGGTTGCTAAAACGATTCGGGAGCAAATCCGTGAGGAATTGCACCTGACAGCGTCTGCCGGGGTGGCCCCCAACAAATTCCTGGCAAAGATCGCCTCGGATTGGCGCAAACCTGATGGGCTCTTCGTGATTCAGCCCGAAGACCTGGATACCTTTCTGCCTCCACTGCCTATCGGGCGAATCCCCGGAGTGGGCAAGGTGACAGAGAAGAGGCTGGCAACACTGGGAATCAAAACCGTGGGCGACCTCCGCAGCCTGGAGCTGAATATTCTCGAAGACCACTTTGGACGCTACGGTCAAAGGCTGTACGAACTTACTCGCGGGATCGACGAGAGTGAGGTTGTTTCCGACCGGCCGACGAAGTCAATCTCCGCTGAAGACACATTCGAAACGGACGTGCCCCTATCTGAAACTGAGGCCATTATCCTACGGCTCGCGGAGAAAGTCTGGGCGGCCTCGCGCAAAGAGGCTCGCATCGCGCGCACGGTTGTCCTCAAGCTCAAGACCAGCGACTTTCATATACTCAGCCGCAGTCATACTCCGGTTGTTCCTCCTGCTTCTTATCAGGAACTGGCCACCATCGCGCTGGCATTGCGGGAGCGGGTCCAGTTGAGCTTGCAGCAGCGATTTCGCCTGGTCGGGGTTGGTTTAAGTAACTTTCGCGAGAGCGAAGAGCCTCCGGCGCAGGGAGCGCTTTTTGAGTGATTGCGCTATGCAAACAACATGTCCAGGAAGGGTCCGTAGAACTGCAGATCCCTCGGCTTCGCTCGGGATGACAAAAAGGAGAAGGTGGTTGTAAGGAGAGGGCGGTTGCTAAAGGAGAGGGCAGTCACTAGTGTAGTCCGTCACGAATAGGATCATTTATATGGCGATGGTCATCTCCTATAGAGTTGAGGTGACCGGCATGCGTGTAGCGCCAGCGATTGACTTGAGTCCCGAAGCGCGGACGGAATTGCAGAGGCTTGTGCGGCTTCACGCACTACCCTGATCACGAACTCCTGAAAAT
>Ga0182024_10023973_pt1 | contig 10881 bp, 8 predicted proteins | sample P32metaG_FD_120480 | JGI IMG/M metagenome (GOLD analysis project Ga0182024, IMG submission 120480) | Permafrost microbial communities from Stordalen Mire, Sweden - P3-2 metaG (Illumina Assembly) | ecosystem: Environmental > Terrestrial > Soil > Wetlands > Permafrost | place: Sweden: Stordalen... | reverse complement strand
TGCTGGGTCTTGCTCGGGACTATAACCTGCGCTAAGGGCTCGATAATATGTACCCGGTTCGCCAGCAACTTTGGTGCGCTGAGCCATACGCGATATCGCCGAGTATGTACTCGTGACCAGGACGCGGCCGATCAGCCTCCCCACACGCAGATCGCCCAGTTCGGGCGCTATAGTCATCCGGCCTGCCTACGCCCAAGGTCCTTGACAACCTCGAGGAAAGGTGGGACCGTTAGCTAGGGAAGCTCCGCGACCTTGTCGCCGTCAACACCGTGCTGAACGTTCCCGTCGACGAAAGGGGCCTTCGATGCCAAGCGCCACTCGCCCCACCATCGCCGACCGGGGTAGGCCAACGTAGCGTTCGCCCCGAGGCCTTTTCGGGGCCGTGGCGGCAGGCGCGGCCCTGCTCGTCGGGCTGACGGCGACATCAGTGACGGTTATGCCTACGGGGGCGCACGCCGCCGGGGCGCCGTGTGGCGGGGCTCACTGCCCGCCCACGACCGTCGCCGTCGCCGCTCCGGTCATCACCAGCGTGAGCCCAACTTTTGGCCCGCCGGGCACGACCATCGTCATTGACGGTAGCTACCTGAACCTCGTGTCGGAGCTGGTCATCGGCGGGGTCGACGTAAACGAGGTACCCGCCTCGGACCTGCAGTACGGTCCTGGTTTCTACCTTCGCAGCGACCACGTGATCGTCGCTTCGACCCCGTCGCCCAAGTACAGCGGTTCACCGGTTTCGGTCACGGGGACCGATGCCGCCGGGAACACGGTGGCCACCAGCGCTACGTACACCTATCCCATTGGGCTGTTGAGCATGACCGGGCCGCTGCCGTACACCCCGGGCCAGGTCGGTGACCAGACGTGGGCCGATGGCCAGGGACGCTCCCTTTCGCTTTACCCGGACAAGCAGCTGCAGTTTACGACGTCAGCGCCCTTGTTCCATATAACCACGGGTTTCAACGACGATTCCGCCACCTACCCCGAGAACCCTCCGAGCTCCCACCATGCACCGTACGCCATCGGGAACGAAGGACAGTACACTGCCGTTCTCGAGATGTGCTCCCTGACGGCCTCGGCGAGCAACACGGCATCGACGGAGGGGGGACCGTGCAAGAACTGGGACAAAAACACGGGCTATTGGGTGGATGCCGGTAGCGTCGACAACCAGCTACCCATAGAGCAGCACTCGACCCTGATTGCCAACGGGGGCACGGCCATTGGCGATATCGCCCTTGCTACGACAGGGCTGTTCGACCAGCAAAACTATGCCCGGACGTTCCGGGTCTACGCCTTCGTCACTGAAACCGACACCCACACCGCCGCGCTCGGCGACCAACGGACGGACTGTTGCACTCTGTCAGCTCCGTTCACGGCCGTGGTTTCCCCCGAGGCGTTGGTGCAACTGAATGTCTTGCCCTACACGATCCTTTACCAGCCACCGGGAGACTTGAGCACCGTCAGCTACGCCGTGGGTTCGAACTACGGGACGACCTTCACCCTCGGCAACAGCAATGCGAAAACGGAAACCGGCACCACCGAGGAGTCGAGCTCCCTGAAGTTCAGCGAAGCGCTCTCTTTTTTCGCCGGCTATTCGCTCAGCAGCACAGGGACGCTCGACCACACGGACACCCAAGGTTATGGAGTTACCGGTAACACGAGCACAACGGTAAGCCAGAACATAGCCCAGGGCGACACCATCACGACGGGGCCCGACCTCAACCTGGTCCCGGGCGACGGCAACCTGTGCCTGTCTGCGACCAATTGCCCGACCAACGGGCCCTACACCCAGGTTACGAACATGGTGTCGCACGAGCCATTTTGGGACGACGAGTTCGTCCTCCTGGTCCACCCGCAATTCGCTATCTACGATATCGGCCAGGGCCAGTACACCGACGTCTATTACGGGGCCGAACCAGTCACGGCCACGATACCGGTGGCCAGCCTCGACGCCTGCGCCCGGGGCATTCCCAGTCCCTACCAGGGCCAGGATCCTTGTAGCGCCAGCTACTCGGATACGACGCTCATCGCCCCGGCGAGCGGTGTCGTGTACCGTGGCAGCGCCAACACGGTCGAGCTGACCGCTGACGAGGCAAGTAGCCTGCTGGAACTTGACCCGTTTTACCAGGGCGGGCAAGGCGCCGACCTGCCCCCTACACGCGCCTTGCCGATCAAGCAGGAACAGTTCGGGAGCTATTACGGCTTCGGCGAGAAACCGTACACAGTGATGCATACATATACCAATACCCAGGTCTCATCGACTACGACGGGTAAGCAGACGGTCTCGTCCAGTTCTGTGACCGATGTGGTCGGAAGTGATTTCACCGCCGGCTTCAACTTCGGGATCGGACAAGAGGGCGTGAACGCCAACGAGGGGTTGACCTTGGACAACGCCGACAAGGTGACGACCAACACCATGGTAAGTACGACCTTCTCGGACTCGACCGCGGTGAGCCAGCAGACGTCGACGACGGCTACGGTGACGCTCAACGACGTCGACAACACCACCCCGGGCATCACCCCCACTTGTGCGGCAAAATGCCATGGCCCCCTCCCAGGGCGCCCTTCAACGGTCGTGTTCTTGGACAGGGAGTTCGGTAGTTTCATGTTCCAGGACCCCGGCGCCCCCGGTGCGGCAACGTGCCCCGTATGCGGTCATTTGCAGTCGCTCACCGCTGCTGAGGTGGCCGGGGTGTTCGCTTCGCACGAGGTCGATCTCGATCAGGCCCGTGAGCAGTTTTCAGATGTGCTCCCGACCTCGCGCGACGATGCTGCGATCGCTTTCCTTGTCGCCGACCACGCCATGAACACCTACGGCAAGGCCTTCAGGCCGTCCAGCCCCCTGACCCAAGGGATGCTGGCAACGCTCATGGGCGAGGTGGCTAAGGTCCCCGCCGGTACGGCACTGGACGCTCTGACAACGGGAGGCGCGAGCCGGGACGTGACCGCGGGCGAGCTCGAATCGGTGATCTCTCGTGTGTTCAAGGTGCCCGTATCGAGTGCGGAGGCGTTCGAGGAAGCGGGGTACGGGGTGAAGACGGTCCCGGCCGCCAACGGTGTGGTCACACGGGCCGAAGCGGCCGCCACCGTGTTTGCCTCCCTGCAGGCCAGGTGCCTCACCGGGTGCCATTTGCTGGTGGCCCCGGCGGGCACCTCGCCCGGCCCGGGGACCGGTGGCGTCCCGTCCGTGCTCGACGCACATGCGGCATCTTTTGGCGCTACCGCGGTCGACGCCGCCGGTGCGCTTTATGTCGCGTGGCTTCGCAGCGGCAACCCGGACAAAGACACGTTCTGCAAGATCCCGTCGGGTGGGACCTGCACCGACCCAGTCGTGCTCCCGCTGCCGAGCGGGGGCCTCCTGGCCGAGACCGATCAACCCTTCCCGGTGTTGGCGCCGCGCGGCGTCGTCTACGTAGTGGCCGGACGCTACATCGATGACGATGTAGTGGTCTGGACCTCGACCGACAGTGGCCACTCGTTCGGAGCGCCCACTGTCATTGCTCAGGGCAGCTTCCCGAACAAGACAAACGTCGATGACGTGCTGCTCGCGACCAGGACCTACGAGGGCGGGACCAGCGGGCCCGGCGGCTCGTTCTTGATGAGCGCGACCCACGTCGGCCTGGGCTTCGGTCTCGTGACCTGCGTGTGCACGCGGCCCGCGGAGCCGACCTCGTCGTTCAGCTTCAGCGGCCTCAGCACAACGCAAAACGTCAGCTCCCTGTCCTCCTCGCTTGCCGTCGACGCCAACGGGGACCCCGTCGAGGCGTTCTCTACGCAGAGCACCCCGCCCACGGTCGGCTTCTACCGTTATAGCGGGAGCGGCCCCATAGGGACGCAGCAATCCTGGGAGGGACCGACCTTGGTGGCCCAGGGCGACCTGGCCAGGCTTTCTGGTGGCCCAGCAGGGCTGTTCCTGCTCTCAGAGGACCGAGCGCCCGGCAGTGCGAGCATGACTCAGGTCGACGTCCGCAAGTACGACCCCGCCGCTCACGTCTTTGGGGCGCCCAAGGTACTAGCGGAGGTGGCGGTGGCGGAGCCTGTCGCCGGCGGGGCACTGGACGAAAACCAGGAGACCGGCGACCTGGCCGTGGCCTGGCCGCGGTACACGGCGAGCGGCAGGCCCATGATGCAACTTTGGACGTCAACCACAGGAGGCAAAACCTGGTCGGGCCCAACGGATATCGCCACCATCGCTCCCGGCTACGCCCAGGCCGACAACGCCCGCCTGGCCGTGGCCGACAACAGCCGAGCGTCCCTCACCTTCGAGGACGCCAACGGCTTGGAGCTGGCGAGCCTGAAACCCAGCTAGTTCACCCGCGCAGAGATACTTGCGCGACAGAATCCAGGACCGCCACCGCGTAGGCGGCGACCTTGCCGACCATGGCCAGGTAGGCGTAGAAGCCCGAGATCGAGGACAGCCAGCGTTTGACGTGAGGGGTGCACGCTCAGGATCCGGCGTCTGAGCAGCGGCTACGCCGGTCTGCCAAGATCCTCGGCATGGGTTGTTCGGTCACCTTCTTGCTCGTCCGCCGGCTCCTTGAGCTCCTGCGGCTTGGGCCTTCGCCCGACCAGAAAGACGTCGAGATCGCCGTGCTCCGACATCAGCTGGCCGTATTACGCCGTCAGGTCGCACGGCCTCGGTACTCCCCCGCTGATCGCGCCGTGCTGGCCACTCTGGCCAGGTTGCTCAGCCGCGATCGCTGGGGCGTATTCCTGGTCACGCCGGCCACGCTGATGCGCTGGCACCGGTACCTCGTCGCCCGGTCCTGGACGTACCCTCGACGCGGCGGCTCCGCCCCTAACGCCCTCGATGAGGAGCTCGTCGCCCTCGTCCTGCGCTTGGCCCGCGAGAACCCGCGCTGGGGCTACCTCCGCATCGTGGGCGAGTGCCGCAAGCTCGGCGTGACCCTTTCGGCGACAACGGTCCGTAAAGTCCTACGCCGTCACCGATTAGGCCCGGCACCCCGGTCCTCTGGCCCCTCGTGGTCCGAGTTCTTGCGAGCCCAGGCGGCTGGCACCCTTTCCTGCGATTTCTTTCACGTCGACACGGTCATGCTCCGTCGCCTCTATGCCTTGTTCTTCATCGACCTAGAGCGCCGCATGGTCTACTTGGCCGGGGTGACGGCTCACCCGGCCGGGCCCTGGGTCACCCAGCAAGCCCGGAACCTAGGGGCGACTCTCGAGGACCAGGGCCGGGAGCTCCGCTTCTTGGTCCGCGACCGCGACTCTAAGTTCCCTGGGCCTTTTGACGAAGTGATTAGATCGGTAGGCGCCCGGGTCATCAGGACGCCTTTTCGAGCGCCCAAGGCGAACGCGTTCGCTGAAAGATTTGTGCGGACTGCCCGGGCCGAGTGCCTGGACTGGGTGCTCATCCGCAGTGAACGCAATGCCGAGCGCGTCCTCCGGGAGTTCATCACCCACTACAACCACGAGCGCCCCCACCGCGGCGTCGACCTCGAATCCCCGGTCCACAACGTGGCTCTTCGCCGGTTCGAAGGTGGGGACGTCATCGAGCGTGTTGACCGTCTCGGCGGGCTGCTGCACGAGTACCGGCTCGCCGCCTGACCTTAGCCTCGCTACGCATGTCGCTGGCAAGATACCCGGTCATTTTCCCGGTCTCCCGCGTGCACAAATGGCGTCGGCACCTTTTGACGGCGTCGTCAGCCCTACGGGCAAGCATTTCTGCCCCCATGGAATGCCGAATCGCGAGCGCGCACCCCTCAGGGTGCCTGGCCAGCGACTGTTGCTAGATCGTCGAGGAGGTCACCTCGGTAGATACGCGGCGATTGCCTGCGTGCGGCGGCGATGGCGCCATGGAGGCGCTCCGCCCGGTCGGCCTCGCCCGGCCAGAGCAGGCACGACAGCCATGCCATGTCGTCGTCATCGTTGAGGTCGAATGGGTTGAGGTCGATGCCAGCCCGCCAGGCGATTTCTGGAGCTCGCCCAGGCAGCGGGACGGACCCCAGAGGACGGCAGGACAGCAGGGGCGCCTCCGGGTCACTACCCGCGACCCGGTGGCCGTCGTAGTCGTAGGAGTAGACATCCGGTATGAGCGTGAGCCCCGCTGCGGCACCTACTTCAAGGAGCGCCAGGGGCGGTGGGAGCAAAGCGAGTGCCGGCAGCAGCACAGCGCAACGTGCGGCTTCGTTGGTCGGTGTGCGCCGCGTCGGCATCACGTCGGCCAGTTCGTCTGGCCGCTCGGAAACTAGGGCACGCAGCGAAGTGTGCTCTGGTGGAGATCCCAGCAGGTAACTGGCGGCAGCGAAAAGAAGGTTGGGTTGGCGTTTGGCAACAGGGAGCCGTTCCAGGAACGACAAGACCACGTCGTCCCCGGCCACAGCAAGTGCCAGCTGCTCGTAGAGCTGTGAGCGTCCAGCCGCCTCGTGCACGGCAAGGGCTCTGGTCGACAGCGGTGTTCACTGGGGTTGGCTCCTCGATTGGGCCGAGGGCCACATTGCCGGCCAAGGCCACAAGCGAGCCCGCCTCGACTGCGTGGAAGGGAACCCAGCGCTACCGAACTGGTACCGGAAGCGCGGATATCGTCAGGTCGGGCAGAGGTCGTTCGACGCGCCTTCTTGGTCACCAGTTGTCTTGTTGGAGAAGGAGCTGGCACCCTCGAAGCATGGCTTTGGGCCCGTGCTCCCGCCTACGTAACGGCGCCCAACGTGCACAGATCACCAGTTCTGCTGCGACCAGGAACTGGACGACCTGAACCCGTTGATGTCAACCGCCGTGATGCGAGACATCTGCTGTCCGGCTCCCAGTGCTCCCAGCCCACCTTCTCTCGAACGGAGCCTCACGGCCTCGCATGTTGCCCGGGGCCCTAACAACGGAAATTGCGCCGCTGCTTAGGAGACCCCCGGGTTGGTCGTTTTGCGCCCGCACCCGGGCCCGCGGCGAGGTGGTCTCAGCGCGGTTTGCAGCCCGTCGTGTTCGGGACAGGGGCAACCCGCCCCAGGATGTCGGCGCTGGACTCCGCGAACCAGATGGAGGTGCAGTCAGGGCCCACTGTGATCCCCACCGGGCTGGGATCGGCGGTGTGCGCCCGGTAGACGGTGACCTTGCCGGTACTGGGGTCAATGCTGGCAACCCCGGTGTTCTCAGTGAACCACAGTTCGCCGTCGGGCCCGTAGACGATGCTCTGTGGCCCGGAGGCGGCGCTCGGCAAAGGATGGACCGTGATCTTGCCCTCAGCGGTGATACTCGCGACCTGGTTGGCGCCGTTCTCGGTGAACCACATGGTCCCATCGGAGCCCTCGGCGATGCCCAGCGGAGTGGGGTCGAGGTTGGCGTTGGGAACGGTGAACTTCTTTAGCACATCACCAGAGGTGCTCATAACGCCAATGGCGTTGGAACCCTGCTCGGTAAACCAGATGTCGTTGCCCGGCCCGACAGCGATGGTGTCAGCCGAGGTGATGGGCGACCCCACGCCGGTAGCGAGGCGGTCCCCCGCCGGGAGGGCGAACTCGTGGATGACCGGGCTGGCGTCTCTGGGCGTAATTTCGCCGATGCGGTCGATCGCCGTCTCGGTGAACCACAGGTTGCCGTTGGGGCCGACTGTTATGGCATCGAGGCCCGGGACTGAACTAGCCGAGGCCGGCACCGGGTAGAAGGTGTAGGCGCCAGAGGTGGTGAGGCGGCCGATGCCAGCCGGGAAGAAGGCCCGACCGTCCCTGGGGTTACCGCCGTTGCTCTGTGTGAACCACAGCGCTCCGTCGGGCCCGGCCACTATGCCGGCGGGGGCGACAGTGGCGCCCGAGACTGCACACCCGACCGCCGGAGACTGGGACGGAGACGGGCAGGGCACGGGCTGCAGGCTCATAGGCGAGAACGCGTAGACGCCCGAGACCTCGTCGGTGTACCAAATGTTGCCGTCGGCGCCCACCGTGACCTCCTGGGGCAATGCGCCGTTGCCCGCGCCGGGGCCCACCCCTGCCGGGTACTCGCTTAGCACGGCTGCACTCGCCACCGTCGACGTCCCGACCTGGACCTGGAAGTCCTTGAACGCCAGCGTTATCTCGACGGACTGGTCGCCGCGGCTGCTTTGCAAAAGGTGCACCTTGATGGAAGGGTCGGTGAACTCGTAACTGACCTCAGGGCCGACGTTGTCGAGGCTGACCGAACCGCTCGCGTAGACGGTCGATTCAAGGGTCTGGTCGAGAAGGGCAGCGGCGCTGGTCGAACCGACGCTCATTGTCGCCGTCGCCTGCGTTGTAGGACCGCTGACGCTTGCCGCGGACGGTGGTGCCACCGACGTGTGCTCGCCCGGCGGCGCACCGCTAGCCAGCGAAAAACTGGTCAGAGCCTCTTCGGCCACCGCGCCGGTCCGGGTCGTCAATGACAGCTCACCGATCACCGCGCTGCCGGCAGACGCCGCATAGGAAAATATCGGGTTCGCTGCGGCCACGCACAAGGCCGCCAACGAGACGGCTGCTGTCTTGGCGGACATCCCGTACGCGTGGCCAACGCCTCTGCGCATGTGCGGCGATGAGATCACCTTGGCGCCTCGCAGAGCTCGAACGTAGTCAGCTGCCTGGCGCCTTTTTGATGATGTACGTCACCGGCGTGCTGCCCGGGGAATTCGTGCCAGAGTAGTCCACCTCGAGCTGCTGATATGCGAAGGTGACCTGGACTGAGCCGCCACTGGGACCGTCTTGCAACAAATAGCTCGTGAACACGGCCTTTGTGAACTTGTACGAAAACGTCGGCGCGCTGCTGGCGGTTTTGAGGAAGTCAACCTCGACAGACAATTTGTTTGCCGCCGCGACCGAGCTCAAAAGCTGGACCGACGCCTTGTTGATCGCCATTGTCGCCGTGGCCGAGCTGGCGGCCGGCGTCGCGGCCTTCCCGGCTAACCCCGGGGCCGCCGCCGTGGTGGACAACGAGAAAGCGCTCAGCTCCTCCCTCACGGGCGTGGGGACGGTGCTCTTGGCCGCTCCGGTGCTTTCCCCCGCGGTGGTGCCCGGTAGGACCAAATAGACCACGTACTGGTTGCTCGCCGCGTCCACCGGGACCGCATGTGCCACCGACGGGCCTGTCACCACCAGGCCCAGGGCCACGGTAAGGCCGGCAACCGCCACGCCCACGCCCAGCCCGATGAGTGCCCGGGTGCCTCTATGGGGGTGGTAAGACACTGTCGACATCAAACCTCCTCGCCTGGCGTTGAGCACGCCCGCGCTACGCTGGCCTGAAGCATTGAGCCAACCGGCTCGGGCCAGCCTGGACCTTGATGGCCCATCCTGGAAGAGCGGTTGTCACCTCGTGTCCACCGAAGTGTAGCCTTGGCCGCTCCTTGGTTGAGTTTTTGCTCCGGAGGCACCGGACATTAGGTGGTGCCAACTGGCTTGATGAGCGCCGCCGATCGCCGGCTCGGTGCGAGCCCGCACAGCACAGCTTGATGAGCGGCCGCAAAGTTGTTCCGGGGAACCCCTTGACTTTGTACCTAGGTACAGGGTTTAGGGTTGTGGGTATGCGAAGCTCACAAGTGGCCGCCCGAGCCGGGGTGAACGTCCAGACTCTCCGTTACTACGAGCGAAGAGGGCTGCTGGCCGAACCGGAGCGCTCCGAGTCCGGGTACCGCTCCTACGAGGTGGGGGCGGTGCGCACCGTCCGGTTCGTCAAGCGCGCCCAGGCCCTCGGCTTCACGCTGGAAGAGATCGACTCGCTGTTGCAGCTGGCAGGAGGGGGACCGGAGAGCTGTGACGCTGCGAAAGCACTCGCCACCGAGAAACTGGCCCAGCTGGAACGCAAGATCGCCGACCTAGTGGCCATGCGCGGCTCGCTGCGCCAGCTGGTGGCTACCTGTGAGCGGGCTCGCGACCACCGGGAGTGCCCGCTGCTCGACGTGATCGGACAAGAAGGACGCAATGACTGAGCGTGGCACCTGTAGTGACGCCGAGCTGATCTCGGGTTTCGAGGGCTATGAGCTGCTGCCTCACGCGGTACGGCTCTTGGCCCAGGGGTCCCCAGTGACAGTCGGCGAACTGGCCGTATCAGCGGGCTGGGCGGAAGAGAAGGTCGAGACAGTGCTGCGGTCGGTCCATGGCACCGACTGGGACCAAGGCGGCCACCTGGTGGGCTTCGGGCTTACCCTGAGGCCGACTCGGCACCACTTCATCGTGGAGGGGCGCAGCTTGTACACCTGGTGCGCGGCCGACACATTGATTTTCACCGTTCTGCTTGGCAAGCCAGCCGTCGCCGTTTCTCCGTGCCCAGCCACGGGCCAGGTGGTCAGGGTCGAAGTGGCCGCCGATCAACTGGGGTCGGTCGACCCACCCGAGGCGGTGGTGACCGAGAGCCGCTGCAACCAGGTCGGCTCCGATTTCCGCGCCCAGATCTGCGATCACGGCCACTTCTTCGTCTCGCCTGAAGCGGCCAGCGGCTGGCTATCCGAGCATCCAGACGGCGAGGTGCACAGCGTGCGCGACGCGTTCGAGCACTGCGGGGCCACCTGTCAGCAGGTCGGCTGGCTGACCACCGAGGCGGGCCGGCCGTGACCGCCGCGACGGTGGGCCTGGGGGTCCAGATCCTCCATGTCGCCGACTGCGCCCTTCTCGGCCAAGCGCGCGCCCTGGTGGAGACGGCGCTCTACCGCAGCGGGCTCAGCGTCGTGGTCGAGGAGATAGAAGGCCCGTACCCCTCGCCAAGCGTGCTCATCAACGGGACCGACGTGTCCGGGCGGGAGCCGACCGAGGGCCCTGCCTGCCGACTGGACCTGCCAACCGAGGAGCAGATCCTCGCTGCCCTGAACAAAGCCAAGCGAGCCTGACGTGCCCGAGGCCTTCGGCTCTACGATGCACGGCCTGCGGCGCATCGGCCCGATCGGCACGTGGAGCCGAGCGGTGGTGGGCGTCGCTCTGGTGGTCGTCGGCTTCCTCGGCACCGTCC
>Ga0182024_10023972_pt1 | contig 10882 bp, 8 predicted proteins | sample P32metaG_FD_120480 | JGI IMG/M metagenome (GOLD analysis project Ga0182024, IMG submission 120480) | Permafrost microbial communities from Stordalen Mire, Sweden - P3-2 metaG (Illumina Assembly) | ecosystem: Environmental > Terrestrial > Soil > Wetlands > Permafrost | place: Sweden: Stordalen... | reverse complement strand
CTCGGGCAATGAGGCCGACGCTGCGTTCAATGCTGAGATTGCATTTCCTGAGCCGGCGTACGACGCGCACCCGCACATCAATCGCGTCTTCGAGACCGCGACCTTTCGCTACGCCTATCAGTCGCTGGTGACGCCGAGTTCGGTTTACGAGTACGACATCGCAAGTGGAAACTCGGCATTGCTCAAGCAGCTTGAAATTCCCGGCGGATTCGATCGCACCCTCTATGCGAGCGAGCGCGTTCACGCCAAAGCACCGGACGGTGTCGAGGTGCCGGTTTCACTTGTCTATCGCAAAGACAAGCGCGAACCGGCCCGTGAGCAAGTCCAGCCGCCCGTAGCGCAAGTCGAACAAACGGTAGCGCCGGTCTCCAGACCGGCTGTCGGGCGGGCCTCCCGGCCCGCCCAAAATCCTCTCTACGTTTACGGCTATGGGTCGTACGGTTACTCGCTGCCGCTTGGATTCAGCGGAAACCGGTTGAGCCTTCTCGATCGCGGCGTGGTCATGGCCTATGCGCACATTCGCGGCGGCGGCGACCTGGGCAAGCCCTGGCACGACGCAGGCAAAATGCTGGTCAAGCGCAACACCTTCACCGACTTCATTGCCGCAGTCGAGCATCTGACCGGCGCTGGCTACGGCGATCCCGCGCGCGTGGCCATTGAAGGCGGGTCGGCCGGAGGCTTGCTGATGGGCGCTGTTGTGAACCTCGGACCGGAGCTGTTTCGCGCGGTCCTGTCGCACGTTCCGTTTGTCGACGTGATGAATACCATGCTCGACGATTCTCTGCCGCTGACCGTGCCGGAATACGAAGAGTGGGGGAATCCGAACGAGGCCGATTACTTTCACTACATGCTGAGTTACTCGCCCTACGATAACTTGAAAGAGGCGAGTTACCCGGCCATGTTAGTGAAGACATCGCTGCACGACAGCCAAGTAATGTACTGGGAGCCGGCCAAGTATGTGGCCAAACTCCGCACGCTGAAGACAAACAACAATCCATTGCTTCTGGTCACGAACATGCGGGCCGGCCACGGCGGCGCCAGCGGGCGGTATGACTATCTGAAAGAGATTGCATTCGACTACGCATTCCTGCTGCGGGAGTTGGGACTTGCGAGCTAAAATCATCCTTCGGAAAAAATGAGGGCGCACATGAGGCGGATTGGATTAGTTTCCGGATCTTTATTTTTGGCTGCGAGTTACGCATGGGGGCAGCAGATCGAACCCCCGGCGCAACCGGGAAAAGTAACTGCGGAGTCAACCTGGGTTCAAGTCTATACTCCCGGCGCGAATGTTATTCCGCCTGGGCTTCTTCCATTGAGCTTGCCTCCGATACCAGACGAAAAGTGCAATGCGAAGCAAGACGGCAAAGTGACACTCTCCACTCTCGTAGATGCCGCTGGTCGGCCGCGTAACACAATGTTTCTTCAGGCACTGGGAACTGACGTGGACCGACTTGCCCTTCGTATCATCGCAACTGATCGATTCAGCGCAGGGACGGTCAGCGGCAAGCCAGCTGTGATGCCTGTGTCGATAACGGTTAACATCCAATCCTGTCTGGTAGAGTCAGCCGATGCGAATGGCAAGCCGAGTTACAAACTGCGGTTGAGGTCGTGGCCAGTTCAAAAGCTTGTAGCACCTCCGGAGTACTCAGGCAGAGTCGTGCTTACCTCGGACGAGGAATCCTGGAGGGACGCTCAGCGCGTTTATCAAATCGGTCACGGTGTCAGCGCCCCAGTCGTGCTCAATCACGTTGAGGCGCAATATACCGATGCGGCGCGGAGGGCCCATTTTAGCGGGATCTGCAAGCTGACTATCATCGTTGATGCGCACGGCCTGCCGGAGACTATTGAAATAGTCAAGCATCTAGAATACGGAATGGACGGAGAAGCGGTTTCGGCGGCGAACAGCTATCGCTTCAGACCAGCCATTAAAGACTACGAGCCAGTGGCGGTCAAAATTAACGTCGACGTCAACTTCCGTATGCAATAGCCCCCGCAATGCATTGCGTCTACGAGGCAACCGCATACGAAAGTGAGGGGCGTTGCGATGAGATTCAGATTTGTTAAGGGGGTAGACCCTGGGCGGTCCTAGAGAGACAGCAGATTCCGAAGCATTAGAGAATGCGACGACCGCAGAGTCGGGTCATTTTTCCGGCGCTTCCCACGCCTGGCGCGCCTTGCGCCATCGCAACTTCAGACTGTTTTTCGGCGGGCAGTCGATCTCGCTGATCGGCACCTGGATGACGCGCATCGCTACTAGTTGGCTGGTTTACCGGTTGACTGGCTCGGCGCTGCTGCTGGGCACGGTCAGCTTCGCCGGCCAGATTCCGACCTTCATCTTCGCGCCGTTCGCCGGCGTGTGGGTGGACCGGCTTGACCGGCGGCAGGTGCTGGTTTGGACGCAGGCGCTGTCGATGGTGCAATCGCTGGCGCTTGCCGGTCTCACGCTCTCGCATCACATCACAATCCACTGGGTCCTCGGTCTGAGCGTGATGCAGGGCATCGTCAATGCGTTCGACATGCCGGGGCGCCAGGCGTTCATGGTGCAGATGGTCGAAGACCGGCGCGACCTGTCGAACGCCATCGCCATCAACTCGTCGATGGTCAACATGGCGCGCCTGGTGGGCCCGTCGCTGGCCGGAATGTTGATCGCCGTCTCCAGCGAAGGCTGGTGCTTTCTGCTAGACGGCATCAGTTACATTGCGGTGATTGTTTCGCTGCTGCTGATGCGGATTCGTGTTACTGCAATCAAGCGGAAGGTTAGTTCGACATTTACCGACATGAAGGTGGGATGGACTTATGTGTCGGAATTTCTCCCCGTGCGGACAATCTTGCTCCTATTTGCCGTTGTGAGCCTGATGGGCATGCCGTTTGTGGTGCTGATGCCGATCTTCGCGGCGCGGGTGCTGCACGGCGGGCCGCATACGCTGGGATTTTTGATGGGCGCGATGGGCGTGGGCGCGCTGATTTCGGCGCTGGCGCTGGCGGCGCGCAAGAGCGTGCTGGGCCTGGTGCGGATGATTCCCATGGCTGCGGCGGTGTTTGGCCTGGGGCTGATCGGCTTCGGGCTGTCGCGGGTTTTCTGGCTGTCGATGGTCACGGTGATGATTGCCGGCATGGGCATGATGCAGGGCATGGCGGGCAGCAACACCATCATTCAGACCCTGGTCCCGGAAGACAAGCGAGGGCGCGTGATGAGCTATTACACCATGGCGTTTGTGGGCATGGCGCCGTTCGGCAGCCTGCTGGCCGGGTCGCTGGCGCACGCAATTGGCGCGCCGTGGACGGTGATTGCTAATGGAACGGCTGTGCTGGTGGGCGCGGCGTGGTTCTGGACGCAGTTAGCGGCGGTGCGGCGCGATATCCGGCCGATTTATCGCGAGATGGGAATTCTGCCGCCGGAAGAACCGGCTCCGCAGTAGGTCTGCAATCGATTGGTGCGCAGGTGGTGGTTCGATCTCTGGTCGTCTTCTACCCTTGCCGCAAAAGCAAACACGCGGTGCCCCGACCCTGAGGGTGCCCCGGCGCCCAGATGGGTCACCCAGCGGATTGGTGAGTTAACGAATCGGCGGGTAATCCATTTAGCGAGTTAGCCCCGCTCAAGCGGGTTAGCGAGTTAGCAAGTCAGCGGGCGGCATTTTTCAACGGGTGTCTCATTCACCAAGCGCATTGCCGCAGAGATGCACTTTGACGCCGAGTTCGGCGAACATGGCGGCCTTGGTTGCAAGCGCCTTTCCGGCGACCTCCGCTGAAGGCGCATAGGCGATGTTCACGTGGTTGGCGCGATGGCGAGCCATCATCTGATTTTGAGTTACACCATGCAGGACGGTATGCACGATGGGCCACGGCGGCGTGGTCTCGCGCCAGCGGCGGTCGGTTTCCTCCCCAGGAAGCGAAACCACCGAGCCCCGGCCAATGTCCACGTGAAGCGCGCCACCCTCAACAAAGACGCGGCTCCAGACGATCTCTCCGGGTTTGCCGATGCCCTTGAGCGATCCGCCGCCGAGGGGGAAGTACATGGCCGGCTGGCGCTCGCTGCGCGCGCCTGAATATCCGCCCACAAAATGATTGGCGGGCGCGGCGCCGGAGATCTGCAAGACCCAGACAAAGTCGTCCACGCCGTCGCCCTTGTGGTGCTCACCCCAGCGAACGTCGTGCAATGTGGTGGAGGGGTCGAGACCCAGCGCTGTCCAGCAGCGATTGGTAATGAGCGCATCCATGCCGGCGCATTCATCCACTTCGTTGAAGTGAGGCAGCGGCCCGCCGGGATAGAGTTCCTGCCTGCTCCCTTCGGCGAAGACGGGCGGCCGGTCGGCATTGTTCAAGAGGCCCTCAGCGAGGTCGGAGGCGGGCGTCAAGTCCTTCAACCCCTGCTGATACTGGATACCGATGGCGTCGCAGCCAAAGTCCTTGGCAATGCGGACGGCGGCGATGTACATTTTGCATTGCTCGAGCACCTGGTCAAGCGTCAGCTCGGTGGCGGGGTCTTTGCCGAAGGCGAATTTCATGCCCTTGTTCACGAGCCAGTTGTAGACGGCTTCGGCTTCAACCTGGCTGACCGTGCGCATCTTCGCCACCAGCGCAGACTGGCTCAGGCGCTCCTTGAAGATGCCCGCGGGGTTGAGCAGCTCATCGTCGATGATGGCGTTGTACATGCCCATGCAGCCTTCGTCGAAGACGCCCAGGATGGCTTTGCGATGCTTCAATTCGCCAGCCAGCGCCGCGCCCAGCTTTGCACTCTCCGCAGGCAGTTTCGCAAGGCCAAGCGGTTTCACATGCGAGACGTCGTGCGTAATTTTGCCGGTGCGCAGCCACTCGTCGAGCGCTGCGGCGAAATAGGCGTCGGTGAATTCCTTGCTCCAGATGGAGGAATAGGCTCTGCCGGCTTTGACCAGCGATCCATTCAGATTGAGCAGTCCCACCAGGCCCGGCCACTGACCCGACCAGTTGGCGACGGTCAGAATCGGCCCCTGGTGGCTGCGCAGGCCGGGAAGCACGTGATGGCTGTACTGCCAGGCGGCCGTGGCAAAGACCAGGCGCGCCTCGGGATGGATGTTCATGAACACATCCATGCCGGTGCGCTGGGAGGAGATGAAGCCGTGCTTGAGGGCAGGGTCAAAGGCGTGGGCGCGGAGGAGCTTGATTCCCTTTTGCTTGAAGGCCGCGGTCAGCTTCTCTTCCATATCGCGCTGCGCGGGCCAACACGCCTGGTTGGCTGAAAGCCGCAAGTCCCCGCTGGTGATGAGCAGCACTTCATCCGCTGCCGGCTTGACGATCCCGCCATTCCCCACTGCCATGTCTGTCTTCTCCCTGCAGTTGACCTGTCCGGAGTTGGCCGGGGTTTTGCCTTCGGCCTCCGGCCCCAACCACCTGCCCCCAACCACTGCCAAGGAGAAATATACACCGCTGGCGCAGGGTGGACGTGTCCCGGGGGCCTATTGCAATGACCCGCCGGAGCCGGCGAGACCGCGCGGAATGGTTGCTGCTTGCACCCGTTTACAGTTTTGCCGCGCAGGTCAATAGGCAATCCTTACCGGAGTGGGTAAAAAATGCTCTGGCATGGGGCCAGACGACGACGACGCTTATCTAGCAAATAGTTATTTTTCATGCATATGTAACAAATTCCTGATTTGGCCCTGCAGATGCTCTTATTAGAGGCGCAGAGGAAATACCGGCCTGATCGGAGTTGGACCGGGCAGGCAACATGCCTGGCAGTGACGGACGAAGGAGCGGAAAATGAGAAGCTATCGAATTGAAGTATTGGGATTGGCAGTGAGCCTGGCTGCGCTGGGCGCGACGGGGTGCGCTACCAAGAACTACGTGCGGACGCAAACAACGCCCCTGGTGGAACACACCGACCAGCTGGATGCCAAGACATCCGCGAACAACCAGCAGATTCAAACCGTGGACCAGAATTCGCAGGCGGGCATCAAGCAGGCGCAGGGTGCGGCTGACTCCGCCGGCCAGAACGCGCAGTCGGCCACCAAGGCAGCTGGCGATGCGCAGACCGCAGCGGTGGATGTGGTGCATCGTGCGGATTCGCTGGACAGCGTAGTCAAGGGCCTGGATAACTACCGGCCACTGGCCAATGTTACGGTGACCTTCGGGTTCGACAAGTCGATGCTGACCAAGGACGACAAGGATCAGCTGGACTCGTTTGCCGCTCAACTGGGCACGCAAAAGAGCTTCATTCTCGAAGTTACCGGCGGAACGGACTCGACGGGGCCGGCGCAGTACAACTATGACCTGAGCCAGCGCCGGGCGGACGCAGTGGTGCAATACCTGGCCGCGAAGTACGGCGTTGCCGCGCACCGCTTCTATCTGATCGGCATCGGCAAGGACAAGGAAGTGGCGCCGAACACCACCGCGGAAGGCCGCAAGCAGAACCGCCGTGTTGAAATTCAATTGCTGACGAATATGGGCGGCGATCAGAATACACAGTCCGCGTCGGCCCAGAGCGGGGCACAGTAGAGAATTCCGCCTGACTGCTCCGGGCAAAGCCAAGCCGGCTCGGGATAAATCCACAGGCGAAATCCTCAGGCGAAAAACAGGGCCGACCCCAATGCGGGGTCGGCCTTTTTCGCGCGTATGCGAATTCCGCGGAGGTTGATGCGGCAGAGCAGCGCAGGCTGGCGCCGGCCGGTTGCTATACTTCAATGCCAATGAGAGATGAACGCGGCCTGATGGAAGTTGTTCTTGGCGATGGTCGATTCCTGATTGCGCTCACCGGCATCGCCCTCGCGCTCAGCGGTGGGTTCGCGGTTCTTCAATCGGTGTCAGGACAGTTGCTTCCCCAGGATAGTCATGCGATCGGCATGGACTCGATGGCGCTGATGCACGCCGGCAACCGCCATTTGCTGGGATTCATGTTTCACGACAGGGTGGCGTACGGCGGAACCCTCGTTGCGATCGGTGCGGGCTATCTCTGGCTGTCGGCGTTCCCCATGCAAGCGCGCGCAGCGTGGGCCTGGTGGGCGCTGTTTTTCTCAGGCGCCATCGGCTTCCTGGCTTTCCTGACCTACTTGGGACAGGGCTACCTTGATACATGGCACGGGGTGGCGACTCTGTTTCTTCTTCCGGTCTTTGTTGCGGGGCTTTGGTGCTCCAGGCCGGGAAGTTTCTCGCTGCGAGCCGTGTGGGCGCAGAGCTGCAGCGAGCGCGGTGGATTCGCGCGGTGGGGACGGATCCTGCTGGGCGCATGCGCGGCCGGCCTCATTCTGGCAGGATTGACCATCGCCGTCTTTGGCATGACCAGGGTTTTTGTTCCATCGGATCTAAGATTTATCGGCCTCGATGTTGGAAATCTGGCCAGAATTTCCCCTTCGCTGATTCCCGTCATCTCCCATGACCGGGCCGGCTTTGGCGGTGGATTGTGTTCAATCGGCTGCCTGCTGCTGTTCATGGCTCGATGCGCGGAACTCAATCGCAGCCTGGTGGAGATTGTGGCGGTGATGGGCGGCGCAGGTTTCGCCGGAGCAATCGGTGTGCACTTTGCCGTCGGCTACCTGGACTTCTTTCATCTGCTCCCGGCCTTCGCCGGCTTCTTCATCTTCATCGCAGCGAACGCCTTGCTTTGGGCCGGTTGGAGACAGAATGCCGGGGCGGCCGAGCAACGCGGCAGGTCAGCTTCCCCAGAGACTCGTCGCCGAATCTGAAAGGAAACGCAAGGTTCGCTCGTCTCGAAGTTGAAGCATCAAGGCACAACGACGCTGCGCGGTTGCGGTAGAACGCCCGCGATAGCCCTGCCGCGCAGGGGATGGCAAATCAGCCGAGGCGATCACTCGACCTCGGGCTCATGCACCGGGCTCATGCACTGGTCAATGCCGGTGCATGTTTCCGAGGTCCCAGGACATGCCAGCGGTGAATCCCTGCGGATCAAGGGTCCAATTGGGGTTCAAGAGAGTGTCAGGCCACAGTTGATACTCGTAGTCGCCACGCGCCCAAAGATGGCTGACGAGATGGTATTCGGCTCCTCCACCCAGGGCGTAGACTGCCTCTGATTGACGGCGGTATATCTCGCCCCGGTAGGGGTAGTTCATTTGAAGAACGCCGTAGTTGACCAGAAACTTGGCGTAGGGACGTATCCTGCCGAAGCGGCGCACGGTATAGGTTGGCCCGCCACCAAGAGTGGCCATGCGGAAGAAACCCTCGGCCCCGGGCCTGGTTTGGCCGACGGTGACATACCGAGCCTCAGCTTCCACACCGAACCCGTTCAGCAACCGCGGAAGTCCCGTGGGTGTACTGTCAACCCACAAGGCGCCACCTAACATCCGTTCCGGGCCAACGTAGGTGGCGAAATCGGAAAAGCCGCCGCCAACCCTGAGAGGCAAACCGCCCTGCGATGCCGACGGAACTACCTGCGAAAACACCGGGATTGACGCGGTAATGGTGATCGCAACCACGATCGCCTTCCAACTCATGCTTCGACTCCTTTCAAACACTGCGGGGCATTCCCCTGTAATCAACACTACGGGCAGAATTTAGTTTCTTATCTCAGAATCGCACAGGAGAACCCAACACCTAAATGCCCCATTCGTATCAGTTCCATGAAATTGGGGGATCTGGGGCTCGGCAGGCTGGGGGCGGCCTGTTTCTCAATCGAATATTCGGTAGGGGAACGGTCACTCACGCGTGCACCAGTCAAAAATCGGCCCCCGTTATTAACGGGGGCCAGGTTGCCTTGGTTCTCTCGTGTGAGAGCTTTATTGGCGGCCGATCGGCTCATGAGCCGTCGGAGCGGAAACGCCTTGGGGGGAAGGACTGCGGCTTTATTGCCGATCCGCACCGGTCGAGGAAGCAGCACCCTGGGGTGGTGCGGCTCCCTGGGCCGCCAAACTGTTTTCCATCAACCGGACATGCACGCTGCTCACTCTCACGCGCTCCTGCTTGGCGTCCGGATCTTGATTGGCGTCAGCACTTTGAGCGTTGCCGAGAGCAACGGAATGCATGCGGTAGACGGGAATGTCGTGTTGTGTAACGAGATAGCGATCAACCGCTTCAGCCAGCCGCTGAGAGCTCGAAATGCCGGCGCTGCCAGACAGAGGTGAACGCGCTTCCAGTTCGAGGATGTAGCCGTGCTGACCATTGACGCTGGTGGCCAGGTCGTCGAGCTGCTTCTTGGCGTCGGCCGACAGAGCCGGCTCGCCGTGGCGGAATGTAATCTCGGCTTCGGTAACCTGGTGGTACTGATCCAAGCCGTTCACGGTGCCATTCAACTGGTCGACATGACCGGCTGCGCCCTGTGCCGTGGCATTGGCCTGCTGCGCCTGGGTGCCGGCGGCGGTGGCCGTCTGGTTGGCCGCGTCGGCAGCCGACTGCGCCTGGCGGATGCCTGCCTGGGCCCGGCTGTCCACGTCCTGGATGTCCTTGCTGTTTTTCGCGTTCAATCCGTCCAGTTCGGTGAGCCGGTCATTGATGGGATCGGTCTGCTTCTTTACCCACTTCTTGCGGGCCAAGGGATTCACGCGTCCCCAGAAGCCTTCCCTCGCCGGGGTAATCGCTGGCGTGGCGGTGGTCTGCTGTGCGGTCGAAGGAGGCGCGCTCTGCGGGGTCGCGCTGGTCTGCGCATCCTGGGCGAACGCTGGGATACCAATTGAAGATGCCAGCAGAAGTACCGCTAGCCGGCCGGGAAACGGGGTCATAATTGCCGTTTTGATTTTCATGGATTTGGATTACCTCGCCATGCATATATTTCGCAAACCTTCAGAGTTCGCGAGTTGAGCTCTGCTCTCGGCTCGCCCATAGAGATAGCAACAGCAGTGCCAAAGCTGAACGATTCCGGGTAATTGGGCTATCTAATTCATTTTGTTGAATTTAAATTATTGCCGGAGGGACCTCACGCAGTGCCCGGACGGCCCTGCCAGGTCTTCAGCCATGTACTTTTTCTAGCACCGTGTACTTTCTACCCTGTAAAGCCGAAATCGGGGGGACGGGATTCCCTCTTGAGGGTTGGTGGCTGGATAAGGAAAGCGGAGTTTTGGCGGTTCAAGGCAGCGTTCCCATACCGCGCTGGTCTGGAAATAGGCTCTGCGCTTGCTAAAGAAGGCAGATGGCTTACTTATCAATCATCTATGGCTAGATTCCTTGGCGGGATTCGATTCGCTCTAGTGGACGAGTTCGCTGAGCACGGCCTTGGCCTTGACGGTGAGGTTGTGCGCGCCGTCCACATCCCCGGATGCCAACGCTTCCCTGGCCTGCTTGAGATACTCCCGGATCTGCGCGGCCGTCTTTTGATCCTGTTCGCTTAAATTGCCCAGCCCATTCAGGCCGCGCTCCGTGACGGTAATCGAATCTTCCGTCTCGCGCCGCATGTCGTAAGGTTCGCCGGACGAAAGCTGGCCAATGGCGGGAACCCCCGGGTTTTCGGCCGGCGGCGGAGGGGTATTGGCAACTTGCTGGACTGGCTTGGGCGGCTTTTTGTGCCGTAACGCCGGAATCGGCTCCTGTTCCAGGTCGCGGTCCATGGCCAGCGGCAGCTCGGGAATGGTAAACACCGCAGCAGAAAGGTCAGGATGCGTAAGAACCGGCCGCGGCTCCGCCGTGGAAGCCGGCGCTAGCGCAACCACTTGCGGCTGGTGTTGCTTGTGGAAGAAGCACCCCGTCATGAAAAGCGGCAGCAGCCACGCGACATCCCTGGCACGCATTTTCATCCTGAAAGCCCTTCCTCGTTGTGCGCGGCCGCCGGCTGCAGATACCGGCGTCCCCATTCCGTCGCGGCGAGTGGAATACGCAACAGGAACTCGGTGCCACGCTCCCCATTCGATTGTACTTCTATGCTTCCGTAGTGCAACTGGAGAATGCGGTAGGTCATGGCCAGTCCAATGCCGCTTCCACCGCTCTTGGTGGTGAAATAGAGGTCGAAGATCTTCTCCCGAATGTCGTCGGG
>Ga0182024_10023971_pt1 | contig 10882 bp, 11 predicted proteins | sample P32metaG_FD_120480 | JGI IMG/M metagenome (GOLD analysis project Ga0182024, IMG submission 120480) | Permafrost microbial communities from Stordalen Mire, Sweden - P3-2 metaG (Illumina Assembly) | ecosystem: Environmental > Terrestrial > Soil > Wetlands > Permafrost | place: Sweden: Stordalen... | reverse complement strand
GAGAAGATGGTCTGGCAGGCAGTCCGCGAAGCTTCGACCCGCGCCGGAATCAAGAAACACGTAACGCCACATACCCTCAGACATTGCTTCGCAACTCACCTCCTTGAATTCGGCGCGGACCTGAGGAGCATTCAGATGATGCTCGGCCATTCCGATCTGGAGGCGACAACGGTGTACCTGCACCTGTCACGGCGTCATCTGCAGGCTACTGCCAACCCACTCGATCAGATCAGCACCTCCAGTTCCACGCCAGTGCCGCGATCAAGGATATTGCGTAAACCACAATGAGCCGGCCTGCCGTGGAGGTGGCCGATCTGCTCCACGCGCAAGGTGATCGCTTCATCGACCGAAGTCCCTGGCTGAGTTACCAGCAACTGAGCGTGCTGCGGGCCATCAGGCGCTGCCGTACCTCAGCGCTCGGCGGCCACGTCGGTCGATGTTCGCAATGCGGTCATCAGGCCATCTCTTATAATTCCTGCCGAAACCGGCACTGCCCGAAGTGTCAGGCACAAGCTCGCCAACGCTGGCTCGCCGCAAGGGAAAAAGAACTTCTCGCTGTCCCCTACTTCCACGTCGTCTTCACCCTGCCACATGAGCTGAATGCTCTTTGCCAGCGTAACGCCCGGGTCATGTACGATCTGCTCTTCCATGCCAGCGCCGCCACCATGCTGGAGGTTGCAGCAAACCCCAAACGCCTGGGCGCTCAGATTGGGTTCATCAGTATCCTGCACACGTGGGGGCAAAACCTGCTTTTGCATCCTCATATCCACTGTCTGGTTCCGGCAGGCGGATTCTCCCCTGAGAAGAAGCGCTGGGTTCATCCAAAATACGCCTTTTTTCTGCCTGTGGATGTACTCAGCTGCGTCTTTCGAGACAAGTTTATCAGCGGACTCAAAAGGGCGTATCGGCGCGGAAAGCTGGTGTTCTCCGGCCCCGTCGCCGAACTCAGCGACAAAAAGAGGTTTCTCGCTTTCGCCAATTCACTCGGGAAGCAAAAGTGGGTTGTTTACGCCAAACCCGCCTTTGGCGGACCGACTCAGGTCATTCGCTATCTCGGCCGTTATACCCATCGCGTCGCGATCAGCAACCACCGATTACTCGCCTTCGACGGCGAGAATGTCACTTTTCGCTGGAAAGACTACGCGCATGGCAACAAGCAGCGCAAGATGACCCTTTCCGCACACGAGTTCCTGCGCCGGTTCACCCAACACATCCTGCCAAGAGGGTTCGTTCGTATCCGCCAGTTCGGATACCTGACGAACACGCGGCGCGCGGCAAGTCTGGCGTTCGCCCGCGAACTCCTCGATGCCAACTCGGAGCCAGCCCGCACCTGCCCGTCGCAAAATGACGCCCCTGCTGTCTGGCGTTGCCCCCGTTGTAACGGTGAAATGAGTATCGGCCCGAATCTGTCCGTCCGGGAACTGACGCCGCTGTGCGGACGCTTCGACAGCTCGTAGATCCCCCAGCATCTTCCGGCCAAACCACGTGCTCTCGTGCGCGTGCATTCGTGTGTTCGTCCGTCAGCGCGGCGCTCTCTGCGGCGGACTCAGATCGCCCTCTCGCCCATCCCGCGGCGCAATCGGCCACATCAAAGCCCATCTCACCGCTATCTCGCGTTGCCACGCCGTCGCACCGGTCGGCAAAAACCGCTTGCTGCTCCATAGCGCGGCCCGCCACGCCAGCGACTTCCTTCAAGTCGCCCCTATCGAAACTGCCTCGGCCCGAACGCATCACCGCTCCCCTGCCTTCACGCCCGAGGCAGTCCCGATAGGACGCTAACGACTTCGCGGGAGTCTGGTGGTGCAGGTCAACTCCGGCGCGGACGATGGAGATGAATCCAGTCAATCGTGTTGACCAACCCCAACCCAAGCATCTGATCGCATTTCAATCGCAGGTCAGGACCCGGCAGCGACGCCCACGCCGGCAAAAGAAGCGAGCGTGCCGACGATTTCATCGGTGGTCACAATGGCACTGGCGTAGTTTGGGAGATTGACTTCGAGAGCGGCGTGCATGTGCTCATCGGAGTAGCTCGCGGTCGCGTCTTTTACCACCGTGACCTCATAGCCGAGTTCGGCGGCATAGCGAACGGTGGCCTCCACACAGGTGTGCGCGATCAGCCCCATGACGATGAGTTTGTGAATGCCGTGTTTCTTGAGCTGCAAATCCAGATCCGTGTTGGCGAAACCACTGGAACACCAATGCTCCCCGGCCACGACGTCGCCCGCGCGAGGTTCGAGCCCGGCGCTGATCTCGCCGCCCCATGTCCCGTATTCGAAGCTCTTTCGCGACCATGCTGCCTTCTGAATCGGTGCAATATACTTCCACGTCTCGTAGTCGCCAGGGCGATATCGCCGATGCATAGCATAGATAACCCGGATACCGGTTTTTCGCGCCGCCTCAAGAATCTGCATCATATGAGGAACACACTGGTTACCTTCGGCGACGCCCTTTATTCGATCCCAGATTTTGCCGCCCTCGGAAATGAAGTCGTTATACGGATCGATCAGGACAAGTCCGGTGATCGCTTTCTCATAGGTGAGTTGTGTCATGTTTCCCCGGGTCAATTCTCGCCCTCCTTCGAATCATTTAGATCGGAATTGTTGTCACCTGTCTTAGCTTGGCGCGGAGCCCAGCATCCGCGCCAAATCCATTTCGCCGTCTCGGGTCTGCAAGCCGCGTCTCATAGCGGCCTTGATCAGGTTCTGCGCCTCGGGGTTGCGCAATCCCGCTCCAAAAACCTCAGAATCACGACGGAAGTCGTCTGCCGGCGCGAGCGCAATCGCATTGACCCGATCCTTAATCGCGACATGCCCCGCAGCCGGAAAGCCGGCGATGCGATGAGCCAGCGATCTCACAAACTCACCGAGCTCTTCGGCGGGCAAAGCTCGATTGATCCAGCCGTAGCGCTCAGCTAAGTCGGCGTCGTAATCCGCCGCACTCAGCATGACCTCAAGCGCCCGTGCGCGTCCCATGAGGCGAGTGAGGTGTTGGACCGCGCCCGCCCCAGGGATCACGCCGAGGGCCGGCTCGAACTGACCGAACTTAGCAGACTCACGCGCGGCAAAGCGCATATCGCACGCCAGCACAAACTCGCTGCCGACGCCGCGTACACGACCCTCGATTTGAGCGATCGTAACGAGGCGGCTTGTGCTCAGGCGGCGGAACAGGAGGCCGACCGACTCTTCGTCCACCCTCGCAGTCTCCTCCTTTAGTTCTTTGATCCGTGTCAAGTCAACGTGAGAGATGAAATAGTCCCGGTCGGAGCTCTTGAATATGAGCACACGGACGGACTGGTCGGCCTCAGATTGCTGAATGAGGGAGCCCAGATCGCGGACCAGTTCCGGCCCTAGAAGATTCATGGGTGGGGCCGCAATTTCCACAAACAGAGCGGCCCCTTCCTGTCGTATGGCGAGCGTTTCGAAAGTCATGGCATTCTTCTTGTGCGCTGCCTTCGGTATCCCACTAGCGCAGCGACCGGAAGCCCGCGCGAACCTCTTCGGTAAAGAGCTTCGGCTGTTCCCAGGCCGCGAAGTGGCCGCCTTTCTCCACCTGGTTGTAATGGATCAGTTTGGGATACGCCCGCTCTGCCCAGCTCCGTGGAGCAGGAAAGAGTTCGCCAGGGAAGACACTCACGGCCGTTGGGACCACGACACCTTTGACGGCAAAGAACGACGCGCCTTTGTTTGCCCAGTACAGACGAGCCCCGGAGATCGCCGTATTCGTTAACCAGGTGAGCGTGATGTTGTCGAGAACATCGTCGCGCGTCAGGCCTTCGGTCCCGCCGGCGAAAACACGCGCGATCATTTCGTAACTGCGCGCGTCGTGATCGAGGAAATACGCCGCCAGGCCGACCGGCGAATCCGCTATCCCGTACAGCGTCTGTGGCCGCAAACCCATCTGGAAGGCGTAGCCGATGCCCGTCGCATAGACGGAGCTCAGCCGGTCGTAAGCGAGCTTCTCGTCGGCCGAGAGGTTCGCCGGCGCCGGCTTGCCGGAAAAGGCCAGCCCGTCGATGTCGAGCGGAATCACGTTAGGCATGTTGGTGTGAATGCCCAGCAATTCCGGTGGCGCCTGCACGCCCATCAGCTCGGTGATGACCGCACCCCAATCGCCGCCCTGCGCCACGAACTTCGTGTATCCGAGGCGCTTCATCAGCACGGCCCAGGCACGTGCAATGTGGGCGGGGTCCCACCCGGTCGTGGTCGGCTTTCCGGAAAAACCGTACCCGGGCATCGACGGAATCACGACATCGAACGCATCGGATGCTTTTCCGCCGTGCGCGGTGGGATTGGTCAGCGGATCGATGATCTTCATCTGTTCGGTGATCGAGCCGGGCCATCCGTGCGTCACGATCAGCGGCAACGCATTTTCGTGTTTCGAACGGACGTGAATGAAATGAATGTCAAGTCCATCGATCTCGGTCATGAACTGCGGCAGGGCGTTCAATTTTGCTTCGATCTTGCGCCAGTCATACTCTGTCGCCCAATAGCGCGCCAGCGCCTGCATTGTCGCAAGCTGTACTCCCTGTGTCGCATCTGTAACCGTCTCTCGTTCAGGAAACTTCGTCGCGTTGATGCGCCTGCGCAATTCGGTGAGTTCGGTTTCGGGGACATTCACATGGAATGGGCGAATGGCGGTCTTGTCAGAGGCTTGCTCGGTGCCTCGTTGAGTGGCAGCGGCTTGTGTCATTGTCATGCTCCTTGAGCGTTGATTTCCCCGTTCTCGGGGAAGACGCGTTTAACGGAATCTTGATCTATTGTCGCTCGTCATGAACACCATGAACACACGATTGTTGGAGGCGGCAGTTAATCGAGGTCGCGCCCGTCATCGGGCTCCACTAAGGCCTTCAACCGCCTCTGGCGGACCGTTTCCCGGTGGTAGAAGTCCGCTGGAGAACAGACCGTGAATGTTGTCCGCGGCAAAAAGTGATGTTCTCCAGGTGAATGCCAGCGGGTTCAACTTGCGTTCGCGAAAGGGCCGTGGCGTCTGCCTGAAGTAGCAGACGCGAGCGGCTCTTCTGACCACATCATTTCAAACTCCCGAGATATGGCGATCTCGGAACCGTCAAACCCGACGGATATAGAAGACTAGCGGCGAACGGTGCCCCGGCGAACGCTTTCGGGATCGGGACTTCTTGGGCGCGTCGATTTTGGCACGTCTACTCTATGGGTCGGGCGTTTGGCAGCAAGTGCCGTTATCCGATTCTTGGCGTGGGCTTTTAGTATTTTGAGCATATGAGGCTAGGAACCGATCGCGCCGGAGGGAACGTGCCCAGAGCCGGTCTTGGCACGAGCCACATAGAAATCTGCGTATCTTTTTGCGATTTCGAGGCAATGCAGAGATGTGGATCAACTGCGGGTTGACACGATGACCGAGGCGGATTTGCTGCGCGAGGCCCGGCGGGGCGGAGAACAGGCGTTTCTAGCGATTTATCAGCGGCATCGCACGGCAGTGTTTCAGTTTGCGTGGCGTTTGACCAGGTCGCAATCGACGGCGGAAGACGTAACCCAGGAGTGCTTTCTCGCGATCATGAGCGGCGCGGCCTTCGATGGTGAGCGCGGAACTCTACGAACCTACCTGTTCGGGATCGTCCGCAACCTGGTGCTGCGGCGTCTGCGTATTTCCGTACGCGAAGCCGAGGAACCCGTCGAGGCCGCTGCCCCCGTCGACTTGCTGGGCGATCTGCTGGCGATCGAACGGTCGGAGTTGGTATCGCGCGCAGTGGCGCGGCTCCCCTTGTTCCAGCGGGAGGCGATCGTGCTGTTCACGTTTGAGGGATTATCGCTCGAGGAGATCGCGAAGATTACCGGGGTTGACGCGGGCGCGGTAAAGTCGCGTCTTCACCGGGCCCGCGAATCGCTGCGCGCGGCATTGGCGCCGTTTCTGGTCCGCGATTCCGAGAGGAGATGTTTGTGAGAGAACCCGATCCGTTGGAAATCATTTTACGGGAAGAATGGAAATCGCCAGAGCCCACGGCGGCTTTGGACGAACGCGTGATAGCCGCCTGGCGGTCCGCCACGCGCCCGTCGGCATGGATGCGGTTCTGGACGCTGCGGTTCAGTGTGCCGGCCCCGGTGCTGGTTGCCGCGATGCTCGTGATCTTCGCCCTGTTTTTCTGGTTACGTCCCGCGCCTGGCACGCCTGTACCCGGCGAAACGGCTGGTGCGGTGACCCGGCTGAACGTGAGCGGATTTCAACCGCTGCCCAACGGCGAGGCGCGGGTCGTCCCGGCCGTGGAGATCGGAAAATGAGAAGAAACGCGTTTGCGCTCTTAATCGCCACGGCCCTGGCCACCCTGCTGCGCGCCGATTCACATCACATCCTGCACGCATCGTTTTCCGACGGTACCGGCGTGGAGATCTTTACCGAAACCACCGGTTCTTCCCCGATCGACTTTGAAGGCGAGATGGGCATCGGGCCGGGTGTGGGATCGCAGGACCTGGTGAACCGGGTGGTGCGGGATCGGGAGGATCATATCCTCTTCGCATATAACCTCGAAGCGTCGCGCGGCATGGCCCCGAATACAGTGATGATTCGCATCGAGCCCATCAGCGCGGCGACGGAGGCGGGAATGCTGAAATACGAGGCATCTCACGGCAAGCCATACCCCGGTGCGCATCTCCCCACAGTTGCTGGAGTCCGCGAATTTCCGGCCGTGAAAATCGGTGAAGCCGTTGCGCTGGATATTCTCTTCAATCCCTCCACCGGCGAGAAAGTCTTCGACGTCCTGCGGCCGATCCCCGCTACTGCCTCACTTATGCAGGTGACTGTGGTGCCTGCGCCGGAAACGATTTCGTTGAAGGATATTGCAATCCGGGTTAACGGGAAGACGATGCCCGCGCCGGCTTCGTGGATCATCGGAGCCGCGATCCGCATCGATATTCCCCACCATGGGACTTGGGTCGTGGCGCCTTCCGATCCGCACGAGGCTTCTCCCGGCCATCCGTTTGCCGCCATCGCGCACGCGGACGGGAAAACACTGAGCTGGGAGATGGGCGGTGATCGCGTGGAGATTACTTCCGGCACGACCGTATTGACTCTTACCGGGAAGGGCGTGCTGTGGGTGAATCACGATCCTCACTATCAGCCGGATGTCGTCGGATTGCAGTCCGCCGATTCGGTCGAGTGGCTTTTTCCCAAGAGGTGAAAATAATGATGCGCATCGTGTCTTGTCTGATGGTTGTTACGTCCCTCGCCTGGTGCCAGTCCTTCGAGGTAGCCACAGTGAAACATGGGGCGCCCGGCGATTACGGCGTCCGCGGCAGTGGCGGTCCCGGCACCAGCGATCCGACGCGCTATTCCGTCGAAAACTACGCTATGTCCGGACTGCTGGAGATGGCTTTTGGAATCAGTTCGTATCAGCTTTCCGGGCCGGGTTGGCTCGATAGCGAACGCTTCACTGTAGCCGCGAAGGTTCCAGAAGGAACAACCAGGGAGCAACTCAGGCTGATGATGCAAAACCTGCTGGTCGAGCGCTTTCGGCTCGCCGCACATTTCGAAAAAAGAGTTATCGCGGGCTATCAGCTTGTCGTCGCCAAACGTGGACCGAAACTGGCCGCACCCCCCGGAGGTCCGGACTCGGATGAGGATTCGGAGAAAACATCTGCTCCGTTCAGGATGACATTCGATAACGACGGCTATCCGCAACTCCCCCCCGGGCGCCATTACGCCATGACAATCGCCAATGATCGTGCGCGCTGGCGCTTCGCCGACGAGTCCATGAATCATTTTGCGGGGATACTCGGCAACCAGATCCATCAGCCTATCCTCAACGCGACCGGCCTGACACGAGGCTACGATTTCGTGGTCTCCTGGTCGGCAGCCGCGCCGCAGCCCGATGCGTCCGCAGATTCCGGTCCGACCATCTTTGCGGCGATTCAGGAACAACTCGGCCTCAAGCTGGTATCCGCAAAAATTGCCGTCGATACTCTGGTCATCGACCACATTGAGAAGAGTCCGAGCGAAGACTGATATGCGACGATCCCGTTGCCCGGCGAGACAAGCTTGGAAATCGTCTCGTTTGCGGCTCACAACAGCTATTGGGATTGCTCTGTGTGGATGCCGGCTTCCTGGGCAAACTGCGGTCTCTGTCAGCGCTCCGTCGTTCGACACAGCGTCGATCAAGCCCACCGATCCTTCCAGGAACCTGGGTGTCCTCGCTGGCACATCCGGCTTCTCCCCCACGCGGCACCGTTATGTAGGTAGTCTTCAGACATTCATCAAACAGGCCTATGCAGTTCAGGATGCTCAGATTTCCGGCGGCCCGAAATGGATAGACAGCGAGATCTTCGAGATAAACGCAACTTCCACCCCTGTGAGCCCGGACCAACTCAATTTAATGCTCCAAGCTCTGCTCGCCAACCGATTCAAACTGGCGCTGCGCCGCGCAACAAAACAACTGCCGGTGTACGATCTGATCCCGGCGAAGGACGGTCCCAACCTTCAGCCAGCCGATGACGCCGGCGACAGTGAAGGCCGAGGCTTCCTGCGAGGCGCCATGGAAGCGTCTGCGCTTGCCCGGCGCCTGACGTCAATTCTCGGCCGACCGGTTCTAGACGACACTGGGCTAAAGGGCGCCTGGCGGATCGCGTTAACATGGACGGCCGACGACCCGACCTCAGCCGCGACAGACAACTCAGGTCCGTCAATCTTTACAGCCATTCAGGAACAGCTCGGGCTCCGGCTGAAGGCGTCCCGAGGACCGGTTCAGGTTCTCGTGATTGAACACGCGGAGAAACCGTCCGAGAACTGACACGGGCGGATATCTCTGGCCTTAAAATAGAGTGCACTTACGAGGGCGTCCGTTCCGTAGTGATTACTCCTGCCTGCCCGGCAGCCGTGAACGGGAGTACTTCGGGCGGAAATGCCAGGAGCAGAGCATTCGGGCCCAAGTACTTTCGACGGGGCCCGAACGCACTGAATGGATAGTAAGGCAGCAGCTTTGAAAGACCGGCTATGGGACGTTGCGGACGTCGTAACTGCCTGGAAAGGCGGCGGGCGGGGTTGTATAGAACGGCTTGGAAAGGGTGTAATCAGCTTATGAGAGTCGCGTTCCTGTTGCTGATAGCCGCAGTGACGGGGTTGCAGGCTCAGACCTTCCCTTCGCCGAACACTACGAGACCAACCGTTGTCCAGAAATCTGCCCCGGAATACACGCAGGAAGCGAGCGAGGCGCGACTCCAAGGCACTGTATTTCTCGCGACCATCATCGGGATCGATGGCATTCCTTCGGAGATCAAAGTGGTTAAAGGGCTCGGAAAAGGACTGGACGAGAAAGCGGTCGAATGCCTTCAGAAGTGGCGCTTCAAGCCCGGCACACGCGACGGGGAACCAATCCCGGTGAAGGCGACGGTGGAAATAAACTTTCGGCTCCCACCGCCAAGGGCATAGCGAGCGGAACGGTGGCATAGAAGCTGGAGCGTAGTGTTTGCTACGCACGTTCCAGCACTGATCCGGGAGTATGTTCCTTTTCCTACGGTAAGCGCCTACTGACGTGAGCAAACGGGGCACGAATCCGTTAGCACAGACTCAGTTTAATTATGCCGCACAAAATGACGCCGAACGAACTAAATGACAACATCGGAAATATGTCCGCTCGGTCGCGGAGTTCGGGGGAAAAAGCCAAGTGGAGGATAATGGCCTTGTGGAATTCGCCCGCCGACATTAGTATTTCAGAATGAAGGCAGATAATATCCGTAAAGCGACAGACGCTGACATTCCTGCAATGATGCACATACGCAGCGCTGTTCGGGAAAACAAATTATCAAATCCCGACCAAGTCACGTTTGAACACTATGTCGATTTCATACGCACAGGCGAGATGTGGGTCTGGGAGGAAGATAATCACTTGCTGGGGTTTTCGGCGGCCGATGCCCGAGCCGATTCAAAATGGCCGGGTTCGATTTGGGCTCTTTTCGCTGGTCCTGAGCATGAAGGCAAAGGGATAGGCCAAGCTTTATTGGCCCGTGCATGTGGTTCGCTAGAACGTGCGGGCTACGACACTGCAAAGCTAAGCACTGCTCCAGCGTCGCGGGCGGCACGGTTCTACAATCGTGCGGGATGGTCTGAGAATGGTTATACGGATGACGGACAGATCATTTTCAAGTGTCCGTTGCCTGCTCCTGCTCTCTGATTTCCAACGTGGTCTCGCTCTGTCCCTCAAACAGCAAACTATAGTTTGCCGTCGTCCTCCACCTGTCTCACAAAGGACCCTTTGTGAAAAAAGGCCTCATGAAGAAAAGCGCTCAGCAGCGCGCAGAGTTCAGTGCAGCCCGGCCTGGCTCAGCGTTTCGGCGAACTGCTTCTGTGTCCGCGAGCCAATCACTTGCGCCACAATCTTCCCGGTACGGTCAAACACAATACTTCGCGGAATGTTTCCTGCATGGAAGCGCTCAGTCACCTTGCGCTCCGGATCTAACAGGACCGGGTACGACACACGGTGCGCCGCGAGAAAATGCCGCATGGAAGTCGCATCGTCGTCGGCGGAAATCGCCAGAATCACCAATCCCTTTTTCTGGAGCTGACCATACCGCGCGTCCAGTGCAGGGATCTCATGGACGCAAGGCACGCAGCCTGCTTGCCAGAAATTGAGCAACACGACCTTGCCGCGCAAATCCTTCAGGACCCAGGTTTTCCCGTGCAGGTCGGTGAGGGTGAAATCGGCTTCTTGGATTTCGCGGTCCTCGGCCTCTAACGCGGCCATTGCGGCCGTCAGTCTCAGATCGTCAAGGGAAGCCTGCATGTGCGAATCGCGGACTAGCAGGGCGATGAAAAAGTAGCTCGGACGCGTCTTTCTTTTCGTTGTTGGTGGTGTTTCTGGGGCTTGCCGCAGGGCTTTTAAGGACTCCTGTGGGGGGATACGTGGCCTAATCGCTCTGTTTTT
>Ga0182024_10023970_pt1 | contig 10882 bp, 12 predicted proteins | sample P32metaG_FD_120480 | JGI IMG/M metagenome (GOLD analysis project Ga0182024, IMG submission 120480) | Permafrost microbial communities from Stordalen Mire, Sweden - P3-2 metaG (Illumina Assembly) | ecosystem: Environmental > Terrestrial > Soil > Wetlands > Permafrost | place: Sweden: Stordalen... | reverse complement strand
TGATCGTCGTTAAGCCAATACAGGTTGCGTCGCATCCGATTTGCCTCCGAATCACGGAGAAATGGAATCAACAACCAATTCAGCCAGCAAGACTTTTATTGGGTGTGCGCCCTAGATCACTCATTGCATTGGGAAAGGCAGTTGCCGCGAGAACAAGGCTTCGACAGCCATTCAAGACGCCAATGCCCGTCAGCAGATTGATAATGAGGGTCGCCAAGCCATCAATAGGCAGGAAATTGGGCGATTGAAGGTCCAGCACGATATCCAATTCATCTAGCGGAAGCTCAAGACCATCTAAAAAGGCCTCCATCGTATCGACGATTGCCATGCACGAGTTTCAACATCGGGTGGCCAACACGTTGACGATCCTTAACTCGAGCCTACGCCTGGAGCTGGCAACATTTAAAGTCCCGGGTTTGGAAGAGGCGCTAAGGCGCCATGAAAAGCACGTTGTGGCCGTCGCGGATCTGCACCGCTTTTTAGGACGCTGTCCGGAGGCTTTCCAAATTTCCGCGGAGAGTTATTTTCAGCCACTCTGTGCACTGTTAAGTAAATCCATACTTGCGCCGCTGGGTCTGCACTGCGAGGTGTCAGTCGATAAGGGCCCAATGCACGCGGAAAAATGTGAGTTTCTTGGCATGGTGATTACCGAGCTCGTGCTGAATGCAGCCAAGCACGCATTTCCTGGCAATATTTCAGGATGCGTTCGTATCGAGATAGTTGAGCGGGATGAGCGCTGGTATTGCACTGTTTCCGACAATGGGATTGGGATATCGAAGAATTCCCCGGGGAGCGGCTCACAAATTGCAGACGGCTTAGTCGACGCGCTCGGAGGACAGCTAACAGTCTGTACCGGCCCGAACGACACTGCCGTCTCAATCACTTTCTTCAGTCAACAAGCACAAGTGTGGCTTTGAATTCCGATTTGGCGGTACAACTTTTTAGGCCATGCAAAAGCGTCCTGGGCTGCCGGCTTATTCGACGAGACAGTTCCAACAGGTAAGTCGATCCGAAACACAAGGCGGACGGAACGAGATTCCCTTATTTCGCGAGTTTAGGGCCCAAGCAGGGCGCAAATAGCCATATGTCTAGCGTATCGATTTTGGCATCTGTTGGCGAAAAACGGGGACGAACGGTAGCGGCCGGGCGACAATAACTCGCTAGCTCTTCGTTCACGCTACTGACCAAAGTATTGGCCACAACTTCCGCTTGTGGGTCTCTCGCTTGAAAGTGTATTTCGTTCGAAATTGGGTTCGCGCCGCTCTCTTTTGCGGAGAGCGCATCAACAAGAAAGCCGCGTTGCTTCAAACTACCGGCGAGAATCGGCGCGAAATCATGAGAGGAGGCATCTTGATAGAAAATGCGTACGTGCGGGCCGGACAATATACTGCCGTTCTGAGCAGCGTTGTTGATCGTCGACAGCTGTTGTTCGACCTGAGCATTTTTGCTCTGTAAGCTATTCAGCTGCGCTTCGATTACTTGTGTCCGATCATTCTGCTGTTTCGCTGCCTGGCCAGTTATGGAATATCCGCTGTAAATGGCGAACGCGGCGACTCCTAGCAGGGCAGAAACTCCGGCAAGCCCCAATAGCGAATTACGCGAACTCTTCGCGGCGAGTGCCGCATTCCGGGTTGCTACCTCGTCTTTGGACCGCAAATACTGCAGGCTTTCCAAAGCCACATCGTATGATTTCTTTGTTTCTTCGGTTTGAGCGCGAAGCCTTGCAACCTCAGTTTCAAGATTAAGCTTGTCAGCCAGCAGGGCCTCTTGCTGCTGTGACCTCGTTATGGTCGCTTCATTTTCGCTTTTAATCGCTGTGGATATCCGGTTCACAAACTCGTTCCACATTCTCACGTTTTCTTCAGGCCAGCGCACAGATACGACCGACATCAACGACGAAAATGCAGAGAGCGTCGCGTATGAAAAGACTGAGCCGGGATGTTGAATATATGTGACTTGCTGCCAACGATATGCATTCACGACGTCCACATCGATTGGGACGGCATAGGTATCGTCATATCTGATCTGAAATACCGAGGACGCGAGATCGCGAAACTTGACCTCTACCTTGCTCAGATCCAAGCTCTGGACCCCCGCCGCTCCCGGATCATTTAGGAAGCCATCCGTTGCTTTGTTGACGATTACGCCGCGAAAATACGGTTTTCTCCCCAGATCATTAGCCGCGACCGAAATACGTGCCATCAAACTTTTGTCTTGAAAGAAGGAAGAAGGATTCGCCTCCGTCACTAAGAAAAAGCTGTCGGCCAGTGCGCAGACATCGGTAGTATTGTAGCCGAAGCCTCCGCGTGTATCGATCAGCACATAGTCCCATTTGTTGGAGGCCTTGATTTCGTCGAAAAATCTTTTGATTGCGTTTTGAAATTGTTCCCTGGTTAGAGAAGGCATTACTTGTTGGCCGATTTCTTCGTCTACATTTCCGTAGAGGCCGCGGCTACTAAGAAAAACATCGTAACCCACGGATGTCTCTACTCTGTTCACCCGGAATGGGATTGTTGCGTCGGGTGCCACTTCATTCGCATCAATTGCGCGTAAGAAGCCAGAATAAGTGTTCTTCGGCTCGACGTCAGGTTGAGCTCGAGGACCGTCAGGTCCCAACAGAAACAGCGAAAGCCCGTCGGTTGCGGTATCGGTATCAACGTAAAGAACCCGCAGACCGCTAGTCTGAAGCGCATAGCCCAAGGACGCGAGAATGACTGTCTTGCCGGTGCCGCCTTTCCCGCTAGCTACGACAACGATCTCAGTTTTCAGGGGAGGTTGTTCCAACATCAGTTTTTGCCCATCACATGCAGCGGTGTACCTATCAAGCGAATTTTGCGCACGGGCATCTGCAACGGCAGCACAACACGTTTGGTATTGTCACCAGCATTTGCATTTACTTTGGCTTCGGCCTCCTCAGGCACTTCATACGACACGGGAATGTTAGCGGTCAGGCTCGGCAGAACACCGCGATATGGGTCGCCTTGATCTGCATGGAGCGACATCGTCACGACCCCACGGTTTGCTTGGCGTCGCGAGCCTTAACTGCGGTGAGGTCTTTCACCCTCAACCTTAAGGCATGGTCGTTATCGACTAGTTGTCTGTAGAGACGCCCCGCATTCGTGCATGACAGAGCTGTACCGCTAAATGCATCTACGTAGTAGAACCACTTAAAGCAATATTCCCTATAGCGATCGACAAGAATGTCGCGCATTTCCCGGGCATTGTCGGCCGTTTCTTTTTTATTCAAGAAGTTTTGCAGGTTCCCACCGACTGTGAGAAATCCGGCGTATAGCGCGGCTATGGCGTTCAGGGCCTGTGCCAGGCTGAACGACGTTGCACCACTTTTAAAAAGCTCGACGTTCCCCACAAACCCGAATGAAGCACAAACGTTAATCGCTGCAAGTCCACCTGTTGCCAGTATCATGATTTTGCGACCGCGCTGATACTCTTTCGAACACTTTTGGAACAGCAGCGTGGCTTCGTTCGCCTGACTTAAATAGTCATCTACAATGCGAAAGAAATCCGACTCAGCTTGCTGTAAATAGTGTTCGCGGGCTTCCGGCTTTTGATCAGCCCATTGTTCATTCGTCGGCTCGAACAACTCATATTCGGTATCCAGACGTCGATCGGACGCTGCAGCGAACTCATCGAGATGACTGGCCGCCGCGCGTTTGCGTTTTTGCCGTACCGTTTCCGTCTTTCCAATGCCAACAGAACGCCCAGCTTTATTCTGGTCGTCGCCTTCGACTTCCATGGTACCAACCCAGCCCAGTACGCTCGCTAGAGTGGATGCCAACGGACACCAATGTCAATAAGTGCCGGCGCGCTTGCCTATAAGTTCCGGCAAAGCCTGTTCAATTTCTGAGCATTTGTCATCGGTTGCGGCTCCCCAAGATAATCAGCCAGTCCCGGTCCTGTTTCTTGCGGCGATTCCCTCGGGCTGCAAACTCACTGTGCTCGCCGAAATCTTCGAAAGCTTCGAGCGCGCGCGGGCGCCGAATCACATCGGCCGATATTGAACACGAGGCGCAACGCTATCTGCGCGAGCGCCTTGAGCAAATCGCAAAGCAGTCCGACGACGCATTTACGATGCTAACTGCCGTAGTCGTGATAGGCGAGCGCCTGGCTCTTGATGTCTCCAACGTTTTGAGGCCAACAGGCGGCGCCGGTAACGCTTCCGAACAATATGGCCGCGCAAAATCCCACTATCCGAATAGGGGGCGTGCTCGTCATTTGGTATCGCATTACTAGCCCACCTTTCGATATCAGCCATCGCGACTTTCAGTTAAGTGCCTCATTGAGTATCCCCGATAAGCGCACACCCGCACGCTGAAGTCGGTTTTCGATCACCGGCCACGCGTACGCTTGGTAGGCAGTTGCCCATTGGCCGGTTCTTTTATCGGGCAGGTTATCATAGGCGGCGGGCGCGAGAGTGTGCGCCTCATTCGCCCAATCGACTGCACGATCGTTTATGGATATCAACAATCTCGTCGGAGCCCAACTCAATCGATCAGCCGAGGAAATGGAAGAGTCGAGATCGGCGGCTGCACCCGCAACCGCCGTATGATCGAAAGAGTAATTCGGCCCGAGCTTCCAGCCGTAGTGATGCTCGATAACGCCACCATCCCAAACGGCGTGCAAATTGGTGGTGTGCTTAAAGTAAGTCAGATGGATATTATTTCCGCCCCGATCGCTATTGTTCTCTGCGTGTAGCGGTTGATGGCTATCCCCGGCAAAGTGCACGACGAATTTCAGCGCTACGAGTCTATCGTCATCACTCTTCGTCTTGTCGGCCAGTGTCGCGACGTACTCGGGAAGCTTAGCGACGATACAAGTCTGTTCGGGGACCATGTTGTCGTTTTGGTCGTAGTGACAATCGCGAGCCTCGCTATAGGAAGGCGTTCGTAGCGGGATATCAACAAAATGCCACGGTCCTGTCTCGAGGTGAGTACCTCGATAATCATCAGCCCACGACGAGACCTCGTCTAGTTTGCTATGCCCCTCCGTCGCAAGAAGCCGCTTTACTTCTGTCGCAGCGACCGGTGAGAGGTGACTTTCCGCAATGTCGGCGATGATAGCATGGCCTTCAGGACCCCATGCCTGCGCCATCGGCGCGGTGCACATGGCGATACCTAGCGACAGTAACGCGACTTTTATCGAGCACGGCATCAGTTATCTCCGTATATCTTGTGATAAAGCGCAATCCAATCCGTTTTGATTTCGGTCCGATATTCATCGAGCTTTTCCTGCGTCGGATGACCGTCTTTGCATAACTCCTTGTTTAACCGAGTTTCGAGTTGGTCTTTTTTGTGTGCGCCGTCTTCTTGCTCGCTCTTGTTCGGCTCAACCTGCTCATAACACTCCGGCCAGAGGTTGCGGACGTCATCCGCGCCACCTAGGTCTCGCGGAATAAGGTGATCAATCTCGACGCGATGAACCGCCTTTCCATTTAGATGAGTCAGCGGACATTCGGACGCTTTAAAAGCGTACTCGTCCATCACCTGCTGCTTCATAGCCGCGGTGACTGAACGGGCATCAGTGCCCCACTTTGTGGTGCAAATCTCGTCGAGCGTCAGATCGTCTCTTGCCAAGCCTGGTGTCAACGATGCGTCGGGTTTGGTTGGCCAGCTATCTGATTGAGCAGAAGCCACATCGCATGCAGTCAGAACAGCCGTCACTAGCAGGCAGACGCCCACAAACGGTAACGCCTTCATCGCGCCCTCCCCTTAAAATGAAGTGATCGCCCAAAAGCGCAACATGGCGATTCAGAATCAAAAAATCCAAATCGTCTGGCGGAAATTCAGCCCAACCAGCATTACCCAGTGAGATTATTTAGCAAGGTATCATTGGGTTGGAAAGCGATTGTGCGATCTGAACCAATACAACTTGATGACGATCAGCGATGTACCCAAGCTGATAAGAAAATCGCCTATGTGATAATTCGTCAATTAGCTGCTTCCACTGCGGCGGTTACGCAGCGCCTCTCCATCTAAGCAATAGAGTCATTCACGTTTTGCTCAAGCGAATTGATCAACTCCATTGTCGCGTCGCTCAGCGAAGGATCGTCAGTATAGAAGTGCAGTTCGCTGGCGATACCCAATACCGCGGTTGCGTAGGCCGACAGCTCATCTGGAGTTAAAAGATTCAGTTCGCCAGCCATCGGAATGACCGGTTTGCCTCCAGATATTGGGTTCCAGGCAGCCAACCCCGTCTTGATGGCGGCTGATGGCGTTCCACCATTGATATTCTGTGGCTTACCGGTCGTGGGATTGGTCCAGCGCCAATAGCATTGGGGATATAGTGTATCTGCCGTGGCCGAAAATTCCTTCCATGGGATATTGGGGCGACCAGCGGCAGACGGATAGTTGCAGCCTGAAGTTAAGCCGAACCGAAAATCCGCCAATCCAGCCATCTCGGCAGCAGTCGTAATAATACTACAGAACTGACCAGCCAACCCTGCTAGCGCGGCGCTATTCCAATCATTGACGTCACTACCCGGATCCGACTCTGCGTCGACAATATAGCCGTCCAATTTGAGGGGTATTAGGGTCTCTGCCACATAAGTGGCTTCGTCTATCGCGTAATAGTGGGTTGAGCTGCCAGGCTGCGCTTGTACCGCCGGCCAGCGCCAAGCATAAACAGCGATGCCAGCGTCGTGAAACTTTTCGATTGCCCCCGGTAAATTGGCGTTGCTCGATCTTATGCAGACACCGGCCATCCCCATCTTCTGTGCGTGCAGTAAAAGCGCGTCGGGGTCTGGTAGGCCAACAGACCATAAAATCTTGGTCGTCATAGACTTGAATCCTGCTCTTCAAGACGTGGTGGAATAGACACCTCGAATCAATGCGATATCAGGACGCTGTTTTGGGGGTCGCTTTATAAGCCATGTAAGCCGCATGGCTGATGCCAAGCAGCCATATAAAGCTCTGTCCAACCAGCGGCATATGGCCGAAGTGGGCTTGCTTAGCGACCTTACCCTCGGCGTTGACCAGATCTGCGCCTAAGTGAGTCCATATCATCTGCACATACGTTGCGACCAACAGTATGGTGATGATCAGTTTTTGAAGCCTACTCACATCGACGACGTTTCGATTGGCTACTTCCTCGCCCAAATAAAGATCTGCCCAGCTTGCTTCCGAGGGAGAAACGTTTTGATCGATTAGCCCCTTCTGCGTAGGGGTGCCAATTTGCGGATTTTGCGGCGGTGGAGGCGCGTTAGGTGCATTCTTCTTGCCGTCAACAATCACATTGCTGACCACAACCGAACCGCTGACAATCCCCAGCAACGCATAAAGCTCCGGCTGCATGTCTGGGAAAGACCCTTTCTGCAGATCTTCCCAGCCAACAGCCACATTCCAAATCGACTCTATGTAGAAGCCGCCCAACAGCACTGCCAGCCAGGCGATCCATTGCGCGCGCTCGAGGCTTATTCGGTTATCGCTATTGATGAAAACGCCGTCGGGCCGATGATTAACGAGATAGCCTGCGCCTATGCAAAGGGACAGCAGTATCGCTTCCATCACCAGCCACTGAGTTCGGATATGGGTGCTATCGAGTGCCCATGCACTGCTGGCTGTCCAAAAGCTACAGGCCACCATCGCTCCGATGAACAAGATAGTCAGTGCCGCCCACCGATTCATTGCCATCGTCTCTTTCCCCGCTGATTATGTCCGTGAAACATTGCAGAACTTCAATCCCGCTATCTCAGCGACGTAAGGCTCATAGACGAACCGACGTCACGTCAGATCAAAGTGCGGGTTGGGAACGCAACACGTTCAAATGCCGATCTTTTTGAAGCACGCGCGTTATTTGCCAGGGCCGGCAGCCAGATCCGACAGCCGTACCGAAATTATAAGAAGACGCGACCGCAACTGGATTGCAGCACTTCCCTTCGACATCAATTTTCAGATAACGAAGCCGAGAAAACACCGACCTCAGCCTAGCCCAAGCCTTTTTTAAGAATTCCTCGCGCTAGACCGATTGTCAATTGGATTTGTGTGAGGCGCCTCTTGCCCTTCGTATGACATAAGGTTTATGAGCGCCTCATGGGCCTGTTTTCCTGGTTTTTTGATCGCGAACGCGATTGCGTTGTCTGGAATGACCGACTTGTTAGAGCTCGCGCCAGCCGCACAGCCTTCAACTGGTGGTCGCGGTAGAAGCCGTGCTGGTCGCGGAAGACGGCAGGCCGAATGTCAGCGCCACGGCGATGATCGACATGCCTATGAAACCGGTGCGGTAGGAGATGTGCTGAGCGGCTCGGATACCCGCCGGTCTGCCGGGTGCCAAAGTCTGAGCCACGGCAGCTGTGGCCGCCTTCTGGTTGCGATATGACGATCTGGAGCTCGACGGTCGGCGGTCGCGACAGCTTGCAGCGATTTTTGGCGAAACGTCGCACTGTTGGAACGCATCGTTAAATGATCTGCGCGACTCTAGCCAGTATCGAATCGGCCGCCCGATATGACGTCATTATGTCGGTTCTTCGTATAAGATCGGATTGTGGGAAGGATTGAGTTGGCTCTTACCCAGGCCCGTCGCCGCGAGCAGGCCTTTATTCTTTAAGAACAGTACCGGGCATTCTCCAGTGCCGATACCTGCCACTATTAAAGCGTCTTCAGATACTCGATGATGGCTTTGCGCTCATCAGGTTGTAACGATCGACCGATAACGCCAGAACCAGGCTTGTTAGAAAACTCGTGCCCAACATTGAGATTGCCTGGTTTCGATGTATCAAAACGTGTGAGACCGGGTGCCGCATCCGTTTTGAGCCCAACCTTTACGGGATCGAATTCACGGCTGCCGGAATAGAACACTTTCGGTCTATCGGCGACCGGCGAAAGAAGATCGTAGAGTGTTGGCACCGATCCGTTGTGAAGATACGGAGGCGTGGCCCAGATACCATCTAGCGGCCTCACCTTATAGGCGAGCGGTGCCTGTATGCCATTTGGCCGATACCCATTCATCCGTTGCCGAACGTTTGCTGGTACGGGTGGCTTTTGGTCGCCGTACCATTTGTCGACAATCTTCTCGACTAAAGCTCCGAGCGCAGGCCCAAAAGATGTTTGTGAGATTCCAACCGTCGGCGGCACACTGACTTGCCGGGCCGAAAGCCCCGCTGCTTCTCCCGGATCCGTGCCGATATGGTCGGTCGGAATGAGTTCGAGATTGAGATACCGTTGACCAGTGGAGTTAGGTGCGGTCCAACGCGTAGACGACCAGAATGCCGGCGTACCGACCGGCGCGAGATGACACCCCTGGCACAGGCTCGCATAAAGCTGTTGGCCCTTAGCGGCAAAAGCTGCGTTGATCGGCGGCAGCACATTGCTCAGCTTGGGATCTTGCCATCGTGGCGCCCTCAAACCCGAAAATCCCGCCTGAGCGCTCGGCTGCGTCTTACCGGCGAGCACGCTCTCAATACGGTCTAGGTCGTCCACCCGAACACCGGATCGGAAAATTTGATCAAGTCCTCCCGACAGTGTTACAGGCGCCGCCACACCCAACGCTTCGCCGGCGTTCCTGATCATCGGCTGCTCGATCGAGCCATCATACTGCACCCAGAGAAACCATGATGCATCCCAGATACGGGGAAAATGAACGGGCGCGGATTCGGGTGCATAATTAGCGTCCAAACCCGTATCAATCGAAAAGACCTGATTGCCGATGCGATTGAGCGCGTCCAGACGACCGAAACCCTCAGTTACGCTGCGAGACGCAACCCGGTCCTCAAGCGATTTTGCGTGTAAGAAACTGCCCAGCACGGTGTTCAGTTGGCGTATCAGCTTCAGACGATCCGATATCGAGGCAGTTGCGCCCAGCACGCGGTTCTCAAATCTGATTCGACGCAAAGGAGCAGCTGCGGTTTCAATAAGGGCTAAACCTAATTTACCCTGAAACTGCTTTAGGTTTGTGTTTGCAGGAGCACCGTCAACGCGGATCTCATTTCCGTTATAAGTCAATCGTCCGGTGTGACAGGCGGCACAAGTCAACCCGACACTGGTCATCGGCCGACCGGTTGCCGGGTTTGTCCAGGGCGTGCCGTTCGAATCGGACATTGGACTACCGTGCGCGAAGCCTATCGGCAGCGCCTTGGGCTCCTCGTCGGGAATGAAGCCATAACGGTCGAGATAGTCAGAATCCGCCAACATTCTGGGGGATTTCAGCGAAACGCCAGGCTTTTCGAGAGCGATGAACCACTCGTAGGGAATCAAAAACGTCTGCGTACCTTGATCAGCGTGATGGAACCAGGCTGCGCTAGCTACGTCCCAACCCTGGTCGAGCCACAGCACCTTTTTTGGTTTGGCAAATTTGGGCGGGTCACCACTTGCTGCGCAGGCGGCTCGTCCGGCAAAGAACAGCGCGGCGGTAGCCCAGCATAATCGTGCCAACGCGCCCACCGCTCTCCGAACCCAGGCACCCTTTACAGCCATCATATTAGCGCACCCCTGAGCGCATCGCTCGATCACCTCGCCCCCATGGATTCAAGTTGGTCAATCGAAGCTACGCCTGGAGCGTTGGAAACCGCAACTGGATAACTTCATTCGCGAGTTTATCGCCTCTCAAAATCGCATCTGAGTCCGTTCGCGCGGTTACTGATCGAGGGCAACATCGGTGGATGCACCTAACGGGTGTAAAAGAAAAGCGAGTATGTTGATGCAAACCAATGATGTTCGTTTTATTGGAGGAATGCTGCCGGATTGTATTTGCTGAGTGCCCACTGAGTCCATGTCTTCAATCTCGGCTGACGGCGAACCTAGGTGCATCGCAACGTCCTGGAATTTGGAAATATCCCCGATATAGCCGAAATATCGCTTACACGGCATTTGAACCGCCGAGATCGACATCCGTTAAACTCAAATAGTTTGCGCTAAACACGGAGTATTCGAAC